>VOFI01000250.1_pt1 | contig 124808 bp, 174 predicted proteins | sample 5384131 | NCBI WGS metagenome assembly VOFI01 (sample SAMN12384728, study PRJNA508395) | human gut metagenome | isolation source: healthy gut H | host: Homo sapiens | reverse complement strand
ATCGGATGCTGGCGGCCTACAAGGCGCTATACGCAGAGCGAAAGCGCATTATCGGACGTCAGAAGCAGCCCGACGATCGAGCAGACCGCTTCAAGCCCAACGAGATGCAGCTTGCGTTCATTGCAAACTTGGACATTGATAGCAGGGGGGAGCAAATAAGGCGTTGCTCGTCTCTGCTACGGGTACGGGGCAGACGTATGCTTCAGCGTTCGCGATTCGACATATTGCGCCCAGGGAGGATGCGCTCTTCTTTGGCGCACAGAGAGCGCTCCTGCGCTAATCGGTGAGAAGCTATCGAAACGTGTTCGGTGATTCGAAAGCATGGGATTCTGTCTGGGCACGAAAGCAAACCGACAGGGGACTTCTGTTTTCGCGACCATGCAGACTATGTCCAAGCCAGAGGTCTTGGAGGCGTTCGACCTGGAGGACGTCTGATGCGATTGTGGTGGACGAGGTCCATCGTGCAGGTTCAAAGGGATATGCAGATTCTAAGCCATTTCCGCCGAAATTCTGCCTTGAATGACCGCAAGTCCCGAGCGTACCGACGGATCTGACATCTACGGGATGTCTGACAACAACATCGCGTATGAGATTCGCTTGCAGCAGGCAGAAGCTGTCCCTGAACCTGGCGCCCTTTCCACACTACCGGCGTCATCACGGATGTTACGCGGTGGACGGAGAGGTCATCGATGAGGACTCCTGCCTTCTCGCGTCTTTACCTCCAACGCGCGCGTGTCGCCATAATCGAAAACGCCGCCCGATACGGTTTCAGCGGAGATCGCGTTATGGGCCCTTCATGTTCTGCCGGAACGTTCGCGAGGCAGAGGAGTTGTCGCGTAAGCTGAACGATAGGGGACTGAGGGTCTGCTTGCGCTTTCCGGCGGCGATAGCCCGAGCGACGGGAGTATTATCAGGCGACTCTCCGCAAACGAAGGCGATGCGTGGAGTTCGACGACCGGCTTGACGCTACTTACCGTCGATATTCAACGAGGGCGCTGATGTGCCCGCTATCAACCAGATCGTGATGCTGCGCCCGACGGAGTCTCCTGTTGCCCGTCCAGCAGTTTGACGGTCTTCGCAAAGCCGAGCCTGCTGAGGTAAAGACTTCACGGTCGTGATTGATTTCATAGGTAATACCTGAATAACTTTATGATCCCCGTAGCACTGTCCGGTGACAGGACTTCATCGAAAGGACACTATCCGCAAGTACGTTCTTGGTGGATCGAGCATCATCCTGGTGCTCGACGATCCATTTCGATGAAATTCTCCTGCAACGCATTTTCGATGCGATCGACACTTACGATCGGCATGCTTGCTCAAGGAGAAGTACGCCTCTCTGAAGAGCAAGATCGGGGCGCAATTCCCAGGCCTGCTGGATTTCCATGAGCACGGCGAGGTGGACCCCATGCTGTTCGTGGAGAAATGCCGATCGTACTACCGTTTCCTGTCCGCTATGGAAACGGACCCGGCGTTCGCGTTGCGTGAGGACGAGCAGGTTCATCGAGTTTCTTCGCAGTTCAAGCTGCGAACGGCATGCGTCCTCACGAGCTCGTTATCCTACAGTTGCTGGTGTCCGCCGAGAGACAACGTTGGCGGCGGCCGACTCTTCAGCGCTGAGGTTTCGGCGCGCCGTCCGACGTGGATCTCCGATCTGCTCTTGCGCGTTCTGGATACAAGCTTTGTGAACGCGCCGGGCAAGAGGCGATGCAGAGACGTTTCTGATCCTCACCTGGGGCAGGACGGATCGATATGTGCCACGGAAAGTTCTCTCTTCGATGTCGTCCCACGACGTATTTTCAATGCGCTTCTGGATGTCGTTGACTTTGCCTGAAGCGTTTGAAGAGCGGTATGCGAAAAAAATGGCGTCACGATGGACGGTGCGTTCGCGCTGTATGAGAAGTACACCAGAAAAAGACGCCTGTCGCTTGCTCGATTGGGAGCAAGATGATTCCTCGACCATGTAATGGCTACCGGATAAAGCATGGTACATGCCCCATCTTCGTCACGTACAGCAAAGCCGACGATATTTCGAGCAGCACAAGGTACGAGGATGCTTTCGAAAGTTTACGTGTTCAGCTGGATGACGCAGCAGGCTCAAGCTTGAGTCGCCCGAGGTCTTAAAATCAGGAGCGCCTCTCAGACGGGGCTCGACATGCGTCTGTTCATAAAGAAGTGCGATAGCGAAGGGTCCGACTTCTGGTACATGGGGGAGAGTGGATCCCATACATTGGGAACAGCAGGAGATCGCCGACGACGAGGGAAACAAGCTGCCGATAGTCAACTTCAAACTTCGCTTGCGCCATCCCGTTCAAGACGATGTCTACGCGTACTTCGCAGAGGCGATGTAAGCGGTCAGCCGGCCATCGGTGACAGCGCCGCTTACTCGCGGCGGTGACGACGGCAAGCAGGGACGCCCACGCCCAAAAGATGTTGCGCACGACGGCGACGCCCTTTGTCGGGCAGAAGTCTCCGGGTCGGCGGGGTTCACATGAGGGTGACGGTGCTTCTCTCCCACCGCTATGTCCTCCTGCCTTCGCCACGAACCCGCGCTTTCGTCACCGTTTTTCCGGCTGCCGCGTACCGGCACACGGGCAGAAGTTCGCCGCCTTTATCGTCGCCCTTTACCTGCTTTCGGTCGTCGTCGCATGTGTTCATCGACGCCAAGCGCCGCGGCATTCAGGCGTTTTGGGCTTGGGGCCTGCTCGCCCTTTGTGCCGTTCGTGGGCCTTATCGCCTACATCGTGATGCGCCCCGGCTCCTATGCGCTCGACCGCGAGGAGCAGGAGCTCGACATCGCGCTTCGCGAGCACCAGCTCGCCCAGTACGGGACCTGCCCGCAGTGCGGCGGGCCCATCGAGAAAGATTTTGTTGTCTGCCCGCGTATGCAACACGCAGGTTCGCAACGTCTGCCCCTCGTGCCAAGCCGCTCGACGCTCATTGGAAAGTGTGCCCGTACTGCCGAACTCACATCCAATAGGCGCGCCCGTGCGCCCCGTGTGACGCACGGGGCCTCCCGCACCGTAACCTGGTGCCCATTCGCACCCGTCATCGCATCTCGATGGCGGGTGCTTCCAGTTAATTTTGCCCATCTGGGCAGATAAACGGGTACACTAAGACAGTTACTCAGGTAATACACCCTCATAAGGAAGGTATAGATATGAAGGCACTGTACAACGACGGCTCGGTGGCCGAGGTCGAGAGCGCCGAGGAGGCCCTCCACATTATCCGCCACTCCGCTGCTCATATCATGGCCCAGGCCATCAAGCGTCTCTATCCGGAGGCGGACTTCGCGTACGGGCCGGCTACCGACAACGGCTTCTACTACGATGTCGACCTGGGCGATAAGAAGATCTCCGAGGACGATCTGCCCGCCATCGAGGCCGAGATGAAGAAGATCGTCAAGGAGAACCTGAAGTTCTCCGTCTTCGAGCTGCCCCGCGAGGAGGCCATCGCCCTCATGGGGGAGCGCGGCGAGAAGTACAAGGTCGAACACATCGGCGACCTGCCCGAGGACGCCCGCATCACCTTCTTCCAGCAGGGCGACTACATCGACATGTGCGTTGGCCCGCACCTCACCTACACCAAGGCGCTCAAGGCCTTCAAGCTCACCGGCGTCTCCGGTGCTTATTGGAAGAACGACGCCAAGAACAAGATGCTCACCCGCATCAACGGCACCGCGTTCGCCACCAAGGACGAGCTCGAGGCGCACTTGCAGATGCTCGAGGAGGCCAAGAAGCGCGACCATCGCCGTATCGGCCGCGAGATGGACCTGTTCATGATGCGCGAGGAGGCTCCGGGCTTCCCGTTCTTCCTGCCCAACGGCATGGTCCTCAAGAACACGCTGCTCGACTACTGGCGCGAGATCCATCGCAAGGCCAGCTATGTCGAGATCTCCACGCCGCAGATCATGAACAAGCAGCTGTGGCTCACCTCCGGTCACTGGGATCATTACAAGGAAAACATGTACTCCACCGTGATCGACGAGGAGGAGTACTGCATCAAACCGATGAACTGCCCCGGCGGTGTCCTCGTGTACAGCTCAAAGCCGCACAGCTACCGCGAGCTTCCCATCCGCGCCGGCGAGATCGGGTTGGTGCACCGTCATGAACTCAAGGGAGCCCTGCACGGCCTGTTCCGCGTTCGCTGCTTCAATCAGGACGATGCGCACCTGTTCGTTACCCCCGAGCAGCTGACCGACGAGATCGTGGGCGTTGTGCGCCTGATCGACTCCGTGTACCAGAAGTTCGGCTTCACCTACCATCTCGAGCTCTCCACGCGTCCCGATGATTCCATGGGTTCGGACGAGGATTGGGCCGCAGCCGAGGAGGGCCTCAAGGTCGCACTCTCGACAAGCTCGGCATGGATTACGTCGTCAACGAAGGCGACGGTGCCTTCTACGGTCCGAAGATCGATTTCCACTTAGAGGACTCGTTCGGCCGTACCTGGCAGTGCGGTACCGTTCAGCTCGACTTCCAGATGCCGCAGAACTTCGACCTCACCTACGTGGACGCCGACGGCGAGAAGAAGCGCCCCATCATGCTTCACCGCGTCTGCTTCGGCTCCGTCGAGCGCTTCATCGGCATCCTGATCGAGCACTATGCGGGCAAGTTCCCGACCTGGCTGGCTCCCGTCCAGGTCGAGGCGCTTCCGGTTTCCGAGAAGAGCCGCGACTACGCCAACGAGGTCACCGCGAAGCTCGAGGCCGCCGGTATCCGTGCCGCGTGCGACGACCGTGACGAGAAGATCGGCTACAAGATCCGCGAGGCCCGCGGCACCGACCGCGTTCCCTATATGCTCATCCTGGGCGAGAAGGAGGCCGAGGCCGGCAACGTTTCCGTCCGCGATCGCTCCAACGAGACCGTTCCCATGGGCGTGGACGAGTTCATCGCCAAAGTCCGCGAGGAGATCGACACCCGCGCGTAGGCGTCCTCCCCGGCGCTTCCGTTCTTGAGCACGAGCCGTTGAGCCGCATTCTGCATCTTGGGCGTCTCGCGTGCTTTGCCTGGCAGTATTAGGGAAATCCATCGGAACTCTGTGTGCCCGCGTCTGTCTGTTTGGCAGCGCGGGCACATTTTTTTCGAGTCTTGTCGGCGGGGCTTGTTTTGAAATAAGTACAATAGTGGTTGTGAAATCGTTTCCAGAAAGGTCGATGCCCCGTGACGATGAGAGAAGTTGCCGAACTTGCCGGGGTTTCCGTCGCCGCTGTCTCGCGCTACCTCAATGGTGGCTATATTTCGGGTGATAAGGCCGCTCGCATCCAAGACGCAATCGACAAGACGGGGTATGTGCGGTCAAACCAAGCCCGCTCGCTGCGCACGGGTTCGACGAGGCTTGTCGGCGTCGTGGTTCCCAAGATCAATTCCGAGTCCATCAGCCGGTTGACGGCGGGCGTGAGCGAGGCTTTGCAAGCGGCCGGTTACCAGATGCTTCTCGCCAACACGGCGAACGACCCGGCCTGCGAGATCGAGTACCTGGAGCTGCTGCAGCGCTACCCGGTTGACGGCATCATCTTGGCCGGTACGGTTATCACACCTGCCCACGAGCGGTTCTTCACCGCCGCGAGCACGCCTGTGGTTGTAACCGGTCAGTATGTCGAGGGCTGCAACTGTGTCTATTTCGATGATTACGAGGCCGCGCGCGATATGGGACGTCATGCCGCGCGTGTTTCTTCCGGACCGGTCGCCTATATCGGGGTGACGCGAGGCGACGCTGCGGCGGGCGTCTCCCGCGAGGATGGTTTTCGCGCCGGCCTGGCCGATGAGGGGGTCATGCTGGGGAGGGCATGTATCGGGAGTCCCCCTTTTTCGGTTGACGGGGGGTTATGAGTGTGCTTGCGAACTTTTGAATATGACCCCAGGCCCTGTTTTATCGGCTGCGCCACCGACACTATAGCCGCCGGCGCCTTGCGGGCCCTCACTGAGGCGGGGGTCGAGAACCCCACGTGCCGCGTATCCGGATTTGGCGATAACCAGCTGCTTCGAACCTTGAGCGGCGGCATTGCGACCATCCATTTCGGATACAAGACTTGCGGTGCCACCGCCGCGCGCATGACGCTTGATGCGATCGGAAGCGGAGCGCCCGACACCTTGCGCCAAGTCAAGTTGAAGCACAGCGTCATCCTTGATTAACTACCGTTTGCCGATATTCCCATACCGTTTGCCATGAAAAGACTGAAATCGATTACATATAAACTGAAAACGATTACAGTTTGAGCCGTAAGATATCTAGTCCGTTGGGACGAGGGAAAGGGATCTCATGGACTACAAAGACATGGCGGCTCAGGTGCTTGCCTTGGCGGGTGGTGCCGAGAACGTGGTGACCGCAGCGCATTGCGCCACGCGCCTGCGTCTTGTCATCGCCGATAACGAGCAGGTCGATAAGAAGGCGCTTGAGAACGTCGAGGGGGTCAAGGGCGTCTTTGAGGCCCAGGGTCAGCTCCAGATTATTTTTGGCACCGGCACCGTCAACAAGGTCTACGAGGAGTTCCTCGCCCAAAGTGGCCTTGAGGCTGCCACCAAGGCCAAGGTCAAGGAGGCCGCGGCACAGCAGCAGAACATCTTTATGCGCGCCATTAAGGTGCTCGGCGACGTCTTTGTCCCCATCATCCCCGCCATCGTGGCTTCGGGCCTGCTGCTGGGCATTATGAGCGCCCTCAACTTTATGGCCTCCAACGGTTTCATCGCCATCGACACCTCCAATTTCGTTTACAAGATCGCCGACCTCGTCTCCGGCACATCCTTCACCTTCCTCCAGATTCTCATCGGCTTCTCAGCTGCCAAGGCGTTCGGCGCCAACCCGTATCTCGGGTGCGGTTGTGGGCATGGCGCTCATCAACCCGAGTCTGCAAAACGCTTATACCGTGGCATCGGAGGGCGTCGCGACCGTGGTGCCCGTCATTCCCGGCGCCTACGGGTTTGAGTGGGTCGGCTATCAGGGCCATGTGATCCCCATCGTCATCGCCGTGGGAATCCTTGCGTTCATCGAGAAGCGCCTTCACAAGATCGTTCCCGAGATGTTCGATCTTTTCGTGACCCCGCTCGTGTCCGTGTTCGTGACCGTGCTCGTCACCCTCGTCGCCGTCGGCCCCATCTTCGTCTGGGCCGAGAACGCCATCCTCGGTCTGATCCAGGCCCTGCTAACCCTGCCCTTCGGCATCGGTTCCTTTATCGTCGGCCTGTTCTATGCCCCCACGGTGGTCACGGGTATCCATCAGATGTATACCGCCATCGACCTGGGCCAGCTCGCTCAGTATGGCGTGACCTATTGGCTGCCCATCGCCAGTGCCGCCAACATCGCTCAGGGTGGCGCCTGCCTCGCCGTTGCCTTTAAGACCCGCGACGCCAAGATCAAGGGCCTAGCACTTCCTTCGGCTCTGTCCGCCTTCATGGGCATCACCGAGCCTGCCATCTTCGGTGTGAACCTCCGCTTCTTTAAGCCCTTCCTCGCCGGGTGCGCAGGTGGTGCGGCGGGCGCGCTTTGTGTGTGCCCTCACGAACCTCGCCGCTTCCGGTACGGGCGTTACCGGCATCTTCGGTATCCTGCTGTGCCTGGCCCAGCCTGTTCAGTACCTCGTGATGTTCGTCGTTGCGGCAGGTGTAGCCTTTGCCCTGTCCTTCCTGCTGTATAAAGACGAAGCGGTCGCGGAGTAAGCGCGTTGCGGCGTGGCCCGTGCGGGGGCACCTTGCCGCGCGGGCCGCGCCCTCGCCATTTTCCTTGCTCTCTTCACGCCTCGATTCCACACTTGCTTCGACCATTGAGAGGATATGCCCATGAGCAATGCGCTCCAGCGTGATTTGACAAACCTTGTAAAGCGCGCGGAGGCGTTCGCCGCCTCCTCTCCCCGCACGTGGGCGCAACGCATCCATCTCATGCCGCCAGTTGGCTGGCTTAACGACCCCAACGGCCTCTATCAAAAGACGGAGTGTTCCATGCGTACTTTCAGTACGCGCCGTTCGATGTGGCGGGCGGTGTGAAGATGTGGGGTCATAGCGTGAGCCGCGATCTGCTCACGTGGGACTACGACGGCTGCGTGCTCATGCCCGATGAGCCGTTCGACTGTCACGGCGTGTATTCCGGTTCCGCTCTCGTGCACGACGGCAGGGTGACGATGTTCTATACGGGTAACGTGAAGCTGCCCGATGCCGATGGTTCCTATGATTACATCTCCACCGGCCGCGAGGCCAATACGATTGCGGTGGATACGCGGGACGGGTCGCAGTTTGGCGAGAAGCGCCTGCTTATGACCAATGCCGACTATCCTTCTGGTCTCACCTGCCATGTTCGTGACCCCAAGGTCTGGCGTGCCGACGCGCCCTGCGGGAGGTACCTCATGGTGCAGGGCGCGCGCCGCGTCGTCGCATCTGGCGATGACGATTTGACCGCGCGCGAGAGTCTCCCCGTGCGGGCGCAGCGCGAGGAGCTGTTCGCGCTCATTCACGGTGAGCGCTGGTGCTCCGATGCGGGCGAGATCCTTGTTTTTGCTTCGGACGATTTGGTTACTTGGCGCCTGCAGAACAGCGTCACTTCGCCCGGGCGTTTCGGCTTCATGTGGAGTGCCCGGATTATTTCGAGCTTTGCCCGCGTCGCATGATGGCATCGGCGCCGGGGTTTCGGCCGAGGGACGGGCGTGCCTGCCGATGCGGCCGCGGTTAAGATTCTCTGCGTCTCCCCAAGGCCTGACGGGGGAGGAGGGGAGCACCGCAACCTGTACCAGTCCGGTTACTTCAAGGTTTCCGGTGAGATCTACGGCTCTTGCGAGCTGGGCGAGTTTCGCCTATGGGACGCCGGGTTCGATTTCTACGCGCCCCAGACGTTCGGGGCGGAGGACGGGCGCCGAATTCTCATTGGATGGATGGGTATGCCTGACGACCCCACATATGGCAACGACCCCACGGTCGCCGAAGGCTGGCAGCACTGTTTGACCCTCCCGCGCGAGATCACGGTTGGCGAGGATGGCGTGGTCCGTCAGGCTCCCGTCCGTGAACTCAAAAACCTTCGCGGCATGAGGCGCACGGCGGAAAGCGCGCTCAAGCTTGATGAGGTGTCCGAGGCGTTTGACATCGAGATCGACGGAATAGACGCCGAGTTTTCCGTTACCTTGGGCGGGGAGCTTTCAATCTCGTGGAGGGCGGAGCGCGATGGTACCCCGCCCGGCTTGAGATGCGCTTTGCACATACAGGGCGCTCCTCATCCGGCTGCGGCCGCACCGCCCGTTGGGAACGTCTCGACCGGGTGGATAACGTTCGCATTGTTGCTGACACCTCGTCGGTCGAGGTCTTCGCCAATGATGGCGAGCTTGCCATGACCACGCGCTGGTACCCAGCACGGCGGACATGTGAGATAGCGGCCCGAACGCGCGGATTTGCAGTTGGGAGCTTGTGCAACGTGTTTCTTAATACGAGAAAGGCCGTTGGATTTGACTGCGAGGAGCGAGTTGCGATGAAAAACTGCTGGGTGCACTTGAGATGGGTGGCACGAAGATGGTGTGCGCGATCGGTTACGCCGACGGTACGGTTGCGGAGCGGGCTCGCTTCGACACGGCCGATCCCGTCACGACGCTTGCTGCCTGCGCCTCCTGGTTCGCCGAACGGGAGATCGCGGCGCTGGGCGTGGGGGCTTTCGGGCCCACGGTTGTCGATCCTGCTTCACCTCGGTACGGCTGTATGCTCAAGACACCCAAGCCGAATTGGTCTGACTTCGATATCCTCGGTACCTTGCACGAGCAGCTTGACGTCCCCATGGGGTATGACACCGATGTGAACGTCGCTTGCTTGGGCGAGGCAACGTTCGGCTGCGCCCGCGGCTTGCAGGACGTGGTATATCTCACCATCGGTACCGGTGTGGGTGCCGGCGTCCTGTCTTCGGGTAGCTTGATTCACGGAGCCATGCATCCCGAGGCCGGTCATATCCCGCTCGTGCGCGACGCTGCCGACCCGCTGCCTGCAGGGGGGAGTCCGCCTGCCCCTTTCATCCCAACTGTTTCGAAGGGCTCGTATGCGGGCCGTCGCTGTGGAAGCGCTGGGGCGACCCAGTTGCTGCCGGCGTGGCGCATGACCCTGCGAAGGTGCAGCTCATCGGCGGGTACCTCGGTCAAGCGCTCATGACGATAATCTTGTGCTACATGCCACGCAAGATTATCGTTGGCGGCGGCGTGGGCGACCACCTTCCCATTCTGCCCGCGGCGCGTAAAACACTTGAGAAGCTGCTCAACGGGTACCTCGTGTTCCCCGAAATGAACGACCTCGATTCTTATATCGTGGGTAATTCGCTCGATGGCGATCAGGGAATCTTAGGGTGCTTTGAGATGGCGCGCCGAGTCGGCGGATTCGGTCCGAGGCGATAGTGCGGGCATTTGCGGTATACTGCCATATCCGTTTGTTTTGAATGAAAGGCGGTCGTGGTGATGCTGTCCCAGCATGAGCTTGAAGCTCGGTATGCGGGGGCGGTCTCTGCCGCGGCCGCTTGCTTTGTCTACGCCGATTGCGTAAGTGATGCGGTTGCGCATTTCGATTTGGCGAGGGGTGCGACCGCCTTGTCGATATCGTGGGCGGGCGTGGCCTCCGTGTCGCCGATGTGCATGCCGCCGCTGCCGAAGTCCATGCCTCTGGTGGCCGGTTGCTGGTAGACACCACCGTGCCGTCCCATTTTGGCTGTCTTCCCTTCGATTTGGGCGCGGACATCTCGCTCGAGGCGCTCGACCGCATAGCGGCGGGAAAGCTCGCTCGCAAGGTCATCGCCATCGCCTTCCGAAACGATCGGGCGCTGTCCCACGGGAGCTTCGCCTTGTATGAGACACCTGATGCCTTCGTAGCCGATTCCTCTGCATGCGGTTCGGGTGTTGCGACGAAGCACGAGCTTGCTGGAGAGGACCTCGCTGCGATTGAAGACGGTCTCGGTACCGTGGCGGAGCGCATGCAGCGTCATTTCGATCACGCTCGTGCTCTTGCGGAGTACCTCTCTTGTTGCGATAGCCTTATCTCGGACGGTTGTGCTTCGGTTTCCTACCCGGGCCTGACCAGCCATCCCGATCACGACCTGGCGACTCGGGTCCTCGTGCACGGCTTCGGGCCTGCGGTGGATTTCGAACTCCCAGACGCGTGGGCGTCACGGCGGGGGAGTTTATTTGCCGCTGCCGCCTGAACGGTCGGTCACAGCCCGCCGGCGGCTTCAGCACACGGTTCCAGGCTCGCGACGGCTCCGACGGACGGGCGGTTCGCATCTTCGCCGGTCTCGATAATCCGCTTGAGATCGCCGACGACCTCGATCAGGCCATGCGCTGGTTGCACAATCCGCCTGCACCGTGACGCGGGGAGTTGAAAGCGGCACTCGCACGGTTCGTTCAACGTATCTACAACGGTTGGACATGTGTTCCGATTGAGCAGTCCCGATCCCGTAGGAAGCGGCTGGTGTATGGGACGAGGGTTGGATGTGTCCCGATTGAGCGGCTCCGGCCAACGAGCCGACAGCACGCTCGCGACGCCAGCAGTTGGGCATACGTTCCGGCTGAGCGGTCCTGCCCCTCCTGGGCAAGGCGTCGGGAATGTCGGTCGGGCAAGTGCCTCGATCGAGCGGCTTCGGCCTGCGGCCCTATATTCGTGCCGCAGCACGCATGCGGGGCGTATGTTTCGACCGAGCAGTCCCGGCCCTTACCGTGCTTTCAATGAGTCGGCCGCGCGGAGCCACGAGAAACAAACTGAGTCCCTCTCCATCTTCACCGCCGCTTGCCATTTGGTCGCATAACTGGAAAAACTTTGTGTTTCCGCGAAGTTTTTCCAGTTATGCGACCAGTTGAACGCTTGGCGCTCGACCCCCCAAAAATGAACGCTTGGCGCTCGTTCCTCTGTTGAACGCTCGATGTCCGTCCCTCTTCAAAATGTCCGGAGGAATTCTTGTCTACCATCACGCTCGCCGCCCTTGCCGAGAGCATCGTGCTCGGCATCGCCCTCGCCATGGACGCCATGGCAGTCACGTTGTCCAACAGCCTGTGCGAGCCCGATATGCCGCTGTCCAAAAAGCTCGGCATGCCCATCGCGTTCGCTGCGTTTCAGATGGGCATGCCCGTGTTGGGGTATCTTGGCGGCACGTGCATCGCCGAGTACATCGAGCGGTACGCCGGTATCGTCTCGCTCGTGATTCTCGCTTTTGTCGGCGGCAAGATGATCGTGGAGGCCGTGCGCGAGCTTCGCGAGCCCGAGGCCTGCCCCGCCACGCGTCTTACCTGGGGCACAATCGGCATGGAGGCAATCGCCACGGCGATCGATGCGTTTGTGGTGGGCGTGAGTTTTGCCGCCGAGGGCAAGGACGTCGTGCTGTATTGCGGCATGATCGGCGTGACCACGCTGCTGTGCTGCCTGCTCGTTTTGGCGCTTGGGCGAAAGTTGGGCAACCGCTTTGGTTCGCGCGCCGAGGTCGTGGGCGGTGTGGTGCTCATCCTCATCGGCCTCAAGGCGTTTCTGGGTTTATAACGCGAGCGCGTGTCTGCAGGTCCGCAACAACTCGCTTGGGAGGGGCTCCCCTAGGCGAGAGGCCCGTTTAGAAACAGGACACGCTTAGAAACAGGACACGCTTGGAAGGAGCTCGTCTAGGGGAGGAGCTCGCGTAGGCGGCGGGCGATGAGCTCATCGACCTCCCTTTGGAGTTCCTGGTACCCCTTGAGGGCCCGTTCGCCTTCGGGCGTGAGCCTCGACCCGCGGGCTCCGTCGCGCGTCAGCAGCTCACAGTCCAGGTGCGCTTCGGCCTCCCGAACGATGCGCCACGCTTTGGAGTACGCCATGCCCATGCGCTTCGCCGCACGATTGAGCGAGCCCCTCATCGGCGACGCCCCCTCGAGGAGCGCGGCGCAGCCACCGCCGAACGCGCCGGGAAGATCGCGCGTGTCGTCGGAGATGGTCAGTCGAGCGTGGGCGGATAACGGCATGAAGCCTCCTGTGTCGTTTGCGCTAGAGGCCTACCTGCGGCAGCTCTGCGTCCCGTGGTGGCGAGGCCCCGGAGAATCGTCGTTCGCTGCGTGGCGAGCGCGTACGGGGCGGAGTTTCGATGCCCACTCACTTTAGCGGGCCGTAGGGCTCCGCCGCCATCGCGATAGGTCGAGAGGCGCCGTCATCGTGTCGCCCGCGCCGCGCCGGAATGGGCAGACCCTTTGAAGTCTTGCAACGACAGCCATTGTAGCAGTGCCCTGCGTTACAATACCCCCACTTATATCGGGCGCCAAAGGCACGCGCAAGCGCCATGGGCGCCGCGAGGGCCGGTAGCAATGAGTCGAAGGAGCGACATGGCAACGTTCTTCCCCGGTGAGTCCCACACGTTTTCGGAGTATCTGCTGGTCCCTGGTTACTCGTCCTCGCAGTGCATCCCCAACAACGTCTCTCTTAAGACGCCGCTAACCCGCTTTAAGCGCGGTGAGAAGCCGGCAATCACCCTGAACATCCCCATGGTTTCCGCCATCATGCAGTCCGTCTCGGGCGTCGATATGGGTGTCGCGCTCGCTACCGAGGGTGGCCTGTCCTTCATCTACGGCTCCCAGAGCGCCGAGTCCGAGGCCGCTATGGTCAAGGCCGTCAAGGATCACAAGGCCGGCTTCGTTCAGTCCGATTCCACGCTGACCCCCGACATGACCATGGAGCAGGTCATCGAGCTCAAGGAGAAGACCGGTCACTCCACCATGCCGGTTACCGACGACGGCACCCCGCGCGGCAAGCTGCTCGGCATCGTCACCAGCCGCGACTACCGCCCGAGCCGCGACGACCACTCCAAGAAGGTCTCCGAGTTCATGACGCCGCGCGCCGAGCTCATCGGGGCGATAAGAACATCAGCCTTAAGGTCGCAAACGACGTTATCTGGGATAATAAGCTCAACGCTCTTCCTATTGTGGACGAGTACGATCACCTGATGGGCATCGTCTTCCGCAAGGACTACGACAGCCACAAGACCAATCCCAACGAGCTGCTCGATGGCGACAAGCGCTACATGGTCGGCGCCGGTATTAACACCCGCGACTATGCCGAGCGCGTGCCGCTGCTTATCGAGGCCGGTCGCCGATGTCCTGTGCATCGACTCGTCCGAGGGCTTCAGCGAGTGGCAGAAGCAGTACCATCGAGTGGATTCGCGCTAACTACGGCGAGGACGTCAAGGTCGGTGCCGGTAACGTCGTCGACGCCGAAGGCTTCCGCTTCCTGGCCGACTGCGGTGCCGACTTCATCAAGGTCGGTATCGGCGGCGGTTCCATCTGCATTACCCGCGAGACCAAGGGTATCGGCCGTGGCCAGGCCACCGCGCTGATCGACGTCTGCCGCGCCCGTGACGAGTACTACGAGGAGACCGGCGTCTACGTGCCCGTGTGCTCCGACGGCGGCATCGTCTACGACTACCACATGACGCTCGCCCTTGCCATGGGTGCCGACTTCATGATGCTGGGCCGCTACTTCGCCCGCTTCGACGAGTCCCCGACCTCTCGCGTGAACGTCAACGGTCAGTACATGAAGGAGTACTGGGGCGAGGGCTCTGCGCGTGCCCGCAACTGGCAGCGCTACGACCTGGGCGGCGCCGCGAAGCTCAGCTTCGTCGAGGGCGTCGACTCCTACGTTCCCTACGCCGGTTCCCTCAAGGACGGCGTGGGCGGTACCCTGTATAAGGTCAAGTCCACGATGTGCAACTGCGGTGCCCTCTCGATCCCCGAGCTCCAGGAAAAGGCACGCCTGACCCTGGTGAGCTCCACCTCCATCGTCGAAGGCGGCGCCCACGACGTCGTGGTCAAGGACACGCAGCAGACGGTGAGTTTCAATTAACGGCGTGCTGGCTGACCGAGAGTTTTTAGGTCGCGATAGACGCCCAAAAATAAGAGCCGGTGAGTAGTCGCAGAAGCTGTTTTTGACGCTCATTTGACGACCTCCCTTTTCTTGCGCCCAAGAAAAGGGAGGTTTCTTTGTTAAGGCTTTAGCCTGTGCGGCGCGCAGCGCCGCATCTTTAAACCCACCCGCTAGGCGGGTGGAGTTAACCGGCTTTACAAAACCACCCTCTCGCCGGACACTTGCGATTGTTCAGGCCGCAAGGGTTCCGGAGATGGAAGGGTGGTGAGGCGTATGGCCGAGAAGGCCTACAGCCTGTCGCACACGAAGTGGATGTGCAAGTACCACATCGTGTTCACGCCGAAGTATAGAAGGAAAGTGATCTACAACCAAATCAGGTCCGACCTCGGGAGATCTTCAGGAAGCTCTGCCAGTACAAGGGGATAGAGATAATCGAGGGCACCTCATGCCCGACCACGTCCACATGCTGCTCGCGATACCGCCGAAGTACAGCGTGGCCAGCGTGATGGGCTACCTGAAGGGCAAGAGCTCGCTGATGATCTTCGACCGGCACGCGAACATGAAGTACAAGTTCGGCAACCGGAAGTTCTGGTCGGCCGGCTACTACGTGTCGACCGTCGGCCTGAACGAGGCGACGATAGCCAAGTACATACGGGAGCAGGAGAAGGCGGACATAGCGCTGGACCGACTGAGCGTGAAGGGTACGAGGACCCGTTCTCGCGCGGGGGCGCGGCCGAAGCGCTGACGCCGGTTTGACCGGCCCGCCACGGGTCAAAACGCGATGCGGCCTGAACACCGTGAAGGCCGGCGTCTTTAGGCGCGGGCCAGCGACCCGAGGTTACACCCTAAGAGCAAACCACCCCTTTTAGGGTGGTTCTGATTGGAGCGAGGGAGCACATACGTCGCGATGTCAAGATGCTTTTTGCTATGGTGACGTTTCGCATGACGTCGGGCACTGATTAGACTACATATTCGTTGACGTATTGCTGCAAAACTCCCTTACAGTAAAATAGTATTAATCAGATGACATCTCATATAGTGTCTTGTCCTGTGTTTACGCAGTTGCGCGTGGCTATCAATTGCCCGAATCGTTCTCTCCGCCAAATCTATCGTGCCGCAAGGGGATTTTTGCAGCACATCTTGGGAACAATGGTCGTCATCCACGTTCGTTGGGGGGTGATCGGTGTGAAGTGCTACGTTCTTTCTCATTTTTTCCGCATTGCAGTGGATGCTTGGTCATAGGGATCCTCGTGTAGGTGAAACCGCGCTGCATAGGAATGTTCCCCACATTTCCGACGCTCCTGATGCGCGGCTTGTTGAAGAACTTCGGTGGAGTATCGAAATCGAGGGTGTGCTTGACTTTTTAGTTATTGGCGACGGGGTGATACGTAGGAGCTCGGTGTCTGTCCACATCGCTGCACGCAAACACTTCCACCTGGGAGCCTCATTCCCATCGGGTGTCACCGCGCCGATGCGGAGTTATATGTGTGCTCTCCGGAACTCGCGTTTATCCAGATCTGTCAATGTGTTGATACTCCTGCTGCGATTTACTTGGGAATGAATGCCTGTTCCGATTACAGATTCGACGAGTTTTCTCCTGGCGGCGTGGTATATCGCGCGGAAGGAACTCATTCAATTGCAACCGTGAAGTCAATCGGTTCTTATTTGAATCGAGCAATCGGCTTGCGTGGGGTTAAGCGCGCCCGCGTGGCACTGCCGTATATACAAGAGCACGCTAGATCGCCCAAGGAATGTGCTCTGGGAACGCTGTTTTGCCTGCCAAGTACGTGGGGCGGATTCGATTTGGGGTCGCTTGCGTTCAATGAGAGCGTTCGTGTTTACGATGGAATGGACAGGAATGGGGAGAAGCGTTTTTGCACGCGTTACCCTGACATTGTTATACGCTCAACTTTGCGGGCCGGAGAGAGGCGCGCGGTGTTTGTCGACTATGATCCGGATGCGACCCACTCGGGAGATGTAAAGGGCTTGCTGGATTCGAGGCGAAGAAACGACATGGCGACCATTCGTGACACGCCTCACTTCACGGTCACTTCAGACGATGCTGCGAGTTTTGACTATTTGGAAAAGCTGGCAGACCGAATAAGAAGAGCCTTGGGTGGGAGGATGCGTCCAGCCCTGCGGTCATCGATTGATTCTGCGCAGGCGAGGGGCACTCTGGCAAAAGCCCGACATCGCCGTCAGGCGCTATGGGCACAGTTTTTGAAGAAGCCATTTTCTGCAGTTATCGACGATTTGAGATGAGGAGCCGTGCTGGGGAGCTGCGTTGAAGGGCGGCGCTGAGGGCGGCGGGGGGCGTATTGATGGGTTGCGTTGAAAGGCGGCGCTGAGGAATTGCACTGACGGATTGCGCTGACGGATTGCGCTGACGGATTGAACTGAGTGGTTGGCAATTCGTGCCTAGCCGCTGTTGGTCAGTTTGCGTTAAGGGGGGCGGCTTGAGCATGAATTGCTACGACTCGCGCTTGGCGAGTCGCTTTCTCTAGCGCGCGGTAGTCTAAGTGGAGGTTTCCGTAGTGTTTATGCCGTTGCGTTGGCATGGGGGGCGGGGCAAGACGTTGCACCCCCCCCATGATCTGCTGCAAAAAAACCTTTGAGTAAAATGCATCTATCGCGGCAGCAGATATTCGCCAGTGCAAATAGATCATTTTCGCAGGTATTGAAAGGCGGTTCCTCTTAAAGAAATACGATGTGAAGAATGACATTTTACTGAAAGGGATTTTTGCAACAACATTCGAAAGGGGTCGCACACAATAAGCTGCTTCAGACGCGTTGCCGCTCAATGTCTCGTGGCCGGTGTGAACAAGAACTTTGGTGATTGAAGACGGTAGACCTGATAAACTCGTGAACGTTACCGATGCGACGCGACCGGGGTTTCCGAGCGTTTGATTGATAGGAGCCAAGCATGTGCGATTGCTACGAGCATAGCGATGCCGACCGCGCGGCGGGGCAGATCCCTGCTTACGATGCACAGGCAATTGAGACCAAGTGGATGAAGTCCTGGGAGGAGCAGAACCTCTTCGCCGTGGACACCGATTCCACCAAGCCCAAGAAGTATGTGCTCGAGATGTTCCCGTATCCGTCGGGCGACCTGCACATGGGCCACGCGCGCAACTATACCATCGGCGATGCCATGGCCCGTCAGGCCCGCATGCGCGGCTACGACGTGCTGCACCCCATCGGCTTTGACGCCTTTGGCCTGCCTGCCGAAAACGCCGCCATCAAGCACAACACGCAGGCTGCCGCCTGGACGTATAAGAACATGGACCAGGCACTCGCCACGATGAAGCGCATGGGCTTCTCCTACGATCTGGATCGCTTGGTCAAGACCTGCAGCCCCGATTACTACCGCTGGGGTCAGTGGATCTTTGAGAAGCTGTGGGAAAAGGGCCTGGTCTACCGCAAGAAGAACCCGGTCAACTGGTGTCCTACCTGCAAGACCGTTCTGGCCAACGAGCAGGTCACCGAGGGCAAGTGCTGGCGCTGCGGCACCGAGCCCGAGAAGCGCGACCTCGAGCAGTGGTACTTCAAGATTACCGAGTACTCCCAGGAGCTGCTCGACGACCTGGAGAAGCTCCCCGGCTGGCCCGAGCGCGTTAAGCAGATGCAGGCCAATTGGATCGGTCGCTCCGAGGGCGCCGAGGTCGACTTTACGCTCTGCGATGTTGACGGCAACCCCGATCGCCGGCGACGAGGGCAAGATCACCGTTTTCACCACGCGAGCCGATACGCTGTACGGCAACACGTTCTTCCTGCTCGCGCCTGAGTACAAGGGTCTTATGGAGCTCGTCGAGGGTACCGGGTACGAGGCCGCCGTCCGCGAGGTCGTCGAGGGCTCCAAGCACATCTCTGCCGTCGAGCGTGCCCAGGGCACCCTCGAGAAGCACGGTGCCTTTACCGGCCGCTACGTGGTGAACCCCGTGAACGGCGAGAAGGTCCCCGTGTGGGTTGCCGACTACGTCGTGGCCGACTACGGCACCGGCGCCGTCATGGCCGTTCCCTGCGGCGACCAGCGCGACTTTGAGTTCGCCCGCAAGTACGACCTGCCGATCGTCCCGATTATCCTGTCTGAGGATGATCCGCTCTTTGAGCAGCTCAAGGACGAGCAGGGCACGCGCATCACGTCCGTCGATTGGGAGGAGGCACTCACCTGCGAGGGCGTGCTCGTGCAGTCCGGTAAGTACACCGGCATGCGCGGCGGCAAGCACTCCGAGGGCGAGGCGGCCATCGTGGCCGACCTCGAGGCCGCCGGAACCGGACGCCGCTCCGTGCAGTACCGCCTGCGTGACTGGCTGATCAGCCGCCAGCGCTACTGGGGCAACCCCATCCCGGCCATCCACTGCGAGCACTGCGGCATCGTGCCCGTGCCCGAGGACCAGCTGCCGGTGACGCTGCCCGAGAACCTGGACCTCACCGCGGGCGAGACGCTCGCCGAGTGTCGCGACTTCTACGAGACCACCTGCCCGGTCTGCGGTCGCCCGGCTAAGCGCGAGACCGATACCATGGACACCTTTACCTGCTCTAGCTGGTATTACCTGCGCTATACCGATCCGCACAACACCGAGCTGCCCTTCTCCCGTGAGGCGGCAGACCGTTGGATGCCCGTCGATAACTATATCGGCGGCATTGAGCACGCCATTCTGCACCTGCTCTACAGCCGCTTCTTTACCAAGGCACTGCGCGACCTGGGCCTGCTGAGCGTTGACGAGCCCTTCACCAACCTGCTGTGCCAGGGCATGGTCAAGGACGAGAACGGCGACACCATGTCCAAGAGCAAAGGGCAACGTCGTGCCCCCGAGCTCGGTCATCGAGCCCTACTGGCGCCGACACCATGCGTTTGGCGATCCTGTTTATCGCCCCGCCCGAGAAGGACTTCGACTGGGATCCCAAGGCTGTCGAGGGCGCTAACCGCTTCATTAAGCGCGCCTGGCGTATCGTGTGGCAGCTCGTGCAGACCGCGGGCGTTGCCTCGGCGCTCGATAAGGCGAGCCTTTCCAAGCCCGCGCTCGAGCTGTACCGCGAGCGTCACCGCACCCTTGCCAAGTGCACCGAGGACTTTGACCGCGGCCAGTTCAACACCGCGATCTCGGCCGTCATGGAGCTCGTCAACGCGGCGAGCGCCTACCTCAACGCCGTTCCCGCAGATGAGCGCGACGCGGCGCTCACCGCGCTGGTCGCCACCGACATCGTGTCGGTCTTGGCGCCCATCTGCCCGTTCGCCTGCGAGGAGTTGTGGCACGAGGCGCTCGGCTGCGAGGGCAACGCCTACACCGCCGCCTGGCCCGAGTTCGATGCCGCCGAGGCCGCCGCGGATGAGGTCGAGGTCGTCGTCCAGGTGCTCGGCAAGGTGCGCGCCCGCGTGATGGTCCCCGCAAACGCGGACGCCGCCACCATGCAGGCTGCCGCGGAGCAGGCCGTCGCCAAGCACATTGAGGGCAAGACGGTCGTAAAGGCCATCTGCGTCCCGGGCAAACTTGTAAATCTTGTGGTGAAGTAGGGCGTCTCCACGTGCCGCAAGGTGGGTAATTTGCCTATTGAGCTGGGAATGTGTTACAGTGCCTAGGCAAATGAAGTTGTTACGTGAAGGGAGTGCGGGTTCGCCCGTGCTCCCTTTCATGAAAGAGAGGTGTTGCATGGTCAAGAGCAAGCTCGAGCAGGACATCATCGACGCCCTGGAGGCCCAGGCTCCCCCGCATGGCATCGACGTGGTCGATGTCGAGGTCGTGGGTGCCACCAAGGCCCCCTGCATCCGCGTGCGCCTGGACAAGCTCGAGGGGGACCCCATCAACCTCGACGAGGTCACGGCGCAGACCGCCTGGGTGTCCGACACGGTCGAGGCGCTGGACCCCATCGCGGGCTCCTACACGCTCGAGGTCAGCTCCCCGGCATGAAGCGCCCCCTGCGCCGCCCGTCCGATTTCGCGCGCTTTGCGGGCGAGGAGGTCGAGCTCACAACGACGGCCATGGAGGGCCGTCGCTCGTACAAGGGCGTCATCGCCGAGGCCACCGACACCGCGGTGACCATCCAGCCCGAGGGCGAGGAGGCCGTCACCATCTCGTTTGACGACGTGAAGAAGTGCACCTTGAAGCCGGTTTACGACTTCAAGGGCGTGAAGGAAGGGAAGTAGCCATGGCAGACGCCGATATGACCATGATGGAAGCGCTCATGCTTCTGTGCCAGGAAAAAGCACATCGACCAGCTCTACCTGATCGACCGCCCGAGGCCGCCCTCGCCGAGACCTACGCCAAGGTCCTCAAGCTCGACTGGGGCGCCAAGGTCACCATCGACCGCGCCACGGGTAAGATCTACGTCTACCGCCTGGAGCCGATCGACGATTCCATGGACGAGGAGGGCAACTTCACCGAGTTCGAGGAGATCGACGTCACCCCCAAGAACACGAGCCGTATCGCTGCCCAGCACGCCAAGGCCGAGATTAACGCCATCGTGCGCAACTCCGCCCGCGAGCAGATCTACGAGGAGTTCTCCGGGCGCATCGGTGACCTCATCAGCGGTACCGTGCTGCAGTCCACTCCCGACTTCACGATCGTCAAGATCCGCGAGGGCGTCGAGGCCGAGCTGCCGCACTTCGATCAGCGTCGTTACGAGAACGAGCGCAACGAGCGTCCGATGGGCGAGCGCTACCTGCACAACCAGCACATCAAGGCCGTGATCATCGACGTTCGCGACCCCAACTCCACGCTCCCGCCCGTGCGCGGCGAGCACAGCCGTCCGCCGATTGTCATCTCCCGTACCCACCCCGAGCTCATGCGTCGTCTGTTTGAGCAGGAGGTGCCCGAGATCTATGAGGGCACCGTCCAGATCAAGTCGATCGCCCGCGAGCCCGGCCAGCGCTCCAAGGTCGCCGTCCACTCGCTCGACGACCGCCTGGATCCGGTCGGCGCCTGCGTCGGCCCCAAGGGCAGCCGTGTTCGCACCGTCGTGGGCGAGCTCCGTGGCGAACGCGTCGACGTCGTCCTGTGGGATGCCGATCCGGCCGTCTACGTCGCCAACGCCCTGTCGCCCGCCAAGGTGACGCGTGCTCATCGATCCCGAGAAGAACTACGCCGGCGTCATCGTGCCTGACGACCAGCTGTCCCTTGCCATCGGCAAGGAGGGGCAGAACGCCCGCCTCGCCGCGCGCCTGACCGGCTGGCACATCGACATTAAGTCCGAGACCCTTGCCGCCGACATCCTCAAGAACGTTGCCGCTCGCGCCCGAGCCGGCCGTCGAGGACCTGCTTTGACGAGGACGCCGCCGACTTCGAGCCCGCCGCTGCGCGCACGTGGGCGAGGACGGCATCCAGTGCCGCAACCAGGCTCGTCCCGGCTCCCGTTTCTGCGGCGTGCACGATGTCGACTCCTCGACGGCGCCGACCCGATGCCATCGCGAACGCCGAGGACCTCATCTAGTCTGCAGGCGCGTCCGCGCACCCGAGTCCCGTTTGATTGAAGATGCGCACGTCGATGTGCGTGAGAGGTAGGTGAAAGATATGGCAAAAGTCCGTGTGTCCAGCCTGGCCAAGGAGTTCGGCATGACGTCCAAGGAACTCATGGGCCACCTTGAAGAGATGAAGATCCCGGCAAAGTCGGCGTCTTCGACCCTCGAAGACGCCTTCGTCTCCATGGTCAAAAAGCAGCTCGCTCCCGTGATCGAGGCCCGTGCCGCCGAGGTCGAGGCCGCTAAGCGCGCCGAGGAGGAGGCCGCCCGTGCCGCCGAGCGCGAAGCCGCCGCCAAGGAGGAGGCTGAGCGTCTCGCCGCCGAGGCCCGTCGTGAGGAGGAGCGTCGCCTGTCCCAGGAGGCCCAGGCCGCCGCTGAGGCCGCCCGTGCCGCCAAGGAGGAGGCCGAGCGTCGTGCCAAGGAAGAGGCCGAGAAGGCCGCTCGTGAGGCGGAGCTCGAGGCCCAGCGCCGCGCCGTTCCCGCTTCCGACTCCGGTTCGCGCTTCCGTTCGCTGCTCGACCAGATCGCCGCACAGGAGACCGTGCTCAAGGAGAAGAAGGCTGCCGAGGCTGCAAAGCCCGCGAACGAGTCTCGCAGCGAGCGCGGCGGCCGTCGTGGCAACCGTGGTGCGAACAGCTCATCCGATAAGGGATCGGAGACTCCGACGCGCGCAGCCGGCGCCGCAGTTCCGCGCCCGCGGCGAATATGCCCGACAACTTCCCGCCCTCGCCCGAGAAAGCCGGCAAGGGTGGCAAGAAGGGGTCGCAAGGGTTCCGCGCACGACACCCATGACGGTGAGGATCGTTACGCTCGTATGGCTCGCGAGGCCGAGGAGTACAGCCGCGAGAAGGTGCTGGCCGACGCCCGCGCGGCCGTCGAGGAGGCCTCTCGCGAGTCCACCGGTCGCCGCAAGAAGCGCAAGGAGAAGCGCGCAGCCGAGGCTGCCGCTGCAGCCGAGGAGCGCAAGATAGAGGAGGCGCTGGCCCAGGGCGTGAACCCCGAGGACCTCGACGCCATCAAGGTCTCCCAGGGCGTTACTGTCCAGGAGCTTGCCGAGGCGCTCGACGTTCCGGCCAACGACATCATCAAGCGCCTGTTCCTGCTTGGTACGCCGCTCACCATGACGCAGTCCATGTCCGACGACCTCGTTGAGCTCGTTGCCGACGACCTGGGCCGCCAGGTGCGTATCGTCACGGCCGAGGAGGAGAACTCCTTCAGCGTTCTATGACGACCCCAAGGACCTCAAGCCGCGTCCGCCCGTGGTCACCGTCATGGGTCACGTCGACCACGGCAAGACGAGGCTGCTCGACGCCATCCGTCACACCAACGTGTGGAGCGGCGAGGCCGGCGGCATCACCCAGCACATCGGCGCTTCCGAGGTCACGATCAACGGCCGTCAGATCACGTTCGTCGATACCCCTGGGCCATGAGGCCTTTACCGCCATGCGCGCCCGCGGCGCCAAGATCACCGACGTGGTCGTGCTCGTGGTCGCCGCCGATGACGGCGTCATGCCCCAGACCATCGAGGCCATCAACCACTCCAAGGCGGCTGGCGTGCCGATCATCGTCGCGGTGAACAAGTGCGATAAGCCCGAGGCCAACCCCGACAAGGTCCGTCAGATGCTCACCGAGTACGGAGTCATCCCCGAGGAGTGGGGCGGACAGAACATGTTCGTCAACATCTCGGCCAAGAAGGGCCAAGGCATCGACGAGCTGCTCGAGACCATCCTGCTCCAGGCTGACGTCCTCGAGCTCGAGGCCAACCCGGACACCTTTGCTTCGGGCAACATCCTCGAGGCCAAGCTCGACCAGGGTCGCGGCCCGGTCGCCACGGTGCTGGTGACCCGCGGCACCCTGCGCGTGGGCGACACCATCGTCGCCGGCATGAGCTACGGCTCCGTCCGCGCCATGCTCGACCAGCATGGCGAGCACAAGGATGCCGCATACCCCTCCGACGCCGTCGAGATCCTCGGCCTCAACTCCGTGCCTGCCGCAGGTGACGAGTTCCGTGTATTCGAGGACGCCCGCGATGCCCGCGACCTCGCCGAGCAGCGCTCGCTCAAGGCCCGTATCGAGGAGCAGAGCCGCGTCAAGCACGTCACGCTCGAGACCCTGTTCGAGGAGATGAGCCAAAACGAGCTCAAGGAGCTCAACCTGGTCGTCAAGGCCGACACCCAGGGTACCATCGAGGCGCTTGCCGACTCCATCGGCAAGATGGACCAGTCCGAGGTCCGTATCAACATCATCCACTCCGCCGTCGGTGCGATCTCTGAGACCGACGTCACGCTCGCCGCCGCGTCGAATGCCATCATCATCGGCTTCGGCGTCCGTCCGCAGGGCAAGGCTCGCGACGCCGCGGAGAAGGAGAGCGTGCAGATCAAGACCTACTCGATCATCTACAAGGCGATCGAGGACATCGATGCCGCGCGCATCGGCATGCTCGCTCCCACCGAGGAAGAGGTCCAGACCGGTATCGCCGAGGTCCGCGACACCTTCCGCGTGCCCAAGGCCGGCCTCATCGCCGGCTGCATGGTCACCGAGGGCGAGATCAGCCGCGACGACAAGGTCCGCGTCGTTCGCGACGGCGTCGTGGTGTTCGACGGTGCCTTCGGCTCCATGCGCCGTTTCAAGGATGACGTCAATGTGGTCAAGCGCGGCTACGAGTGCGGTCTGGGCATCGAAAGTACCAGGACATCAAGGTTGGCGACCAGCTCGAGGCCTACAAGGTCGTCGAGGTCGCCCGCACCGAGTAACTCTGGCTTCCTCAGGTACCGCACCTCGGGCTTCACGCGTCGGGCGCCGCACGTCGAGCGTGCGGCCTCCTCGTTCAGCCCGATCTGTGGCGCCTGAGAAACCCAGTGTCCATGCTGGCATCCCACCTTGGCGCTCAATCGTCGCGCGCCGCACGCAAGGCGCGGCACCCTTCTTTTCACGCCAATTCGGGGCGCCTGGACAACCCCTCAGGGCGTTCGGGCGCTTCAGGCGACCTGTGTCCGGGCAACGCCGTATGGTATGTAACTGACGAAACCTTTGCGGGTATACGGAAGGGCAACGCGAACCCGCGCGTTGTCCTTTCGTGGCCCGTATCGATTGTTTGAAAGCTGGTGTCAGATGAAGCAGACGCCGATGACCCGCCGTTTGGGCGAGCAGTTGCGCGAGAAGCTCGGCTACATCCTTCTGTTCGAGATCGCCGATCCGCGCCTCGACCTCGTGACGCTGACCGGCGTCGAGGTCTCGCAGGACCGTTCCTTCGCGCGCGTCTTTGTGAGTTGCGAGGGCGATCGCTACGAGGAGGTCCTCGAGGCGCTGAACACCGCCAAGGGCCGCATCCGCAGCCTGTTGGCTCGTAGCCTCGATTGGCTCGTCACGCCGGAGCTCGCGTTCAAGAGCGACCGCTCCACCGACGAGGCGGAGGCCATCTCCCGCGCGCTCGAGAACGTGCCGGCCACCCTGTCCGTCGAAAAGGACGAGTTCGGCTACCCGCTGGTGCCGGATGAACAGGCGCAAGAAGAGGGTGTCGATGAGCAGTAGTACGTCGCCCTGCTCGGGCAGGAGCACGACGCCCGACATGTGGGAGGGCGCGATCGACTTTATCGAGGCGCGCGGACCATCGCGATCTCGGGCCACACCAATCCCGATGGCGATGCCTTGGGCTCGGTTCTGGGGCTCGGTCTGTCCATCAGGGCGCAGTTCCCGGACAAGCGCGTCGATTTTCTCCTTGCCGACGACGGCGGCATCCCGCGTATCTACCGCTTTTTGCCCGGTGCGTCCGAGCTCGTTCCCGCGGTGAGGCATCCCGAGTCGTACGACCTGTTCATCTCGGTCGACGTGCCCACGCTCGAGCGCCTGGAGGATTCGGCTGCCGTCGCCAAGCACGCCCGCGGCCGCGTGGTCATCGATCACCATCCCACGCGCGATGAGTTCGGCGATGTCACCGTGCGCGTGACCTCCGCCGCCGCGACCGCGGTGCTCGTGGCCGAGCTGCTCGACGCCGCCGGCTGGCCCATCACGCCCGACATCGCATCGTGCCTGCTCACTGGCATCGTGACCGACACGGGTCGCTTCCAGTACCAAAACGCCAATCCCTCGGCCTTTGCCTGCGCCTCGCGCCTGGTCGACGCGGGCGCCCAGCCGGCGACCATCGCGTTGGAGGTCTATCAGAGCCAGCGCCTTGAATACCTGCATCTCCGAGTCGATCGTGATGAGCCGTATCGAGACGCGTGCGGGTGGCCGCGTGGCGTACAGCTACGCGTTCGCCGAGGATCTGGTCGAGTGCGGCGTCAAGCCCGCGGAGTGCGACGGGCTCGTCGACATCGTGCGCCAGGTGGCCGGCACGGAGCTCTGTCTCTTCTTGCGCGAGGTCGAGCCCGGGACGGTTCGCGGAAACCTTCGCTCCAAGGGGCAAGCTCGACATCTCCCCGATAGCGGTGGAGCTCGGAGGCGGCGGTCACGCCGCGGCGGCCGGGTTTACGTTCCACGGCGCCGTTTCCGAGGCGGCGGCGGTCGTCCTGCCCAAGCTCGAGGCGCTCCTCGCGTAAACATCGCACGATGCGGGGCCTCCCGTTGCGCTACGGCGGGGGAGGCCCTGCCGTTCATAAAGCCATCAGTTAGGAATTGAGGGTGCATGGCCAAGCGCAAGCCCAGTGAACTCAATCTCTTGCTCGCGGTCGACAAGCCCGTGGGCATCACGTCCCATGACCTCGTGTCGCAGGTGCGCCGCGCGCTCAACGAGCGACGCGTCGGCCATGCCGGCACGCTCGATCCGCTTGCGTCGGGCGTGATGATCGTGGGCGTCGGGCAGGCCACGCGCCTGCTCGGCCGCATCACCCTCGAGCGCAAGCGCTACCTGGCCCGTATCATGTTCGGCTGCGAAACCACGACCGACGATGCCGAGGGCGAGCCCACGCGCATGGCCGACGTCAGCGACGACGTGCTGTCGCCCCTGTTCGCCAAAGGCGTTCTCAGGGAGTTCGTGGGCGAGCAGGAGCAGGTCCCGCCCGCGTATTCCGCCATCTCGGTCGACGGCGTGCGGTCGTACAAGCGCGCCCGCGCGGGCGAGGACGTCGAGCTGCCGGCGCGCACGATCGAGGTCTACGCGGCCGATTTGGTGGCGGTCGACGAGGTCGACGGCCATGCCGTCTGGACCGCCTCGTTCGATGTGAGCAAGGGGACCTACATACGCTCCCTCGCGCGCGATATCGGCCGCGCGGCCGGCAGCGCGGCGCACGTCGCGGACCTGCGCCGTACGGCATCGGGTCCCGTGACCTCGGGTATGTGCGCGCGTATCGAGGACCTCTCGCCCGAGCACGCCCACGCCGCCGCGCTCGACCCCGCGCGGGTGCTGGGTATCCCCGTGCGCGAACTCACCGATGACGAGCTTGCCGCGGTGTTGAACGGTCGCGCGATCCCGTGCGGCTCGCCGCGCGCGGCGGGGGAGCCCTTCGTCCCGGGCGGTGCGGCGTCCACCTATGCGCTGGTCGACGACGGGCGTCTGCGCGCCATCGCGGCGCGCGAGGGCGACTACCTGCGGATGGAGACGGTGTTCCCGCAAGGCATTGAGGGTGTTGCGCGATGATGTGCCCGGCCGATCCTCTATCCTCGCGCGCGGGCGGTGCCGCGGGTTCGCCTGCGGTTGCCGGGTGCGAGCCGGCTTCCGCCATGCCTCCCGCCCGCGAGCTCGCCCGCGATTTCATCGTGGATCTTCCGGCATGTCCTGAGACCCTGCGTGTGGGTGTCGACCCCGTTCCATGCGCACCGACCCCCTGCGTCATCGCGATCGGCGCCTTTGACGGAGTGCACCGCGGCCACCTCGACCTGCTCCAGCGCGCAAAGCGCGACGCCCGTGAACGGGGGCTCGCGGTGGTCGCCGTCACCTTCGACCCCGATCCCGACGAGGTAGTGAGCGCCCATCCCGCCCCCAAACTCACCTCGATGGCCGATCGCGTGCGCGCCCTGGCGTCCGCGGGTGCGGGCGTCGCGATCGTGCCGTTCACGCGCGAGCTCGCCGCTCTCGACCACATCGGTTTTTCGAGCGGGTCCTCGCTCCATACCTTGAGGTCCGTGCCGTTCACGTGGGGGCCGATTTTCGCCTTGGTGCCCACGGCGCATCGACCGTCGACGTCATGCGCGCGTGGGGCGCCGCGCGCGGCATGGATGTGATGGGCCATGAGCTTCTCGGACGGCGACGCGCCCATCACGGCGACGCGCATCCGCTCCCCTGATCGCCGCGGGCGACGTCTGCGCGGCGCGGCGCGAGCTCGGCCGTCGTCCCTTTGTGCGCGGCGTCGTCAAGCGGGGGAGGGGGCAGGGAACCGGCATGGGGTTCCCCACGGCCAACATCGAGGTGCCCGGTGGGATGCAGATGCCCGCCGACGGCGTATATGCCGGGTTCGCCCTGGTCGACGGCGCGGTGTGGCCCGCCGCCATCAATGCCGGCGTTCCGCCCATGTTCGCGGACTCCGCCGCATCGGCCCGCCTTGAGGCCAATCTCATCGGCTACCGGGGCGATTTATATGGCAAGACCGTCGCCATCGCCTTTGATCGGCTGGTTAGGCCCTCGCGGTCCTTCGATTCCGTCGAGGAGCTCATCGCCGCCGTCAATCGCGATATCGCGACCATCAAGAAGGCCTATGGCGACGCATCGGTGAGGATCGCATGATTTCCGACGAAGACAAGAACAAGGTTCGCGATGCGACCGACCTGGTCGCGCTCGTTCAAGAGACCGTCGAGCTCAAGCCCCGCGGCAACACCGACCTGTGGGGCTGCTGCCCCTTCCATGGCGAAAAGACGCCGTCCTTCCACATTATTCCCGCCACGCAGGTGTGGCACTGCTTTGGCTGCGGCGAGGGTGGCGACGTCTTCACCTATATCATGAAGCGCGAGGGGCTGAGCTTTCCCGAATCCATCCGCTACCTGGCCGACCGCGCGGGCATCGAGCTTGAGGAGGACCGCTCGTTCAAACGGTCGGGCACCAAGCGCAACCGCTTGATCGAGGTGTGCGAGGAGACGTCCGAGTTCTACCACACGCTGCTCATGCGCGGTAAGGACGCCCGCGGCCGCGAGTACTGCAAGGGCCGTGAGCTCGATGCCGACACCTGCCGTAAGTACCGCCTGGGTTTCGCGCCCGGTCACGGCATGCTGGTGCGCCACCTGGGGTCCAAGGGCTTCACGCCGCAGGAGATGATCGACGCCAACGTGGCCTTCCGCAGCCGTAACGGCGGGCTGGTCGACCGCTTCTTCGACCGCGTCATGTTCCCCATCATGGACGAGCAGGGGCGCTGCATCGCATTTGGTGGGCGCGCACTCGACAAGGAGAAGACGAACGCCAAGTACCTCAACTCGTCCGAGACGCCCATTTTCCACAAGGGGCAAGAACCTCTACGGCTTCAACTGGGCCAAGGACCACATCGTGGCCCGCAACGAGGTCATCGTGGTGGAGGGCTACATCAGCGCCATGAGCTGCTGGAAGGCGGGCATCGAGAACATCGTCGCGGTCCTCGGCACCGCGCTCACCGAGGCCCACGTCAAGACGCTCACGCGCTTCACCAAAAGATCATCTACATGTTCGATGGCGACGCCGCCGGCCAGAAGGCCGCGCGTCGCGCCATCCAGTTCATCGAGAAGGACGACATCGACCTTCGTTGCGTCATCCTGCCGGACGGCCAGGACCCCGATGACTTCGTGCGGGCGAACGGCGGCGACAAGCTCCGCGAGCTGCTCGATAACTCGATCCCGCTCATGGACTTCGTCTTTGGCAAGCTCGAGGAGGAAAGCGATATCTCCACGCCGGGCGGCCGCGCCAAGGCCATGAAGTCCGCCCTCGAGCTCATCTACCCGCTGCGCGCCAGTTACATGATCGACGGCTACTACATGCAGATCGCCGACCGCCTGGGGCTCGATGTCGAGATGATTCGATCGAACGCCGGGAAGGTGTTCCGAGAAGTCCAGCAGCGCGAGGGAGACCAATCGTCGCCGTGAGCAGGAGCGCGAGCGCGCTCAGGCCGAGCGTGAGCGCGTCGCGGCGGACGGCGGGGGGAGCGCGGGGCACGCGCGGCGAACATCCCTCGCCGGGCGCCTCCCATGCGCCCGCTCGCGGCGTGCAGTCGAGCGCCCCGGCGGGTCCAGCGGTTCCCGCGGGTGAATACCCGCCGTATGATGAGCCCTTCTACGATGAGGTCCCCTACGATTACGCCCCCTCGTTCGACGTTCCCCACGAGGGGCGGGGAGCCGGCGGCGAGGGCTTTGCGCCCGCTGCGTCCGCGGGCGATGACCTGGGCCTCGCTGTGCTCACCGACCTTGAGCGCCGCCAGCTCATGTGCGAACGGGAGCTGCTCACCATGCTCACCACCTACCCGGACTCGTTCAGGCCGTTTGCCGAGCGCATCACCGAGGTCGAGTGGGTTGACGCTCGCAACGAGACGATCGCCTGGGCGGTTCTCGCGACACCCGAGGGCACGGGGGCTGCCGAGGTGATGGCCGCCGCCCGCGCGGTGTGCCCAGAGGCGGCGAGCTCGTGTCTGCCGGTATGATCTCGGCGACGAGCAAGCACCCCACGGAGACCAATATCGGGTTTTTGCTCGACACGCTGGAGCTCTACACGGCCCGCCGCCGCATGAAGGCGGCGCAGGGGCGCCTGCGCTCGGACAGCTCGCTTGGCAGCGATGAGCGCCGTGCGCTCGCGATTCAGGCCACGCAGGACGCCGCGCGCATCCGCGAGCTCGAGCGCGTGCGGTGGAGGGCATCGCCGACCCGTTCCGGCAATAGCTAAATTGTCTGGAAGCTGCAATTTTCATGCCCGATCGGGTATAGAACCGTGGTAAAGTAATGAATCCTATGTGTTAAGAAGGGAGAATCTGTGCCAAAAAAGACTGAGAGCACGGGATCTGCGCTGGATACGACCATTGAGAAGCTTCTCAATCTCGGGTCGAAGGCGGGGTCCGTCACCGAGGATGAGATTCAGATCGTCCTCAAAGATGTCGACGTTACCGATGCACAGCTGACCTCCATCTATCAATTCCTGCGCGATCGCGGCGTGGAGATCGTGTCTGCAAATGAGGATGACGAGTCCGAGCTCGTGGTCGATGACGATGACCGCGATGTCATGGACGACCTCGACGGCGATGAGAGCGACGAGGACCATGACCTCAAGATGGCCAAGCAGGCCGATGCCGAGATGGCCTCCACCAAGTCCAAGAAGAAGGCCCGCACGGTGCGCACCACGCGCAGCCGTTCGCGCACGCGCGGCATCGATGCCTCCACGGTGATGCTGACCGGCGATCCGGTCCGTATGTACCTCAAGGAGATCGGCAAGGTCGACCTGCTGACCGCTTCCGAAGAGGTCGATCTGGCCATGAAGATCGAGGCCGGCTTGGATGCGGCCGACAAGCTCGAGAAGCAGGGAGGCGGGCGAGATCGAGCTCACCCGCGCCGAGATGCGTCGTCTTACGCGCATTGAGAACGTGGGCCTCGAAGCCAAGCAGGCACTCATCAGCGCAAATCTGCGTCTCGTCGTCTCCATCGCCAAGCGCTATGTTGGCCGCGGAATGCTGTTCCTGGACCTTATCCAGGAGGGCAACCTCGGTCTGATCCGCGCCGTCGAGAAGTTCGACTACCAGAAGGGCTTTAAGTTCTCCACGTACGCCACCTGGTGGATCCGTCAGGCCATTACGCGCGCTATCGCCGACCAGGCCCGTACGATCCGTATTCCCGTGCACATGGTCGAGACCATCAACAAGCTCGTCCGTGTGCAGCGCCAGCTCCTTCAGGACCTGGGTCGCGACCCGACCCCCGAGGAGATCGGTGCCGAGATGGACATGAGCGCCGACCGCGTCCGCGAGATCCAGAAGATCTCGCAGGAGCCGGTGTCCCTCGAGACCCCGATCGGCGAGGAAGAGGATTCTCAGCTGGGCGATTTCATCGAGGACTCCCAGGCTATCGTTCCGCCCGATGCGGCCAGCTTCTCCATGCTGCAGGAGCAGCTCACCCAGGTGCTCGACGGCCTTGCCGATCGTGAGCGCAAGGTTATCGAGCTGCGCTTTGGCCTTGTCGACGGACATCCCCGTACGCTCGAGGAAGTCGGCCGCGAGTTTGGCGTCACGCGCGAGCGCATCCGCCAGATCGAGTCCAAGACTCTGGCCAAGCTTCGCCACCCGAGCCGCTCGAGCAAGCTCAAGGATTACCTCGAGAATTACTAGTTTCGCGTGCTTCGCGTCGAGTTTGCGCGCCACCCGATATGAGGGGCAAGAGCCGCTTGTTGAAACGGACAATCCGTCTCAACAAGCGGCTCTTCACATAAATGGTCAGATTTTGAGATGCTGTATCGGATTGAAGTGGGCTGTCCGGTTTCAAACCGTGGATTCTTCACGCCCTGTCACGAGCTTCCCCCACGTGGCCGTCGCGCTTGCCGAAATTCGATGCACCTGGCAACACACCCTGTAGCGTGTGGTCGGCATCTTATCGGTTTGCCCTGCATGGGGTATTTTCGAGAGGCGCATCAATGGGCCTCCAGTCGCCAGTGAGCGCTTTTCCAACGTTTCAGTTGGTTCAAACGTTGGAAAAGCGCTCACTCGATATTGCGGGTGGACGCCTGTGCACGGGGGATGCGGACGCGTCGTTGTTGAGTCTCAGTTGCTTGATAAACAAAAGACCCGCACGAAGCGGGTCTGAAAATCCTGGCTCCCCGGGTAGGACTCGAACCTACAACAGCGCGGTTAACAGCCGCGTGCTCTACCATTGAGCTACCGAGGAATTGTCAAGCTGCTCATGTGCTATGCTCCTGAGCAACGAAGTTAATTATACGGAACGTCCCGCGTGACGCAAGCCCCAATTTTAAAAAATTTGAGGCCATGCCCTGGACCCCCCTATCGGCTCGCTGCGACTCAACAGCATGGATCGACCTCGTGCTCGACTCTGGTCAAACATGTGCGGTTGACCGCTCGGTCTCCTGCACTGTGCTCTTGGGTGAAACGCAGCTCCGCTCATCAAAGGGCTGTCTACCCCCTAAGTCGAGCCAGTATCTCTTGCAAGAAACACGAGGTAAACTATGTCATCGGGTGATTCATATCCGCTGATGACAGACAGCTCTTGCATCTTTGGCGATGATTGCCGTGGCGCTCAAGGGTGGGTGCCCACCAAGCTGTCATTGCTTGGGTGTGTTCGTCTCACACGGAGGTAGACATGTTTGGATTCCATCGAAATCAGCGGGAGGCTGGCGGCATGCGCCCGTTCGGAAAGCTTTCGCGTTCCGAGGCGGCAGGTGGGGTTGCCATAGCCACCCTTGCGGTCGGTTCGATGCTCGTTGGCGCTCCCGTGGTTCTTCGAGCGCTTCCAGCTAATGCAGACACGATTGAGGCTTCGGTTTCCAGTAAGAAGGGGGCCACGGCCGCCATAGACCGCGCACAAGAAGAAGGTGGGGTTTTGTCAACGTCGGCCAAGGAGCGTGCGGAGAGCGGTGAGTATCCGGAACTCACGCCGGAAAGCGAGCCATGGATTGGGCGTCCTGCTCAGAACGTGCTCGTTGATCGCGCGTACACATCGCGTCGCGTCGAGTTTCCCGTCGGCAAGCCTGTCACGCTCAACAATGAGGAATGGGCTACAAGCGAGGCCAAGGTGACGTTTGGTTGGACGGGTACCATGCGTGTGACGTGCAACGGCGCAACTGCATATGAGGATTACGCCAGTGCCGGCATAGCCCAAAATGCCCTCAACTTCGATGCAAACTCCGCCGATTGGCAGGATAAGGCAGAGGCGATTAACTATGGTCGCGAGCCGTATCAGCTGGTGGTGGTCGACATGACGTTCGAGAACATCGATGCCACGTCGCAAATGGGTGACCTGGGGGAGTTCTATGCCAGCGAGCTTGGTTTGTACAATGAGTCTAGCTCCATTGGAAATTATGCCCAGTCTGGCTATTTTTTCGCTTGGTCGAGCTGTGATCACGAGGTCCGCGATGAGCATGCCGAAGGCGATGGTGTGTGGACGTCGAGCACGTTCTCGTTGGACCCCGGTGCGTCACAAGACGTTCAGGTGGCTTTTGGGTGCCAAAGCGCGAAGTCGAGGAGGTGCGTGCGGGCAAGGGTGAGTTTGTCGCCCGCATTGGCGACACCTTTGAGTCAGAAGGGGACGCCGGGGACCTGCATTATCCCTCTAAGGCTGTTTCTTGGCGTCTTGACCTACAGGAAGGCAAGTGAGTAGCCTCGACGGTGCATGTTTGTCGCGGAAGTGATGGTTACAATTCGGAGCATGATGCAAGGGCAGAACGTACATATTCCAACGGCGTTGTGGGTTGCCTGGGGCATACTGCTCTGGGCGGGTTATCCGGCGATGGGAGAGAGCGCCTCGATGAGCCGCGACCCCGTTTTCACGGCGATGGCGCTGGGGGTTTGGATCGTTGCGGCGGTCCTGCTGTTGAACCCGGGGCTGTGCAATCGGTTCACTGTTCCTCGCCGTGTGTTCGGCGGGGCGGCCACGTTTGCGGCGGGGTGCTCATACACCCTGGTGCAGGTGCTCGCGGGTTTCCTAATGGGCCAGCTGCCCTATGTGCTTGATGAACGCCTCATCTGCCTCATTGCGTCTGCAATTGCCGCTGCATGCTGGTCTTGGGAGGGGATTTTCCTTGCGAAGGGATGCGGGGGACGTGACGATGCGGGACCATCGGGCGTCTCCGTGTTTTTGGCGCGCGTCGAATGCGCATGGTGCCAGCGTTGTTCTTTGCATCGGATGTTTACGGCCTCTCGCCATGATGTGGTGCTTTCCCCCACTTTGCATATGGGGCTTTGTGGGGAACGCAGGTTGTGGGAATCCGATGGCGAGCTTGGGGCTCGTGGCATCCGTGATAGGCGTCGGCATGTGGGTCGTTCGAATCGCGCGGCCTGGTGTTGGAAGTCCCACGGGAGTATCACGGCGTTACGCATGCGCCCTGCTGGGCTCATATGCATCGGGCGAAGTCGCCTCCTATGCGGCTTCGTGTGCGATTCCTCTAAGGGGGGCCATTTGGAGAGCTTGCCTCCTATGGTCTGTGCATGGTTCTGGTTGTGGCGGTGATCTCCTGCGTGTTTGTGGTCTGGCGGCATACGGGACAAGAAGCTGTGGAGAGCGGAGCCGACGAATCGTCTTTGGACTTGGACGAGGGAGACGAGCGGCGGCATGAGCGACTGGCTGAGACGTACCATCTGACGGAGCGCGAGACAGCGTGCCTTCTCCTTGCGCTGGATGGGATGACCTCCGCTGCCATCGCGGAGCGATTGGGCATCAAAGGCTCCGACCGTTCGTGCGTATCAGCAACGTGCGTACCGCAAGATGGAGGTCGCCTCGCTCACAGAAGCACGCGAGTTGGTCGCCCGGCAGGCCGTCGTTGAGCCCCTGTCATCACCAGACACGCCTATTCCGAATGAGCGAGAGTCCTTTAAGCGTCGCGGCTCGGGTCGTCTCCGTGGTGTTCAGCGCGCATCGCGTGCGCTCTTCTCGGCAACATTGGGTTTTGCCATCGCTTCGGTTGCCCTGCCAACCGCTCTTGACTGAGTCATGGGGCGCGGGCGACGTTGTACTTCGCGCAGGGATCGTGATGGCATGCGCGGCGGCTGCATGGGCATTTTCCACACGGGGACGGATGGGGGCGTCACGGCTTCTCTGCGCTCTGCGCATAAGCTGTCCTCTTCCCGGGGAGGACGCTTTGTAGGCGACAGACCTTCGAGCCGTTCAGCCCGCAGGCTCGAGCTACCACGTGGGGGAGTCCCTATGCGAGATCGTCTTCGCGGCGGCATTTCCGGGATTTTTTGAGCTGCGCTGCCATCGTGTCCATCGCGCTCTGTGCAATCTCCTCGTCCATCTCTTGGATGTGCCATCACGATGCCGGAGGGGCGGCAATATCGTCTGTCCCCGTCGCTCCCACGTCTCCGGGCGTGACGCTTGACGTTATCCATGTTGTCTACTTGGCGCTGCTTTCCCTTATGATCGGCATTGCTTGGGGAGGAAGTGTGGCGCTCGGCATCGCCGCTCAGCTTCGCACCGCTCATGATGCCACTGTTCGGATGCATCATCGTTGTGTGCGTTGGAGGGCTACGCTCCCAAGGGGTGAGGGCCACGCGCCAGCTTCTCAGCGGCACGCTGGTGGTTGTGTTCGCTGCGGAATCAGGGCAAGCGTCTGTCGCCCTCTTTGCCACGTCCGTGCTTGTAATCTGCCTGCTCGCATTGTCTTTGCGCAACACGGTGCGGATGTCGGCTCGTGGGTTGCCGCTCTGTGCGCTGTTTGGGGTGGCGGGCATCCTCGGCGGTGGCAAGGTGACGAATGTGTACGCCGACCTCTCATATGCCCAGTTTAGAGATGTGGTTTTCGGAGGATACGCGTCCATGGGAGATGTCGTGCCGGCGAGCGGCATGGGCGATGTCAGAACCGCGATGCTCGTGGTGATTGTCACCTGTCTGACCTTATTGATGCTCCTGACCGTGTGGGCAGGTGTTCGGCTTCTTACTGATGTCCGTAATGAGCGCAATGCCGCGGCGCTCCTCGCTTCTCACAATGCGGATCGTTCTCGGTTGGAGAGTTACCTTGCAGGTCGAGGCCTCAACTCTGTCCAGGTTGAAGTTGTGCTGCGTATCGTCGCGGGGGGGAGTCGGGCCCACAGATCGCCCGCGCGATGTGCTATTCAATCGGCGCCGTCAACTCCGCCCGATGCCGCCTATCGGCTGCTACGCGTTCATCGTCGCGCCCAGCTTGTTGCTTTGCTGCGAAGGGATGCGGGGCTTTAAGGCGCTGAACAATGTCCTTCTCCGAGTGTTTCCACGCCGTGTGCGCCCGTCATCAGGCGCACACGGCGTATTCATATCCTCTGATGGCAGACGAAGCCGTTCGCGCCTCCTATGTTCTTTTGTCGACTTATGACCGCGATGCGTGTGTGCATGAGCCGCCCTTGAGGAAACACGGGGATAGAAAGGCCGTCGGATGTCTGAACTGTTCAATGACGGGTGTCGCGCTGGTGGGCCAAGGCGCAAGCACACTGGACGCAAAGGATGTGCACTGTTGATGCTTTTGGCGATGTGCTTGGCCGCTGCATGTGCATGGGGAATTTGCTTTGTGTTTGGAGGGCCATCCTCACCTCTAGAGGAGTTTCCCAGACGTTCGCAGGAGCCCATCGTCGCACCGCTGTACCAAAACCCGGAGTTTCCATCGGGATGCGAGGCGTTCTCGCTCGCAATGTGTCTGCGTTCGATGGGGTATTCGGGTGAGCCTTCCGCGCTCATAGACACGTATATGCCGACCGACCCCACGTGGAGCGATTTCGTCAACCATTTTGCAGGCGACGCGCGGAGTTCCGGCAGCGCCATGCCACCCGCTGTGGTAGCCTGCGTAGATGCGTATGCGACTGCCGTGGATGCGCCACTCCACGGCGTTGAGCTCACCGGGTGCTCCTTCGATGAGATCGCAGCGGTTGTCGAACGTGGGTACCCCGTGCTCACGTGGATCACGACGGATTTCGAGTCACCGCGCTTTTCCACCACGGGCGCGCGCGGCTACCGCCTGTATCGGAACTTCCATTGCGTATTGCTTTATCGTGTCCAAGGTGGGGTTGCCTACGTCGCCGACCCGCTCATCGGTCTCGTCGAGCACGACGTACACTCATTCCAAACTTTGTGGGAGGACTGTGGCAGCGTCGCGATGGCAGTATCGGAATCGTAGAGGCAAAGTCTCCGTCGCGACGCGTGGCGACCTGTGGGTGCCCAGGGCTACACCCCGAATGCGAGTTCCGCACAAGCCGAAGGCCACTTGATGTGGCCTTCGTGCGAGCAGGACTGTTCGAGCAGGCGGGGTGTATCCCTGGGCACCCACAGGTCATCATCTTCGCTTTTTATGCGCTCCGCGCGAAATTCTATTCACCATGCTCATCATTCGCCATACCGTGTACAATGGACGATGACCTTTAAGTGCGTACGAGATACCACAAGGACCATCAAGCGGGGCGCCCGCGCCCGGTATATATGCCTTCCTGTGATGCTCGCACGCCAAGCGGTCGGGCATTATTTTTTTGACTGCCCTTGCGGGCGGTCGAGAGAGGTTAAGGAAGGAGTTTGATGGGCATGTCTTCACCGAAGGCGGTCATCATGGACGAGACCGCAATCAGCCGTGCGATGACGCGCATTGCGCACGAGATCGTCGAGAAGAACGAGGGCGTTGAGGACCTCGCGCTCGTGGGTATCGTGACCCGCGGCGATTTGCTCGCCAAGAAACTCGTGGACGAGATCGAGCGTATCGAGGGGGTGCGGGTCCCGCTGGGAAGCCTCGACATCAGCTTCTATCGCGACGATTACCTCACCAACTTCGCTCCGGCGGTGCACGCTACGAACATCCCGTTCAACCTCGACGGCAAGCGCGTCGTGCTCGTGGACGACATCCTCTACACGGGCCGCACCATCCGCGCCGCCCTCGACGCCATCATGGACCTCGGCCGCCCGAACCGCGTCGAGCTGGCCGTCCTGGTCGATCGCGGTCATCGCGAGCTTCCCATCAGCCCTGACTTCGTGGGCAAGAACGTTCCCTCGTCCCGCGAGGAGAACGTCCGTCTGTATCTTGAGGAGGTCGACGGCCGTTCCACCGTCGAGATCTTCGACGTCGCGCCGGGTGGCCATGTAGGCTCCGCTCCTTTGGGAGGCGAGTAACCCGTGTTCAACAACCATAAGCACCTGATCGACATCTCCGAGTACTCCGATTCGGAGCTCATGACGATCCTGCAGACCGCCAAGGCGTTCTCCGAGGTCAACGAGCGTGCCATCAAGAAGGTCCCCACGCTCAAGGGCAAGACCATCGTCAACATGTTCAACGAGCCCTCCACCCGCACCCGCTCCTCCTTCGAAATCGCCGAGAAGCGCCTTTCCGCCGACTCGCTGAACTTCGGCGGCTCCTCCACCTCCACGGTGAAGGGCGAGAGCCTCATCGACACCGTCATGACGCTCGACGCCTACAAGATCGACTGCATCGTCGTGCGCGACAAGCACGCCGGTGCTCCCCACATCGTCTCCCAGGCGAGCCCCGCCGTGGTCATCGACGCCGGCGACGGCAAGCACCAGCATCCCACCCAGGCCCTGCTCGACCTGTACTCCATCTGGGAGCGCAAGCAGAACTTCGACGGCTTGAAGGTCGGCGTCGTCGGCGACATCGGACACTCCCGCGTGTGCGGCTCCCTCATTCCCGCCCTCAAGATCATGGGTGCCGAGGTCACGGCCGTGGGCCCCAACACCCTCATGCCGCCGCGCCCCGATATCCTGGGCGCCGATCACGTGTCAAACAACCTCGATGACGTCCTGCCCGACCTCGACGTCGTGTACATGCTGCGCATCCAGCGCGAGCGCCTCGAGGGCGCGCCGTACCCCAGCCTGCGCGAGTACAACATGCTCTACGGCCTCACCCAGGCCCGCGAGCGCCTCATGAAGCCCGACGCCATCGTGTGCCATCCCGGCCCGATCAACCGCGGCGTCGAGTTCGATTCCTACATGCCCGACCATCCGGAGCGCTCGGTCATCCTCGACCAGGTCTACGCCGGCATCTGCGTGCGTATGGCTGCAATGTATCTGCTTTTGGGAGGTGCCGATAATGGCCTTGCTTCTTAAGAACGCGCACGTCGTCGACCCTGCCGTCGACCTTGATTGCGTGATGGACGTCCTCGTCGAGGGCGATGTGATCGCCGCTGTGGGCGAGGGCCTTGCCTGCGAGGGCGCCGAGGTCATCGACCTGTCCGGCAAATATCTAGTCCCCGGCCTCGTCGATATGCATGTGCACCTTCGCGAGCCGGGCTTTGAGGCCAAAGGGCGACATCGAGTCCGAGACCGCTGCTGCGGCCAAGGGCGGCTTCACCGGCGTCTGCTCGATGCCCAACACCGACCCGGTGACCGACAACGGCGTGGTCATCGAGTACATCAAGTCCGTCGCCGCGGCCAAGGGCCACTGCCGCGTGTACCCGCCGGCGCCATGACCAAGGGCCTCAAGGGCGAGATCATCGCCGAGATGGGCGACATGGTCGAGCACGGCGCCGTCGCCTTCACGGACGACGGCCGTGGCATCCAGGGCGCCGGCATGGTGCGTCGCGCCATGGACTACGGCCAGATGTTCGGCAAGACCTTCATGAGCCACTGCCAGGACGACGACCTGGTGGGCGACGGCCAGATCAACGAGGGCGCCGTCTCCACCCGTCTGGGCCTTCTGGGCTGGCCGGCCGAGGGCGAGGCTCCAGATCGCCCGCGATATCACGATCGCCGAGCTCACCGGTGCCAAGCTGCACATCCAGCACATCTCCACCGCCAAGGGCCTCGACATGGTGCGCGCCGCCAAGGCCAAGGGGCTGCCCGTGACCTGCGAGGCCACGCCGCACCACCTCTTCCTCACCGAGGACGCCATCGACGGCACCTACAACACCTGCCTGAAGGTGAACCCGCCGCTGCGCACCGCCGCCGACGCCGAGGCGCTCATCGCCGGCGTCATCGACGGCTCCGTGGACGCCATCGCGACCGACCACGCCCCGCACTCCGATTGGGAGAAGTCCCGCGAGTTCGAGCTCGCCCCCCTGTTCGGCATGACCGGCCTCGAGACCGCGCTCGGCCTCGTGATCACCAACCTGGTCAAGACGGGCAAGATCAGCTTTGGCCGCATGGTCGAGCTCATGGCCATCGCGCCCCGCAAGATCTTGGGCCTCGACCAGGTCACGATCGCCGAGGGCAGCCTCGCCGACATCACGGTGTTCGACGCCGATGCCGCCTGGACCGTCTCCGAGGACGAGTTCGCGAGCCACGCGAAGAACTCCGGCTTCAAGGGCGCCGAGCTCACCGGCCGCGCCACCGATGTCTTCGTGGGCGGCAAGCGCACGCTTGCCAACGGCGTCGTTTTGCTAACATAGCCATACGGATCAACGCGTCGCGCGGCCGCCTGCCTCAGTGCGGCCGCGCGCCCGTAGTCAATCGACCATGCGTTTGCATGGGGAGGGAGCATATATGCCGAATCCTTCGCCTGCGCGCATGCACGACTTCGAGGTCGTTTCGAACGAGGAGATCGCCGAGGGCATCTTCTCGCTCGTCATTTTGGCCCCGCGTCTTGCATCTGCGCTCAAGCCCGGCCAGTTCGTGAACATCCGCGTCCCGGGCGATGCCTCCGAGCTGCTGCGCATCCCGCTGAGCTACGTCTCGGCCGACGCCGAGCACGGCACCGTCGAGATCTGGTACGCGGTGGTGGGCAACGCCACGCGCCGCATGTCCCAGTGGAAGCCCGGCTTCACGAGTGACCTTTTGGGTCCCGGTGGCCGCGGCTGGAAGGCTCCCGAGGGCACCAAGCGCGCGCTCGTGGTGGGCGGCGGCATCGGCGTGCCCCCCGGTTCTCTGCCTGGCGCGCGAGCTCGTCTCCGCCGGCGTCGCCGTCGATGCCTGCGTGGGCGCCGCGAGCGCTTCCAAGCTCGTGGGCCTCGAGGACTTCCGTGCGCGCGGTTGCGACCAGGTATGCGTGGCGACCGACGACGGCTCCGCAGGCGCCTGCGGCTTTTGCACCGACCCTGCCTCCGAGCTGCTTGCGGCCGGTGGGTACGATTACGTCGCCACCTGCGGTCCCGGCGTCATGATGAGCAAGGTCGCCGCTGCCGCCGCCGAGGCGGGCGTGTACTGCGAGGCGTCTCTCGAGCGCATGATGAGCTGCGGCTTCGGCGCGTGCAGCACGTGCAATGTCGAGACGACCGACGGCATGCAGGGCGCCTGCATGTGTGGTCCGGTATTCGATGCTTCCAAGGTGGTGGTCTGGTGAGCCAGGTGAATATGGCCGTCGATTTTGGCGGCGTCAAGATGAAGAACCCCATCAACACGGCTTCCGGCACGTTCGGTTACGGGTGGCAGTTCAGTGAGCTTATGGATGTGTCCCAACTGGGCGCCATCACCACGAAGGGGTGCGCGGCCGAGCCGTGGCCGGGCAACCCCGCCCCGCGCATGACCGAGGTTCGCGGCGGAATGATGAACTCCGTCGGTCTTCAGAACCCCGGCGTGAGCGCGTTCGCCGCCAACTACGGCCCGTGGCTTGCCGACCTCACCGACAAGGGGACCCAGGTGATCTGCCAGGTCGCCGGGCATTCGACCGAGGAGTACGTCCGGGCTCTCGAGATGTTCTGCGAGCTCACCCCCTGGGCGGCGGGCTTTGAGATCAACGTGAGCTGCCCCAACATCGCCGCGGGGCGGCGCCGCCGGCGGCTCCACGCCGGAAGGCGCCGCCGAGGTCATGCGGGCCTGTCGCAAGGTCACCGATCGCCCGCTCTTCGTCAAGATGGCCCCCGTCCGCATCCCGAGATCGCTCGCGCGCTGGAGGCCGAGGGTGCCGACGGCCTCACGGTGATCAACTCGATCCCCGGCATGGCGATCGACGTCCACACCCGCCGCTCCAAGCTCTCCAAGCCCACGGGCGGTCTTTCGGGCCCGCTGTGCCACCCCATCGCCGTTCGCATGGTGTGGGGAGGCCGCCAACGCGGTCGATATCCCGGTTTGCGGCGTGGGCGGCGTCATGACGGGCGAGGACGCGGCCGAGTTCATCCTCGCCGGCGCGTGCTGCGTGTCGGTGGGCATGGCGAGCTTCGTCGAGCCAGACGCTTCCGTGCGCATCCTGCACGAGCTTGAGGAGTGGGCCGCCAGCCAGGGCGTCCGCGACATCAACGAGCTGATTGGAGCCTTCGAATGCTAGAGGCAGACGCCCGTGACCGCGTCATCGTCGCCATCGACTGCGACCGCACGCGCGCCCCTCGAGCTCGCCGACGCGCTGTCCGGTCACGCCGCGTGGCTCAAGGTGGGTATGACGCTCTTTTACGCCGAGGGCCCGCAGATCGTGCGCGAGTTCAACGAGCGCGGCTTCAAGAGTGTTCTTGGACCTCAAGTTCCACGACATCCCGCATCAGGTGCGCGGTGCGGCCGTTCCGCGGCGCTCGCCGGCGCCGATCTGCTGTCCGTGCACGGACTGGGTTCCGGCGCCATGCTCGCGGCCTGCCGCGAGGGCGCCGATCAGGCCGCCGAGGTCCGCGGCAATCGCCCGAATCTCGTGGCGATCACCGTGCTCACGAGCATGAGCCAGGATTCTCTGACCGAGATCGGCGTCGATGCGCCCGTGGCCGACGAGGCCGCGCGCCTTGCCACGCTCGCCCAGGGCAACGGCATCGACGGCATCGTCTGCTCGCCCATGGAGGCTCAGGCCATGCGCGAGCTGCTCGGCCCGGATGCGCTCATCGTCACCCCGGGCGTGCGCCCCGCCGGCGCGGAGCTCGGGGACCAGACGCGCGTGGCGACGCCCGCCCAGGCCATCCAACGCGGCGCGAGCCACATCGTCGTCGGGCGCCCCATCACCGGCGCCGAGGACCCGGTCGCGGCGTACGAGGCCATCGTCTCTGAGCTGGTCAAAGACGTGGGTAATGGTGAAGTGACCCCCCGCGAGCCCGTCGATTTCCACAATCGGTGGGCTCCGCGGGCGTTTTTGGGCATCTTTTTCGCGCATAGACTTGCACTTTGCAGGCCCATCGACTAGTCTAAGGGACTGTTGAAGGTTCAAACACGCACGTAAATGCCCGTATTCGAACCTACGTTGGAATAAGAACCCTGTATTTGGAGGTACACATGGCTCTTCCTCAGCTCACCGATGAGCAGCGCAAGGCTGCCCTGGAGAAGGCTGCTGCCGCTCGTCACGCTCGCGCAGAGCTTCGCGAGAAGATCAAGAAGGGTGAGGTGACGCTCGAGTCCGTCCTGAATTCTGAGGACCCCATCGCTTCCCGTATGAAGGTTTCCACGCTCATCGAGTCCCTGCCGGGCTATGGCAAGGCCAAGGCCGCTAAGATTATGGACGAGCTCGGCATCTCTGCGACCCGTCGCGTTCAGGGCCTCGGCGTTCGCCAGCGTGAGCAGCTGCTCGAGCAGCTGTACAAGTAAGTGAACTCCATCGAGCCCAAGCTCTTTGTGATCTCCGGGCCGTCAGGCGCAGGGAAGGGAACGCTGGTCGCGCGCGTGCGCGAGCAGGTGCCCAACCTGGGCCTGACGGTTTCGGCTACTACAAGGAGCCCCCGTGCCGGCGAGGTAGACGGCGTCAACTACTACTTCCTGACCGATGAGGAGTTCACCGCCCGTGTCGAGGCGGGGAGTTCATCGAGTGGGCCCAGGTTCACGACCATCGCTACGGCACGCTTGCCAGCGAGGTCGAGCGCAACTTGGCCACCGGCCAGTCCCTCATCCTGGAGATCGACGTTCAGGGCGCGCTCGCCGTCAAGGAGCGCTTTCCCGACGCCGTTCTCATCTTTATCGAGCCCCCGTCGCTCGAGGTCCTGCGCGACCGTCTTCTCGGTCGCGGTTCCGAGACGCCCGAGTCCCTGGAGCTGCGCCTGCATACCGCCGAGGGCGAGATGCGCCTGCGCGACCGCTACGACGAGGTCCTGGTCAACGACGACCTCGACCGTGCGACCGAGGAGCTCATTGCCGTACTGCACCGTCACGAAAGGAACTGATTCCTGTGTCTGTTGTGAAGCCCGCCATCGATGATCTGCTGGAAAAGACCGACCACAACCGGTTCCTGCTCTCCTCGCTCGCGTCCCAGCGCGCCTGCGACATCAACAACATGCTGCGCGGTCAGCACAATCGCGTGCTCGCCGTCCAGGATACGGACGACCTGACCGTCATGCTCTCCGGCAAGGACACCATCTCCATGGCCATGGAGGAGATCGTCGACGGCACCATCTCGTACGATCACGCTCGCTACGAGGCCGCCCTCGGTCACATCGACCCCACGGAAGCGTAGATGGCCAGCCGCGTCTGCCTCGTTCATTATCACGAGATTGGTCTCAAGGGTAAGAACCGCGCCCGGTTCGAGCGTATTCTCATGGATTCGTGCAAGGCGGCCCTGGCCGCCTTTTCCGTTTCGTGCATCACGCGCATTTCCGGGCATATCCTCATCACGTTCTCGGCAAAGGGCGAGGCCGAGCGGGCCATGCCCCTCATCGCGCAGGTTCCCGGCGTCGCCCGCTGCTCACTGGCGTTTCACACCAATCGCAAGCCCGCCGAGTACTGCCGCGCGGCGATTGACGCGCTCGCCGAGTTCGGCCCGTTCGAGACCTTCAAGGTCGCCGCGCGCCGCTCGAACACCGATTACGAGCTCACGAGCATGGACCTCAATCGCCAGGTGGGCGAGGCCCTGTGCCTGGCCTATCCCGAGAAGAAGGTCCAGATGCGCGAGCCCGACGCGACGGTGCACGTGCTCGTGGTGCAGGGCAGCGTCTACGTGTACGCCAGAGCGTGCGCGGCGTGGGCGGTCTGCCGCAGGGGTCGGCCGGCAAGGTCGTGACGCTTCTGTCCTCCGGCATCGACTCGCCGGTGGCCACGTGGCAGCTCGCCCGCCGCGGCGCCGTGGTGGTGCCCATCCACTTCTCCGGTCGCCCCCAGACGGCCGACACGAGCGAGTACCTGTGCCAGGACATCATTGAGCAGCTAGCGCCCGCCGTGCAGATCGGCCGCATGTATGTGGTGCCGTTCGGCGACTGTCAGCGCGAGATCTCGATGAAGACGCCCTCCGACCTGCGTGTGATCATGTATCGCCGCGTGATGTACTCTGTCGCCGAACGCATCGCCAAGATCGAGGGGGCCAAGGCCATCGTCACGGGCGAGTCGCTCGGGCAGGTGGCGTCGCAGACCCTGGAGAACATCATGGCGGTGAACGAGGTCGTGGACATCCCCGTGTTCCGCCCGCTCATCGGCTCGGATAAGCAGGAGATCATCGAGCGCGCCAAGCAGATCGGCACGTACGACATCTCGTGCGAGACGGCGCCGGATTGCTGCACGCTCTTTATGCCGCGCCGTCCCGAGACGCACGCCAAGATGGACGCCGTGCACGAGGCGTGGGACATGTTCGACCACGACGCGATGATCGATTACCTGGTCGAGCATGTGGAGTACGTCGACTTTACCGCGCCGGTGTACAAACGTCCCCGTGCGATGCGCGAGCGTCACGAGGAACTCGCGCCCCGCACCGTCGTTCGCGAGGGCGACGCCGAGGCTGGCGAATAGGGCGTCTTGCCGTTCAGGCGGAGGCCTTGCCGTCGCCGTGGTCTAAGAGCGAGTTGGATCGACGGCTGTATACGTGCGCAAAGGGCGCGACTCGATGGGGCGGGTCGCGCCCCTTTTCATGTCTGAGACCGTGTTGGCGCGCGCCCTGTCGGTTGCCGAGCGCGGCCGCGGCGTGATTCTGGCATGAATCTCGCGCTCCCTGTCAGCTGCTGGCAAGAGCCCTGCACAGGGCGGCATCGTGTTTTTACATTCGTCCCCCTCCGGCCTCGACGCGTTGTGCACGATGGAGGTGGGAGGTGCTCTTGATGGCTCAAGTTCAGGCGAATACGGCGTCGTGGCGGCGGCGCCTTGCGCTCATGGTGCGGCAGCGACCGGTCCTCGGCGTGGCGTTGGCCCTGGTGGCGGGGCTGCTGGTGGGCGCGTGCGCAGGCGGAAGCGTGATGGCGTCCGGCGCGGCGGAAGGTGGCTCGTGGGGAGGGTCGGGCATCGAGGTCAAGCGGGCGCACGACGGCGCTGGCGACGATGCGGAAGGCGATGGGACGTCGTCATCGGATGCGAACGGCCTGCCCGATGAGGAGGCGACCGCGGAGGCGAAGGACGCCATCGTGGTGGACGTGGCCGGGGCGGTGGCGTCCCCCGGGCGTGGTGGAGCTAAGGACGGCGCGCGCGTCGCCGATGCGCTCGGCGCCGCGGGAGGGCTTGCCGAGGATGCCGACTTGACGTCGGTGAACAGGGCCGCGCGCCTGACGGACGGCCAGCGCGTCTATGTTCCGCGTGTGGGCGAGCAGGTCGCCCCCGTCGAGGGGGGATGGGTCGGCCGGGGAGGCGGGCGAGGGCACGCAATCTACAGCGACGGGGCAGGCGGTGAACATCAACACCGCGGGCCTTGCCGAGCTCGATGCGCTACCGGGTGTCGGCCCGCCACGGCGCAGGCCATCATCGACGACCGCGAGGCGAATGGGCCCTTCACGGCGCCCGAGGACCTCATGCGCGTGAGCGGCATCGGTGAGAAAGAAGTTCGAGAAGCTCAAGTCGTCGATCTGCGTGTGATCGCGATGGGAAGCGAAGCGCGTGAAGCGCCCATGCGCCCTTACGTTCCTCCCACGGCATGCATGGCCTTGGCCACGTGCGCCGCTGCGGCGCTGCTGATGCAGGCGGGGTGGTTGCGCCATGGGGATGAGGAGGTGGTGCCCTGGGGCCTTGCCGTGGCACTGGTGTTCGGAGGCGCGTTGACGATGGCGGCGTCGACGCGTCTCGCCGCTGGAGCGCGCGCCGGATGGGCCGGGGCGTTCAAGGTGGCACGCGTGGAAAGCCCGCGCGACTATGTGACGGCCGCGTTGATGTGCGCGGGGGTCGGGTTCGTGTGCGCGGCGGCCGCGAGCACGCTCGCGTTGTGGGCATGGCAGCGGGACGCCGCGTTTTCGCGCGAGGTCTCGGTCGGTTCCTGCATCGCGCGCGTCGAGGGGGGGATCCGCGTGCGGGGCAAGCGGGTGGTCGTCGACCGTCGTGCTTACGGACGCGCCGGGGAGACAGCCGCTCTTGTCGCGTCCGCGCGACGAGCGGGGAGGCGTACGAGGACGGGGATGTGCTGCGCGTCGTGGGCCGTCTCGATTCGCTTGGCGATACCGACTGGGACCGCAGCCGCTTCATGAAGGGCGAGGTGGGGTCGCTGGACGTGCGCGCGGTTCTCGCTTGCGAGGAAGGCGCGGACAAAAAACGCCGCTCGGCGCCCTTCGCGCGGCGGCGATCCAGTGCATCGAGCCTTCGCGCGGCGCGGCGAACGCGATGCTCGCGGGCACGGTGTGCGGCCGCGTGACCGAGCTTGCCGACGAGGATGCGTACGCCGCCTTCACGCGCTGCGGGCTCACGCATCTCGTCGCCGTCTCCGGGAGCCATCTGGCCTGTATCGCCGCCTTGGTCGAAGCCGTCTTGCGCCGCTCGCGGGCGGGCAGGGGCCTTCGCAAGGCGATACTGCTCGCCGCGATGGGTTCCTATGTCGTGTTGAGCGGGGGCGCGCCGTCGGCCATGCGCTCGGTGTCCATGGTGGGCATGGCCACCGCGGCGCTACTCGGCGGGCGCCGCGCGCACGCCCCTCGGCGCTCAGCCTCACCGTCTCGCTGCTGGTCGTGCTCGACCCCGGCGTCGTGTTCGATCTGGGGTTTCAGCTCTCCGCGATGAGCGTTCTGTTCATAACGGTCTTCGCGCCGTATGTGACGTTTACCTTGGAGCGGCTTCGCGTGCCGGCGCTCCTTGCCGAACCGCTCTCCCTGACGCTGGTCGCGCAGTGGGCGACGTTGCCCCTGACCATACCCGTGTTCGGCGAGGTCTCGTTGATCGCTCCCGTGGCGAACCTGATCGGGGGCCCATCATGAGCGCGCGCTGCTGGTGACGGGGGCCTGTCTCGGTCGCGTTGGCGATCGCCGTGCAGATGGCGGCGTCCGTGTTCGGCCCCGCGGTTTCGCTCGTTTTGGGGCACGTGGGCGTTTTGATGTGGGCTCCCCGCTCTCTGGCGCAGCTCGCCATGTTTCTGGCGGAGTCTTTTGCGCGGGTTCCCTTCGCCTCGATCTCCGTACCCGGGGCCGCTTGGCTTCCCCTGGCGTTCTACGGGGCGGCCGTGTTGCTGTATGTGCGTTGGCGCGCGGTGTCGCCGCGAGGCCTCGGGGCGTGCACGTCTGTGCTTGCGGCCCTCCTCGTGCTGCACGTTGTTCGCTGGACGCTGTTTGCGCCGGCTGGTGTGACCGTGCTGGACGTGGGGCAGGGGGATGCGATTTTGCTGCGGGACGGCGCGCATGCGGTGGTGGTGGATGCCGGGGTCGACGACGCCACGCGAGCCGCGTTGGCGCGCAACCACGTGTTCAGGCTGGATGCGGTCGTCGTGACGCATTGGGATCGCGACCATTGGGGCGGTTTGACCGACCTCGCGCAGACCATCCCCGTCGATTCCCTGATCGTGGCTGAGGGTGCGGCGGATGGCGCGCCGGAGGAAGTCCGCGATCTCGGCGTGCCGATCGTGGAGTTGCGCGAGGGCGATGCGTTGGGCGTGGGCGCGTTCTCATGCGCTGTGGTATGGCCGGATGCGCCCGTGGGCGGCGAGGAGAACGCTGACTCGCTCGTGCTCGATGTGGGGTATCGCCAAGGTGGCCGAGCGTTGAGCATGCTGCTCACCGGCGACACCGAGCGCGATGAGCTGGCGCGGTATGTGCGGGAGGTGGGTGACATCGACGTGCTCAAAATCGGGCATCACGGCTCAAAGGTATCCGTCGACAGCGCGTCGCTTGACGTGTTGGATCCCGAGGTCGCGATTGCGAGCGCGGGGGAGGGAAACTCGTATGGGCATCCCGATCCCACGTGCGTCGATGTGGTCGAGAAGAGCGGCGCGAGGTTTCTGTGCACCAAGGACGTAGGCGATATCACCATCACTCCAGGGGAGCAGGGGGTGCGCGTGACGGCCCGGGCGGTGGGTAGCCCACGCATGCGCGCGTGCCATGGCGAGCCCGGGGTCGGCGGGATGGGGGAATCGCGCAAGCGCGCGCCCAGGAGCCTCGGGGTTGGGGCGCGACGGGGCCTGGCTGCCCCCGGCGTCCAACGCGTGACGGGACGTTCGTCTGCCCCGGCCCCCAGCGCGCGTGGCGGGGCGCTTGGCTGCCCCGGCCCCAGCGCGGGGACGTTCGGTCGTCTCGGCCCTGAACGCGGGCGATGCGGGAATCTGCAAGCGGGCACTCGTTTGCCACGCGATCGGGCGCATACGCTGTCCTCGGCTGCCCTCGGCGCCGAACGCGCACGATATATGTCGAGGACTTCGCTATACTCAAGCAGATGTATATGCGCGTCTTGCGAGCGAGGTGTTCACATGTCCGATACGGGCCTTCTTCCCGGCTATCTGATCGTTGGATCCGATGAGCTCAAGAGCTCGCACGCAGTCGAGCGGATGCGCTCGCGCCTGGAGAAGACGGGCATGGCGGAGTTCAACCTCGACGAACGCGATATGGCCAAGGACCCGCAGATCGACGACATCATCGCCTCGCTCAACACCTTTCCCATGGGCGCTGAGTTTCGCCTGGTCATCTTGACCAATTGCGACAAGCTGCCCAAGGCGGTGAGCGAGCCCCTCGTGGAGTACTTTTTTCAATCCGTCCCCACGACCGTTTGCCTGGTGGTCGCCACCTCGCTTGCCAAGAACACGCGCCTCTACAAGGCGATCAAGAAGCTCGGCGCCAAGGCGATCATCGAATGCGCTCCCAAAAAGACGTGGGAGATGCCGCCGCAGGTGGTCAAGATGCCGCGGCGCACGGCAAGTCGATGGGCATTCCCGCCGCCGAGGCCCTGGTGGCGCGCTCGGGTGAGAACACCCGTATGCTGGACAACGAGCTCAAAAAGCTGGCGTCCATGGTCGAGGGTCCCGAGATCACCTTGGCGGACGTCGAGCGCCATGTCATGCGGACGGCGGAGGTCAAGCCCTGGGAGTTTTTGAACGCCGTGGCGGCTCGCGACCTTGCGCGCTCGCTCGAGCTGCTCGCACTGCAGCCGGCCAAGAGCGAGGTGCGTCTATGGTCGCTGCTGGTCACGCGCCTGCGCGAGCTGATCATCGCAAAGTCGCTCGATGCGCGCGGCCAGGGTTCCCAGCTTGCCTCGACTTTGGGCGTTCAAAGCTGGCAGGTCAAAAATCACCTTGGCTGGGCTCGTCGGTGGCGCATGGATGAGCTGCTCGATGCCCTGACGCACGCCGTCGATGTCGAGCTCGCCCTCAAGGGCTCTGCGCGACAGTGAGCTCGCCTTGCGCATGTGGGTCATATCCATGACGCGCCGCAACGGCTAAAAGGCGCATGGGAGCGTCCGCCTGCGTGCCCGCTCGTGCCCTGTGGGCGGTATGGGCGTGCAAAAGGGCCTCGTCTTCTCCCGTACACATGTGGAATCCGCAAGTAACCTGCACAATTGTGCAATCTCGCTTGCATGGGTCTGTGCCCGCGTGTAAAATACTCGCCCGTATGACCTCAACAACCGTGTCTCAGAGGCCGGATAGTAAGACCTTGTAAGTACCCGAAAGGAACCGAACCCGATGGCAAACATTAAGTCCCAGAAGAAGCGCATCCTCACCAACGAGATCGCTCGCGTCCGCAACAAGGCGATCCGCTCCGAGCTCAAGACGGTTATCAAGCACGTCAAGGCCGCCGTCGAGGCTGGCGACAAGGCCGCCGCTCAGGCTGCCGCCACCACCGCCTACCGCAAGCTCGACAAGGCCGTGGCCAAGGGCGTTATCCACAAGAACCAGGCCGCCAACCGCAAGTCTGGCGTCCAGAAGCTCGTGAACTCCCTCTAGGATTTCGCGACATACGATTGCCTGCAACGGGTCTCGCTTGAGCGGGGCCCGTTTTCGTTTTTGCTTTTGCCGAGGCGTGCGCATCATAGGTGCTTGGAAGGCGGTCGGCAAAATGGGTCATGGGGTCATGGGGCTGGGTCTATAGGGCAACAGCATGCTCAGCGAAGGCAGCTCGCACGGGCGGATGGTTCTTGCTCGCGCCACAGGGGGCAAATGAACGTCCGTGGGGTGCAGGGGACATAGGGCGCAAAACGAGGGCCATGGAGCCCTGGGGGCACCGTGAAACCAAGGCAAGGGCTGGGAACCCAAGGGGTGCCATGAAACCAAAGCAAGCCAAAAAGAGAGGCCGTCTACATAGATAGACGGCCTCTCTTAGATGCACATCTTCAAAAAGACATCAAGCGTTCGGGTGACACGCCCACCCTTGTGCAGGATCCTTTCAATAGAGGCCGCTACGCCAGGCTTCGACCGTAGGCGTCGGCGACGCGGATCGCCTCGACGAACGCCTCGGGCGAGAAGGGTTCGGGATTGCCCTGCTTCCACTCGTTGGTGTTTTGCGCGAGCGTCGCGATGCGATCGAGATGACTCTCGTCCAGGTCAAGCTCCGCCAACGTGGTGGGCAGCCCGATCTTCTTGTTGAACGCTGCGTAGCGCTCTAGCTCGGCGGTGTTGCCCATGTAGGCGAACAGCACGAGCACGCCAAAACTCACGACCTCGCCGTGCAGGTGCGTGCGCCCCGCGCGCGGCACGCCGCACGTCGCGTTGTAGAACGCGTGCGCGAGCGACGAGTTGTAATAGAAATCCGGCTGGTTGGTGAGGTTGGAGACGTAGCCGGTGTTGACCACGATGTCGAGCGCGATCTGCTTCACCGCCTCGCTCGCGCGGTTCGCGCGCACGTCGGCGAGCCCCTGCGCGCCAAAGGTCATGAGCGGGGCGGTGCAGGTGTGCGCGAGTGTGAGCCCCAAAGGTGTCCGTGTGCGTGAGGTCGGCTCGGCTGGTGGCATATTCGACTTCGGGCTGCTTGGAGAGCGCGTCGCCGATGCCTGCCCAAAAGTACTCGGCCGGCGCCTCGGCGATGATGGCGGGATTGATAAAGATATGCGCCGGCGCGTCGGGGTACGCGTAGCCCTTGAGGGAGTGGTCGTCGTTGTAGACGACGGCGATTGCCGTGGCGCTCGAGCAGTTGGAGCAGATGGTCGGCACGGAGAACACGGTCTTGTCGAGCTCCTTGGCGGCCGTCTTGACGGTGTCGATCGCCTTGCCGCCGCCGATGGCGAACGCGACGTCGGCGGCGCGAAACGCGTCATTGCGCACGAGAGCGTCGATCGCGGATTGCGTGGAGTCGGTGCCGTAGACGATCTCATCGAGAATCTCGACGCTCGTGTCGGCCAGGGCCTTGCGGATCTCCGGGGCAGCCGCGGCGAGCGCCCGTGCACCGCCGACCAGGACGATCGATTGCGCGTGGTGGGGCGCGAGGACGTGCGCGATCGCTTCAAAGCAATCCTCTCCGACTGTGTAGCTGCTCATTTGGATGGTTCGCATGGGTCCTCCTGATGTGGTGATGGTTCGTGACATTGTAGGACCGCTCCGGTTGCCATCACCGCGCGCCTCGTTGTGTAAAAAGAGTGTTAACGTGAGGTTTCGCACACGAGGAAAGGACGACAACGTGAAAGTCGTGGTGAGCGCCTGTTTGCTGGGCGAGAATTGCAAGTACAGTGGTGGCAACAACCGCTGCGACCGTCTGATCGAGAGGCTCTCGGAGCGTCCCGACATCGAGGTGATCCCCGTGTGCCCCGAGGTGGCCGGTGGCTTTGCCTACGCCTCGCCCTTCCGCGGAGATCGTCGACAGGGAGGTCGTCAACAACCAGGGCGTCAGCGTGGACGCCGAGTATCGCGCAGGAATCGCGGCGGAGATGGAGCGCCTGGCCCCCATGATCGATGCGAGGGAGGTCGCGGCGGCGGTCTTGCAGTCGCGCAGTCCCAGCTGCGGCGTGCGCGAGGTCTACGACGGCACGTTCACGGGAAGGCTCATCCCCGGTCAGGGGTTGTTCGCCGAGGCGCTTGCGCAGGCGGGCGTCCCACTGATCGACGCCGCCGACGTCGAGTAGGCTTATTGCAAGGGCCTCCCATTTCTTGGACGTTGCTTTCAAGTTCAAGAAATGGGAGGCAGTTCAGAGCGGGAGCCGCTTTTTGTGTTTATGGGCTGTTGTCCATGTCGTGCGTCAGCGCGGCATGGAAAAAACCACCCGCTGCGCATATGGGGGTCAAGTTCAGCTATGCGACTGCGGTTCCAGCCCATCTGGACGTTACATTCTTTACGGGGAGTTTTTAGGCGACTTTTGCATACGACATGCTGCATGTCCGATGTAGTGAGCACCGTTTCGGATGGGCTGGCTCTTAGGGCAGACTGATAGCGCGTCTTCTATCCGTCTTGATGCTACGAATCGCGGGAGGGGCATCGCGTAAGGTGCGTCTGCGGCGGAAATCGTAAAGGATACGCAAACTATGCGCGCGTCAATGCCGCAAATCAGGCGAAAAGGTAACGAATTCCAAGACGGCCCGAGTAGACCACGGTTTTTGATCGCAAAACCCCAGTTGTCAATTGCTCGGAACCCTGTTGTGCCTGACCCACTTGGAAATTCGTTACCTTTTCGCCTGATTTGCGGCATGGGAGCTGTTTCGGTTGCACTTTTGAGGGTCCGGATTACATGCTGCCAGTGAAAACCCCGCTCGGCTGCGCATCTTTCAAGCCGCTTAGATACTCATTTGAATGGATTGGTTCGAATAGCTCGGGATGCTGGTCGATGCGGTGGATGTCGAGTGGTACATCTGGCCGGTATTTCATGGTTTATTAGGATGCCGTGTCAAAGACGTGGGCAGCTCTTTCGACCTTGAGCAATAGGCATCCCTCGCCGGCGTTCGTGCAGTGCCTAGCGTGAATGAACGTGCGACTTCGGAATATAATTTCAGTTGTTCTTGCTTCGTGGCGTTGGTGCCGATGACTGTAGGGGGGCTTCATGGGCTCTGAGGTGGTGCTCTCGATTGGCGCGTTGTTGTTTCTTGCCTTGAGCATTCCGCTGCTTGCGGGCCGTGGCGCTTGGCTTGTGGCGGGCTATAACACCATGGCGGCCAACCAGCGCGAACGATACGACGGGCGTAAGCTTTGCCGCGCTACGGGATGCATGCTGCTTGGCGTTTCCATTGCCTGCGGTCTTATGGCATTGGCCGCCGTGTTTGAGGCTGAGCGGGTGGGTGCCTGCGAAGTCGCTGACTGGCTCTATTTGCTTGCCGCGGTGGTTCTCATTGCCGATGTCGTTGTCGGGGTGTGGTATGCCAGCACGAGATGTTATCGAGCATGACGTAGACAGGTCGGGATCATAGACGGGTCAGGTTGTGCTTCGCGCGATGCGGGGTTGGTTTACGCGCAGGTATTCGCCTGGCATTTGGTGATCGTGCGGTCGCGGTGTCAATGATCGAGCACGATCTTTTTGATGCTGGAATCCCAGGCGGATGATTACCTTGAGGATACGGGTCTTACCGTCTAGGGCATGCCCGCGCGTGCTATCATCCTGAATCACAGGCGTTGATGGGGACGAGTAGATCGGACCCGCACGGTAAAGAGAGCTCGGGATGCTGTGATCCGGGTACGTGCGACCAGTGGAATATCACCCCGGAGCCGCGGTCCGAACGGCTGCGCGTTTGGACGGGTTGCGTTTCGCGCGACGAGGGCGTATGTGCCTTGAGCCGCGTGTTGAGCGAATATGCGATGCGCCCCGTCTCCAAGTGCCGGGATGGCCGCGTGACAGGCCAGCCGAGTACGAGGGGAGCGCGATGTGCGCGAACCTTTGAGCTGGGTGGTATAGCGAAACGCGAATGCGGGTCTGCTTCCCGCATATAGGCGCTTCGTCCCAGCTTGAGCTAGGACGGGCGCTTTTTCTTTGGGTCGAACGACCCGGTTGGCGCCCACAACGAGAAGGGGGTATTCGTGGCAAACGAGTACAAGCAGACGATGAATCTGCCCAAGACCAAGTTCCCCATGCGGGCGGCCTTGGCGCAGCGCGAGCCGGAGCGCCTCAAGCGCTGGCAGCAAAACCACGTGTATGAGCTCATGCTCAAGAAGAACGAGGGCCACAAGAAGTTCGTCCTGCACGACGGCCCTCCGTACGCCAACGGCCCGATCCACATCGGCCATGCCATGAACAAGATCTCGAAGGACATCATCAACCGCTACTGGTCGATGATGGGCCTTGCGACGCCCTATGTTCCCGGCTGGGACTGCCATGGCCAGCCCATCGAGCACAAGGTCGAGGAGATGCTGGGAACCGAGAAGTTCAACCAGACCCCGGTCGACAAGATCCGCGAGCTGTGCAACGAGTTCGCCGTCGAGAACATCGACCTGCAGCGCGAGGGCTTCAAGCGCCTGGGCGTCCTGGGCGACTGGGACAACCCGTATCTGACGCTCTATCATCAGCATGACGCGGCTGACATTGAGGCCTTCAAGAACATGTTCGACAAGGGGCATGATCTATCGCGGCCATAAGCCCGTCCACTGGTGCTCCCACTGCCACACGGCTCTCGCCGAGGCAGAGATTGAGTACGGCGACGAGACGAGCCCGTCCATCTACGTGCGCTTCGAGCTCACGAGCAAGCCTGCCGGCCTCGAGTCCTTTGACGGCCCCGTGGACTTCGTGATCTGGACCACCACCCCCTGGACCATCCCGTCCGACCAGGCGGTCTCCCTCAAGCCCGAGGCGATCTACACCGCCATCGAGCACGACGGCCGCGCCGAGATCATGCTCAAGGACCGCCGAGAAGGTCTGCGGCATCGCCGGCTGGGATGTCACGCCCGTGATGGTCGGCGGCAAGCCCCATGAGGTCCCCGCCGAGGTCCTCGACCACCTGCACTATAAGCAGCCCGTCTTCGACGGGGTCGAGGGCGTGGCCCTGCTGGCCGACTACGTGGGCACCGAGGACGGTACCGGTATCGTCCACAACTCGCCCGGCCACGGCGTCGACGACTACTTTGCCTGCCTCAAGGAGGGCATCACCGACATCTGCATGCCGGTCGATGACGACGGCAAGTTCTACACCGGCGAGGAGTTTGGCACCGGTGGCCCCTTCAGCGGTATGGATACCGATGAGGCCAACCCGCACATCATCGAGTTCCTGCGCGAGCGCGGTACCCTAGTCCTCGAGAAGAAGATCACGCACAGCTATCCGCACTGCTGGCGTTGCAAGCACCCGGTGCTCTTCCGTGCTACCGACCAGTGGTTTGTCTCGATGGACAAGACCGGTTTGCGCGAGGCTGCTCTCGACCAGGTGCGCAACCACGTCTCCTGGTATCCCGAGCACGCTGTCAACCGCATCGGCGCCATGGTCGAGCAGCGTCCCGACTGGTGCATCAGCCGCCAGCGCAACTGGGGCGTGCCTATCCCGTCGTTCACCTGCGCCGACTGCGGCGAGAAGGTCATGAACGACGCCACGCTCGACGCCGTTATCAAGCTCTTCCACGAGAAGGGCTCCGACGCCTGGTTCACCGACGCTCCCGAGAGCTACCTGGGCGAGGCTTGCGTCTGCCCCAAGTGCGGTGGCCATCACCTCAAGGCCGATAAGGACATTCTCGACGTGTGGTGGGACTCCGGCGTGTCTTGGAAGGCCGTCTGCGAGTATCGCCCCGAGCTTGAGTACCCGGCTGACGTGTATCTCGAGGGCTCCGACCAGCACCGCGGTTGGTTCCAGAGCTCGCTGCTGACCTCGGTGGGTGCCAACGGCCACGCTCCGTACAAGGCAGTCGTCTCGCAGGGCTTCACGCTCGACGGCCAGGGCCGCAAGATGTCCAAGTCGCTCGGCAACGTCATCGACCCCAATAAGGTCTGCGACGAGATGGGTGCCGACATCATCCGCCTGTGGGTTGCCTCGATCGATACCTCGACCGATGTCGCCTGCGACACCGAGATCCTGGCCCGCACCTCCGATGCATACCGTCGTTTCCGCAACACGCTGCGCTTCTTGCTCTCCGAGCTCGAGGGTCAGTTTGAGCCCGAGACCGACGGCGTCGCCTTTGCCGACCTGCTGCCGCTCGACAAGCTCATGGTTGCCCGCCTGACCCAGGTCCAGGCCGAGGTCGACGATGCCTACGAGGGTTTTGAGTTCAACCGCGTATACCGTGTGCTCTATGACTTTGTTGTTACCGAGCTTTCCAACGTGTACCTCGACGCCCTGAAAGACCGTCTGTACTGCGAAAAGCCCGGTAGCCACGAGATGCGCAGCGCCCAGACCGTGCCCGCCGAGCTCTTCTCGATGCTCATGCGCGATTTGCAGCCGATCTTGTCCTACACCGTTGACGAGGCCATGGCATATGCGCCCGCCGGCTGCGTCGATCACCAGAAGTACGCTGCGCTGCTCGATTGGTACAAAGAGCCCCATCACGCTCGAGCAGGCCAACGAGTTCGCAGGCGTCCTCGAGGCGTCCCTCGAGCTGCGCGGCGTGGTCACCAAGGCGATCGAGGAGGCGCGCGCTGCGGGCACCTTCACCAAGAGCCAGCAGGTCCGCGTCAAGGCGGTCGTTCCCGCCGAGATGTACGCGCTGCTGACCGGCGACAAGGCCGTCGACCTGGCCGAGTTCTACATCGTCTCCGATGTTGAGCTGACTCAGGGCGAGGAGCTCTCCGCCCAGATCGAGGCCGCCCATGGCGAGGCCTGCGACCGCTGCTGGAACTTCCGCGCGTCCACCGGCGTCCACGGCGACCACGCGCACATCTGCGACCGCTGCGCCGCCGCGCTTTCCTAGCGAGCCCGGTGGGAGTGCCCGGCACCGGGGCACGCTGCCTCGGCGCCGGGTCGATGCCGATGTGTAAAGGGGGGCGGGTCCGTATCGCGCACGTGAGGCGTGCGTGGCGGACCCGCCCCGCACCCGTTTGAGAGAGTGACGAGTCCATGTCGAAAACGACGAAGAGCGACAAATTCGAGCCCCCGATCGGCTGGCGCGTGGGCGTGGCCCCTCGCGGCTGCGGCCGCGGTGCTCGTGCTCGACTGCCTCACCAAGATGGTCGTTCGGGACACCATCGCGGTCACGGGCGAGAGCGTTTCCGTTGTGCCCGGCATCCTGAGCTTTCGCTACGTGGAGAACATCGGAGCCGCCTTTAGCATGGGGGGAGGGCCACGGGCTCGCGTTTGCGCTTTTGGCCTGCGTGGTGACGATAGCGATCGCCATGTATCTGTCTCGCGCGTCGGCGGTGTCAAAGGTCGAGGTGCTCGGCCTGGGGCTGCTTGCCGGCGGCGCCATCGGCAATGCGATCGACCGCCTCACGTTGTACGTGGTCGATTTCATCGCGACCGACTTCATCGACTTCCCGGTGTTCAATATCGCCGACATCGGCATATGCATCGGCGTGGCGCTTGCGTTCCTGGGGTTCATGTTCTGGTCGCCCGCGGCCAAGAGGGGTGGCGCGTAATGGCATCCGAGCTTCATCTGGTCGTCTCCGCAGCCGATGCGGGGGAGCGCCTGGACTCGTATCTGGGGGCGCGGAGCGCCTGCCCCTCGCGTTCGGCGTGCGCCAGGCTCGTCGAGGCGGGCTCCGTCGCCGTCAACGGCGAGACGTGCCTGTCAAAAAAGCAGGCGGTGGCGGAGGGCGACCGCATCTGCGTCGAGCTGCCCGAGGTCCGGGAGCCGGGCGCCATCGTGCCCCAGGCGATTCCCCTCGATATTCGTTACGAGGACGACTACCTCATCGTGCTCTCCAAGCAGCGCGGCCTGGTGTGCCATCCCGCCCATGGCCACGAGAGCGGCACGCTTGCGAACGCTCTGGTCTACCACTGCGGCATCGATCATCTTGGTACTCTGCAGGGTGAGGATCGCCCCGGCATCGTGCATCGCCTGGATCGCGATACCGCGGGCCTTATGCTCGCGGCAAAAGACGACGATACCCAGCGCGCGCTTCAAAATCTCATCCGCACGCGCACGCTCGACCGTCGCTATATCACGCTCGTTCACGGGCACATCGCCATGGACGAGGGCACTATCAACACCGGTATCGCCCGATCGACGCGCGACCGCGTGAAGATGGCGGTGTCGGACGACCCGTTCGCCCGTCAGGCCATCACCACCTTCCAGGTGCTCGAGCGCTTTGAGCCCGCCCGCGGCGATGAGGGCTACACCCTGGTCGAATGCCACCTCTACACCGGGCGCACGCATCAGATCCGCGTGCACATGCGCCACATCCACCATCCCCTGGTGGGCGACCCCTGTACGGCAAGGGCAACGAGCGGATGAACCTCGACCTCGACCGGCAGTTCCTGCACTCCTGGAGCGTCCAGTTCGAGCATCCCGTGACGGGGAGACCATAAGCTGCCGCGATGAGCTGCCGTGGGATCTGGCCGCCGCCCTGGACGAGCTGCACGACCGTTCGCTCGGCCGCACGGATGCCGGCCGCGCGATCATCCCGCAGCTCGGCCTGTTGGAGGATTGCCGCGCCCCGCGCGCGTGCTGCCGGATGTGAACTCCAGGGGGGGGGGCCGCCTTGTGCGCGTGGTGCGCAGGGCGGCCCCGCCCCTTCTGAACATTCTTTGAGCTTTTTCGTTTGCGCGTTGGGTGGCGTACACTTGAACGCGTTGTATTTTGCGTCCAAGGAGGCGTTTTGACCCCTATCGTCGCCTTCAACACCATCGTGGGTGTCGTCTTTGGCCTGTGCTTCCTGTACCAGGTCGTGTTCTTCTTCGTCGGGCTCCTTCGCGGCGAGGTGAAGATCCCCAGGCAAAAAAAAACAGCATTCGTACGCCTTCTTTATCGCGGCCCATAATGAAGAGCCCGTGATCGCAAACCTCGTTCGCTCCATTCAAGGACCAGGATTATCCTTCGGAGCTTATCGAGGTCTTCGTGGTCGCGGATGCCTGCACCGACAACACGGCGCAGCTCGCGCGCGAGGCGTGTGCCATCGTTTATGAGCGCAACGACCTGGCCCGCAAGGGTAAGAGCTGGGTCATGGACTACGGGTTCGACCGCATCCTCAACGAGTACCCGGGCAAGCATGAGGCGTTCTTCATCTTCGACGCCGACAACCTGCTTTCCCGCGATTACGTCAAGATCATGAACGACGCGTACGACCAGGGTTACCTCGCGCTCACGAGCTACCGCAACTCCAAGAACTTCGGCAGCTCGTGGATCAGCTCGGCCTATGCCACTTGGTTCATGCGCGAGGCGCGCTACCTCAACAACGCCCGCATGATCTGCGGCACCTCGTGCGCCGTCTCGGGTTCGGGCTATCTCGTGTCCGCAAAAGATCATCCAGGGCATGAACGGCTGGGACTTCCACACCCTCACGGAGGACATCCAGTTCTCCACGTTCTGCGCCGCCAACGGCATCCGCATCGCGTACGCCCCGGCCGAGTTCTATGACGAGCAGCCCGTCAAGCTCAAGGCGTCCATCAAGCAGCGCATGCGCTGGACCAAAGGGCTTTACCAGGTGCTCTTTACCTACGGACGGCATATCTTCACGTCCATCACCAAGTTTCGCCGGTTCGCCGCCTACGACATGCTCATGGTCATCGGCCCGGCGATGTTGCTCACCCTCATGTGCCTGCTGGTGAACGTCACGTTCATCGTGGTGGGCAGCAGCCATGGCTTTGGCAACCGATGCCGAGATCGAGATGGCCTTCGGCTCGGTGGTGATGATGCTCGCCTACATGTACTTCACGTTCTTCATCATGGGCCTGTTCACGACGGTCACCGAGCGCAAGCACATTCACTGCCCGCAAAAAATGGCGCATCGTCACCAGCCTGTTCACGTTCCCCCATCTTCATGTTCACCTACATCCCTTGACCGTCGCGGCGCTCTTCCTCAAGGTCGACTGGGTTCCGACGCCCCACGACGTGAGCGTCACCCTCGATGAGGTGCTCGACGGCGCGAAGTAGCCCGCGTCTATCGAGATGCGCGAAAGGGGACGGGCCCGCAGCGCACATCCGGTCGTTGATGTGCGCTGCGGGCCCGTCCCCCCGTGCGGTGCGCGTTGGGCGGTTAGGCCGTCGGGCGGTTAGGCGCTATAGCCGTCGCCCATCATCAGCTCGTTCATGAGCTCCTCTTCAAGCTGGTCGAACTCGTGCTCGTGGTCGTTTTGGAAGTGCTCCCAGTCGTCCCAATCATCCTCGTAGAACGACGGGTCGTAATCGTACGCGTAGGACGAGTTGACCGCCGTCCCCCACGACGCCAAAGAGCAGCAGGGCGAACGCGATGGCCAGCAGCGAGACGATGCCGAGCGCCACGCCCGTGAGGACGTAGGCGAAGTTCGAGGAGTTCGTCTGCGGCACGGTCGATGCGCTCGCGCTCTCGATGGGGCGCGTGGGCGCGAGCGTGTCGGATTCGTGCATGGGCTGCTGCCCCGCGGTGCGAGAGGAGGGGCGTGGTGCGGTAGTCGAACGTGGGCGGTTCCATGGATTCCCCCGTAGCTGATCGGATGCGTTGCATCGCATTATACCCGTGCGCCCGTCTGGGTGATAAGGTGACACCACCTCAGAAAAGGGACTGTCCCTCATTTGAGGTGAACGGGCGGAGGTGATGCCGATGTGCATGAGGGGTATGTGCCGTCGTGGGGGTAGCGTGGTCTTGGGGCGCGGGCGTGGGACGATTGCCCGCCGCGCGTGCGGGCGTTCTGCTACTTGTTGTGGTGCTGTGGGCCCTGCTTGTCCTCGCCGCCGTCATCGATGCGCGGCAGCGGAGGTTCCCGCGTGTGCTCGGTTGCGCCATCGCCTGCGTATCCGCCGCGTTGAGTGCGCTTGTGGGCGGCCTTGCCCGCTTGGCATGGTGCGCCTGCGCCGCGTGCGCGTTCGGCGCCGTGTTGACGGTTGCCGAGATGATGTGGCGCCGCCGTCATGCGGGCCGGCCGGGACTGGGCATGGGCGACGTCAAGTTCTTGGCCGCCCTCTCGCTTTGGGCGCCGCTCGATGCGGTGCTCTCGCTTGCCGGGGCACTCGTGCTCCTGGCGTGGTGCGGGCTGCTCCTGCGCCGCGACTCGCTGCCGCTGCTTCCCTTCGCGGTTCCCGTGTTCGCCGTGGTTCGCGCCGCCCGCCTGTTGGGATGGGCTTCGTGACTCGCGCATGTCCGGACGGGATGGCATGATGGTCGCAAGAGATGACAGGATGAGAGGAGCCGACATGACGAACGCACATCCGGCAATCGAGTGCCCATCACGTACCGACGGCAACGCCCTGAGGGAGCGCTTGCTCGCCATGCCCGACACGTTGAGCGATGACTTGGTCGCGCGCATGGAGGCCGACCGGGCGGCGGGCTGGGTGAGCCCCTATCGCACGTCCGACAACGAGGCGATCCGCCGTGAGCCGCGCGCGGGGGACGCCGGCAGCATCTGGCGGCCCTCGTACGTGCGCGACACCGAGAAGATCTTGCACCTGCCGGCCTACAACCGCTACAACGGCAAGACGCAGGTGTTCAGCTTTCGCAGCAACGACGACCTCTCGCGCCGAGGACTTCATGTGCAGCTCGTGGCGCGCATCGCGCGCGACATCGGGCGGGCGCTCGGCCTCAACTGCGACCTCATCGAGGCCATCGGCCTGGGCCACGATCTGGGGCACACGCCGTTCGGCCACGCGGGCGAATCGCATCTCAACGACATCTATCGCGCCCGCACCGGCCGTTCGTTCTTCCACAACGTGCACTCGGTGCGCGTGCTCGACACGCTCTACGGCAGGAATCTCTCCCAGAGACGCTCGACGGCGTGCTATGCCACAACGGCGAGTACGAGCAGCGCGTCTTCGAGCTGTCCCACATGGATACGTTCGAGCAGTTCGACCGGGTGATGGAGGACTGCTACACGCACGATTTCGATTACGTCAAGACCCTGCGCCCCATGACGCTTGAGGCCTGCGTGGTGCGCATCTCCGACATCATCGCCTACGTGGGCCGCGACCGCCAGGACGCCATCGAGGCGGGCCTGCTCGCGGAGGATGCGTTCGAGGACGGCCTGTGCGGCAGGTACAACTCCTGGATCCTCACGCGCGCCTCCATCGACATCGTGGAGCACAGCTACGGTAAGCCGCGCATCGAGATGAGCGAGGACCTGTTCCGCGAGATTCGACGCGCCAAACGCGAGAACTATCAAAAGATCTATCACTCGACCGGTATCGAGGAGGAGCAGAGCGCCATGATGGCGCGCGCCTTCAGCCTCATGTACGAGCACTTTTTGGGTGACCTCAAGGCGCATGACGAGAGCAGCTTCATCTTCCGTCACCACATCGCGCGCATCGACAAGGCGCTCTCGCACTACGGCGGCTCGTACGATTGGGAGCGCGATCTGGATATGACCGTGGTCGATTACATCGCGAGCATGACGGACGGGTATTTCACCGAGCTTGCCTGCACGCTGTTTCCCGAGTTGAGGTTTCCGCAGCGCACATACATCAACGAGTGAAAATACGAACAGGTGTTTGACTATGAATGCCCGTTTGTTAGAATGAAGTCGAACTTCGATAGATGGAAAACGGGCACATGGACACCTTATTCTCTAGCAATGAACGCAGCAAGCAGCTCAAGAACGCGCCGTTGGCGGTGCGCATGCGGCCCAGCTCGCTTGACGATTACGTGGGTCAGGAAAAGGCGGTGGGGCCCGGTTCGTGGCTGCGGAGCGCCATCGAGCACGACGTGCTGTCGAGCGTGATCCTGTATGGTCCCGCGGGAACGGGCAAGACCACGTTGGCCCATATCATCGCCGCGCACACCAAAAGCGAGTTCGTCGAGGTCTCCGCGGTCACGGGCACGGTGAAGGACCTGCGTCGCGAGATCGACGAGGCCAAGCACCGGCTCATGATGTTCGACCGCCGTACCATTTTGTTTATCGACGAGATCCACCGTTTTTCGCGTTCTCAGCAAGATGCCCTGCTCCACGCGGTGGAGAACCGCACGGTCGTCATGATCGGAGCGACCACGGAGAATCCGTATTTCGAGGTGAACGCGGCGCTGCTCTCGCGCAGCCGCGTGGTGGAGCTCGAGCACCTGAGCGATGCGGACGTGGAGCGCCTCGTGCGCCGCGCCCTTTCGGCGCCAGAGGGTCTTGCGGGCCGGTACACGGTGAGCGACGAGGTGGTCTCCGCCATCTGCACGCTCGCCGCCGGTGATGGCCGCAGCTCGCTGACCACGCTGGAACTCGCGAGCGAGATCGCCCTCACGCGCCCGGTCAGGGAGGGCGAGGCCGAGCGCCGCGAGACCGATCCCATCGAGATCACGCTCGATGACGTCAAGCAGGCCAACCCGCGCCGCGGCCTGTCCTACGACAAGAACGGCGACATGCACTACGACATCATCAGTGCGTTCATTAAGTCCATGCGTGGCAGCGATCCCGATGCGACGCTCTATTGGCTTGCCCGCATGATCGATGGGGGGGAAGATCCTAAGTTTATCGCCCGTCGCATCATGATCCAGGCGAGCGAGGACATCGGCAACGCCGATCCCACCGCGCTGCTGGTGGCGGAGGCGGCGTTCAAGGCCGCGGAGGTGATCGGATACCCCGAGTGCCGCATCAACCTCGCGCAGGCCGCCATCTACAACGCGCTGGCGCCCAAGTCAAACGCTGCGGAGGCGGCGATCGACGCGGCCCTCGCCGATGTCCGCACGAGCGGGCAGCGCGAGGTCCCCAGCTACCTGCGCGACCGTCATCGTCCCGGATCGGACGAGTACGGGGAGTCTGAAGTACCCGCATGATTACGAGCAGGGGCTGGGTGGCCCAGCGCTACCTGCCGGAGGGCTTGGAGCCCGAGCGTTCTGGCGCCCGAGCGGCCGTGGCTGGGAGCAGTGGCGAGCCGAGAATCGCCCCGCTAACGGCAAGGGCGTCACTTTCTTCAGATTGTCGTTTTTCGGCTTGCATGGTGCCCGTGCTTGGGCGCTTCTCGCATTGCTGGTCACTCCCGGCTCCGCCCCCCGGCCGCGCCTTGGTTTTTGTAGATTCCGCACGAGCCGGAGGGTCCAATGGACCCCTCCGTGCGAGTCAGACTGACCGAGCAAAAACCAAGGCGCGGCCGTGGGGACGGAGCCGGGAGCATCCGTCATGGTTGAATTCGCCCCAAACGGGTATCATCAACCTATCTGTGTCTAGATTGTTACGGAGGCATCCATGGATCCTATGCAGATCGTCCTGGTCATTCTCGCCCTCGCCGGCGTGTGGGCCGTCGTCGAGCTCGCGCTCGTGCTGCGCCGCACCCGCGGTGTGATCGCCTCGCTCGACAAGACCGTCGAGCAGGTGGCGAGCACCATCGAGGAGGCGCGCCCCGTGGTCGCCAAGCTCGATGGCGTCGTCGACGAGCTGCAGCCCGCGGTGGCGCAGATCGAGCCGCTTCTCAAGCAGGCGACCGTCGCGGTCGAGGCGCTTTCGGCGGACCTCGTCGAGGTCAACGGGGTGCTGCGCGACGTGTCCGCGGTGAGCGGCGCTGCAAGCAGCGCGTCCAACGCCGTGACGGGCATCGTGGACGGCGCGACCGAGAAGGTCCATAAGCTCTTCGCCAAGCCGCGCAAGGCGGAGCCCGCGCCCGCTTCGCCCGTCCTGACCGACGCGTCCGAACCCGTCGCCGAGGCCAGCGACAACGCCCAGGCCCCCTCGCCGAGGAGGAAGCTGAGACCGCGCCCCGCCAGTACTTTACCTATGCGCCCGCCGAGGAGTCCGACCATGAGTAACGCCACCCACATCGCGCTCACCGTCGCCTGCGAGCCGCATCTCGCGCGCATCGTGCGCATGACCGCCGCCAACGTCGCCATGCTCTCCTCCATGTCCGTCGACCGCGTCGAGGATATCCGCATGGCGGCCGAGGAGGCTCATCTACGCGTGCGGCACCGCCCCCGGTGAGGACCTCGTCATCGATTTCGACGCCGACGCCGATCACGTGGCGATGGTGTTCCAGCTCTCCGCCCCCGCGTTCGCCGAGCCCTCCGAGGACGATCCCACGGCCGCGTACGTCGACCTCATCCTCGGCTCCGTGTGCGACGTCTACGAAAAGCACGAGGCTCCTGCCCGCCTGGCGCTCGACATGAAGGCGGATGTCGATGGCATCTAAGACCTCGGGTAAGAGCGCCTGGGATAAGGAGAAGACGCGCGAGCTTTTCCGTCGCTTCAAAGGAAGAGGGAGATATGGACGCGCGCGAGAAGCTCGTCATGTCCCATCTCAACCTGGTGCGCTTCATCGCCAACAAATTCAAGAACCGCGGGGAGCCATCGACGACGACCTCGTGCAGGTCGGCTATCTGGGCCTGCTCAAGGCCATTGACCGCTTCGACCCGGCGCGCGGCCTGAGTTCACCACGTTCGCCACGCCCACCATCATGGGCGAGATCAAGCGCCATTTTCGCGACAAGGGCTGGAGCGTTCGCGTCCCCCGCCGCCTGCAGGAGCTCTCGGCAAAGGTCAACCAGGCCACTGATACGCTGACCTCCCAGCTCCAGCGCTCGCCCACGATCGCCGAGATCGCCGAGTATCGCGACGCGACCGGCGATGAGGTGCTCGAGGCCATGGAGTCCTCCTCCGCGTACAGCTCGGTCTCGCTCGAGGCCCCCTCCGGCATGGAGGACGACGACGCGCCGTCGGTCATCGACCGCTATGCGACCGAGGACGAGGAGCTCGCCTTCACCGACGACCGCATCATCATCGAGGAGGCGCTCGCCAGCTTCTCCCCGCGTGAGCGCGAGGTCATCGAGATGCGCTTTTTGCAGGGCATGACGCAGATCGAGATCGCGGAGAAGCTCGGGATCTCCCAGGTCCAGGTGAGCCGCCTGCTGCGCCGCACGCTCAAGAAGATTCAAGAGAAGATCGACCCGACGGGGTCATGACCGGCCAGCCCGGTCTGCGAAGGGGATTATGCAGCACGATATCTCGCACACCGAGCGCGTGGCACGCAATACGTTCGTGAACATATGGATCGTCATCGGCGTAATCATCATCGGCGGCGTGGTGCTCGATCTGATCGGCTCGCTCTCGAGCGTGCTGCTCTTCCTGTCGGTGGGGTCCTTGTCCGCATTCGTGGCGTCGCCCATCGTCAACTGGCTCGAGCGCCATCGCGTGCCCCGCGGCGCCGGCGCGCTCGTGGGCCTGGTGGTTGTCTTCGTCGGCCTCGTGCTGCTCTTCGCGCTCGTGATCCCCATGGTCACCGCGCAGCTCATCGACCTGCTGCGCGACGCGCCCTCAAACTCGCCGCGCTCGGCGCGTGGGTGGTCCGCATGGAGAACGAGTACGCGGTGGTCGAGCACCTGAACGACGTGGTGCAGCTCGATTCCATCTTCACGGCGGCCCAGGACATCATCAACCAGGCGCTCTCGGGCATCCTTGCCGCCGTGCGCGACGGCATCGTACCCATGGTGAACAACATCGCCTCCACGGTCTTCATCGTGTTCCTCGGGTTTGTCCTGGCGTTTTGGCTCGCCTGCGACTACCCGCGCATCAACGACGAGATCTGCCGCATCCTGCCGCACGACAAGGCCGACGACTATCGCCTGATGGTGGCCGTGCTGAGCCGCTCCGTCGGCGGCTACCTGCGCTCGACCGTGATCAACTCCGTGATCCAGGGCTTTCTCGCCTTCGTGGGCTTCGCCATCGTGGGACACCCGTACGCCGCCGCCATGGGCGTGCTCGGGCGTGCTCAACATCATCCCGGTGGTCGGCCCGTCGATCTCGGCCATCATCGCCACGCTCATCGCGCTCGTCTACAGCCCGATGATGGCGGTGTGGACCATGATTATGGCCATGCTGTCCCAAAACGTCACGGACAACGTCATCGCGCCCAAGATCAATCAGTCCACTATGCAGGTTCATCCCGTGCTATCGCTGACCGCGCTCGTGGTGGGCTCGACGTTCGGCGGGGCCGTGGGCATGATCGTCGCGCTGCCGCTCGTCGCCGTAATCAAGTCGCTGTTCATCTTCTACTTCGAGACGCGCACCGGCGAGCAGATCGTGTCGTACGAGGGCGCGCTGTTCCGCGGGGCGCCGTTTCGCGATGCGCAGGGCAACCCGGTCCCGGCTTTTGACGCGCTGGGGGATGACGGCTTTGTGGCCGACTCCCAGATCCTCGACGAGGGCGCCGTGCCGGAGGCCGAGGCCATGCCCAAGCCCGAGTTGGAGAACCCCTGGGCCAAGCTCATCGACTTCGAGAATCCCTTCGCGGCGCGCGAGCACGTCACCGCGTCGAAGAAACCCGAGGAAACCGACACATCTGACGACGGCCGTTAACGTATACTAGACGGGTTGGAAACTGCCCCTTTTGCATGGGGCCTACTTTGACCCAGGGAGTTTACGCATGGCCGCTGACTATCCCACCATGACAACCGCCGAGATCCGTTCGGCTTATCTCAACTTCTTCAAGGAGAAGGGCTGCAAGCTCTACCCGAGTTCCTCGCTCGTTCCCGACGACCCCTCGCTGCTGCTTGCCAATGCTGGCATGAACCAGTTTAAGGAGTACTACCAGGGCAAGAAGACGATGAAGGAGATCGGTGCCTGCTCGTGCCAGAAGTGCGTGCGCACCAACGATATCGACATCATCGGCGCCGACGGGCGCCACGCCTCGTTCTTCGAGATGCTCGGCAACTTCGCCTTTGGCGGCGTGACCAAGGAGCAGGCCTGCACGTGGGCCTATGAGCTTATCACCGAGGTCTTCAAGCTGCCTAAGGACCGCCTGTACTTTACCGTCTTTACCGAGGACGACGAGACCGACGCCGTGTGGCGCTCCCTCGGCGTCGACCACGAACACATCTCCCGCCTGGGCGAGGACGACAACTTCTGGGCCGCTGGCCCCACCGGCCCCTGCGGTCCGTGCTCCGAGATCTACTTTGACATGGGCGAGGAGGTCGGCTGCGGTGGCCCCGACTGCAAGCCCGGCTGCGACTGCGACCGCTTCCTGGAGTTCTGGAACCTCGTTTTTACCCAGTACGACCGCCAGGAGGACGGCTCCATGCCGGAGCTGCCGCACCGCAACCTCGATACGGGCATGGGCCTGGAGCGCATGGCCGCCATCATGCAGCACAAGAGCTCCTTCTTTGACGGCGACGTCATGCAGAGCCTCATCAAGCTGGGCGAGGAGATCTCCGGCAAGACCTACGTGGACGACGACTATACCGGGGCCCCCGCTCCCTGCGCATCATCGCCGACCACGCCCGTTCGGTGAACTTCCTGATCTCCGATGGCGTGTTTCCCGGTAACGAGGGCCGTGGCTATGTGCTGCGCCGTCTGCTGCGTCGCGCCGTGTTCCATGGGCGTCTGCTGGGTATCGAGGACGCGTTCCTGGGCCGTTTCATCGACGCGGTGAACGACGTCATGGGCGACGCCTACCCGAGCCTGCTCGAGAACGTCGGCCTGGTCAAGGGCGTCGTCGAGGCCGGGGAGGAGCGTTTCTCCACCACCCTCAACAACGGTCGCGCTTACCTGGATGAGCAGCTCTCGGCACTCGCCGCTGGCGAGCAGCTCCCGGGTTCCGCCGCATTCATGCTGCACGATACCTTCGGGTTCCCGCATCGACCTCACCGTCGAGATCGCCGAGGACGCCGGTCACGCCGTCGACATCGAGGGCTTTAACGCCGAGATGGCCGAGCAGAAGGCCCGTGCCCGCGCCGCCGCCAAGGGTGACGCCTGGGGTTCCTTCAACGACGTATGGACCGAGCTTGCAGACCAGCTGCCCGCCACGGAGTTCGTGGGCTACGATAACGAGAGCATCGAGGGCGCGAAGGTCCTCGCCATCGTGGTGAACGGCGAGCGCGTCGAGCGCGCCGAGAACGTCGCGGAGGCCGCCGTGGTGCTCGACCGCACGCCGCTATACGCCGAGATGGGCGGCCAGATGGGCGACCACGGCCTCATCGACACCGACGACGCCCAGTTCTTCGTGTCCAACACCACCGCCAAGGGCGGCCTCTACGTCCACGAGGGCAAGCTCATCGGCGCGCTTTCCGAGGGCGACACCGTGTTCGCCGGCTACGACCTCAACCGCCGCGGCCTGCTGCGCCGCAACCACACGGCGACCCATCTGCTCGACGCCGCGCTCAAGGAGGTCCTGGGCGATCACGTCAACCAGGCGGGCTCCCTGGTGTCCCCGAGCACCTGCGCTTTGACTTTACGCACTTCGAGGCCCTGTCCTCCGAGCAGCTCCGCGCCGTCGAGGACCTCGTGAACGAGCAGATCCTGGCCGCCCAGCCCGTCGTCACCCAGGTCATGGGAATTGACGAGGCTAAGGCTGCCGGCGCTATCGCTCTGTTTGGCGAGAAGTACGGCGATGTCGTCCGCGTCGTCTCCGTGGGCGAGGGCGCCGAGCCGTTCTCCCGCGAACTCTGCGGTGGCACACATGCCAAGAACACCGCCGAGATCGGCCTGTTCAAGATCATTTCCGAGTCCTCCACGGGCTCCAATGTCCGCCGTATCGAGGCCGTGACGAGCACCGGCGCCATCGCGTACCTCGAGGAGCGCGCCGCCCCTCGCCGAGACCGCGGCCGCGAGCCTCAAGTGCCGCGTCGAGGAGGTCCCGGCCCGCGTGCATGCGCTGCAGGCGGAGCTACGCGAGGTCAACCAAAAAGCTCAAGAAGGCGCTCACGGGCGGCAGCTCCGACGCCATCGCGTCGGCCATCGACGCCGCCGTGGACATGGGCGGCTATCAAGCTCGTCGTCGCCGAGCTCCTCCGGCCTCGAGGCCGCCGACCTGCGCAACGTGGGGACACCGTCCGCGGCAAGCTCTCCGGTGCCTGCGCCTGCGTGCTCGCCACGGTGACCGAGAAGGGCACGCCCGCCCTCATCGCCGCCGCGACCGACGACGCCGCGGCCGCGGGCTTCCACGCCGGTAACGTGATCAAGCAGATCGCCCCCCTCGTGGACGGACGCGGTGGCGGCAAAGCCCACGATGGCGCAGGCCGGCGGCAAGAACGCCGCGGGCATCGCCGCCGCGCTGGACGCCGCTCGCTCCCTGCTCGCCGAGTAGGGTCCCGCGCATGATCGCCCTCGCTCTCGACATCGGCGGTGCGCGCACCGGCATCGCCGTCTCCGACCGGACGGGTCGCGTCGCGTCCCCGTCAAGGTGTTGCCCGCCGCCGAGGTCGAGGGCGTGGCCCGCACGTTTCGCATGGTGCTCGAGGACTACGAGCCCGATGTCATCGTGTGCGGCCTGCCCCAGACGATGGCGGGGAGGAGGGCCCCCAGGCCGCGCGCGTCCGCGAGGTCGCGGGGCGCATCTACGCGCGTCACTGGGCTGCCCGTCGAGTTCATCGACGAGCGCCTGTCCTCGACGGAGGCAAAGCGCATCCTGCGCGAGCAGGGTTTGAGCGAAAAGCAGATGCGCGGTAAGGTTGATATGATCTCGGCCTCCCTGTTCCTGCAGGCGTGGCTCGATGCCCAAAGTCGAAAGGAAGATCGTGGCTCACGTTCCCGTCTCCCATCGCCAGGCCGATGTGCCTCGTCCCGCGGGCGCGCGCCCTTCCGCACTCCGGATTCCGCTTCCGCCCCGTCTCAGCGTCCGCGCTCCGCGGCGTATCCTTCCCACGGCGCCCCTTCGCCCGCCCAGGCGCCGGCGCCGCATGCCGCCGGGTCCCGGTTTGCCCAGGGCTCCCACCAGTCGTATGCCCATCAGGGTTCCCAGGGTCCCACGTACATGCCCCAGCGCTCCCAGGGCGCGTATGCGCGCGAGGGGCGCCCGCCCGCCCAAAAAAGTGCTCGTCCGTTCCGGTCGTGATCGGCGTGCTCATCGCCATCGCCGTGGTCGCGGGCGCCGCGTTGTTCCTGTTTCCCCCGCATCTTCGGGGGGCGATTCGGCCAATATCGAGGCGGGACAGCAGGTGTCCATCACCATCCCCGAGGGGCTCTTCGGGCGATGCGATCGCCACGATCCTGGTTGAGAACCACATCATCGCGGATTCCGGCGAGTATTACGCCGCCGTCAAAAAGCTCAACGCGGAGATGTCCCTCAAGCCGGGCGACTACCAGTTCGAGACGCTGCAGGACCCGCTGTCGGTGGTCAAGCAGCTCGTCGCCGGCCCCAACCCCAGGGCGTCAAGCTGACCGTTCCCGAGGGCAAGACCGTCGAGCAGACCGCGCAGCTCGTCGAAGACGCCTACGGGATCTCCGCCGATGAGTTCATCTCGCAGGCCAAGGCCAGCGCGTATGCGGGCGACTATCCCTTCCTGGCCGACGCCGGGAACGATTCGCTCGAGGGCTTCCTCTATCCCAAGACCTACACCTTCGCGGGCACCCCGACCGCCGACGAGGTCATCCGCGCCATGCTCGACCAGTACCAGCTCGACGTCTTCGACGCTTTCGATTTCGATGCCGGCCGCGCCGCCATCTCGGCGACCTACGGAATCGAGCTGTCCGATTACGAGCTGCTCACGCTGGCGTCCATCGTGGAGCGTGAGGGCCTCAATGCCGACCGGCGCGCCCACGTGGCATCGGTCTTCCTCAATCGCCTGGCGGGCAAGGGGTGATTTTGCCGGCAGGCCGTACCTGCAAAGCGATGCGACCCTCATGTACGAGACGGGTGGCGCCGTCACGGCCGAGGACATCCAGGACATCGACAGCCCGTACAACTCGTATCAAAACGCCGGGCTGCCGCCCACGCCCATCTGCTCTCCGTCCTCCGAGGCGATTCTGGCGACCCTGGAGCCGACCGACTCCGATGACCTGTATTTCTACATTACGCAGGACGAGGAGTACTTCTCGCAAACCTACGAAGAGCACATGCAGTCCTGGGATTAGAAGATGAGCGTGCTTTCCCCAAACGATACGTGGCGCGCGTGGAGCTCATCGACCTCGACGCGCTCTGGGCGTCGGGCAAACGCGCCATTCTGCTCGACCGCGATAACACCCTCGTGCCGCGCGACCGCACGTGCGCGCCCGCGTCGGTCGCCGCATGGCTCGACCATGCTCGCGATCTTGGCTTCGAGCTCATCATGGTGTCCAACAACTGGCATAAGAGCCATGTGTCGCGCTCGGCCGGCGAGCTCAAGATGGATTACATCTCCCTTTGCGTGCAAGCCGCTTCCCTTCGCCATCACGGCGGGCATGCGCCGTCTGGGCGCCAGCAAGGCCAACGCGGTCATGATCGGCGATCAGCTCTACACGGACGTGTGGGGCGGCAACCTCGCCGGCATCGACACCATCTTGGTCAAGCCACAGACGACCGTCGACCTGTGGTACACGCAGATCTTCCGGATTTTCGAGCGCCGCGCGCTGCGCGGGCTGACCTGCGAGGAGTAGGTCGGCATGACGTCTGCGGTCAAGCACGGATGCGACCACGTGTTCTTTGTGGGGTTCCTGGGCGCCGGCAAGTCGACGCTCGCGCGCAACCTGGGACGCATGTTCCGTCGCCCTTTCGTCGACACGGACCGCCTGGTCGAGCGCCGCTGCGGCAGCACCGTGACAAAGCTGTTCGAGGAGTTCGGCGAGGAGCGGTTCCGCGAGCTCGAGACCGCCGCGCTCGAGGGCCTGCGCGGGGAGCGCAGCCTGCTCGTGTCATGCGGCGGCGGCATCGTGGAGACGCCGCGCAACATCGAGCTCATGCACGATATGGGCTTTGCGTGTATCTCGATGGCGACTTGGACGACTCGCTGCGCCAGATTCGCCGGAGCGACACGCGCCCCGATTTCCGCAGCGCCGAGCACGCCGCGCGCCTGCTCGAGCATCGTCGACCGCTGTACGAGCAGGCCGCCGACCTCACCGTTGATATTCGCGGCACGTCGTTCACCGATGTGTCCTACACCGTTGCCGAACTGCTCCTGGAGCGTGGTCTCATATGACGATTCGTCGCAAGCTTCTCAACTTTGGTACCCGCAGCACCGATTTGCGCTTTGGATGCGGTGCGTTTTCCGAGCTCTCAAAATGCTCGCCGGCGCCGTGGGGCGTCCCTGTCGCGCCTTCATGGTTGCCGATGCCGACCTGCCCGAGGATCTCGTCCTTAACGTGCGCCGTTCGCTCATCGATGCCGGATATCGCGTAGATGAGGTGGCACTCGATGGAGAGTCCGCGAGCTCATTCGCAACTGTCGGCGGGTTGTTCGCGCACCTCGCGTCCTTCGGCCTCACTGCCGAGGACCTCGTTGTGGGCGTTGGCTCCGCCCCCGTCTGCTCCATCTCCGCGTACATCGCCCGTTCGTGGTGCGGTGGGAGCGCGTGCGCTCTTGTCCCCACGACGCTCGATGCCATGATCATGGCACCCACCCAGATGGTGCCCCTTTCCGTTGGCGTACATGATGCGGTCGTGTCGCTTGCGCCTGAGGTCGGTCTCGTCATATGCGACCTCGACCTTGTGCGTGCGTTCGACTCGAAGCGCAATGGCCTGGGCTATGCGCTCACGTGCGCGGCGAGCCTCGCCGAGAGCCGCAAGTGCTGGGAGTCGTTCGAGTCCACGGTCGAGGGCATGGTCGCCGGTAGCGAAGTCTCGCTCATGGAGGCGTTCACCAGTGCGCATACCTCGCGCATGAATACTGCCAAGTCGGCGAGCCCCTCTGCACGCCGCGCGTTCATGTACGGCGATACCACGGCTCGCGCACTAGCCGCGTGTTTGAAAGACCCCTCCATCCCCGGGTACCGTCTTTACGCTGAGGGCATGCGTTTCGAGGCGCGTCTTGCCGTCGACGTGTGCGAGTTTCCCGTTGATGAGATGTTTGCCCTAGACGATCGCCTGGAAGACCTGGGTATCGAGGAGCTTCCAGTTCTCGATTGAACCCGAGGCGTTCGTCGAGGCCGTGCACGCCGAGCGCTTCCGTCGCTCGAATCGTTTCCAGTTTGCCTTGCCCAAGCATCCGGGCATCATTCGCCTGGCATCGGTAGACGACGATATCTTCGAGCGCCACGCCCGTGCGTTCCCTCGCCTCGCGCCATCCCTAGCCTCCTGCAGTGCGATAATGGCGCAGGATGCATCGGTCTTTCCATTGCACACATCCCAGCTAGCCTGTTCTCGAGAAAGGATCATCCTATGTCCCAGAAACTTAACGGTCCCGCCGGCCGCATCGCCCGTCTGCGTGCCCCTCATGGCAGAGCGCGGCTACGACGCCGTGGTCGTGCGTGACGAGGCAAACCTTCGCTGGCTCACCGGGGCCATGCGGGTCTTCGATTACACCGGCGAGTACCCGCATGCCGCCTTTATCACCGCTGATGCCTGCTACCTGCACACGGACTCCCGGTACTTCAACACCTTCGAGGAGAACCTTCCCGAGGGTGTCGAGTGGAAAACTCGACATGGAGTCCATCGCCATTCCCCGTTGGGTGGCGGAGCGTTCCCGCGCCACCAAGAGCCGCACCGTCGCCGTCGAGGATGACATGCAAATCGGGTTCTATCGCGGCATCGAGCGCGGGCTTGAGGACTGCTCCGTGTGCGCGGCCCTGCCGCTCATGCACGGCGACCTCCAACTCATGCGCGCTGTCAAGGACGCCGAGGAGCTCGAGCTCATGCGTCACGCGCAGTCCATCACCGACGCCGCGTTCGCCCACATGTGCACCGTGATTCGCCCCGGCCTCACAGAGAAGCAGCTCCGCACCGAGCTTGAGACCTTCATGTTCGACAACGGTGCCGATGGCCTAGCCTTTGGTTCCATCGTCGCGAGCGGCCCCAATACCGCCAACCCGCATGCCATTCCCGGCGACCGTAAGGTCGAAGAAGGGCGATTTCGTTCTCATGGATTACGGCGCGGGCTACTGCGATTACAAGTCCGACATGACGCGTACGGTCTGCGTGGGCGAGCCCAACGCAAAGCAGCGTGAGATCTACGACATCGTGCGCCGCACGCACGAGGAGTGCGTCGCCGCCATCCATCCGGGCGTCGAGGGCAACGACATTTTCAAGCTTTCCAAGAAGATCATCGGCGATGCCGGCTATGGCGATTACTACAACCATGGTCTGGGCCACGGCGTGGGCATCGACATCCATGAGCTGCCGGTCTTCGGTCGCAAGAGCAACATCGTGGAGGAGGGCGCGGTTATCACGGTCGAGCCCGGCGTGTACCTGCCCGGTGTGGGCGGCGTGCGCCTTGAGGACTACGGCGTGGTCACCGAGAACGGCTACGAGCCCTTCACGACCTCTACGCATGAATTGGTCGTCATCGACTGCTAGGATTTCTCCGGTGTCCTGCCATTGCAGTTCCAGGTGGAACACTTCAACTTCACGTTGATGGGACGCGTTGGGCCCGCCATCAATCGACGGCGGGCCCAACCACGTTGATGTGCTCAACCTCTCATCATGCGATTGCGTGCAACAGGTTCTTCAGCAGGATTGCGGCGACGACTACCAGTATCCCAAGTCCTGCTGCAAGCGCCATTTGTTTTGGAGTCGCACGTTCATTCTCGCCGTCGGAGTATTTCCGTTGAAGTGCCGGAGCCACTAGTGAGCATGTTGTGAGTGTGACAAAGATCGTGAACATGCCTGCGTCTAGCCGTTCCTCCAGCACTATCAAAGTAACGAGAATTGTGATGTGCAGCCATACCACCAGTCCACGCGCTTTACGTGCCTTCTCGGCCTTGATGTCATCCCGCATACTCATTCCTTAGAAGAAATCAACTTAGAGGCAAATCAACGTTGTCATGCCCGTAATGAGCAAGGCGAATCCGTCAAGATAATCCCCGTGGCAAGAACCTTGTTTCGATCCTTCGCGTAGAAGTAGTAGACAATTAACGAAAGGCCCTCGAGTCCTGCGGTGATGAAATAGCCCGCTTGCCATGTAAGGACGTCGGCCATCCATAGCGTTGCGCCAATTAGCGAGCATCCGCTCAAAATGCCACTCAGCTCTTTATGGGAAATTCCGATGTTCATAGCGTTCCTTTGCATGGGTTAACGCAGGCACAAAAACAGCTCAAATACAGGTTGCGCAAGGCCAATGAATGATTTTCCACTCGGTTCGATTCCTGCTTTGAGTAATTGGCCAGTTTCAGAAATAAAGAACTTGCGCAGGCAATCTTCCTCTTTTTTGTTGAGCGGCACCTTGTGGGGAACTGGACGATTGTTTTGGAACCCGTGCGAGTCGCACCATTCTTTCGAGTAGCTGTCGGTGCAGCGACCCCGTTCGCGCAGCGTTGTCGTTCCGGCTTCCTCTTCCTCAAGCACATACACCTCCGCCTCTCGCGAAGGAGGCTCGCTGGTGGCGGCGAAGGCGGGGACCGCAGTGAGACTCGATACGGCGAGGGTTCCGATCAAGGCAATGACGATCGCTTTTTGCTGGGTTTTCATGGTGTCTCCCTTCATCTGGTTGGTTTCAGCGACCAAGACGATGGCTACAAAGGGAAATAGCCGCTGCGATACAGAGGTTTCGACGATTCATGGTGCGTAGCATCTTCATGATCTCCTCCTGTCAGGCTCGACGTGATGAGAGCGTGTCAGAAAAGGGTCGATTTGTATGCCAACAGGTCGTATGAAACTTAATCGATGTGGCTGTTTACAGAGATAAATTACACATGTTGGCTTTCTGTCCTGTGCGAGTACAATGAGTTTGAACGTCATTCGCCGAGGTTGGGTGGTCGCGATGGGACATCGTGCTCAGGCCTATATCCGCTATGCGCCGTTGCTGCTTCTTTGTGTCTTTCCCCACCAAATACTCCTCATCGGTACGACTGATAGCATGACCGGGGTGCTCATCGCTCCCTATGTGTTTGTCCCTGCTCTTGCCTTTCCTATCGGAGCGGGTGTTGTCATTCATATAGGCGAGGAGTTTTTTACTCAAAAGGCATGTCTGAATCTTTATAGGGTGCAACTTGCTTTGTCGGTCGCTTTGATCGCGCTTGGCTGCTTGCATCCCGTTTTGCTCTTTACCTGCACCGTGCGGGCGAGTTCTTTATTATCTGTATCCTTTGCAGCAGGCGGTTCTGTTTGTGTCCTACGCGCTGACGCCTTCGGTGCATGTATACGCGGCCCATGCAGAGGAACGCGTGCGCGCAGAAGCCCTATCGCGGGCTATCGCGGGGCTGGAAATGCGATTATTGGCTCCGTGCGGTGGCTGATGCGTTTCTCGTCTCGCTTATTATGACAGGCTGCCTCTTGCTTCCGTTCAGCGCATCCCATCGCATAGGGTTCTGGTTGTCCCTGGTGATTGCGGCGCCTTTACAGCTGACGTTTGGCATACTCGCTGTGGCGAGTCTCGTTCGCACCGGCGGTTCATGGATTGACTCTCGTTTTTGGGCTGTTTGGCCGATGAGGTTCATCGGATCAGTTGTCGCATGGCCTGTGGCAGTCGGTGCGCTTGGTCATGATGTGTACGGGGTCATGACGTGGACTGCGGTACTTGGCTTTTTTCCTTGTTGTATCGAGGAGTTTGGTTTCGACGCTCAGTCTTGTCGGGGATGTCGCTCGTGACGACCCGTGTTCGCAGTTTGATTTGTCTTCTGGACAATATCCGTCCCTGAAATGGCGCTTCAGCTTCAACGCGCGTTTCCCGATGCGGCGCTTGCCGACAGGGAGAGGCATTGCATCGAGATGGCGCTGGCAGGGATGACTTCCGCCCAAATCGCTGCAGAACTCGGCATCAAGTCCGTCACCGTCCGATCGTATCTTGTGAGGGCTTATCGAAAGCTCGGGGTTTCTGACCTCAAGGCACTCGCTGGATGCGTACGGGACGTGCGGCAGCCTGTGGGGAGGAGTCCGATAATCGCTCGCCGGCCTTCATGGGAGGGGGAGGGCGAGCGGGCCCACTGCGCTTTTTTGTGCGCGCCTGCCGACCTGCGCAGTTTATTTTGCGATGCTGTTGCTCATGGTGGTCCTGAGCGAGCCCGGGTTGTCAAGTGACCTGTTTGCCTTCGCCGTCTCCCTTCTGCATGGTTATCGCGGGAGTCACGATGCGCGCGATTGGGACCGGGCTACCGTTTGACCTGAGGGCAAGGCCCGCACGCATTGCCTTTGAGGCGGCGGCGCTAAGCTCCATCGTTTTGTTTGAGCTTCTCGCATCCGGGCTGACGTCCGCGAGCCGCGTGCCGTCGTTCGCCTGCGTAGGCATATCGATGTGCGCGCTGCTGTTCGTTCCATATCTGTTGCATATGGCTCTGTTCGGGGTGAAGAAAGCCCCGGTCGTGAGCCTGGCGCATGCGCAAAGCTGCTTTTCCCGTACCTACTTTCTGGCGCCGTGTTTCTGGTGGTCGTCTCGACGGTGCCAAAAGCGCGGGAGATCGCGTTTTTCACGTTGTTCCTTTTTGTGTGCGTGGACAGAATAGGGATTTGGCGTGCTCTCGCCACGCGGGCGGATACGTGCGAGTCGATACCCGGCGACGTTTCGTATCTCCACACGCATCACTTCATTCCGTTCTTCATGGCGGGCGTCGTTGTTGGTGTTTGTGCACAGACGGCTCTGCACATCGGTGCCGAATTGGGCGGAGATGTCATGCTCGCCCTTCCGCTCGCATTGTTGGCTGTGGGGTGCTGCCTGTACCTGCGTCGCCGTGGCTGCGTTGGGGGCTGGCGTGGCGGTGCGGTCGCATTGGGCGCCGTGGCTACGATTGCCGTGGGATACTGGTTTGAGGGCTCTGCGCGGCTCGGAACGGCGTACGTCCTTCTTGTGCTGTGGGCGACGGTTGCCTGCTTCCGCGATTCGCCTTCATGGCGGGCTGCCGTTCATGCCCTTATGTTCGGTGCGGCGGCCGGTGCTTCGATGAGCCTGATGGAATTTGAAGTTCGCTTTGTCATGGTTCGCGCCCTCAGGGGGGTCTCGATGGCGTCCTGCCTGCCGCCTTCGATATCGAGTTCCGCTCGCTCATCTTGGTCGGGCTTCTCGTCGCGTGCGCTCTTTGCGCGCTCTATGAGCTGAGGACGGCCTCCCTTTGAGGATGCGCCGGCCCTGCCTGAGGATGCATTCCAACGGATTTTGAGCTACTGCCATGGAAGGGGTTTGAGCGAGTTACAGGGACTTGTCGTTGCGTATACCGTGTGCGGGGAATCTGCGCGGCAGACGGCTCTGCGCGTGGGATATTCCGTGGGATCCGTCAACTCTGCGCGGCTTGCGGCGTATAAACTGCTGAGGGTCCATACGAGAGATGAACTTCTCGAGCTGGTTCAACGCGAGCTCGGGCTATCCAAGGCGTTCGGCCTTCAATGATGGGACGTTCCGTGTGGGACATGCAAATCGGGTATAATCTCAAAGTTCGATTCTTCTATAGAAAGGCACGTCATGGCTTCCATCACCACCGCCGACTTCCGCAACGGCATGGGTCTCAAGATCAAGGACAAGGTCTACACCATCGTCGAGTTCCAGCATGTCAAGCCGGGCAAGGGCGGCGCGTTTGTGCGCTACAAGACCCGCGACATCAAGAGTGGCCGCGTCGTCGAGAACACCTGCAACGCCGGCACCAAGTTCGAGAGCGTGCAGCTCATCACCAACGAGATGCAGTACCTCTACAACGACGGCGACAACTACTACTTCATGGACATGACCTCCTACGAGCAGATCGCCGTCCCGGCCGACTTTCATCGGCGACAACGCCAAGTGGCTGCGCGAGAATGACAACGCCCAGCTCCTCTACGCCGACACCGAGCTGCTCGGCGTGAACCCGCCCATGTTCATCGAGGCCGAGGTCGTCGAGACCGTCCCGGGCGCCAAGGGCGACACCGTCCAGGGTTCCACCAAGCCGGCAACGATCGACACCGGCGCTGTCATCCAGGTCCCCATGTACCTCAACGAGGGCGAGGTCATCAAGGTTGACACCCGCACCGGCGAGTTCGTCCAGCGCCTCTAATCGCGCCGTATTCGCGAACGCAATCGGACGGCCCGCATACGGGCCGCCCGCAACACGCAAAGGAGTGAGCATGTCGCAAGAGATCACCATCGCCGGCATCGGCATCGCGCCCGAGGTCCTGGCCGTCATCGTCTCCCGTTCCGTCGAGGAGGTCGAGGGCATCGCCTCCGTTGGCGTCAAGGACCTTGCCACCAACCTCGTGTCCATGTTCTCCGCCAAGTCCACCCAGGTGGGCGAGGACGTCGAGGCCGAGGTCGTCGGCGACAAGCTCGCACTCACCGTGCGTGTCGTGGTGTTCTTTGGGTATCCGTTCAAGAAACTCGCCGAGGCCGTTCGCGCCGCCGTGGTCGCCGCCATCGATGCCCAGGTTGGCGTCGAGGTCGAGCGCGTTGACGTTTGCATCGACGGCCTCGTTTTCCCCAAGGAGTAGCGCGTGGCATCCCTCAAGGTCAATCGCGGTCGAACCCTCGCCCGCAGCCAGGCGCTTCAGCTTCTGTTCCAGGCGGAGGTTCGCGGAGAGTCCGTGGCCGACGTCCTGGCCGGCGACTTCACCCTCTCCAAGGGGCCGCTCGCCGATTACGCCATCCAGATCGCGCGCGGCGTGGACGCCAACCGCGAGCGCATCGACTCCGCGCTGCGCGCCGTCTCCGCCAACTGGAGCCTGGAGCGCATGCCCGGCGCCGACCGCAACCTGCTGCGCGCCGCCGTGTACGAGCTCTATTTCCAGGTTGCCGACACGCTCGACGCCGCCGTGGTCATCAACGAGGCGGTCGAGATCGCCAAGGCCTACGGCACCGACGATTCCGCCGGCTTTGTGAACGGCGTGCTCGGGCGCATCGTGCGCGAGCGCCATCTGCCCAGCCTGCAGCACGTGGCCTGCACCGTCACGGCCGATGACTGCGAGGCCGCCTGCGTCGCCGCGCTGTGGTTCGAGATCGACCCCAAGCGCATCGAGGCCGAGCGCGAGGCGGCGCGAGCCGCCGAGGAGTCGCGTGCGCGCTTCGAGGCAGGCGAGTACGGCTTTGAGACCGAGGACCTCGACGAGATGTTCCTCGATCCGTTCGACGCGCCCGCCGGGGAGTAGCGATGGCCGAGGGCACCTTCGACGACATCACGGAGCGCCTGGACGAGATCATCGCCCAGGTGCGCTCCAAGGACACGTCTCTCGAGCGCAGCCTCGATCTGTTCGACGAAGCGATTGAGCTGGGCTCCCGCGCGGTCGATATGGTCGACAAGTTTGAGCTGACGCCGCGTGAGGCCGATAAGCTCGACGAGCAGGAAGCCGCGGCCGCCGCAGCCAAGAGCGGCGACGTTGCGTCCAAGTTGGGCGACGCCGCATCTGAGGTCGCCGGGGCAGCGCCTGAGCCGAGCGCCGCATCCGGGTCCGCTGGCGCTGCGGACGCCGACGTTGTGGCGGCAGGCGGCGCTTAGGGCGGGGCATCCGAGAGGGCAGCTGGCGTCCAACGGGGCGCCGAGGACGCGCAAAGGGGGCGTTTCGTGGCACGCGTGCGTCTTGATGACGAACTGATTTCACAGGGCATCTGCGAGAACCGCGCGGATGCCCTTCGCACGTTGATGGCGGGCCTCGTCTCATCTGGCGGCGAGCGGCTGAGTTCTCCCGGCATGATGGTCAAACCCGGTATCGATTTACATGTCAAAGGGCGCATCCGTACGTGGGGCGCGGCGGCCTCAAGCTCGCCGGTGCTCTCGATGCGTTCGGCGTGGACCCCGCGGGGCTCACGTGCGTCGACGTGGGGTGCTCCACCGGCGGGTTCACCGATTGCCTGCTCAAGCGCGGCGCCGCGCACGTGGTGTCGGTGGACGTGGGCCGCGCGCAGTTCGACTGGTCGCTGCGCAACGACGAACGGGTCACGCTGCTCGAGCGCACGAATATCGTGGATGTGCCCGCGCTTGGATACGCCGGCTCGTTCGATCTGGCGGTGTGCGACGTCTCGTTCACGAGCATCCGCACGATTCTGCCCGCGGTGCTCGAGCTCCTGTCTGTGGACGGCGCGTTTCTCACGTTGGTGAAACCCCCCACCCGAGGCCGCCCCCTGGTGAGGTGGGGGGAGGGCGGCATCGTGCGCGACCCCGCCGTGCATGCGCGCGTGCTTGCGGATACCGTGCGGCTGTTCGCCGCGAGCGGCCTGGCACCGGTCGACATCTGCGCATCACCCATCAAGGGTGCCAAGGGCAACCGCGAGTTCTTCCTCCTCGGCGTCCGCGGCTCGCGCGACGTCGACGCCCTGCTCTGCCACGCGGATGCGCTCGCTGCCCATGTAGAGGCTCTTACCGATAAGGCGGTTCGGCTATGAAGGTCTTCCTCGTACCCAACTACTACAAGCGTGAGGCCGTGGAGAGCGGGCTGCAGCTCGAGCTTTGGCTCGCGCCAGGGCTTCGACGTCGACTGGGCCGCCGACCAGCGTTCGGGCATCGAGTCCACGCCCGATCTGGACGACTGCGGGCTGGTGATCTCGCTCGGCGGTGACGGCACGCTCTTGCGTGCGGCGCGCATCGTCGGCTACCGCGAGATTCCCATCTTGGGGCTGTCCTACGGCCATTTGGGCTTTTTGACCGCCGCGAGCCCTGAGGACCGCAACATCCTGGAGGTCGTCGAGGACGCGCTTGCCGGCGAGCTCCACGTGAGCCGTCGCGCCACGCTCGACTGCCGTGTGTTCTCAATCGACGAGCAGGGCGCCGAGCGCGTCGAGACGGGTTTCGCCCTGAACGACCTCGCCCTTTACCCGCGGTCCGCTGTCCGATATGGTCGAGTTCGACATCACGGTGTCCGACCACCACATCGACCCTCCTGCGCGGCGACGGCTTTGTGGTGTCCACCGCCACCGGCTCTACGGGCTACGCGCTTTCCGCCGGCGGGCCCATCGTGAGCCCCCCGAGTTCACGGGCATGGTGTGCGTTCCCATCGCGCCCCATACCATCCAGGCGCGCGCGTTTTGACCTCGCCCTCCGACGTGATCGAGCTCAAGCTGTCCAAGGACCGTCCCTCGATTCCCGCCATCGCGATCGACGGGCAGTTCCTCGAGGTTGCCGGAGAGGTGGAGCGGGTCGAGGTCCGTCGTGGCGAGGCCGATATCCTGCTGCTCGATTATGGCCCCGAGAGCTTCTATAACTCGGTGAGCCGTGTGTTTTACGGGGTGCGCAATGATCGATGAGATCCATGTCGAGAACGTCGCGCTGATCCACGAGGCGGACCTTGTGCCCGGAACGGGACTGACGGTCCTTACCGGCGAGACGGGCGCCGGCAAGACCGCGCTGCTCTCGGCTCTCAAGCTTATTTTGGGTGAGCGCGCGGATTCGTCGACGGTGCGCGAGGGGAGCGAGGGTGCCCTGGTCGAGGGCCGCCTGTTCGCGGGGGCGCATGACGAGCAGGGCTTTGTGGCCAAGCGCCGCGTGGGCCCCGACGGTCGCTCCCGCGCTCGCGTGGATGGTGCCATGGCGAGCGTTCGAGAGCTTTCCGAGCGGGTCAGCCCTCTGATCGACCTGTGCGGCCAGCATGAGCACCAGCGCCTGCTCGACGCATCTTCCCACGTCGATATGGTCGACGCGTGGGCGGGCGCGGGCGTCGCCGCCGCGCTCGAGGCGTATCGCACGGCACTCGCCGCCGCCCAGGAGGCGGCTCGAGAGCTCGCGCGCGTCGAGGAGGCGAGCCGTACGCAGGGGAGTCGCCTTGAGGAGGCCCGCTTTGCCTACGAGCGTATTTGCGATGTTGATCCCAAGCCCGGTGAGTATGAGGAGCTTGAGGAGCGCCTGCCGCGGTTTGAGCATGCCGAGGCTCTTGCGGGCTGTGCGCACGAGGCCGCCGAGGCGCTCTCCGGTGAGGGCGGTTCGCTCGATGCACTGAATGCGGCGATCTCGGAGCTTTTCGCGCATGGGCCGCGTCGATGCCAAGCTCGCCGAGTTCGCCGACGAACTCACGGGCGCCGCCATCACGCTTGAGGACGCTGCGGCGGAGCTTCGGCGTTATCGAGACTCGGTCGATTTCGATCCCGCGGAGCTCGCGCAGGCGCAGGAGCGCTTTTCGGCGTTCAAGGGGCTGCTGCGCCAATGGGGCCCGCGCATGGAGGACGTATTCGCCCGCCGCGACGAGGCAGCCGGAGCTCTTGAGCTTGGTCGATGACGCCGATGCGCGCGTGCGTCGAGCGCGCGAGGCGCGCGATGCCGCCGAGGACGCCCTTGCCCGCGCGGCCCGCGACCTCACTAAGCGCCGCAACACGGCTGCGCCCCCGGTTTTGCCGTGAGGTGGGCAAGCAGATGGCGCGCCTGGAGATGGGTCGCGCCGAGCTGGTGGGGACAGTCGCGAGCTGCCCCGCGAGCGCTGGACCGCGCAGGGGCCGTGCGCGTGCGAGCTGCTGTATCGCAGCGGCGCCGGACTCACGCCGCGCCCTTGCGGCGCATCGCGAGCGGCGGCGAGCTCTCGCGCGTGATGCTTGCCGCCAAGGTCGTGCTCGGTGAGTCCGATGCGGTCGATACGCTCGTGTTCGACGAGGTAGACGCCGGAGTGGGCGGCGCCACGGCGCGCTCCCTCGCGCAGGTGCTCGCCGATCTGGCGCGCACGCATCAGGTGATTGTCGTAACCCACTTGGCGCAGGTCGCCGTGCAGGGCTCCGTTCACTATGTGGTGCGCCGCAGCGACGAGGGCGACATGCCCGAAACGCGGCTTGTGCGCGTCGAGGGCTCCGATCGCGTGACCGAGGTTGCGCGCCTGTTGTCCGGCGATGCCTCCGACGAGTCCCTCGCCCATGCACGGCAGCTTCTCTCCGAGGCCGGGCATCTGTAACTGTCCGCCCTGCGAGAATGCATAAGGCTCGTTGCTCGCTCGGCCCTGGCTCACGATGAGGCGTCGCGGGCGCCTTAAGTTCGTGCGGAATCCACGCTGACCCTTATGCGTTCTCGCAGGGTTTCGTTGAGCTCATGCGCACGGACGGCTTTCATGCAGAATCTCGTTGTGAATGCTCGGCCGTCTTGCCTGACGTCCCACCGGGGTGTGCCGCCCGTGAAGTTGCCGTAGATTCCGCACGAGCAGAGGCGCCTGTGGCGCCTCGTCGCGAGTCAGGACTGACCGAGCGGCAAATTCACAGGCGGCACACCCGGTGGGACATCCTTTCAGGTAAGATGGTCAGCATGAATACTTTTGACACCTCCCACATCCGCAACTTCTCAATCGTTGCGCACATCGACCACGGCAAATCGACGATCTCCGATCGCATCCTCGAGCTCACCCGTACGGTGGAGGAGCGCGACATGGAGTCGCAGCTCCTCGATACCATGGACATCGAGCGCGAACGCGGCATCACGATCAAATCGAACGCCGTGCGCGTCATGTACGACGCCGACGACGGCGAGACGTACCAGTTCAACCTCATCGACACCCCCGGCCACGTGGACTTCACCTACGAGGTATCGCGCAGCCTGGCGGCCTGCGAGGGGGCGGTCCTGGTGGTCGATGCGACCCAGGGGCGTCGAGGCCCAGACGGTCTCAACGCCAGCCTCGCCATGAACGCGGGGCTCGAGATCGTGCCCGCCATCAACAAGATCGACCTGCCTTCCGCTCATCCGGACGAGGTCAAGACGGAGATCGAAGACGAGCTCGCCATTCCGGCGGATGACGCGGTATGCGTTTCCGGCAAGACGGGCGAGGGCATCCACGCCTGCTCGAGGCAATCGTCTTCCTCGTGAGCCCTCCCAAAGGGTGATGCGGACAAGCCCGCTCAAGGCCCTCATCCTCGACTCGTACTTCGACGAATACCGCGGCGTGGTGGCGACGGTTCGCATCTTCGATGGTCAGGTCAAGAAGGGCGATCACCTGCGCATGATGCAGGGCGGCGAGGAGTTTCTCGTCGACGGCGTGGGCGTGCGTCGTCCCGCCGAGTTCGCCCTCGACGTCGGCGTGGGCGAGGTCGGCTTTGTGGTCACGGGACTCAAGGACCCCGAGGCGGTCCACGTAGGCGACACCCTCACGCTCGTGAACAACCCCTGCGACGCGCCGCTCGAGGGCTATCGCGAGGCCAAGCCCATGGTTTACACGGGCCTGTTCCCCATCGACAACAAGGACTACGAGAACCTGCGCGACGCGCTCGAGAAGCTCCACGTCAACGATCCGTCTCTCGTCTGGGCCCGAGACCTCTGTGGCCCTCGGCTTTGGCTTTCGCGTGGGCTTCCTCGGTCTCCTTCATATGGAGGTCGTCAAGGAGCGCCTCGAGCGCGAGTTCGGTCTTGCTCTCATCGCCACGAGCCCCAGCGTGGACTACCACGTCTACAAGACCGACGGCGAGATGCTCGAGGTCCGCAGCCCGCAGGACCTGCCCGACGTGACGCGCATCGATCACATCGAGGAGCCGTACCTCAAGGCCAAGATCATCACGCCGCCCGAGTACACCGGCGCGGTCATGCAGCTCGCCATCGAGCATCGCGGCATCACCACCGACATGATCCACCTGTCGCAAAAGTCCGTCGAGATGCACTTTGATATTCCGCTCGCGGAGCTCATCTTGGACTTCTTCGACCAGCTCAAGAGTCGCACCAAGGGATACGCATCGCCCGATTACGAATTCTCCGACTACCGCATGAGCGAGCTCGTCAAGCTCGATATCCTGCTTTCGGGCGACGAGGTCGACGCGCTGTCGTTCATCGTGCACAAGGACAAGGCGTACAGCCTCGCGCGCGGCCTGTGTGACAAGCTCAAAGGAGATCATCCCGCGGCAGCTGTTCGAGGTCCCCATCCAAGGTGCCATCGGCAACAAGATCATCGCGCGCTCCACCGTGAAGGCGCGTCGCAAGGATGTGCTCGCCAAGTGCTACGGCGGTGACATCTCGCGTAAGCGCAAGCTGCTCGAGAAGCAGAAAGAAGGTAAGAAGCGCATGAAGTCCATCGGCTCCGTCGAGGTGCCGCAGGAGGCGTTCCTGGCTATTTTGAAGGTTGAGGACTAGCTGCCGGGGGTCCCAGGCATCCCGTCTACGGGTTCAATCGTCGGGCGCCGCACGCTGGGCGTGCGCCCTTCTTCATCCGAAGCTGGGGCACCTGGGAAACCCGGTTTGTCCTGATCGAGGCATCTCATTCATTCCTGAAAGGCTGACGTTGATCGACCTGCGTGAACAATTCGAGCATCAGCCGTTTTTGATGGCCCCCCATGGCCGGCGTGACCGACGCGGCGTACCGTATCATGTGCCGCCGCCGTGGCGCCGAGTTCGCCTATACCGAGATGGTGAGTGTGGCGGGGCTCTCGTACAAGAGCGCCAAGACGTGGGTGCTTGTGGAGCCCGAGCCCGAGGAGCCGCAGATCTGCGTGCAGCTGTTCGGGACCAAGCCCGAGCAGTTCGCGTACGCCGTGGATGCGGTCCAGGAGCGCGTGGGCGACAAGCTTTCGCTCATCGACATCAACATGGCATGCCCTGCGCGCAAAAGTCATCACCAAGGGCGAAGGGTCTGCGCTCATGAAGACGCCGGAGCTTGCGGCGTCGTTGGTCGAGGCATCAGTGCGTGAGGCGCGCGTTCCCGTCACCGTGAAGATCCGGCGTGGGTTCGCGGCAGGGGAGAACACGGCGGCCGATTTCGCCGCCCGCATGGAGCAGGCCGGCGCTGCCGCGGTCGCCGTGCACGGGCGAACGGCGAGCCAGCTGTACACCGGGCAGGCCGACTGGTCCACCATAGATGAGGTCGCCGAGCGCGTGAGCGTCCCCGTGATCGGATCGGGCGACGTCTTTTCCGCCGAGGACGCCGCGCGCATGCTTTCGGATACCGCTGCGGACGCCGTGTTCATCGCGCGCGGCACTTACGGCAACCCTTGGGTGTTTGGCGACGCGCGGGCGCTCGCCCTTGAGGGCACCCCGGTTCCCGAGCGGAGCGCCCGCGAGCGCATCGAGGTGCTGCGCGAGCACCTCACCCTTTTGCACGAGACCCAGCCGTTCATGGCCCGCGCCCGTGCTTTTTTGCCAGCTGGTATCTCAAGGGGCTTCCGCACGCCGCCGCATGGCGCGGCAAGGTGGTGCAGTGCGCGACCTACGAGGAGTTTATGGCGTTGCTCAACCAGGTCGAGGCCGACGCATGCGCTTGTGAGGACGGCGGACAAGCGTGAGTTCGCGTGCACGTGTGTATGATGCAGGTGAGCCTGACCTGCGGTTTCCATGCGCGGGGCGGTGCGGCGGCGGGCGGTGCGGCGGGCTTTCGGCGCGGCGGCGGGGCGCGGCGGCGGGCTTTCGGCGCGGCGCAGGTGTCGAATACGCGCGAATTCGCCCAGATCGCACCTGGATTTCAAGCGTCTACTCGGCGAGTCGCGATATTGCTTCCCAGTACCGAAAGTTTCTTTTCGCGAATCCTGCGTAAACGCCAAACAAACTTTCGGTATTGGGAAGCTTTTTTGAAATGCTCGAGTAGACCCATTGCAGTGGGAGGATGCGGCCCGTGAAGTACCGTGCTCTATACCTTCATATTCCGTTTTGCAGGGCCAAGTGCCTCTACTGCGATTTCGACTCGCGCGCACTGACCGGATGCGCGCTCGAAGAAGCGATCGGCGCGTACTGCGAGGGGCTCTCTGCCCAGGTGGATGCCCACGGCAATGCCGGGGAGCTGTCCGCGGTCGAGACGGTCTACGTCGGCGGGGAACGCCCTCGCTGCTGGGGGGTCGCCTGGTTGGGCTGGTCGATCTCGTGCGCTCGTATTGCGAGCCCGTCGAGTTCACCTGCGAGGCGAATCCCGAGTCGTTCACGCTCGACCTGGCGCAGGCCCTGCGCGCTGCGGGCGTGACGCGCATCTCGCTGGGCGTCCAGTCGCTCAACGCCAGCGAGCTCAAGGCGATAGGCCGCATTCATTCCGCTGAGCAGGCGATGCTCGCGGTCGCCCGGGCAAAGGCGGCGGGCTTTTCCACCTCATGCGATGTGATGTGCGGTCTTCCCGGGCAGACGCTCGACACCTTTGCCGAGACGCTGCGATCTCTCGTCACGCTGAATCCTGACCATGTGTCGGTGTATCCGCTCCAGCTTGAGGAGGGCACACCTCTTGCGCGCATGGAGGAGGCGGGAGATGGAGGTTCCGGACGAGGATTTCCAGGCACAGTGCATGGATCTGGCCGCTGAGGTGCTTGAAGAGGCCGGCTATGAGCGCTATGAGGTGGCGAGCTACGCCAAGCCCGGCCACCGGTGTCGACATAGGGGGGAGGCCCTGTCGCCGAAGGAAGGAATGTTGTCACACTCTGATGCGTGGAGCGGTGAGGGCCTGTCGTCGCCCTGACGAGCGAGGAGGGCTTGTCACGAGAGAGAAGGGCTTGTCACTGAGAGAGAGAGCTTGTCAGCGAGAGAAGGGCTTGTCTGCGAGAGAAGAGGGCCTGTCAGCAAGAGAAGAGGGCCTGTTATCGAAAGGGAAGGCCTTGCCACCGATTGATGCGAATCTGTCGATGGACGGCCTCTCGAGCGTGCGGGTTTCTTCGGACGTCGCGCGAATTCGGTTCAAGCAGCTTGACGATGTGGGTGGCCAGTTTGAAACGGAGGAGCTTTCCGCCCGTGAGGCTACGGCCGAGGACCTCATGCTCGCGTGCCGCATGACGGACGGGATCTCCGCCGATCTGCTCGCGCGAGCTACGGGGGATCATCCCTGATGACGAGCTCTCCTTTGCATGTCAGCAGGCTGTCGAAAAGGGCCTTGCCGTATGGGATGGCGGCGCCTTAAGACCCACACATCTCGGGTGGCTCGAGGGCAACGAGCTCTTCGGCATTTTTTGGGATCTCGCCTACGAGTCTTAAGGAGTGCTTCAGCTAAAACGCGCGGCGCGATGCGCGTGACTCCGCAGCGTCCGTTGGCATCCTTCCGACTACAGGTGATCAAGTAATTGCGATATGGAGAATCACGCCGGCGCCCTTGCGCCGCGCCAGCTGTTGCGGCATGCTTTCCACATCAGAGGAGAGGAGGGGCCCATGCCCGGTAAACGCGAAGACGTCATCAGCTGGGACGAGTTTTTCATGCGCGCGGCCGTTGCGGCGAGCTTGCGCAGCAAAGACCCCAACACGCAGGTCGGCGCCTGCATCGCCGACACGAACAACCGCATCCTCTCGGTGGGCTACAACGGCACGCCCTCCGCGCTCAACGACGACGATTTTCCTTGGGGGCACGGCGGACGACCCGCTGCATGACAAGCACAACTACGTCATCCATGCCGAGGCCAACGCGATTCTCAACTACCGGGGCTCCCTCAAGGACATGGCCGGAGCCATCGTTTACGTGACGCTCTTCCCTTGCCATGAGTGCGCCAAGACCCTGGTGCAGGCGGGGATCGGCGAGGTCGTCTATCTCGACGACAAGTATTGCGGCACCGAGGACAACCTCATCTCCAAGAACATCCTGGACCGCTGCGGCGTAACGTATCGTCAGGTGAGCCTCGACGCCTAAGACGCGTGGCGGACAGCGCGTTCGGCGAAGAGCCTGCACATACTTCAAAGTGACGTGCACATGCGCCTCGAAGCGACAGGCTCTTGTGTCATCGAAGTGCGCTGTGTCACCGCTGCGTGCTGCGCCGTTCCCACGCGCCATCGACGTTCGCCGTGCTGTCGTCACACGCCGTGTTGTCGCTGCACACTGCATGCCTATCATCGCAGTGTGCCACGCCGGTGCCTCGCGCCGTGTCATCACCGCGTGCTGCGCAGTTGCCGCACGTCGCCCTGTCGCCACGCTCCGCGTTATCGCCGCGCGCCATGTGTAAATTGAACCCTCCCTCTTTTTTACGCATGGCTCGAATTGCGGGTCGGGATATAATGTCTCCCACTCAACGCAACCCATGAACAGGGGAGTTTTTGCCATATGGCAGGAATGAACGATAAAGACTACTACGCCATTCTGGGCGTCGACAAGGACGCGTCCGCCAAGGACATCCAAAAAGGCCTTCCAGCAAAAAGCCCGCAAGTTGCATCCCGATGTCAATAAGGAGCCCGACGCCGAGGAGCGCTTCAAGGAAGTCTCCGAGGCCTACGCGGTGCTCTCCGACGAGCAGAAGCGCGCCCGCTACGATGCCATGCGCTCGGGCAACCCCTTTGGCGCGGCGGGCTCCCCGTCTGCCGGCGGCTATCCCGGAGGGTACCAGGGCGGGTATGCCGGATTCGGTGGCTTCGGCTTCCCGTTTGGTGGCATGGGAGGCGTGGGCGGCTTTGGTGCCCAGCGCCGCCGCGGCGCCTCCGCGTACAACCCCTCGACCGGCGCGGACGTCGTCGTTGAGGTCAAGCTCTCGCGCGAGCAGGCGAGGGACGGCGCCAAGGTGGCCGTCAAGTACCCGCGCTACGAGGCCTGCGACAACTGCCATGGCTCCGGTTCCGTGGCATCCGAGCACCACCGCGCCTGCCCGACCTGCGGGGGCACCGGATCCATCGCTGTCGACCTCGGCATGTTCGGCATGGGCCAGGCACGCATGGTCTGCCCCGAGTGTGGGGGGTTCGGGCAAGGTCGTGGCAGATCCCTGTCCCGTCTGCGGGGGAGAGGGCCGCACGCGCGTGCAGGCCGAGACGGTGGTCGAGTTCCCGGCGGGCACGCACGACGGCGACCTCATCCGCATGAAGGCCCGCGGCAACGCCGGCACCAACGGCGGCGAGACCGGCGACTTGGTGGGTCGCGCGCACGTGGCGGCCGAGCGTCTCGAGGGCCGCGCCCAGAGCGGGTTCTACCTGCTCGGCATGGTCGTTCCGTTCCTGGTGCTCTCGGCCTTCTCCGGCACGTTCTCGATGTTCCTCATGCTGTGCATCATCCCGCTGGTCATGGGCGTCTTCATGATCGCGACGGACGACGTGCTGCATCGAAGCGCGCTGTGGTGGAAGCGCGGCTTGCGGGTGCTTGCCAACGGTGCGACGAACGGCCTGTTCTTCGCGCTCATCGCCGTGTGGTTCTCCAGCTGCACGCAGGCGATCTTCCTGGCGCCCTTCAGGTACATGTAGCGGCGGGGTCGCGCGAGGGCTGCCCGCGCGAGGGCAACCTCGCGCGCCGGCGCCCCTGTGCGCCGGCGGCACTGTGCGGGTGGCCTTGCGCGGCAACGCGGCAGCGCGACCACGCGGCGAACGCGTGTGGAGCGCGCCGGCGTGCGTGTGAACGCGCGCGACTTTAGGTAGAACGAACAGCGCCGGTCCAAGTGCATGCCGGGTCTTGGCAACGCGCTCCGGACGCGGCGTCTACGAACCAGAGCGGTCGAGGCGTCGACCGCGGACAAGGGCGGAACACCCCGCCCCAAGCAGAGACATTCAGTGGGGGAGGATCCACAAGGTGGCGGACAAGAGGGATTACTACGAGGTGCTGGGCGTCGAGCGCGACGCAACGGCCGATCAGATCAAGCGCGCTTTTCGAAAGAAGGCGGTCAAGCTCCATCCCGACCATAACGACGCTCCAGACGCCAACGAGCAGTTCGCCGAGCTGAACGAGGCGTATTCCGTCCTGTCCGACGAGCAAAAGCGCGCCATGTACGATCGGTACGGCACGGTGGATGGCATGCCCGGCGGCTCGGGGTACGTCGATTTTTCCGACATCTTCGGCGGCATGGGCGTCGATGACATCTTCTCGTCCATCTTCGGCGGGGGCGCGGCCGGCGGCTCCAGCCCGCGCGACCGGGCGCGCCGCCGCGCGGGGCGCGACATGGCCATATCGCTTTCCATCTCGCTCGAGGAGGCGGCGACGGGCTGCAAAAAAGACCATCTCCTACGACCGCCTGGCCCCCTGCGAGGATTGCGCCGGATCCGGCATGGGCGAGGGCGGCCAGGAGAAGGCCTGCCCGCGCTGCAACAGGACGGGCTATGTGACGACCGTCCAGCGCTCCATCTTCGGTCAGATGCAGTCGAGCTCCCCGTGTCCCGATTGCGGCGGCGAGGGAACGGTCGTCGATATGCCCTGCTCGCACTGCGGCGGCGAGGGTCGCGTGCGCACGCACGAGCGCCTGGACGTCGAGGTCCCGGCCGGCGTGGCCACCGGGCGTCAGCTGCGGCTGCGCGGATACGGCGAGGCCGGTTACCGGGGCGCGGCGTCGGGCGACCTGATCGTCACCATCCAGGTCGACGCGCACGAGCGCTTCGAGCGCCACGGCGACGACCTGGTGTGCGACGTCCATGTTGGCATCGCCGAGGCCGCACTCGGCTGCGTGGTCGAGGTCGAGGGGCATCCTGCCCGACGAGGAGTTCGAGCTCGGGTTCCCGCCGGCACGCAATACGGCAGCGCCCTGACGGTGGACGGCCACGGCATGCCGCGCTTGGGCGGGGAGGCTCTCGCGGCCGCTTTGTCGCGCACGTCGTGGTGGACGTCCCCGCGCGCCTGTCCGCGGAGGCCCGCGAGGCGCTCGAGCGCTACGCCGAGGCCGCGGGCGAGCACGCGGCCGGCACCGCCAAAAAAAACGCACCATGGGCGATCGTATCCGCGACGCCATCGACGACATCCTCGACTAGAACGGAACCGCATGACGCGCCCTTTCGCCTGCGTGGTTAACCTGGGATGCCGGGTGAATCGCGTCGAATCCGATCGCATCACGTCCGACCTTGCCTCCGCGGGCTTCGCGCTCGTGGACCAAGACGAGGCCGACCTGGTCGTCATCAACACCTGCGCCGTCACGGGCGAGGCCGAGGGGTAGACCCGCAAGGCGGTGCGCCACGCGCTCGGGCTGCCCCGCGAGCCCCCTCGTGGTGGTGACCGGTTGCGTGGTCAACCTGCACCCCGGCGCGCTCACGGAGCTCTCGCCGCGCGTGATCGCCGAGCCCTCCAAGATCGACGTGGCCCGCACCGCGGCGCGTGCGGCGGGCCTGCCGCCGCGGTGCGCGGGCGCCTCGGGCGAGGGCCACGACCTTGCGGACCTGCTGGGCCGTTCCCGTTTGGGGATCAAGGTCCAGGACGGGTGCAACAACCGCTGCTCCTACTGCATCGTGTGGAAGGCGCGCGGGCCCGAGCGTTCGGTGCCCGTCGAGGCGGTGCTCGATCAGGTCCGCGAGGCCGAGCGCGCCGGCATCCCCGAGGTCGTGCTCACGGGGGTCAACCTGGGCGCGTACGACGGCGTCGACGCGCGCGATGCTCACGTGGAGATCGACGAGCTGCTCAACATCATCCTGCGCGAGACGGACATCCAGCAGGTGCGCCTGTCGTCCCTCGAGCCCATGGATGTGGACGAGCGCCTCATCGACGCGATGGTCGCCGGCGGCCCGCGCGTCGCCCCGTTCCTGCACCTGCCGCTCCAGTCCGGTTGCAGCGCCACGCTCGAGCGCATGAACCGTCCCTACACCGCGGGAGCAATACGAGGCCACGGTCGCCATGATCCGCGCCAAGCTCCCGGCCGCCTCCATCTCGTGCGACATCATCGCGGGCTTTCCCGGCGAGACGGACGACGAGTTCGCCCAGAGCCTGGCGCTGTGCGAGCACGTGGGCTTTTAGCCGCATGCACGTGTTCCGCTATAGCGCGCGCCCGGGGACGCCCGCCGCGGAGGCGTCCGACCAGGTGCCGCCCGAGGTCATGGCGGAGCGCGCGAGCGAGCTGCGCGCCGTCGCCGAGCGCTGCGCCCAGGCCGACGCCGCCGCGCGCGTGGGCTCTGTCGAGAACGCCGTGCTGGAGTACGGCAACCGGGGCATCCTGGGCAGCTTTTCACCGCGTGATCGTGGATGACGCGCCTCAGGACCGCACGGGCTCGCTCGTGCGCGTGCACATCGATTCCATGGATGACCGTGGCATCCTTCACGCCCATGTTGTGCCGTCTGACCCCAACGCGCTCGCCGCCGGTGATGACGAGCTTGCGGGGAAGGGAGGGCGCTCATGACCGCGCCCGCTTCGGATATCGCGAAGGTTCGCCTGCCCATCCCGCAGGGCGTCGACATCGCGTGCATCACCGGTCCCGCCGACGCCCTGTTCCGCGCGGCGGAGCGCCGGTGCGAGGCGAGCGTGACGCTGAGGGGCGGCGCCGTGGTTCTCAGCGGCCCCGTGGGCGAGGTCGACCTGCTCACGCGCCTGTTCACCCATGTCATCCAAGCTGCGGGCACCGGCATCTCCCTCACGCCCGACGACGTGGACCGCGCCATCGACAGCCTGCGCCAGGAGGACCTGCGCGCCACCGGCCCGCGCGACGATGTCCTGCTGAGCTATCGCGGCAAGGTCATCCGCCCCAAGACACCCGGCCAGCAGCGCTACATCGATGCCATCCGCGAGCACACGGTCACGTTTTGCACCGGCCCCGCGGGAACGGGCAAGACCTACCTGGCCATGGCAATGGCCGTGAGCGCCCTGCAGCGCCACGACGTGGGCCGCATCGTCCTCACGCGCCCGGTGGTCGAGGCGGGGGAGAACCTGGGCTTTTTGCCCGGAACGCTCGAGGAGAAGGTCGATCCGTACCTGCGTCCGCTCTACGACGCCCTGTTCGACATGATGGACGCCGAGCGCGCCCACGAGCTCGTGGAGCGCGGCGTGGTGGAGATCGCGCCGCTCGCCTACATGCGAGGCCGCACACTCAACAATGCGTTCGTCATCCTTGACGAGGCCCAGAACACGACGCCCGAGCAGATGAAGATGTTTCTCACGCGCCTGGGGTTCAACTCCACGTTCGTCATCACCGGCGACGCGACGCAGCGCGACCTGCCGGGAAAACGCGGTGGCCTGGTCGATGCGCAGGAGATCTTGAGCGGCGTGGACGGCATCGCGTTCGTGGAGCTTGCGCGTGCCGATGTGGTGCGCCACCGCCTGGTTGGTAAAATCGTGGAAGCCTACGAGCTGTTTGAAGCGGGGCGCGAGGCGGGCGCGCATGAGGGCTCCGCCCGCGCCAAGGCCGGAAAGGAGGGGCGCCATGTCCGTGCTCATCAGTAACGACGCCGAGCTGCCCACGCTCATCGAGGAGGACGAGGTGCGTGCCATAGCGGCGCACGTCCTCGCGTCCGAGGGCGTTGCGCGCGAGGTCGAGATCTCGCTCTCCTATGTCGATGAGGACGAGATGCACGAGCTCAACCGCGAATGGCGCGGCATCGACCGCACCACCGACGTCCTGTCCTTCGAGGTGCGACTCGGCGTTTGACGAGGATATCCCCGTGGATGAGATCGTGGAGTTGGGCGACGTCATCTTGGCGCCCGAGGTGATCGTCCGCCAGGCGCCCGGCTTTGGCAACAGCGCCGCGGACGAGTGCCGTCTCATGCTCGTGCACGGCCTGCTGCACCTGCTGGGGTACGACCACATCGAGGACGACGAGGCCGAGGTCATGGAGGCGCGCGAGGACGCTTTGCTGCGCGAGCTCGCCGTCATGCGCGGCGAGGATCCCAGCCGCATCGAGGTCGGTCCCATCACCAACCACGCGCACGATTAGGAGGCGCCATGATTCCTGGTTCGCAGAAGGACCATCCGTCCTTTATCAGGTCGTTCGGCTACGCCATCGAGGGGCTTTTGTGACCGCCGTCAAGACGGAGCGCAACATCAAGGTCATGCTCGTGGCCGGTGTGCTCACGGTCGTGGCGGGGTTGATCGCCCAACTCGAGTTGATCAGCTGGGCCCTCATCGCCATCTGCATCGGCCTCGTGATTTTCGCGGAGCTGTGCAACACCGCCATGGAGGCGATCGTCGACCTGGCCACGCAGGAGCTGCACCCGCTGGCCAAGCGCGCCAAGGACATCGCCGCCGCCAGCGTGTACGTGCTGTCCATCACCGCCGCGATCGTGGGCATCCTGGTGTTCGCCCACGCCTTCGGCCTGGTGGGCTCCTGGCACTAGGCGAGTTTTGGGACCGGGTGTGACTTGGCGCTAGGCGCGGCCTGGGACCGGGTGCGCGAAAGGCGCACGGGGCCGTTTGGGCATCTCGATGCGCCCGGCGATCTTGATGCGTGGGTCGATCTCGGCGCCCAGAACCAGCCTACTTCCCATGCGCGTGCACAACCTTGATGTGCGGTGCAAGCCCGTCCTCTTCGCGCAAAAACGAGACCATCTCCACGCGCAGCACGAACCTGTCCCCCCTGCACTAACGAGCCCGTCCTCCACACCTAGAGCGGCTCATGCCCCTACACACCATCGCCCTCAAAGGAGCAGCCATGACCGATTTCGACCCCTTTGCCGACCTGTCCGACGACGAGCTCGACGCCATGCTCGAGGAGGGGCTCCTTAGCCGAGGATGCCGGCCTTCCCGCCATGCCCTGCGGCACGGATGTGCCCGAGGGCTTCCGCTCCGGATTCGTCGCCCTGGTGGGCCGTCCCAACGCGGGCAAGTCCACGCTGCTGAACGCCTGCTACGGTGAGAAGGTTGCCATTACCTCGCCGGTGGCCCAGACCACGCGCCGCCGTCTGCGCGCCGTGGTCAACCGCGAGGACTGCCAGCTCGTGATTGTGGACACGCCCGGCATCCACAAGCCCAAGGACGGCCTTGGCTCCGAGCTCAACAAGAGCGCTCTGGGCGAGCTCGCCGACGTGGACGTGATCGCCTTCGTGATCGATGCGAGCGCCCCGATCGGCCGCGGCGACGCCTGGGTTGCCGAGCGCGTGGCTGCCGCCAAGGCGCCCAAGGTGCTCGTCCTTACCAAGGCGGACCTGGCCGGTCCCGAGCAGATGCTCAAGCAGCTCGAGGCGGCGCGTGCCTTGGTGGACTTCGATGACGGATCGTGGTCTCCTCCACGGAGGGCTTCAATGTCGAGGCGTTCGTGGACGTGGTGGCAGGCTTTTTTGCCCGAGGGCCCGCGTTGGTTCCCCGAGGGCATGGGCACCGACGAGGCGGATGAGGTCATGGTCGCCGAGTTCGTGCGCGAGAAGGTCCTGCTGCGCACGCGCGAGGAGATCCCCCATGCCGTCGGCGTGATCTGCGATGAGTTCGAGCGCCCCAAGCGCGATCTGCTGCGTCTGCATGCCACGGTGTACGTCGAGCGCGAGGGGCAGAAGGGCATCCTCGTGGGCAAGGGCGGCGAGATGATCAAGCGCATCGGCATCGAGGCGCGCCGCGACCTTGAGCGCATGTTCGGTTGTCGCGTGTTCTTGGGGCTCGACGTCAAGGTCAAACCCCATTGGCGCGAGGACGCTCGCGAGATTCGTCGTTTTGGCTATGCGGCCGATGACGAGTAGCGGCCCCGTCTGGGCGGTTTGTCATGGCTGGTAGCCGCACGTATCGCACGAAGGCCATCGTGCTCGATAAGACAAAGCTCAAGGAGACGGACCTCATCCTCACGCTGGTGGGGAGTCGGGGCGGCAGATCCGCGCCGTTGCCAAGGGGCACGCAAGCCGGGCAGCCGCTTGGCGGCGCGCTGCGAGCTCTGCTGCGAAGTCGATGTGCTTTTTAGCCCATGGACGGAACCTGGATATCGTCTCGCAGGCGGACCTCATCGCCGCCCCGCTGGGTGCGCAACCGAGCTTTTGAGCTGCTGACTGCGGCCAGCGCCGTGGCCGAAGTTGCGGAAAAGTGCACTTACGAGGACGCCGAGGACCCTTTTGTCTACGCCATCACGCGGGCCGTTCTCGCGCATCTCGCGGCAGCTGGGGCGGATACCCCCGTCGAGGACCCCGCGCATCTCGCGGCGGCTGGGGCGGACGCGCTCTCCCAGGGCCCCCGCATCTTGACCTGCTGGTCGCGGCGTACATATTCAAGCTGCTGAGCCACGTGGGGTATCGACCCGACTATTCCGCCTGCGTCGCGTGCGGAGACCCGTCCCCGGGTATTTCTCGGGTCAGGCGGGCGGCCTGCTGTGCGCCAGTTGCGCCTCGGGCGTGCCGGGTTGCGAACCGGTCGACACCAATCTGGCCCGTTGGCTCGAGGGGCTTGTTTCGATGCGCTTTTCCGAGCTCGCCATCGCCCCCATTGATTCTCATACCGCGGCGCACGTGCTGGGCCTGGCGCACCTGTGGGCCGCGACGCACCTGGAGTGCCGCCTGCGCGCGTTGGAGTTTCTGTTGGGGCGCTAAAATACCGGGGGGGGGGGTCTCTTCATGACATTGGTATGATGGGTTACAGTTTTGCTATCATAGTGCGTTGGTTTATTGTCAGTACTTCACTCTGGAGTCGTCGAGAGCGTAAAGGATTAGTGCCGAATGACCTTACTCGAGCTAATTAATCTGATGAAAAAGCAGCTCAGGCTCATGATCTTTTTGCCTGTTGCATGCGCGGTCGCGGTGGGCGCGTACGCTTTTCTTGGTATGCCGGACACGTACCTGGCAACCACGAGCCTGTACGTGCTAACCGTGCAAAAGCGATTCAAACTCCAACCTTTCCACGGATCTCACCGCGTCGCAGCTCGTCGCCAATGATGTCACGTCCTTCTCAATTCAAGCCGCGTCCAGAAGCAGGTTGCGGAGGAGCTTGGCCTCAAGGATCTTTCCGACTATGACATCTCGGTCAGAAAGCACCACGACTTCTCGTATCATCGAGCTCGGCGTGAGCGGGACCGATCCCAAGCAGGCGGCGGCCATCGCCAACGCCTTGGCTGAAGGTACTGCTGAGGTGTCCAGCGAGGTCATGGGCGTTGACGCCGTGAACATCGTCGATCCCGCCGTGGCGCCTACCGCTCCCAGCGGCCCGTCGCGCATGCTCTACATCGCCGTCGCCGCCATGGGAGGCCTGTTCCTGGCGATCGCCATCGTTGTGGTGAGCGACATGATGAACACCCGCGTTCGCTCCGCCGAGGACGTCGAGGAGCTCATCGACGTTCCGGTCATCGGCCGTATCCCCCTAGTGAAGAGTGGTAACTAACATGGCAAAGAAGGCTAAGGCCGGTATCAACCAGATCCATATGCAGAACGCGATCAAGACGCTCGCGGCGAACATCCGCTTCGCCTCCGTCGATGACCCCATTCGCTCCATCGCCGTCACCTCCTCCGTCCCCAACGAGGGCAAGACGACCATCACCATCCAGCTCGCCCAGGCCATGGCTTCCAGCGGCAAGACCGTGCTGATCGTCGAGTGCGACATGCGCCGCCGCTCGCTCGCCAACGCGCTCGGACTGCACGCGCGCACGGGGATCTACTCGGTGCTGTGCGGTCAGGCTGAGATCAGAGATGCCGTGGTCTCCACGCTCACGCGCGGCATGTACTTCCTCGCCTCCGAGCCGCACATCCCCAACCCCGATGTGCTCCTCAACTCCAAGCGCTTCCATCGCTTTGTGGAGCAGGCGCTCGGTAACTTCGACTACGTGATCTTCGACACGCCGCCGCTGAGCGCGTTCGTCGACGCGGCCGTCCTGTCCACGGTCGTGGACGGCGTGCTGCTCGTGGTTGGTCAAAACGTGGTGCGCCGCGATGAGCTTACCAAGTCCTACGAGCAGCTCAAGAAGGCCGATGCGAACATCATCGGCGCCGTCATGAACCTGTGCGAGAGCGAGAAGAACGAGTACTACACCAAGTATTACACGCGTGGCAACAGCTCCGACGCCGACGCTCCCGCCGCGCCGCCCGCCCCTGCCTCCGCGCCTGCTCCGGCAGCCGCCGCGCCGTCTTCTCGCGCTGGCCGCCGTGCCCAGGCCTCCACGCCCGCACCCGCGCCCGCATCGAATCTCAAGCCGATTCCCTCGGCATCGGGCGCCAAGATCGCTCCCGACACGACCGCCCAGTTCATCGCGAGCATGACTCGTTCGTCTAATAAGCAATAACATCGAGTACAACGTTGTATAGCAAGGAGGTGCACATGAGAGACATTCATTGCCATATTCTTCCCGGCGTGGACGATGGCGCACGCGATCTTTCCGCGAGCCTCGAGATGCTCCGAGGCCGCCAAGGCCGCGGGTGTGACCAGCATCGTGTGCACCCCGCATTGCCGCGACCCGTATTTCGACTTCGATCGCATGTGGAACGCCTTCCATGAGCTGCAGGCCCACGCCGGCGGTTTTTCCGCTCAGATGGGGTTCGAGGTTGCCCATCCCAAGCTTCTCGAGCTGGGGATTGAACAGTGGGCACCTCATCTGTGCTTCGATGGCAGCAATGAGTTCCTGCTCGAGCTCGAGCTCAATTGCACCGAGCGCGACTTCCAGGATTACGAGCGCACGATTTTTGAGCTGCAGGGCATGGGACTCACGGTGATCATCGCGCATCCCGAGCGCTATCGCGCCATCCAGAACAACATCGAGATCGCGGAGCGCCTGCTGCGCCAGGGCTGCATTTTGCAGGCGAGCGCGGACTTCTTGGGCGGCGGCCGTTTTGGCGAGGAGAAGAAGCCCGCCAAGCGCATGTTCGAGAAGAACCTCTACCGCTACATTGCTAGCGATGCGCATAAGCCCGAACATTACGCGTATCTCGCGAAGGCCGTTGCCAAGTTCCCGCGGAGAGGGGCGCACATGAGGGCGTAGCCACCGCAGGTGGGCCCTTTGCCTTGCCGATACTTGAACGGCGCGTTTGAGTGGCGGCACGGTAGAAGGCCGACTCGTTCGGTTTTCTGACATACATATCTTGCTCCAAAGGGGATCGTGCCACGTGCAGAGCCCGGCGGTTCAGGAGAGCGAATACGACGATTCCGTATGGCTTGCAGCCTATGGCGAAGCTCTATCTATGTGATGTGAGCACCCGCAGGATGCTCGCCGTGCGGGCGGGAGGTTGCCCTATGAAGAGCGGCGGAGCTTGCGCATCTCAAGAGGTGCCCTGGTACGTGGTGAACGTGCCAACGGGCAAGGAGTCAGCTCTGTGCAAGGTGATAGAGCGCATTGCGCCCGAGGGGTGCGGTGCGCGAGTGCTTAGCCCTCTGTACTCCACGCAGATCAAGCGGGGAGGGGGTGGCTGGACGTTGAGAAAACCCTTTACCCGGATACGTGATTGTGGCCACCAGCACATCGGTCGCGTCAAGCGGTTGTTGCGCGAGGTGCCCGAATACACCCGCGTGCTCAATATGGGAGAGTCGTTCGTTCCCCTGGCAGATGGCGAGCGCGCCTGGATAGACGCCTTTACCCGTAAAGGCGAGCGGTGCGTGCCCATGTCGATCGGCGTCATGGAGGGCGACCACGTAGTCGTGGTGTCCGGTCCGCTCATGGGTCGTGAGGCGTGCATCAAGAGCGTCAACCGACACCGCAGCATCGCCTACGTGGAGCTCGAGATATGTGGACGTAGGGTCACGACAAAGGTGGGACTGGGAATTGTCAGTCGAGCAAAGACTTACCCGCAGCGGGAACAAGCCGCAGCAGGAGTTGATGGTAAACACGTAGCGGGGGGGGCAGCTCCCCGTGCAACCACTAGGTGAACCCACTTCTCAGGAAGAATTGAATAGCGACGCGATGGTCGTGGACGCGGGCGCGCGTTCCAGCGAAGGTGCGAGCGTGGGGCCCGAGGGCAGCATGGTCACGGTTCCCGAGGACGGCGTGGTTGCCGCCCCCGTCCACACGCCCGTGGCGGGCACGCGCCGCGCCGCCGAGGACGTGGAGCGCTCGGTGCGCAGGCTCTCGCTCATGCGCAACGCCCAGGCCTTCGACCGCGAGCGCCTGGGCTATCGCGTCGCGAAGCGGGCGTTCGACATCGCCTTCTCCGCGCTCGTGATCGCCGTGGGGATCGTGCCGAGCGCTGTGCTCTGCGCTGCCATCGCCATCGACAGCCCCGGCTGCCCGCTCTACGGCCAGAGGCGCGTGGGCCGCATCGGCGCCGACGGCACGCCGCGCGAGTTCACCATGTGGAAGTTCCGGAGCATGGTGAAGGACGCCGACAAGATGAAGGACGCCCTCATGGCCTCCAACGAGGTCGAGGGCCCCATGTTCAAGATGAGGGACGACCCGCGCGTCACGCGCATCGGCCGCTTCATCCGCAGGCACTCCATCGACGAGTTCCCCCAGTTCCTGAACGTCCTTCTGGGCGACATGTCCGTGGTGGGCCCCAGGCCCCCCGCTGCCCGAGGAGGTCGCCGAGTACGACGAGTGGGCCATGCAGCGCCTGGCCGTGAAGCCAGGCCTCACCGGCCCCTGGCAGGTGGGCGGCCGCTCGGACGTGGACTTCGACGACATGGTGCGGCTGGACCTGGGCTACATCGCGCGCCGCGGCGTGATGACGGACCTGAAACTGATCCTGCAGACCGTCGCCGTGGTCTTCACCGGAAAGGGGCGGCGTAGATGGGCCGCCGCCAAATGGATGTCAGGGAGCTTTGCTTTGAGCACAAAACCGATATCAGCTTTATAGAAGACAAGAATAAAGGGGAATAGCATGAAGATCGCTGTCGCCGGCACCGGGTACGTCGGCCTTTCGCTGGCCGTGCTGCTCTCACAGCACAACGAGGTCCACGCATTGGATATTGTGCCCGAGAAGGTCGAGAAGATAAACTCGTTCATATCGCCCATCCAGGACGACGAGATCGAGCGCTTCCTCGCCGAGGCGAAGGAGGGGAAGCGCGCGCTCGACCTCCGCGCCACCGTCGACCCAGTGGAGGCCTACACCGGCGCTGAGTTCGTCGTCATAGCCACGCCCACGAACTACGACAGCGAGAAAAATTTCTTCGACACCTCCTCGGTGGAGGCCGCCATCGCCGCCGTGCGCTCGGTGAACCCGGACGCCTGGGTCGTCATCAAGTCGACGGTCCCCGTGGGCTACACCGCGGGTCTGCGCGAGAGGTTGGGCGATAGTAAGATTGTCTTTAGTCCCGAGTTCCTGCGCGAGAGCAGGGCGCTCTACGACAACCTGCACCCCAGCCGCATCGTGGTGGGTGTGCCCAAAGGGGGACGCCGAGGCCGTGGCGGCCGCCGAGCGCTTCGCCGGCCTGCTCGCGCAGGGCGCTGACCCCGTGGAGTTCGGGCGCGTCAACGCCGACGGCACCGTGGGTATCCCCGAGCTCGTGCTGGGCGCCACCGAGGCCGAGGCCGTGAAGCTGTTCGCCAACACCTACCTGGCGCTCCGCGTGGCCTACTTCAACGAGCTCGACACCTACTGCGAGGCGCGCGGGCTCGACGCCCGCGACGTGATCGACGGCGTCTGCCTGGAGCCTCGTATCGGTTCACACTACAACAACCCCAGCTTCGGCTACGGAGGCTACTGTCTGCCCAAAGACACCAAGCAGCTCCTGGCTAACTACAGCGACGTGCCGCAGAACCTCATCGAGGCCATCGTGGAGGCCAACCGCACGCGCAAGGACTTCGTCGCCGACGAGGTGCTCCAGATGGTGTGGGACCGCGTGTACGCCGGAAAGGAGAAGCCGGTCGTGGGCGTGTACCGCCTGACCATGAAGAGCAACTCCGACAACTTCCGCGCGAGCTCCATCCAGGGCGTCATGAAGCGCGTGAGGGCCAAGGGGGTGCCCGTGGTGGTCTACGAACCCACGCTGGACGCGCCGGAGTTCTTCGGCTCGGAGGTGACCCACGACCTCGGAGGTTCAAGACGGAGTGCGACGTGATCGTGGCCAACCGCTGGAACGATGATCTGACCGATGTTGCGGACAAAGTCTACACGCGCGACCTGTTCAAAAGGGACTAGTTGTATGGGAAAAAGCCCCAAGGAGATCAAAGTCTGCTTCGCTGCCTCCTCCGGCGGTCATCTTGAGCAGCTATTGGCGCTCAGGCCCCTCATGGAGCGCTACGACAGCTTTATCCTCACTGAGAGGACGGCCTACAATGTCAAGCTGCCTGTCCGCTCATGTTACGTGCGTCAGGTTAATCGTCACGAGGCGACGTTCCTGCCGCGCATGATCGCCAACACCATGACGTCTTTTAGATATTGGCTTGTCGAGCGCCCAGATGTGATCGTGTGCACGGGTGTGCTGGCGACTGTCCCGTTCTGCCTAATCGGACACGCGTTGGGTGCCAAGCTCGTGTACATCGAGTCGTTCGCAAAGACTGATTCGCCGACCATGACGGGCAAGCTGTTGGACAAGTTTGCAGACCGCTTCTACGTTCAGTGGAAGTCAATGCTCTCAGTGTACTCGGGTGCCCGCTTCGTCGGCGGGGTCTACTAGGGGGGTGGCTGTGATCTTTGTAACGGTCGGCTCGCAGAAGTTCCAGTTTGACAGGCTGCTCAGGGCTGTAGACGATCTAGTGTCGGGCGGCTGCGTCGATGGCGGGGCTTTCGCCCAGACGGGGGCGTGCACCTATGTGCCTGTCCACATGCGCCACGAGGCCTTCCTAGACCGTGAGTCGTTTCGCGCACACATGGACGCGTGCGACGTTGTGGTGACCCACGGAGGGACGGGCGCTATCATCGGAGCCGTCAAGAGCGGCAAGAAGGTGATTGCCGTTCCCCGCCTGTCCAAGTACGGCGAGCACGTCGACGATCATCAGATGGAGATCGTGTGCCAGTTCGGGGCGATGGGGCTCATCGAGCCCTGCATGGACCTCGTCGACCTTTCGGACGCTTACGCGCGGGTCATTGCCCATGATTACCTTCCTTATCAAAGCAACACTGAGCACTTTTGCGCGGACCTTTCTGAATACATCGATGGGATTGGAGGCGTGCGATGATGTCGATTGATACGTTTTCTATTAAAGACATGCTGAAGTTCGTGCCCGATCGCCCTTATCTCAAGGCGTACTTCAGGGCAAAGCTCGGCTATCCGCTGGACCTGGATAACCCTAAGACATACAACGAGAAGCTCCAGTGGATGAAACTCCATTACCACAATCCGCTCTTGCACAAGCTCGTGGACAAATTTGAAGTCAGGAATATGTCGCAGACCTTATCGGCGAGGATTACCTCGTGCCGCTCGTGGGCGTGTACGATTCGGTCGAGGAGTTTCTCGATGCCGACCTACCCAATGAGTTCGTAGCCAAGTGCACGCACGATAGCCAGAGCACACATATTTGCACCGATAAAAAAGCTCTTTTGACTTTGATTCTGCTGCGGAGGGGTTCGGCCGTGCCCTGCGTCGCAATTGGTTCTGGCAGTCCCGTGAGTGGGCCTACAAAGAGGTTCGTCCCGAATCATCGTGGAGGGGTATCTTCGTGAAGGGGGCACCTTTCCCCTAATGATTACAAGTTCTACTTCTTCGATGGCTCGTGCGCTCTCGTCCAGTGTGACGTCGACCGGTTTGAGAACAAGGAAGAGCAGCTGTTTGCCCCTGATTGGACTTGTTTGGGCACCTCGCGTTCCTCGGTTGTTCCGGAGAACGTGATTTCCAAGCCCGCCGCTTTCGACGAGATGATGCGGTTGAGTTCAGTGCTCGCACAGGATTTCCCCCATGTGCGCGTCGATTGGTATTGCATTGATGACCATCCGTTTTTTGGTGAGTTGACGTTCTACACAGGAGGCGGATTCGACCCGTTTTACGGCGATGCGAGGCACCCCGATGCTCTCGATTGTCGGTTAGGTGAATCTTTCAAGTTGCCGCAAGTACAGGGAGCTGCACATGAATGAATCTCAATCGCAACCCTTTGTTTTAATGATGGGTCCAAGTCTGGAATCTCGAGGTGGAATGGCGACGGTTGAAAGCCAGCTTGTTGACCTCCTGCCTGGGGAAGGCATTCGCGTTGACTTCCTTTCGACTTATGTAGATGCGGGAAAAACACGGAAGGCCCTTGTTGCGCTCAGGGCCTATTGGCAGTTCCGTAGGCGTCTTGACGCCTATGACATCATCCATGTCCATATGGCATCAAGAGCGAGCTATGAGCGTAAAGCTGTTTTCATTCGCCGTGCGTTAAAGAGTGGAAAAAAAAGTCATCATTCATCATCATGGCGGAGAGTTTGGGGTGTGGTTCGACGAAGAGTTGAGCGAACTCAAGCGTAACGAAGTGAGATCGCTTTTTCGCAAAAGCCGATGTAGTCATCGTTCTATCCGAAGAATGGCTTAGCTGGTTTGACTCTAGGGGTTTTTTGCACAAGCTCTTACATCGTTATGCATAACGCGGTTCCAATTCCTGAGGAGCCGTGTTCACCTTGTTCGCATCAAGACGTCCTATTTTTAGGACGTCTTGATGCGAACAAAAGCCCTGACGTTCTCTTGCGCGCATCAAGGAGGATGTTGGAGGAGCACCCAGGGACCAAGTTGTTATTTGCCGGCGACGGCTTTCCTGATCGCTACGAGGCCCTGGCACGTGAACTCGGAATCGCGGGTGTTGTGAGTTTCTTGGTTGGATTACCGGAGAGGATAAGGAGGGTCTATTTGCCAGGGCAGGGGCCTACTGCCTGCCATCCAAAAACGAAGGCATGCCGATGAGCGTGCTCGGGCGATGGCTCACGGTATTCCCGCGGTAGCAACACCGGTGGGTGGCTTGCCTCAGGTGATTGAGGATGGGGTTAACGGATATATCATTCCTGTGGGCGATGAGTCCGCGCTCTCTGCGGTTCTTTGTCGACTTGCTGACTCCCCCTTGCTTCGACTCGAGATAGGTAGTGCGGGCAGGAATACAATTCGGAACGACTTTAGCGTCGATCGTAATGTCAAAAGAATTGGCTCGTATTTATGAGGGGTTGATGATTTGATGCCCCTCCATGGAACACGGCGGCGAGCTTGGGTTGAGCTCTATCCCGACAACGGTCTCGTTACCGACTGGTATATTCATTCGATCGGCGACGCACTCACCGATCTTGGGCTCGTCGTTGAGTATGTCGATGATTGCTCGCACAGTGGTAACTTTAGGAACGACCTGTACTTTGTCTCGGTTGCTAAGTCGGCTGCCGTTCTTATTGCCAAAGGGTGTAGGCACATGGTCTATTGGGCGCAAGGAATTGCGCCCGAGGAGGATTACTTACGCTTCAATAATAAGTTGCGTCGTTTTGCCTTTAACGTATGTGAAAAGATGGTGCTTTGTCGTGCGGAGCGCATCTTCATGGTTTCCGACGCTATGCGTCGGCACTTTGAAAGAAAATACGGTTTGGTTTTGGCTGGCAAAACGTTTGCAGCCCCCCTGCTGCAACGAGGTTATGCACCCCGAGTCGTTTTTAGAGCCCAGAAAGTATGAGCGTCCCGTATTCGCATATGCGGGTGGGCTCTCTAAGTATCAGTGCATTGATGGGATGCTTAACCTATTTGCGCAGATTCAAAGAAGGATACCCTCTGCGGAGTTGCTGTTCTATACATGGGACGTAGATCGCGCTCGCGAGCTTGTGGCCGCCCACAGCATTAAGAACGTGACCGTGGAAAGCAGGAAGCAGGATGAGCTGCCTGATGCTCTTGCGCGCGCGAAGTACGGATTCGTAATACGTGAAGATATCGCAGTGAACCGCGTAGCCACTCCGACAAAGATTTCCACGTACATGTCCAATGGTGTCATCCCAGTGGTAAGCAACTGTGTCGAGGACTTCGCCGATGCGTCATGCGGCCTTGAGCACGTGATTTGCTGCTCCGATGCCGACATGGTGGCGGCGGTCGAGCGCATGGAGGATCTCGCAATCGATGTGCAGGCGATTCTGACCGAGTACCAGTCGTTTTTTGACGGCTATTTTGATCTTGAAAAAGAAGAGAAGTGCCATGAGGGAGTTTCTAGCTCCCCGTGGCTTGTGATATGGAGCGCTAGATGCAAAACCTGTGTGAAGAATGCCGAGGAGGCGAGAAGAGGCTCCTGGGTGTTGTTATACTTAAATTTAACGCTTCGGATGACACAATCGCCTGTATCGAATGTTTTCCTGAGAAGAAGCGCGGTATAAGACTGTTCGTTGTGGACAATGCTTCTACGGACGATTCTTATGAGCGGCTGAGCCGCAGCGAGCCTCTCGCCAAACGTTCCTATTGCGAGCTTGTCCAGTCGGGCGGCAACTTGGGCTATGCGGGTGGCAACAATGTGGGCATTAGGAGAGCTATCGCCTGCGGGTGTACGCATATTTGCGTTTTGAACAATGACACGGAGCTTGATTCTGAAGAATTGGACAAGCTCGCCGATTATCTCGATTCGGATGAGAAATGCGCATTCGTTGGTCCAGTGCTTCTGGAGAACGATGGAACATGGCACACCGTGCAGTCTGCCGGTGCAAGAATTAATCTATGGACCGGCGATGTCTCTGTGCGGTTCCATGGCGTTTCGCGTGAGACGCTCTCGGGCGCCTTTTTCATGCGACTACATCGGTGGTGCTTGCATTATGTTTCGGTCTCGGACATCAACGCTCTCAGGGCTCATTCCCGAGTGCTACTTCCTCTTCTTTGAGGAGACGGAATGGTGCCTGCGGGCTGAGAGCGCTGATCGCACGGTAGTGTGCTGTGCTGATGCGGCGATCGTCCACAAAGGATCCGCTTCGGTCAACAAGATTGGGGGCCTTTCGGGCTATTTGCTTACACGTAATACCATGCGGTTTGAGGCGCGCAATGCCACCGTACTGCAGTATCTTGTCTGCCTTGCCTACAATTGCTGCTTTTTTGCGGCGAAGTCTCTCCTGCGCCGTGACGGTTCCATCAAGCGTATTGGCTATCTGTTTGATGGTATGCGCAACATCGTGCGTGAGCCTTACCGAGGGATGGTGAGGATATGCGAGGAGTAGTTGTGGCTGGACCTAGAAGAAACATTGGCGATTATTTCCTTGCTTGCTTAATTGTAGTTTCTGCACTCGTTCCCATGCGGTTCCAAATCGGGGGATACGCGGTGGGTTATTTCCTGCCATTTCTTGCCTTTATCGGTCTTGTTCTTTCTAACTCACGCGTCGAATTGAACGGGTTAATCGATTGTAAAGCCCCTATGGTTGCATTATGCATCATTGCTACAGTGTTCTTGATTAATGACGATGTGAGTAGCTTTTACTCCTTCTTGTTTCCAAGAATAATGTTACTGATCTGTGGGTATGTTTTTCGCCTCGAGCAGAGAAAAGGCTTTTTGCCCTCATAGAAACAACGGTGACTGCCTTTGCCGTCTTGGGCATCTTTGCGATAATCGAATCACTATTTTTTTGTTCAATGTCTTTGATTTGCTGTGCAATGATTATGTGCAATATGAGGGTGCCAATGCCCTACGATTTGGACTGGCTCGAGCACGAAGTGTCTCGACCATTTCTCTGAATTATTGTGCGTATATGTTTTCGGTTCTGCACTCGCGTTATACAAGCTTGCATATGCCGATAAAAAAGAGGTTTTTGGATTGCTTGTTATATTTTTTGATTTGCGCCGGTGCGGTCCTAACTCTATCTCGCGTTCCCATACTCCTGTTTATCGCGCTTAATTTCGTTATAGCGATTCAAGCTGGTTTGATACGCAACGTTGAACGTGTAGTTATTATTCTTATAGTGGTTGTTGCGATTGTCCTTGTAGCCACTTACTTATTTCCCGATTCTCTGGGAAAAATGCTCAATTCGTTTTTCTCGATGCTCATGACCGTGTTTGGAAGCTCACTATCATCTATGGCGGCACTCGACTCTAACTTGGGCGATGCTACTGATCGTATGATGCTCTATAGAATGGTCCCCAGTTAGTTGCCGGTCATGAGTGGTTTGGTCTGGGTGCGGATACCCCTTTTCAGTACGTTCAGGCTAATGGGCTTCTCAAACAGTCATGTGAGAATCTCTATCTATATCGGTATTACACTTCAGGCGCTGTGGGTCTTGCGGGCACACTCTTATTTTGGCTTTCATTTCTTGCACGAGGTTTCCGAAATAGTGCCCTTCGCTCCGAATGGGAGTCAGGGCTTCGTTTTTTCTTGTATTATTCCTTTTTGTTTTAACCGCATATATGCTGTTCGGCTTCGATGCTAGCTTTGGTGATGAGTTCAGAGTTGCCTTCCTTTTCCTGGGCATTGCATCAGCTTATTACTGGCGATTTGTCTCTAAACATTGCAGTAATAACAATTCAGCCTATGGAAAAAATACATTTTAAGGTAGGAGAGTGGTGGCTATGCCTAACATCGTCCTTTCCGGAGCCGTGCTCAATTCGGATAACCTCGGGTGCGTCGCACTGACGTACTCGGCGGTTAGGATGCTCAATGAAGTTGCTGAGCAGCTGGGCACCGATTTCAGCTATACGATTCTTGAACTCTCTTATGACAAGGTGAACTGCGGCCGCTCTCGTTGTCTCATGTGCGACAGACTTGGTATCCCGGTTTCCTCGGTTGAGGTTATTCCGATGGGTTCCTCGATGGGCGCGAAGGCCAAGGTACGACACTTTTTCGAAAATCGTTTTATGCACAATCGGGTTGCCGATGCGTTGGCACTCTTTGACCTTACCGCAGGCGACAGCTTCTCGGACATCTACGGCATGGAGCGTCTGGAGCGCTATGCCGAGCCCATGGACTACGCTGTCGGATGCGGTACGCCTCATTCTGGGGCCACAGACGTTCGGGCCCTTCAGATCTGACGAGGGGCGAGCGCTCGCCAAACGCGTCTTCGGCGGGGCCGCGCTGGCCGTAGCGCGCGACGAGCTTTCGTCCCAGTGCTTCGAGGAGATCTGCGGCAAGGCCGCGTCCGTGTCGACCGACCTGGCTTTCGGCCTGCCGTTCGACGCAGAAGCTTTGAATCTTCCCCATACTGATGCGCCTCGTGTGGCGCTTAACGCCTCTGGGCTTCTCTATGATGACTCCCTTGAGAACACGGTGAAGGCCTTTGAGCTGAGGGCCGATTACCGTGTGTTTGTCCATCGCGTTATCGAGGGGCTGCTAGATAGCGGCTGCGAAGTTCACTTGGTTCCCCATGTGGGCGCGGACATAGCTGTGAACCGCGTTCTCTCCGAACGCTATCCGAGCGTCATTGCTCATGCTTTGGCGGACACCCCTGTCGATGTCAAGAACCTTATCTGCCAGATGGACCTTCTGATCGGTTCGAGAATGCACGCAACCATCGCCGCGCTTTCTTCCGGAACCGCCGTGGTTCCTGTCGCCTGATAGGAAGTTCGAAGGCCTGTTCAGCGGCGTGGGTTACAGGCACGTCGTTGACCTCGCGTCATGCGCGACCGACGAAGCCGTCTGCGCCGTTCTCGATGCCGCCCGATCGCGCGAAGTGCTTGCTTCCGAAGCCGCGCGAGCCCGCGCTACCGCCGATGAAAAACTGAATGTTGCGCGGGACGCCCTTACCGCCTGTTTGGGCGGCTTCCTGAACCGTTAACGTACGTTGTTTGGAAAGTAGATGTCTGAGACGAAAGAAGTTAGTAGAAGCCAATACGTCGTGAGGAACACCGCCGTCACGCTTTTGACCCAGCTTGTCAAGAATGTGCTGGGCTTTTGTCGCGCACCGCGTTTATCTGGGTTCTCGGCAAGGAGCTGCTCGGCATCAACAGCCTCTTCACTGAAATCCTCGCTATGCTCTCGTTCGCCGAGCTGGGTATTGGAAACGCGTTTGTCTATAGTCTGTACAAGCCTCTGGCGGAGCGTGATAACGTGAAGCTCGGCACCCTCATGCGCCTCTATGCTAAGGCGTACAAGGGAATCGGCTTATCGGCGTTCTCGGCCTGTGCTTGCTTCCGTTCCTGAAGATGCTCGTGGGAGACGTGGCGGTGGACGACTCGCTGCTCTACGCGATTTTTCTTATGTACGTCTTTAACACTGCTGTTTCTTACTTCTTTGTGTGTACAAGACATCGCTTATTGTGGCTGACCAGAAGAATTACATCGTTCTCATCGCGCAAAGAAGGCTTTCATGTCGTTCAGGTCGCCGTTCAGGTCGTCATTCTACTCCTGACGGGCAATTACGTGCTGTTCATGGCCATAACCGTCGTCTGCACCATCGGAACAAACGTCTTCCTCGCTCACAAAGCTGACAAGATGTATCCCTTCCTGTTGGAAAAAGATGGTCAAACCGCTCTCTGCCGAAGAGCGCGATGAGATCGTTGCCAACGTCAAGTCGCTTTGTTGTCTACAAATTGGGGTCTACCGTCCTCGGCGGGACGGATAGCATCTTTATCTCCGCAATCATCAATGTGGTTACTGTCGGTTTCTACAGCAACTATAAACTTCTCGTCGATCTTTTCACATCCCTTGGCTCGCAAGTCGTGAGCTCCATCACCGCGAGTGTTGGAAATGTCAACGCTTCGGAGGGCAAAGAGCGTAAAGAGGCTATCTTCGACGGCTTACTTTGTGCTAGCGCTTGGTTTTTCGGCCTTTCAGCCGTCGGGCTTCTACTGCTCTCGAATGATTTCATCAGGTTGTGGGTCGGCACGGACTACGTGCTCGACATTGCGTCGGTCGCGGCGATCGTAGGAGCTTTCTACGTGAACAACATGCACCATGCTTGCTTTGTGTATCGCAACACAGCTGGGCTATTCGTATACGGCAAGTATATCCCTGTCATTGCCTCGGTCCTCAATATCGGTCTAGACGTGGCTCTAGGGATGTGGATCGGTCTGCCCGGCATCTTTCTGGCGACTATCATCGCTCGCATGCTCACCTACGAGATTGTAGATCCATTGATTATCTACAGGCGAGTGTTCGGAAAGAGCGTGCTTACTTACTACTGGAACTATCTGAAATATACTGCGATTGTTGCGGCGGCGGGTGTTGCCTGTTGGGCCGTATTGCGTGTCATTCCCGTCGGTAGCTGGCTCGGCTTTGCCGTGAGCTGCATAGCCATCGGCATTGTTTACTGCGTCGCGTTCGGTCTACTGTCGTTCAAGACAAATGGATTCGATGCACTGCGAGGCTTCGCGAGGCGCATTGTCATCAGATAATCATCTGATTTGGATTGGAGTCTATTCAGTGATGGGCAAGTACTCGCTGCCCCTGGTTGGAGAGACTGTACAGGAGAGACGTTGCCTCAGAAGGCGGTCAGAAGACCTCGATTCTTGCTCGTCGCCGAACTTGGGAGAGCTATCGTGTCAAGGTGGGAATGCACACCTACGGGAGCTGCTTCGACGCTACGTTTAACGTCGGCGGAGCGTCGGTCTCCGTGGGTCGCTATTGCTCTATTGCACAGAGGGTAAGTTACTTTGGTGCTTCGCACCCCATTGAGCGCGCCGTGATGTCCCCCCTACTTCTACAATCGTGACTTTGCCGGCCTCGACGTCGATGACGTATTGAGGGCGTCGCTCGAATCGGAAACGATGTCTGGATTGGAAACGGAGCACTTATCATGCCCGGATGCTCTCGAATTGGAAATGGCTCCGTGGTAGGGGGGTCCATTGTCACGCATGATGTAGAACCCTACTGATTGTCGTCGGCAACCCCGCGCGGGTGTTGCGCATGAGGTTTGACAAGGATACCTGTGACGCGCTTGAGAAATCGCGCTGGTGGGAACTGGAGCCCAATGAACTAATGGACTTCTACGATTTGATGCGCGACCCGGTTGCGTTCGCGCGGGCCATTATGGACGGAAGGCAAAATGACTAACAACATGGACAAGACGCAGCCGAAGTCCGCCGGGCTGGGACTTGAGCAGATTCGAGCCCTATGCTTGGGTTGCGGTGCCTGCGCAAGCATGGTCGGGCTTCAGATGGTGGAGGACTCCCGTGGGTTTTTCCGTCCGCCTACAGATGCCGTCGACGAGAACTGCGATAAATATTGCCCTGTGGCGACCCTACCCACAAAGTATGACGAGAATCCTTGGGGCGAGACGCTCTGCTCCTTCTTGGGCTGGTCCAACGACCCCGATGTACGCCGCAACGCCTCTTCTGGCGGCGTCATAACCACCTGCCTGTGTTATCTGTTGGATGCGGGGCTTGTGGACGCGGTCATGCAGGTTGGGCCTGACCCTAACGACCCGCTTTTCTCTGAGGTCCGCTTCAATGAAACTGCGGAAGGGGTTAAGGCATGCTCGGGATCGCGCTACGTTTCCTGCCCCGCGCTTTCGAGAATTTCTGAGGCAGTTGCGTCCGGCCGGAGGTTCGCGGCCGTAGGCAAACCCTGCGACATACGTGCCCTTCGTAACCTCGTGGATTCCGATGAGCGCTATGCCGATACGTTCCCCTATCTATTCTCATTCTTCTGCGCCGGCCTACCGAGCAAGAATTCTGTCAAGCGCCTTGATGGGCAACTTAACCCTGAGGGGAAGAAGTTGTCTTCTTTCCGTTATCGCGGGAACGGCTGGCCAGGCTACGCCACTGAGAGCTTCGAGGGGGGCGGAGAGGCCAGCATGACCTACGATGATTCCTGGGGGAAGATTCTCGGCCGCGATCTGGAAGGCTATTGCCGCTTCTGCTTCGATGGGCTTGGGGAGTATGCCGATGTGTCTGCAGGAGACGCCTGGTACCGCCTTCCCAGCGGAAAACCAGATTTCTCCGAGCATGAAGGGAGAAACGTCGTTTTCGGGCGTACTAAAAAGGGGCAGGAGATGCTGTGGGCAATGGATGCCGCCGGACTGCTTCAGCTCGAGGAGTTTCACGATTGGGATTACTTGCGTGGAATTCAGGCGCGGCAGTTCGAGCGCAAGACTACGCTCGCCACGAATCTGAAGGTCCTGCGCCTCACAGGCCGCAAGACCGTAACAGCAGATATGGCGGAACTCGGGCGGTATTCCAAAGCCTTCCCGCTTAAAGAAAGACTTATGTATGCGAAGGGCCTTCTCGGTCGCATCGTTAAAGGCAAGATTTCCGTGCCGTAGGCTGGACGAGAAGCACTGGAGGCGAGAGCTTCATGGATAGAATGAGCATTAAGATTGCAGCGAACGCCTGGCGCGGAATCGCGGCACTGGGTGTCGCGGGCCGCGGTGGGTATCTCTGGGAGGATGTGGACTGCTGGTGGCGCATCAGGAAACTCCCTGCTAATGTTGGAAGTTTTGCACGGATGACATATCTCTTGTCGGAGTGGCGCGAGTTCAGAAACGTCTTCGACATGCGCCTCAGGCAGCAAGGGACTTCGTTTGTCTCTCGTGGCCTGTTTAGGGTTCTTTGGCCACTCGAGCCGACCCTGCACATTAGCACCGAGGACATCGGACCGCGGCTATGTTCGTAGAGCATGGTTTCGCGACGATTATCTCTGCCAAGAGCATCGGTTCAGATCTCTGGGTGAACCAGCAGGTAAGAATCGGTTGGAATTATGACAGGGCTCCTGTGCTGGGCAACGGCGTTCGCATCGCCGCCGGCGCGAAGGTCATCGGTGGCGTGAGGCTCGGTGACAACTGCGTCGTCGGTGCTAACGGCGTCGTGACTAAGGATATACCTTCAGAAGAAATATGGGGGGCGTTCCCGCTTCATGTATTGGCGTAAATCGAGAACACAAGCTATATGAGCCTGGCTCTTGAAGCCAGAAATGCGTATCTAGGAGCTTAACATGAAAGGCATCATCCTCGCGGGTGGCTCGGGCACGCGTCTGTACCCGCTCACGCTCGTCACCAGCAAGCAGCTGCTGCCGGTCTACGACAAGCCCATGATCTACTATCCGCTGTCCACCCTCATGCTGGCGGGTATCCGGGACATCCTGGTCATCTCCACCCCGACCGACCTGCCCAACTTCGAGCGCCTGCTCGGGGACGGCTCGCGCTACGGCGTGAACCTCTCCTACGCCGAGCAGTCGAGCCCCGACGGCCTGGCGCAGGCCTTCACCATCGGCGAGGAGTTCGCGGGAGGGGGAGCCGTGCGCGCTGGTGCTCGGCGACAACATCTTCTACGGCAACGGCCTGTCGCGCCACCTGACGCGCCCCGTCCAGAACGCCGAGTCGAGGGGCCGCGCCACGGTCTTCGGCTACCACGTGGACGACCCCGAGCGCTTCGGCGTCGTGGAGTTCGACGGGGAGGGCAGGGCCGTCTCCATCGAGGAGAAGCCCGCCGGGCCCAAGAGCTCCTACGCCGTCACCGGCCTGTACTTCTACCCGGGCGACGTGTGCAGCCGCGCCAAGCGCGTTACCCCTTCCCGCCCGCGGCGAGCTGGAGATCACCACGCTCAACCAGATGTACCTGGAGGACGGGCTCCTCTCCGTCGTCACCCTCGGGCGAGGCTACGCCTGGCTCGACACCGGCACCATGGAGAGCCTCTACGAGGCCGGCGATTTCGTCCGCGCCGTCGAGCGCTCCCAGCACATGCCGGTCTCGGTGCTCGAGGAGATCGCCTACGAGAACGGCTGGATCGACCGTGAGACACTCATCGCCTGCGCGGAGCGCTACGGCAAGTCCGAGTACGGCCGGCACCTCAGGCGCGTCGCCGCCGGCGAGTTCGTCAACCGGAACACCGAGTACTACTAGGGGGGGACCATGGAGTTCGAGAAAGCCCTCGCGGCCGAGACCACCAACATACCGGGCATGCTCGTGTTCGACCTGCCCGTGCACGGCGACGCGCGCGGCTGGTTCAAGGAGAACTGGCAGCGCGAGAAGATGGGCGTGCTCGGGCTGCCCGACCTCGGGCCCGTGCAGAACAACATCTCCTTCAACGCCGGGCGCGGCGTGACCCGCGGCATCCACGCGGAGCCCTGGGACAAGTACATCTCCGTGGCCACGGGGAGCGTCTTCGGCGCCTGGGTGGATCTCCGCCCGGGGAGAGCTTCGGCGAGGTCTATACCTGCGTGATCGACCCGAGCAAGGCCATCTACGTCCCGCGCGGCGTGGGCAACTCCTTCCAGGCGCTCGAGGACGGCACCGCCTACACCTACCTGGTGAACGCCCACTGGTCCGCCGAGCTCAAGGAGACATACACCTTCGTGAACCTCGCCGACCCGGCGCTCGGCATCGAGTGGCCGATACCCCTCTCGGAGTGCGAGCTCTCCGAGGCCGACCGCGGCCACCCCATGCTCGCCGACGCGCTGCCCATGGCGCCCAGGCGCACGCTCGTGACGGGCTGCGGCGGCCAGCTCGGCCGCGCGGTGCGCGCTGCCGCCGAGGCGCGCGGCCTGCCCGGCTTCGACTACTGCGACGTCGACGAGTTTGACCTGTCGAGGCCCGAGGACTACGGCAGGTACGACTGGTCCCTCTACGGCGCGGTGATCAACTGCGGCGCCTACACCGCCGTGGACCGCGCCGAGACGCCCGAGGGCCGCGCGGCGTGCTGGGCCGCCAACGCGGCCGGCCCGGCCCTCATGGCCCGCACCTGCGCCGAGCACGGCGTGACGCTCGTGCACGTGTCCTCCGACTACGTGTTCGACGGCTCGCGCGCAAACCACGCCGAGGACGAGCCGCTCTGCCGCTGTCCGCCTACGGCCAGTCCAAGGCCGCCGGCGACCTCGCCGCGGCCGGCTGCCCCAGGCACTACATCATTCGGAGCTCCTGGGTCATCGGCGACGGGCGCAACTTCGTGAGGACCATGAGGGCGCTGTCCGACCGGGTGGCGGACCCCGAGGACGCCCTGGAGCGCGTGGCCGTCGTGGACGACCAGCTCGGTCGTCTCACCTTCACCGACCAGATGGCGGAGGGCATCCTGCACCTGCTCGGCTACCGCGACGGCGACCTGGAGCCCTTTCGCCGGCGCCGTACGGCACCTACAACCTCACCGGCTCCGGCCCCGTGGAGTCCTGGCGGCCATCGCGGCCCGCGTGTTCGACCTGGCCAACGGCAACGGCGGCGCGGTCGGGCCCGTCTCCACCGCCGAGTACTACGCCTCCGCCGAGGGCCCCATCGCCCCTCGCCCGACCCACTCCGACCTCGACCTCTCCAAGGTCCGCGCCGCCGGCTTCGAGCCCCGCGACTGGACGGAGGAACTCGCGGAGTACATGGCGACTTTTTGCAATAATAACTGTTTGATCCATCGGAAGGAATAATCATGACCGACACAGCCTTCGAGCCCCGCCGCATAATCGTCACTGGCGGCTGCGGCTTCATCGGGAGCAACTTCGTGCACTACGTGGTGCGCGAGCGCCCCGGCGTGCACGTCACCGTCCTGGACAAGCTGACCTACGCCGGCAACCCGGAGAACATCGCGGGGCTGCCCGAGGATAGGGTCGAGCTCGTCGTGGGCGACATCTGCGACGCGGGCCTGGTGGACCGCCTCGTGGCGGGCGCCGACGCCGTGGTGCACTACGCCGCCGAGTCCCACAACGACAACTCCATCGCCGACCCCTCGCCCTTCCTGGAGACCAACTGCGCGGCACCTACACCCTCATCGAGGCGTGCCGGAAGCACGGCACCCGCTACCACCACGTCTCAACCGACGAGGTCTACGGCGACCTGGCGCTGGACGACCCGGCGCGCTTCACCGAGGAGACCCCCCGTACCGCCCGAGCAGCCCCTACAGCTCCACCAAGGCGGCCTCCGACATGCTCGTGCGCGCCTGGGTGAGGACGTTCGGCCTGCGCGCGACCATCTCCAACTGCTCCAACAACTACGGGCCCTACCAGCACGTGGAGAAGTTCATCCCGCGCCAGGTGACCAACCTGATCGACGGCGTCCGCCCCAAGCTCTACGGCGACGGGCGCAACGTCCGCGACTGGATCCACACCGAGGACCACAGCTCCGCCGTGTGGTGCATCCTCACCAAGGGCAGGGTGGGCGAGACCTACCTCATCGGCGCCGACGGGGAGCGCGACAACATCACCGTCCTGCGCGAGATCCTCAAGGCCTTCGGCCGCGACGCCGACGACTTCGACTGGGTGCGCGACCGCCCCGGCCACGACCGCCGCTACGCCATCGACAGCTCCAAGCTCCGCCGCGAGCTGGGCTGGGAGCCGGCCCATACCGACTTCGCCGCCGGCCTCGCGGAGACGATTCGCTGGTACCGCGAGAACGAGGCCTGGTGGCGCCCGGCCAAGGAGGCCACCGAGGCCCGCTACCGGGCGCAGGGGCAGTAGCGGCCGGTATCTTTCTACCCTCCCCTGAGGAGTCCTACCGGATATGGGGATGGCCCAACGGGGTTCATAGGGGAGTGAAAGATCCAATTCGAATTCGTGAATGGAGCCCATTACATGAAGAAAATCATACTCGTCTTCGGCACGCGCCCGGAGGCCATCAAGATGTGCCCGCTCGTCAACGAGCTCAAGTCCCGGCCGGGAGAGTTCGAGACCGTCGTCTGCGTGACGGGCCAGCACCGCGAGATGCTCGAGCAGGTGCTGCGCGTGTTCGGCGTGGAGCCCGACCACGACCTGGCGATCATGAGGCCGGGGCAGACGCTGTTCGACGTGACCTGCGACGTGCTGCTCAAGCTCAAGTCCGTCCTCGAGGGCGAGCGGCCCGACGTGGTCCTAGTCCACGGCGACACCACGACGAGCTTCGCCGCCGCGCTGGCGTGCTTCTACCTCCAGATCCCGGTGGGGCACGTCGAGGCCGGGCTGCGCACGCGCGACATATACAGCCCCTGGCCCGAGGAGTTCAACCGCCAGGCGGTTGACATCGTCTCGGAGTACTACTTCGCGCCCACCGAGGCGAGCAGGCGGAACCTCCTGGACGAGGGAAGCCCGACTCAAGATCTGGGTCACCGGCAACACCGGCATCGACGCGCTGGCCACCACGGTGCGCGAGGGATACGCCCACCCCGAGCTCGACTGGGCGGAGGGCTCGCGGCTCATCCTCCTCACCGCCCACCGCCGCGAGAACCTGGGCGAGCCCATGCACCGGATGTTCCGCGCCATCCGCCGCGTGATGGAGGAGCACCCCGACACCAAGGCGATCTACCCGATCCACATGAACCCGCTCGTCCGCAGGGCCGCCCACGAGGAGCTCGACGGCTTCGACCGCCTGCATATCATCGACCCGCTCGAGGTGCTGGACTTCCACAACTTCATGGCCGCCTCGCACCTCATCCTCACCGACTCCGGCGGCATCCAAGAAGAGGCCCCGAGCCTGGGCAAGCCCGTGCTCGTCATGCGCGACACCACCGAGCGCCCCCGAGGGCGTCGAGGCGGGGACCCTCAAGCTCGTGGGCACCGACGAGGGCGTGATCTACCGCGAGTTCAGCCGCCTGCTCTCCGACGCGGACGAGTACGCGCGCATGTCCCGGGCGTCGAACCCCTACGGCGACGGTCACGCGAGCGAGCGCATCGCGGACGTTCTGGCGGTCTAAGGAGCTTCTGCACAGTTTCATTTGTTTCAAAAGGCCACAGCATGTGATTGCGGTCTTATTGGAAAGGGAAAAGTGCTCACGCGTCGCAACTCGTGTACATCGGTGCCGAAGAGTGTCGCTGGATGGTTTCATGACTCTAAACGTTGGTTTCTCGATGTCGTTGGTGTGGGTCCGTAGCGGGCGTCTACAGGCTCACCATGAAGAGCAACTACGACAACTTCCGCGTGAGCTCCATGCAGGGCGTCATGAAGCGCGTGAAGGCCAAGGGCATCCCTGTCGTGGTGTACGAGCCCACGCTCGACGCCCCCGACTTCTTCGGCCCCGAGGTCACGAGTGGCCTAGAGAGCTTCAAGGCATGCTGTGGCGTGATCGTGGCCAACCGCTGGAGCGACGAGCTCGCGGACGTCGCGGACAAGATGCACACGAGGGATTTGTTCAAGCGAGATTAGCGGACTTTATAAATGTCTCAATTGTTTAAGCTAAGTGCATGGATTGACAAAGTATCTGATTGCGTGGAGGAGCACCAGCGCGGAGCGACCCTAGGTGATCGAGTCGATGGCCTTAAGACCGCCAGGGCTTACCATTCGGGTGCCGCTCTTACGTGGAGTGCGGTTCGTCACGGCCTCTTTCTCCTAGCTTTGTGTGTTCCGCCAGTAATTCAATATTTGCTTGACCTTGGCATTCTTGACTTTGGACCGGTTTTTCTGTTTTCTGTAATCAGTATTTTGGCTTTTTGCTGGCATCTTTACCCTATCTAGTCGTTGTATATCTTCTTTATAAAGTCTTTGTAATTAAAAATAGGCACCTATCGGTCATGAAAAGACTTTCTGATCTTAACTATAAGATGTCAAAGCTTGATGATGGGACGACGCCGCTGACCATTCGCAGCATTTCTGATTTATTTTGGCAGCTTTCGACTGAAATCTTTCAGGCGGAGATGCCAGGAGTGAAGATTGGCTGTGCATTTCGCTTTCGTACCGATCTGGGTTTTACAACCGTTGCTCGCAAAGGACATCTCTCTGCCGCACGTGAGGAAAATACCAAACCTTTAGCAGATGATAGCCTCTTATCCAAAGTGCTTCATAATCCAAAAATACATGCGGCATCGTGCCTTTATTATCTCGGATACCGCCGAGGCCTTTCGGACGATTTAACTGATTCAAATAGGCATATTCATCCTTACTGCGACGAAGATAAAAGTATGATTGTTTCTAGGGTTTTCACACATGACCCGAATTCTAAAATTGGTCCTGAAGGAGGCAGAGACCAGCTGATTGGAATCTTTTATATAACGGCCGATTCGACCAATGCCTTTGGGAGGAATGTGGTCGATTTGCACATATTCTTACGTGATTATTTGAATATGATAGTACTGCGTGTGCTTGACGAAAATCAACGCAATTCGAGACTCGAGGCGCAACATGAATAAGGCAGTTTCCCCAAACCGAAAGAAACAGTTTAAGAATCGCGCGACATTCATGGCTCATCGGGCTTCAACTGTTCACTCGTGCGCTAAGGACGGAAGACTTAAAGGCGAGAGAATCCAATATCATTCGTATACAGCCTGTACCGATGTAAAAACACTTTAATCTCTCGGCGAGCCCCAGGCCATCCGAGGAGCTCATGGATCTGCTAAAGAGGGCTGCCGGATAGCTTTTAGCAATAATCCCGCGACGGTCGTGAAGATGCCGGCTGTGCCCTAGAAACGGCGTCGCCATTCAATCCGTCTGGTATCGGTCGTCATTCCAGTGGCCTTGCGCTGCCAACGATCGACCCGTTATGCACTCATGAATAAAAGCCCTTTTGAGGTTGAGGGCGTTTTCTGCCTAGGATTCTTTTGTCTTTGAGCAATTCATACGGTAGTACGGCGGGAATGATATACGGCCCCTAGGGGAGAGAGCCCGGTCATTGTCATAATCGTGCTTCTGGCATGTGAATAGCTGATAGAAACAGCATTGGCATCGAGATACTGATCGATGGATGCACGATCGTCGTCAGGAGACATTGCAACGGAGACATTGATAAGAACAGATGCGAAGGCGAAAAACCTTCGGTCGGAGGCGTCTTCCATCGTGCTCATGCCTGTCGCTACGGTCAGCGTCAGGCTTTTTCTTGCAAAATCGTTTTCATCGATGTGGAGATCGCCTCTCTGAATATCGATATCAAGAGAGACGTTCATTTCTTCGGCTGGCTCAGGCTCTAGATGCATCGAGCAGTCGATGACTTGAAGATCGTCGACATTGACGGGCGCGATATACGTGCTGCCACTCATGCTGCCTCCTCCATATATTTTTCGTCTTTTGAGGTGATTGGATTATCCGCTTTGACCCTTCGGACATCCGGGTTGTTTTGCCATGGATTGTTTTGGCGCGAGCAAGAGTCGACTTGACCAAGAGGATGGTCCTTCCAAGACAAATGAGACCTTTCCGATATAGACAAAACCGGAATCAAGGCGAAAGCTGAGTGCCGTCTCCAGCCGTGCAATGGTCTTAACTGTGATATTTCCTTCTCCGCTAAGCAACCCTAGAGTTGACTAGATGCATCTTCATTCGTTTCGCGAGCGTTCCTTGGGTAATATTAAGTTCCCTCATGCGTTTGTACACCGAAGCGGAAATGTCTGCATTGTGGTTCCAAGCCAATTGCTCAACGGAGGCGTTTCATTGATTAGGCTTTGGAGGCTGTTTCCTTTACGAGCCATCTTATAGTTCCTCTCTCAGGAGCGAGCGTGCGATTTCTGCGCACTGCTGCCCCTTTATCAGCGTCGATGATTTTATGCCTCCACCTGATTTTCCCTTGTGTCCCTCAAAGTCAAAAAAAGCAGGACAGGTGTTTGGTTCTTGTCATCGTGTACATAGGTCATAATTCGGTGGACTTTTCCCCATAACCTTGAGTTCATATATGGCAATGGTCCCCTTGGAGCAGTTTAGTCGCTTGAGGCGGCCCGTAGATATTGCCCATGCGGTACCATGCTGCACAAGGCGGAGTGCGGCATCGGCAATCGCCTTGGCTTTCATTCTTCGT
>VOFI01000877.1_pt1 | contig 126000 bp, 134 predicted proteins | sample 5384131 | NCBI WGS metagenome assembly VOFI01 (sample SAMN12384728, study PRJNA508395) | human gut metagenome | isolation source: healthy gut H | host: Homo sapiens | reverse complement strand
CTGGATCTCCGGCAGAGAGTTGAGGGCGTTCCACAGACGGAAAAACAGCTCTTTCCGATCCAGGAGCTCCTGGGGGCTGGGCTCATGCAGGCACGCGGAATATTCGATCCCGTCATCACAGTCCAGGGAATAAAACGCCTTATTCCGGGTAAGCCGCCGCTGATAGGACGCTTCATCCCTCCGGCTGGCCATAAGTGCCTCGGCCACTTCATCGGGCACCTCCACCAGCTCGTCCACTATGTACCAATAATAAAAATCTTTCAGATTGATTGTAGTCATAACTTGTCCTCCATTTTGTTTCGGTGGGTGGGTTGATCGGAAACAAAATGGAGGGCTGGCGGAGAACGGCACCCAGGGGAGCCGCCCCGTACCCCTGGACACTTTGTCCAGAAGTAAGGCAAGCAAAATGCGCTTGCACAGCACAAGGCCGCACAAGCGCATAAAGCGAGGAATTTATTTATATTAGAACAATTTTCGCAACCAATATCAGAATATCCTTGTCCGGTGCCTGGGCTTTTTTTGACAAATTAAGGGCATGGACAAGGCAAAGAAACACGGCGTACCTCCTTTGCCGCCGTGGGTATAAAAAAGCGGCGGCCTTGAAATGATTAGTTTCAAAACCGGTTTCATCATCTTCAATTTCAACCCATTCCCCGGTTTCGTTTTTCTCCATATATGTGCCATAAGTCAAGGACAACAGGGGCACTACGGTCGGGTCAATGCGGCAAATATCTCGAATATCGTAAAAGCCAGCTTTTTCATCATCAAGTTCGTCGTCCATCATATCATCATCGGAAAAGAAGCCCCAACCGCTTTCCCAGCCCCATTCCTCACGTTCTGGCATTATTCGTTTGGCCCCCTTGATTTTATAGCCCTTTTGAGCGATACGGTCAGTTGCATAGCAGAATAGGGGACCGTCCCAATCGGGAATGATAGGCGGCTTTCCATCGGCGGCACGTGCAACACGCAGTTCGGGATCATCTTCAAATTCTGTTTCCAAAAATTCTTTTAACCGCTTATCCAAAATTGCACTTATCGCCTGGTAGCTTTCCTCGGTATAAGGCAAAAGCAAATATGCGGCTTCTTCCTCCTCAATGCTATTCCATGTATGATCTTTCAAAACAGCCAGAGCACAGTCGCGGTAGTCCCAGAGATAGACATAAGGATTTGAGCGATTGTCCTGGGCATACCATTGTGCAAAGCCAGAGCCTACCCGATCAAAAAATTGTGTGGACAACTTTCCGTCCAGCTTGTCCCGGATAAACACACGCAAGTCGGGGCCATTCCCCGCCCTAACTGTTTCTACCATATTTCGGTACTGGGTAAGAAACGGGTTGCTCATTTGCCCTCGTTCCATAGCCCAACGCAGATAAACGGCCATAGAGTTGTAAGCGGCCAGTTCATCAACAGGCAAATGCAAATCCCGGATACGTTTTAGATGACTTTCCGCATTATCCATTTCCGCTAAATCATAGCCAATCGTATCTTCATCTGTAATTGCATTAAGGCGCGTGGGGTTAATGACCTCCAAGATTTCGTCCGGGCATTTATCTATAAGTTCATCTACACTATTTTCTAACTTAAACTCCATTTCTTCCTTGTAGAGAGGGATAAGCTGATAAAAATTCACTTCGTCCCCGTCGGGGAGAGTGCAGAAGTATGAGGGTTCACCAAACACACCGGGGTTTAATAACATAGCCCCGCACAATTTTGTACTTTCCGCAAATGGCTCACCGGAACTTATGGTATGTCCCCAGCCAAGCCAAGTATTTCTATCTTTAACAGGTATGCGGGCAACCCATTTCAAAACATCAATAGGCCAATACCATTTTTCCTCTTGCCAATCCTCCTCCGACAATTTCCAATCCGGGGGAAGATTGATTAAAAAGCTCTGCCCGTTCCAATTTTTCCTCTGTTAGTTCCTCTGGCACGTTCATTCTATGAGCGCCCATTCCAAATGTAACAAGGGTATAATAGTTATGATCTTTTCGCGGTGGAATAACGCAGATGTCCAAATGAATACCTGTGGAAACACTTTCGTGAAATACGTAATCATAATAACCGAAATATTTTTCAATGTGTTTCTCTACCGCATCCCAATCGGCCTCGCCATACATTTCGACTGGTTCTTCCGAAAGATACCCCTCACAATCGCTCACCAATTTCTGCGCTTCTGGATTGTCCGGCTCTAATTCCAGCCACCGCTTTCCATATTCAAGAGCAACAGCCGCCGTATCATCTGCCATGAGGTGAGCATATCCCATGCGAGCGTTCCAGTACGGGTCATTTTCTCCCTGTTTCCATACAGTTTCCAAAATGTCAATGGAGTGTTGGATAAGTTCCTTATCTACTTCATCATCATCTCCATGCGCCTTGTGATCTCCCAATACTGCCAAATTGCTATAAGCCCGACCAAGCAATACGGTCAATTTATATCCACGCTCTTTTTCCGGGATAGCTTCAATGGCTTCAATACACCGGGAAAATTCATCGTTTTTATTCCACTGTTCAAGTTGTTCCAGCAAATTGTCCATACCATAATCCTCCTCCAGTTGACGTTTTCAAAACAAAAAAGCGTTTCTATCCGCGCAGAAAACTGCCTTGATAGAAACGCTTATACATACCAATATTATTGGGGGCATGACAAAAGCCCGATGCTACATAGTTATAGCACCGCTCCGCTTGCTTGCTTGCTTGCTTGCTTTAGGATGGCAGAAGTCATGTTGCTTGTCAACCCCTTTTTGAAAAGTTATTTATAGACATTATAGCAGAACATTTGAAGTATGGCAATATTCTTTTGGAATGTTCGCCCCCTGCACTATCCGCTCCAAAGCGCCTGTTTTTCAGGTTTGCACGAAACGGCAAGCAGGGCAGGTGTGCCCACACCTGCTATTTTTGCGTGGCCGGTGGCCCCGCAAAAATGCTTGTTGGGGAGCTCCCCAAACCCGCCGGACTTCTGGACACTTTGTCCAGAAGTCCTTATTGTCTGCGGCCCCGGCGCTACCGCTCCTGGGCCTTATCTTCCCGCCCGTCTGGATAGCCGCGCAGGAAGTCGATGTTGCCCTTGACCGCCACGGCCTCACGCATATCCGCCTGGGCTTTACGGTACTCGGCATAGAGGGCTTTTTCTTTTCAGCGAGCTCCCGCCGCCGCTTTTTCAGCGCGTCCATCTTTGGGAGCTTTGCCCCGTCCAAAAGCTCACTCATGGCGGCCTTTGCCGCCCGATAGTCAGAAAGCTCCGCCTCGTGCTGGGCCAGATATTTTTTAGAATACCGGGCCGCCTTGTAGCCGTCAAACACGGGCCTCGTCTTTGCGTACTGCACCACCGCCCCCATGAGCTGGGACGTATGGGAGAGGGCGGCCTCGGTGTCCCGCAGCTCCCCGGCCAGGGAGTGAAAGCGATCCACCGCCGCCTCGGTGGTGGCCTCCAGCGCCGCATAGTCGGTCAGCCCATGCTCCCGGAGATACAGGAGCGCGGCGGCCATCTGTTTGAGGTTGTAGACTTTGGCCCACCGCTCATAGGCCGGGCCTTTGCCCTGGGCCAGACGGTTTTGAATGTCGATGATGAGATCGACGCGCCGGGGCGGGGGCGGGCCCTCCTTTGGCAGCTCCGGGATCGGGCGCTCCCCGGCGATCACCGCCCGGATGTCCTCCGGGTCAAAGCCGGGGCCCAGGGTGGACGAGCGCAGGCGGGTGGGCTTATCCTGCCCAGGGGCCAGGAATGAGATCACTCCGCCCCGGCCACGCTTCACCGCAAAGCCGGACTCCTCCATGAGCCGCAGGAACGCCGCAAAGTCGGCGGGCTGTTTCCCCAGGGCCTCCACGATAGCCAGCCGCACCCGCTGCTGGGCCGAGGGCGGGCGTTCCCCGATCCATTGGCCGTAGTGGAGAAAGCGGCCCTTGCTGTGGAGCTTCGGGTTTTGGATCACAGACAGGTCATGCTCCAGGCATACCCGGTCAGAGAGCCGCCGCAGGGCTGCCGCCGATCTGAAAAAATCCCGGAATTTCCCGGTATAGTCCAGGGTGGTGGAATTGTAGTAAATGTGATTATGGATGTGCTGGCGGTCTGTATGGGTGGCAACGAAAAAGGCGTGCTTGCCCTTTGTCCAGCGCATGGCCGTTTCATAGCCCACCCGGTTTGCCTCCTCCGGGGTGATCTCACCAGGACGGAAGGACTGCCGGATCTGATAGCAAAGCACATCCGCATCCCGTTTCTGTTCCCGGCCCGTGACGGCCTTGTACTTTGCCTTTGCCAGCAGAAACTCGGCATCGGCTGTGCGGTGGTCACACTCATAGGCGGAAATGAGTTCCCCGCCTTGGGTTTTCTCCGGGTTTTGGCCGTAGTCGAAACGGTCTTTCAGCGATTGGGCGATGGTTTCCCCCTTGCTGATATGGTGGGTGATCAAGCGCGTTGTGGCCGTAAGCTCACCTCCTCCAGATAGACGAAAAGAGGGCGGCGGGAACATACCCGCCGCCCGGCACTTCTGGACAAAGTGTCCAGAGGTCATCAGCTAAACATAAAATCCTGCAAGGCATATTTCACCCCATACAGGCGCTCCAGCAGCCACTCCCCGATGGCCGGGAGCCCAAAGGGGGAAACCAAAAACGCCAGCACCAGCATGGCAATACACCCGGTATGCAGCCCTGCGAAAAAACCGCAGGCCGCCAGCAGGACAAAGGCGGTACACGCCAGCCAGCAGAACGCGCCCGCGATGCAGGAGAGGAACGAGAGCACCGCCACAGCGAGGATCAGCGCCAAAACAAAGGAGGCCGCGATAATTTTCAAAATGATACGCATGGTTCATACCTCCTACAAAAGTTTGCTATTTGCCTCTATATGTATATTATAACTCAGTAAGAGGGGGCCAACAAGGATGACTCCGGCTGCCCCCACCTCTGGACAAAGTGTCCAGAAGCCGGGGCAGCCGGGGAGCGTTGCGCTCCCCGGCAAGGGTTAAAGCTCCACCACCGCCGACAGCTTTTTGAGCAGATCGGACAGCGGCTCCCACAGGGTTTCATAGTCCCGCTGGAGGGCCTTGATCTCCTCCGGGTAAATGCCGCCGTAGGTGTTCGCCTGGATCGCCACCTGGTTTAGATTGTTGGAGCACCGCCGCTGGAGCGACACCAGCTCCCGGACGGGCGAAAGGTCAACATGGAGCACATAGCCGTTGAGGGCCATTTTCCGCACATAGGCCCCCAGGTTGCGGACACCCGCCTCGGCCATGCGCTCCCGGATCAGCGCCAGTTCCTCCTCGGACACCATCACATGAAGATGGACAGGGCGGCGGCGCTTTTTCTGGCTCACCGCTCCTCGCGCTCCCGGCTCCGATAGGGGCGGGGCGGCTCCTTTACCTTGTCCAGCGGCTTTTCCTCCTCCGGGGGCTGGGGGGAGCCAAACACGCCGCACAGCCGTTTCATTTCCAGATCGGCCCGATCCTGTTCCCTCTGTTTTTCCATACACATACCTCCTAACGCTCGCCCCTGTCGGGTGCTTTCTTTTTTGGGGCCTCCGGCCCCTGGTGCTCCAGGGCCTCCCGCTGGGCGGCCTTGAGCTGGTCACGGATTGAGGGCTGCCTGTCGCCAGTCAGAAGCGCCCGCCGCACCCGGATGTTTTCCGTACATTCCATCAGCTTTTCCACGGTAGCCTTTGCCGTTGGCACATAAGCGTCCGCCTCGGCGCTCCATTCTGTAAGCCTGCGCCCCTCCGGGAGCTGGCGCATATCCTCCCACGGCCCCACCACCTGGGCCAGCGCATCCATACGCCGCCACACATCGGGGTTATCCCGTGAGGGCCGCAGCTCATAGCAGAACAGTTCATCATCCGTCAACTGTTTTCCGTATTCCAGCTCGCCCCAGGCCAGGAACGCGCCACCCTCCACCGGAAGCCGTTTATCATAGTTCTGGAAACGGATGGGATCGTTGCCGCCGCCTTTTGGGAACGTGCCGATGTCAATGGGCCGTTGGGTGGAATAGTATTTGAAGCTGTCTGGCTGGGGGCCTTCCGACGCCAGGAAAACGGAGTTTTCCTTTTCATAGTCACCCGCCCGTTTCAGAAAATCTTTGACCGCCGCCCGTTCTGTCGTGAAATAATGCCCCCAGTCAAAAGAACGGCGGCCCTGCTCCTCGGTGACTTTCCAGGTCACATAGGGATCGGGGGCCCGCAGATTTTCCCCCAGGGCAAAGCCCTTGTTATCATCGTAAAGTAAAAGCCGCTTGATTTCATATCCGGCATTTCGCTCCATATACAGCACCTCCTGAATTTGTTGAGATAAGCCGCCACCTCTGGACAAAGTGTCCAGAAGTGACAGCGCGGGGATGTGGAAAGCATTTTGCTGAAATGGGGGCGGGGCATAGAAACATACGGCCCACCCCAAAACCGGCCCCGGAAAGCCTTGTAATCAGCGGGTTTTCCGGGGCCTAATTTTCCACACATCACCTCCGCTTTTTTCGCATATACTCCCGCTTTTGCCGCCGCAGGGCGATCCGGGCGCAAGCCTCGGAGCAGTAGGCCATGCGCCCATCCACGGGGACAGCCCCGCCGCAGATGGGGCAGGGCTTGAAAACCGGGGGCGGGCCCTCGGTCAAAAGCGCCGCCTCCAGCGCCGGATCAAGGGGCAGGACAGCCTCCCGGAAATAGCGGCAATAGGCACCCGTCCAGCATTTGCCGAACATATAACATTCGCACTCCAGGGGCAGGCATCCATATTCCTTGTCATAGTTGGCGCACCACTTCACCACCAGGGCGCGGATTTTGCTTTTTTCCTCGCGGGTCAGTTCACGGGCCACCCCATCACCTCCCGGCAGGGGTTTTCAAAAGCTCCCGGTAGCAGGACACACAGCCGATCCCCCGCCAGTAGGGGCACCCGGAGCACCGGGAGCCTTTGGGCGCTTTGGGGATGGAGGGGGCCAGGGGCCGGGGCTTCTGTTTCATCATTTTTTCGTAGGGGTTATTAGTAAAGTTCATTCCTCATCCTCCTCGCTGTTTTCGTCCTCGTCCCAGGGCGGGCCGTCGTCCTCATAGTCCTCCTCGCCGTAGTCCTCCTCTCCGTAGTCCTCCTCCGGCTCGGCGGCCTGCTGCTGTTTGGGCCGGATCACCTTGAAATAGAACGCGGCCCCGCCGCCGATCCCAGCCACCGCCAGGATGAGAAGGAGCGTCCCCATGCTGCCGCCTGTTTCCGGCTCCTCCGCAGGTTCCTCGGTTTCCACAGGCTCCGGGGCTGCGCCCACGCATTTTCCCATATTGACAGAGCAGACGGCGCACTCTGTATTGACAGCCCCCACCTCGCATTTTTCAGAGCAGGAGCACACCGCCTGTTCCACGCCAGCGGCCTCGGCTGCGGCCAGCAGGTCGGCCTCGTCCACCACATTCAGAAAATAGGTTTCGTACTGTTCGCCCTCCTCGTCCACGGGCTTGTCGTAGTCAATGACGAAATAAAATGTAGCCCCGCCGCTGGTATGGACGGTGATAAACTGCTTGTTGGTGTTTTCGTCATAGAGCAGGTCGCGGGTCACAAAGCCGCCCTCCTCCGAAAAGCCCTGGCCGGGTTCAATGGTAGGCTCCGGGGCCGGGGCTGGGGTTTCCATTGTGGGATCGCCGTAATCAGAGCCCGCCCCGCCATCTGCATAGGCATAGGACGGGACGCTAAAGCCGCATAAAAGAACAGCGGCGCAAAGCGCCGCCGTCAAAGACTTCCATCGTTTCATATTCAATTTTCCTCCTTTTCCACAGGCCCCGACTTCTGGACACTTTGTCCAGAAGTGCCCTCCCGGAGCTGCTGAAGCACCAGGGGCAGCTCCTCCAGGGAAATGCTCAGGCCCCGCACGATGTCCACGATCTCGCTGTTTTCGGCCTCCAGCTTGTTTTTCTCCAGCTCCTTGAGCCGGGCCTGCTGCTCGTTGATTTTGGCCTTGACCTTTTCAATCTCGGCCTGGATTTTTTGGCTTTTGCTTGCCGCCATAGAATACCTCCAATCATGGTAAACGCCCGTAGGCGTAGAAATGGGACTGCCAGTAGCTTGTATTCAAATTCGCGTAGCTGATGGGATCGCCCGCATGGATCATCATCCCGTCCCCCACATAGATACCACAGTGGGAAACGCCGCTTGTATCATAGGTGCCCTCAAAAAAGACCAGATCGCCGGGGCGGGGCGCGCTGGTGGTGCAGATGTTGTAAAGCCCCTGGGCCCCCAGGCGGCCCACATCCCAGCCGGAGTGATTGATCACCCAGGACACGAAGCCGGAGCAGTCAAAGGAAGTGGCCGGAGAGCTGCCGCCCCACACATAGGGATAGCCCAGGTGCTTTTCCGCCTCGCCCAAGATAGCCGCAAAGGTTTCATCGTCCAGATATTCCTCCGGCACGTCGTAGTCGGCGGGCGGTTTCGTGTATTTGTCCACATACCCGGACTCCGGGAACAGGTCGGGCCGGTTGCCCAGGCTAGACATATAGAGGGCATACCGGGACAGCTCCTCCTCGCCCATAAGCTCCAGGGGGAGATGGGAAAGGTTTTTGTTTTCCAGCGTCACATAGCAGATATACCAGTTATACGGGACTTCCACCTCATAATCGTTGCCCTCGCTGTCTGTGCGGGTTTCCGTCCGGTAGCGCACCTCCACCACCACATCCTCGGTGAGAATGTATTGGCGGCCAAAAAGCATTTCCAGGGTGCCCTGTACCTGGGCAAGCGTCCATTCCCCCTCGTGGAGCACAGAGAGGATGGAGATGAGCACATAGGGATCGTGTTCGATCCCGTCCAGGTCAAAATGGTACTCGTCATAGTCGTGGGTGCTTTCGTAGGTGTCCAGGTAGTTTTGCAGCTCCGCCTCCATATCTACATAGGCGGCCTCAGCCCCCAGGATGTCCTCATCCTTTGATGGATAGGTGGTAGCGCCCACGGCCCCCGCGCCGGAGTTGCCCAGCATCACCAGGGAGGACGAACAGGACTGCATGATAAAGAGCAGGAGCACACAGGCCAGGGCCAGGAGCACCCCCACGGGATGCCGCTTGATGAAGCCCACCGCCTGGGCTCCGGCTCTTTCCGTGGCGGCGGCAGTCTGTTTTGCCGCCTTTGCCGCCCCAGCCCTGGCGGTCTGCCGTGCCTGCTTGCGGTATTGCCGTTTCTGCCAAAACCGTTTCCAGGCACTTTGCTTCAGCTCCGGGTGCTCCTGGGCGGCCACGCGGAACTGATGATCCGCCGCAGCCTTGATATATTTGGACTCCGCCCGCTGGACAGCCTTTGCAGGGTGTTCCCGGATTTTCTTCTTGACGAAGCGGGAGCCATGCCGCAGGGCGGTTTCACCCGCCAGCTCGGAGCGGTGGGCCCCCTCGGTGCCCACATTCTCCTGTTCCACCTCAAAGAGCTTGCCATGCACGAAGCCGTGAACGGTGCCGCCAGCGGCCCGGCCCATCCGCCTCACCGGGCCGGGCTTTTTGGGTGGCTTCTGCTTTGCCAGCTTATCTTTGGCTGCCTCCAGCTTTTCCCCGCGCTTTTCCATACGGAGCTTGGACGCGGCGGCCTGTTCCTGCTGGCTCTTTTGCCGAAATTTTGACTTCTGGACACTTTGTCCAGAGGTGCCGCTGTCCGCAGCCCCAGCATCACCTGGGGAGCCGCCCCCAGCGGCCCCGCCAGGATCGGCGGTGCTCTCCCAGGAGCCGGGGCGTTCCATTGGCTCTTGTTTTGGCCTATTCGGTTTTCGCTTCATTCTTCAAATCCTCCGGGCGGGTGGTGAGCAGGTTATAGATCTCCCCTTTGGGGAAACGGTCAACAAAGGGGATGGTCACATCCCCATAGAACAGCAGGCCCTCGCCGGAATTGCTATGGGTGATATAGGAAAGCTGGTGCTCGGAAATGCCGAGCTGCTTTGCCAGGATCGCCCGGTCACTTTGGGCCTGGGCCAACAGGATCATAAAGTCGGTGTTGTCCAAAATGGCCTCGATCTCCCGGCTGGCTAACAGGTCTTTCACATTCTGCGTAAGTGCGCTGGGGACGCAGCCCTTTTTGCGGAGCATCTTCCACACGGCCACAAAGTAGCTGGCGGTGAGGGCATCCCGGAGCAAAATGTGAAACTCGTCAAAGTAGCACCAGGTCGAAATGCCGTTGTGGAAATTCACGTTGACCGCCGAAGTGACAAAATCGTTGGTGATGTGCATGGCGATCTTCCGCAGGTTTTCCCCCAGCCCTTTGAGGACGATGCACACCACGCGGGCGGTCAAGTCCACATTGGTAGGGTGGTTGAACAGGTTGAGGGAGCCGGTGCAGTAGAGCTCCAGGGCGGTTGCCACCCGCCGGGCCTCCGGCTCTGGCTGTTTCAGAAGCTCCTCATACAAGTCCTGGAGCAAGGGCGGCTTGCCGGCCCCGATCCCCAGGGCCATATCCCGGTAGATGAGCCGCACACAGCGGTCGATCACCGTCTTTTCGATAGGCTGTAAACCATCCTTGCCGCCCACCACCAGCTCGCACAGGGACAACAAAAAATCCGCTTTCATGGAAAGCGGGCTCTCGTCCTCGTCTATATCCAGCCGGATGTCCATAGGGTTGATATGGCTGGGAGAACCGGGGGCGATCTCAATGACCTGCCCGCCCAGCCGCCGCACCAGGGGGGCATACTCGCCCATTGGGTCCACAATCAAAATTCTGTCCTGGGGGATGGTGAGGAACACGTTTAGGAGCTCTCTTGCCGCAAAGGATTTTCCCGATCCGGTAGAGCCCAGGTACAGGCCGTTGGCCGATTTCAGCTTTTTGCGGTCAGCCATGATGACATTGTGGGAAAGGGCGTTCATCCCGTAATAGAGGGACGGCCCCGCCATCCGCAGCTCCCGCGTCATAAAGGGAATGAAAATCGCCGTGGAGCTGGTGGTCATGCCCCGCTGGACTTCCACCTCGTTATAGCCCAGGGCCAGGGAGGACACAAAGCCCTGCTCCTGTTGCCAGTCCAGCCGCTTCAAGGCACAGTTGTATTTCTGTGCGATGCCGCCCACAGTGAAAATATCATTTTCCAGCCGCTGGCGGGTGGGGGCGATATTCACCACCGTAAAGGTCAGCAGGAACATCCGCTCGTTGCGGGATTGTAGGTCGGCCAGCAGCTCCGCCGCGTCTTTGGAAAAGGTAATGAGGTCGGGGGGCAGGATGTCGGGATCATACCCGGCCCGCACCGCCTTGCGTTGTTCCTCCACCTTCATTTTTCCAATATCGGACAGCTTGCCTTTTACCGTTTTAATGGCCTTCAACTGATCTACCGTCTGGATGTGCATGGTCACAGTCAGCTCCGCGTCCAGCTCCAGGATTTCCGCCAGGAGCTTGTCGGAGAGCTCCGAAGCCATGATCTGCAAATAGGAAGCCGCCCCCCAATACTGGCCCACCCGGAACAGGCGGGACTGCCGAAAGTCGAAGCTGTCCGGGGCGATATAGTCCTTGGTGCCCAGCCCCGTTTTGGGAATGTCCTGCCAGGAGAAGCGGAACGGCTCCCGGCTGCCGGGATGCATCTGGCTGTGGAGCAGGGCCAGCCGTGCCCGCCCGTCCAGGGGCTCCGAGGGCACTCCCAGCCGTTTGAGGTTGCCTGTCACATCGGCCTCCACACGCTCCAGCCGGGGCCGGGCCTCCCCGATCCCATCGGCGGGGAGCCCAAAGGTGATATATTTGGAACGCTCGATCCCGTTGTTTGACCGGGCGATCTGGTTTTTTAACATCCCAGTAAATTCAGCCCGGATGCTGTTGAAGCTATCCTCCGCCTGGGGGATATTCACCCGGTATTTGCTCCGGGAACGGGAGCGGCGGTTGATAAAGGAGAGCTGGAACGGCAAAGAGGTGTCAAAGTAGTTGAGGAACGAGCTCCAGCCGCCGAAAATCGCCGTCTGATCCTCGGTGCTTGCCACGGAATAGTTGATGTCCTCATATTCCACCGTCTTTGTATAGAGCCCGCCGGGGAGCTGGCACACCCCGTCCGGGTGCATCACCAGATAAGGGATCGTCTGCTGGGCAGACAACGCAGCTTTCCGGTCAGCGGCCTTTCCGGGGCCGCACTTTTGATTTTTTGCTTTCTGCAATCGCATCCTCCTTTCCCGCAGCGCCCCGCTGGGTGAACGGGGCGTAAATGTTTTCTGTTCGGTAGGGCCTCACCCCAGGCCGCAGGAAACGGGCCCGGATGATGTTTCGCACCACCTTTTCCAGCGGGAGCCCGTCTTTCTCATACATCGCCAGCAGAAACGCGGGCAGCGCCACCGCCATCATAAGGAACATGGCCCCGGTGTTGCCGATGGAGCTGCGGGCCAGCAGGTAGGACGGGACGCCCACCGCCGCCGCGACGCCGAAGCACACAAGCTGGCGTTTCGTCAGATTAAAGGCAAGTTTGGTCTTGACCTTTGACAGATCGTTGGGAACATTCACATAGGGAATTTTGCTCACTTCCTTTCCAGCCCGGCTACCTCTGGACACTTTGTCCAGAAGTCCAGGCAGTTTTAACGCAGGGCCTCCGCGATCCCCGCCATGATATACTCCGCGCAGGGCAGGGCGATGGCGTTGCCCAGGGCCTTGTACCGCTGGGACGCGCTGATCTCCCTGCCGTCGGCCCCGTACTTCGTCCACCCCTCCGGCAAGCCCATGAGCCGCTCACATTCCAATTCCGTAGGGAAACGAATACAGCCGCCCGCCGGATCGTCCTCGTACCAAAAAGCAAACGGTGTCACCGTACCGGCTAACAGAGTGGGAAAAGGGTCAGTTGGAAATCCGAAGCTGTTTTGGAACGCTGTTTGTTCCCCCTCCTTGGCGGCTCCCCGCATACGGAACCCTTGAAAGGGTCTGGTGACGGGTACGCGCCCCCCCTGTTTCAAGAACAGGGCCTCGATCTCCGCCGGGGGCGGGCAGCCCGCCCGCTGTGCAAGGCGCAGGAAGTGGGAGCATTGGGCGGGGCTTAAACAATATTGCGGGAGCACGCCGCCCTCCAAAGTCTGCCACAAGAAAGACGCGCTGGCGTCGGGCCAGTCGGGGCCTTGCCCAGTGTTGGGCATCCAGGAGCCGCCATGCGAGATCGGGGCATCCCCCTCGCACCATTCCGGCGTTTGCCCATCTTCCCGAAGCAGGCATTGAAATCTCGGTGTCTGTGAAAGCGGATAGGACGGCTCTAAAGTCCATCCGGTCATTTGAAGAAAACGCTCCCATGACGTTTTCCCAAACAGAGATAACTGGATATAGATCATTGGTGGCCTTTCTCATTTCTTGAATAATGCGGATGGCGTGAAAAAACAGGCCGGACTTGGCGCCGTCCAGCCCCTCACGCCTGCCGATCTGTGAAAGATTTTGACAAGGGGAGCCAAAGGTCAGCACATGGACGGGCGGGATGGCCCCGCCGTCCAGTTTGGTGATGTCCCCCAGGTGGGCCATATCCGGGAAGTGCCGCCGGGTGATAGAGATAGGGGCAGCCTCGATCTCGCTTGCCCACAGGGGACGGATGCCGCACCGCGACGCCGCCAGGGGGAAAACCCCGATCCCGTCAAACAGGCTCCCCAAAGTGAGCCCGCTCACAAGCCCTCCTTTTGATCCGCCGCCTCTGGACACTTTGTCCAGAAGTCCGGGATCGTGGGCTCCACCTCATTTCCCCACACATCCCAGCCGGGCGGGGACTGTCTTGCGAACAGCTCCACCCTGGGCAAGTCGCCCATAAGGGCCACGATCTTTTCACGGGCCTCCTCCGGCTTTCGGCTGTGCTCCCGGACAGGGGAAATGATAAACTGATGGACATTCGCCGCCTGCCGTTTGGGGTGTCCCCGCGTCGCCAGCAGGCAGACCTCCGCGTTGCCCCGCGTCCAAAAGCCCAGGCCGTAAAACCAGCCGGGGGACTTGCGGTTTTGTTTGAGCCAGACGAAAGCCACGCTTTTATAAGTGAAGCCCCACGCCTGGATCAGCCGCAGGGCCTCCGGGAGCTGCGGGAATGTGGCCCACAAAAAAAGCGCGCTGTCCTTGGCCGCAAGGTCGGCCACAGGCAACGCGCATAGCTCCGATATGCTCATGGTGGGATAATGGTTTTCCGCCGCCCCCTGTACCTTTTTCGCTGTGTAGCGCCAGGGGGGGATCGGCATAAATGATAGAATAGTGTCCGATAGTCAAACTCCTTTCTCCCCAGCCTCCACCGCCGCCCGCGCCACACGGATGCGCTCGCTGGCGGCGGCATAGTAGGTCGGGACGGTTTCAAAACAAATAAAGCGGCGGCCTGTGTTGAGGGCGGCCACCGCCGTTGTGCCGGAGCCAGCGCAGATGTCCGCCACCACCTCGCCGGGCCGGGTATAGGTCTTGATGAAATACTCGCACAGCTCCACAGGCTTTTGCGTGGGGTGGATGGTACGCTGGACGGTGGGAAAGGCCAGCACATTTCCGGGAAAGCGCAGGCCGTCCTCCGATCCGCTGCCGGAGCGGATGAATTTTCCGTAGTTGGTGCTGTCCCCACGGTTGCCCGCGATTTTCTTGTAGGGCTTGCCCTGTTCAAACTGCGGATTGTAAAGCGGGAGTTTCTGATAGAACACCAGAATATTCTCCGTCTTTTTCAGCGGGGCCCGCCTCGCGTTGAGGAAACCTGTGCACCGGCTCTTGTACCACACCCATTCATAGCGGAGCATGGGGAGGTTGGACGCCCCCAGCACCTTATCATAGGGGCACTGTGCGAAGAACAACACCGCCCCCTCCGGCTTGACGGCCCATTTCACCGCCTCCCACAGCTCCGGGAGGGGCAGCGGCACATCCCAAAAGTTCCGGGTGGTGCCATAGGGCGGATCAGTCAAGAGCATATCTACCGAATGACGGGGCAGAGAGCGCAGCCCCGCAATGCCGTCTTGCAGGAACAGGCCCTCCGGGGACTTCTGGACACTTTGTCCAGAGGTATCGAAAGTCGTTTTTTCCATTGAAGCGCCTCCTCTCAATGCGCCCCGAAGATGCGCTGGGCGATGCCGCCCGTCTTAAACAGCATAAAGCAGAGCAAAACCGTGTAGCCCACAATGCCCCAAATCGCCCCAATGGGATCTCCGCTGGTGACGATCCCCTGGACGAGCACCGCATAGATGGCAACGCATACCAGAATGAGCATCCCTTGAAAGCCCACGGCGAACAGGGAACGCAGATAATTCTGGCCCGTCTGCCCCACCTCCCGGTGGGCCAGGGTAGCCATAGGGATGGGGGCCAAGCTGGTCAGCAAATAGATTTCCAACATCCTGCCATAGACCAGCACAAAAATGACAATGCCCAGCGCCCACATGGTCACACCGATAAGAGAGGATTGGAGCCACAGGCCGAGAAGCGGCCCCAACTCCATGCCCTCCAGGGTGGTTTCCAGCTCCGCCATCATATCCGGCGTGATGTCCGTGGAGCCCTGGATGAGCCCGCCCGCCTGGGCGATCACGGACTGCGACACATCGAACACCGCCATCACAATATTAAAGGTATTGGACAGGATGAGGATGGCACAAGCCGTTTTGAACATCCATTTATAGATATTCGCCACATCAAACTCGTGCATATTGTTCTTTTCCAAAAGCATCTGTATCAGCTCATAGGTGGCAACAAAGGTCAGCACCAGACCGGCAATCGGTAAGATCACCGTTTCGGAAAGCTGGCGTATAAGGGAGAAAACCCCGGCGTTCCAGGCCGCCGGGGTAGTCCCCACTTGTACCGCGATCTCCCCGACCTGGGCATTGACGTAATCGGTGAGCCCCTCCAGGTTGCCCATGATCCCGCCAATCAGCAGCTCTTTGAGCCAGTTCGTGAGCCAGTCGGTGAGAAAATCCATAAGCCGCTACCTTAAAACAGCCCGGACAGCAGGGGGATCAAGGTGGTGCCCAGCAGGATGATGCCGCCGCCCGCCATGAGCTGCTTCATGCCCTGTGATTTTGAGCCAGGATTATCCGAGCCGTAGCCCTCCAGCAGATTGACCACGCCCCACACGCCAAGACCAGCGCCGAGAGCAACAACAAGGGTCTGCAAAGTATCAATCGCGGAAGAAAAAAACTGCATATAGCCTCCATTTCTCCGGGGAATCCCCGGCTATGAAAAAAGCCGCCATTTCTGGCGGCAGGTTACGACCTCTGGACACTTTGTCCAGAAGTGGGATTTATACATAGGCGTCCGGGTCATCCACATCGTCATAGTTGAGGATGTCCTCGTCCTCGCCTATGGGCCCTGTGTCTGTCCCGTCTGCCTCGTACACCTCACAAGCCTCAGACAGCCCAGGCCGCCTGCGGCGGTTGATGAGCTGATCGAGGGAAAAGGCGTTTTTCACTTTATCGGCCTCAGCCGTGTATTTGTAGTTGGGGTGCTGCTTCAAGTCGTACTTTGGGGAATAGAACGGGGGCAGGCCCCGGAGCTGTAAAATACAGCGATCCCCCGGCATGGTGGCAAGCTCGGCGGGTGTCATCAGCTCCCGGCCAAGCCGCTGGGTGTTCTGGTTGTAGCTTTCCGACTGCCCTTTGGAGCGCCCGTCCGTCTGCATATAGATGGTGGACTTCCCCAGCCAGTTTTCCGAAATCTCCTTGATGGTGGAGCTTTCCCTGCCGCCCAGGAAAACCACGCTGTCCATATTTCCCATGATCGTTTCCGCGTGCTTGTCATAAATGGCCTTGCACTGCGCCATCTGCTGATAAAAGAGCGTCAGCGATATTTCACGGGAACGGATGACGGCCACCAGCTTTTCCAGCTGGGGCACCTGGCCCGTGTTGGCCGCCTCGTCCCACAGCACCCGCACATGATGGGGCAGGCGGCCCCCGTGAACATTGTCCGCCCTCTCGCACAGCAGATTGAACATCTGCGAAAAGGCCAGGGCCACAAGGAAGTTGTAGGTTGGCGTGGTGTCGGAAATGGTGAAGAACACCGCCGTTTTCCGATCCCCGATACGGTCAAGCCCCAGCTCGTCATAGCTCATGATCCCAGAGACAAATTGTCAAGGACTTTTTAATCAAATTCACAAAAAATCTACAAAAAAGGTGCCAGAAGCACTGTATGGCTCCTGACACCTCGTTTGATAGATTACATTTTTCTGTTCAGCAGGTCTTTGCAGAGATACGCATAGTCTGGCAGCTGGTTGATATATGGCTCCCAGCGCCGCTTGATTTCGGCCAATTCCAGCGGATCGGCTGCTTCCAGTGCATGATCGTTGCCTGTCATATATAAAACATCCGTAGCAACATCATCCAAACACCTGCCGCAGAGATCGGCGGCAGATTCTATCCTGATACCGGTATCCACATAGACTGGATTTACGCCAATCGTCAGCCAGACATAGCCTACCTTGTCCGACCAGAGCAGTTCAAAATCAGGGCTTTGCCGCAGATGTTCCGCAAAGACCTCCTTTACTCGCTCAATTTCATGCTTCTCTTTTTCTGTGTAAAGCATTTTCGTGTCCTCCTTGACAAAAATTTTGGTGCGTACCATCATCAGTTTAGCACAAGGCGGCTTCGTTTATCAGTCTGTCACATCTGCTGAATTTCATTTTTGAGCATACGCTTGATTTTATCGCTCATGGTTTCTGTGCTGGTATTGCTGAAATGGACATGAACCTTGTAGGTTGTCTTTCCGATTTTCTTTACCATCGTCGGCGTGTTTTCCGGCGCTCTGGACGCAGTAGCGGCGTCTGCCACCTGCATAGTACGGGGTTCTTTGTTCATGGCGCTCCTTTCTCCGAACGGGTCTGTGCCGCCCGGTAAAAAATCAGTCGTGCTTACTGTTTACAATGTCTTTTGCTGCCTGTCGGGTAGCACCGGCATTTTCTTCCCGGAAATTCTTCCCGTCAAAGAGAATCGGCGCACACCGTTCCAGAATACGGTCATAGATACGAGCGTGGGCCAGGTCAGGCGGGTTTTTGAGTTCGGCCAGCTTCAGGTTGGTGGTGATGATCATGGGCCTGCGGCTGCGGTAGCGGCTGTCAATGACGAAAAACATCTGCTCCATAGCATATTCGGTACTGCGCTCTACTCCCAGATCGTCAATGATAAGCAGGTCATACTCGTCAAAGCTGGCAATAAACTCCGACCTGTCCTCGGAAAACATCCCGGTCAGGCGGTTCAGAATGGTGGGAAAGTTCGTCATCAGCACCGGCACATCCTGGTCAAGCAAAGCATTTGCAATACATCCGGCGAAAAAAGACTTGCCGGTTCCCACATCTCCAAACAGCAAAAGCCCGATATTGCTCTTATATGCCTCTTTCCAGTTCTCCACATAGGCGCGGGCCTTGTCCATCAATGGGTTTTTGCCGTTGTCATTGGAAAATGTGTAGTCGTACAGATAACGGTCTTGCAGGCCCTGTGCCTTTCGGCGTTTGATACGCTCCATGCGGCGCTGCCGTTCTTCAGCAGCCTTGCGCTGCTCCTCAGCCTCCCGCTGGCACTGGCAGATGCAGTGCGGCATAAAGTAGCCGGATTTCCCGAAGCATGGCACAACGGTCTGCCTCTGGCCGCCGCATTTCTTACAGTGAATGAGCCCGTCTGACGGGTCTATATACTCGTCCTCAGCCAATTCCACACCGGCAGCTGCCTTGTCGATGAATGCCCGGATTTCTGCGGTAATCTCAATCATACAGTTTCATCCTCCTTTACGCTGTAATCCCGGTTGCGTGAGGGTGTGACAGTTTTTTTAGCGTCCTCACCGGCCCAACGCCGGATGGTCGCTGCATGGCTCTGATAACGCTTGCCAGTAGAAGCCATGTACTCGGACAGTTTTCGATGTACTGTTCCCATACAGCAGGAAAGCTGGCCTGCAAGTCTGCCAGTTCCTCGTCCGTCAGGAAAACATTCTGGTAACGGCCATAGGCGGGGGCGGGGCGTCCCTTCTCTATCTCTCTCTTTATCTCTATCTCTTTTTCTAACTCTATCTCTATCTCTGGTGGACGAATGTCGGACAAATGTCCGCCGTTTGTCCGGGGCGCAGAAAGAGCCTTGTTTTGGAGCCTCGCAGCCCGCTTTCGCTCAGCCTCGGTAGAGGACTGGCCGATTAAAAGTTCGATGTTGCTCATGTAAAATGTGCCGCTGTCCAGCACTTCCACAAGACCCAGCTTCAAAAAGATTTGCAAGGCTCTCTCCACAGTGCCGATCTGCTGGCGGGTGATGGTGGCGATCATATGCGCCGTGTAAGGAATGTCCTCGTCAAGCTGGAGCCGCCCGCCATGTTTCAGCGATTTCAGATACAGCTTGAGCAGAATGTTGGAATACAGCACACCGTCCTGCATACTTTCCAGCAGCACGATGGAATCATCGTCAAAATAGTTTTCTTTGAGTTTCAGGTAATAATATTTTCGGTTGTCTGACATAGGGTTCCTCCTTGGGGGTTCTCTTGGGATTCTGTACGCATTTTAAGGCTATTTTAGGAGGCAGAGGATAAATCTATCATACTGCCTTTGACACCCCCGAAAAAAGCCTTGATTTACAAGGGTTTTTCAGCCCCTAAAGCGTGACATTTCTCCCGTTGTTTCCGCTTGCGCTTTGCGGCGTTGATCCGCTTCATGCGTGCGGCACATTCCGGGCAGTATTTGGCTCGGTTGGAACCGGGGGTAAACAGCGCCCCGCATACGGAGCATTTCTTCGCATTCAGCCGGTGGAACAGTGCCGTTTCCAGTTCCTTATCCTGCGGCAATACCGCCGCCCGAAACCACCTGCACAACAGGGAGTAGGAAATAGACTGGACACAGACACATTCTTCCCCATCGTCCAGGGCGATACAGTTTCCGTCGATGTAGTTACAGCACTCATGCACCAGCCTCCGCACTCTGCGGTACTGGCGGTAATCCATGACGGGGATAGGTTCAGACTTATTGTTCTTCATAAATGATTTCTTTCATAAAGCCGGCAACCTCCTCAAATGAATTTATTATTAAATATTCGTGCAAAGTATTGTTTTCTTCGTGCAAATGGCATATACTATAATTGCCAGCAGAAAGGGGTTGATCGTATGGCTGGAAATACCACAAACATCAGTATCCGCATGGACGCAGATTTGAAAGCGCAGGCGGACGCACTGTTTACTGAACTTGGCATGAACCTGACTACGGCGTTTAACATCTTTGTGCGCCAGTCGCTTCGTGAAGGCGGCATTCCCTTTGAAGTAAGGCTGGAACAGCCCAACAAAGAAACGGTTGCTGCCATGCTGGAAGCGGAAAGGATTGCAAAAGACCCGTCTGTAAAGGGATACAATGACCTTGACGAGTTGTTTGCTGACCTGAAAAGATGAAAGAAACCAAATATACCGTCAAGTACACGACCAGTTTCAAAAAGGACTACAAACGAGCCATCAAGCGTGGCTTGAAGATCGAGCTGCTGGAGCAGGTCGTAGCGTTGCTGGCGATGGGCGAACCGCTGCCGGATAAGAACCGTGACCATGACCTGTCCGGCGATTGGGCAGGCCATCGGGAATGTCATATTCTCCCGGACTGGCTGCTTGTCTACCGCATAGAAGATGATGTTCTGGTGCTGACGCTGGCCCGCACCGGCACACACAGCGACTTGTTCGGCAAATAAACCGACTGCCGCCGTATGGGGAAACCTGTACGGCGGTTTTTCTGTGTGCAAAAGGGTGTCGTGAAACGCGACGCACCTAAAAGGAGTACGCCAAAACGCGGTAGCCCTTACCGCTCCGGTTCCCGGTCGTGAGGTTTGTCCCGTTCCTGTCGGGACAGCTGCTCGGCGGTTTTGCGGAGCCGTTCCACTGCTTTCAAATCCTCCCGCATGGATTTCATGGCAAGCGTGTCCGCCTGCTTTCCAGCGGCCAGCTGGTCAATTTCCAGCTGCCATGCCTTCGGGGTGATTGCCTCGCCGCTGTCTTTCAGTTCTTTCAGATACCGGTCTGCTGCGTCATAGAGGATCAGTTCCCGGCTGTGGCGCTGTTCAAACTGTTCCCGTTTTTCCGGCTTTACTTTGGCAAGCTGCTTGTGGATGGACTTGTACTGGTTGTACTGTTCCCACATCTCCCCGCGCTCGGTAAGGGTAGTGATCCGGCGCTCGGCCTTGACGATCTTTCCGCGCAGGTCATAGTAACGGCTGTTCATATCAGCGATTTTTTCATGAAGCTGCTGCATAGACTGGATGCCGTTTGCCTGCAAAAAGCTGAATAGTGCAGCGCTTTCCTGCAAAGCCCGGATTTTGCCGGTGCGGGTGCGGGGAGCGTTCAACTGCTGCTGGGCCTCCCACAAGGCGGTCAAGCTGCTTTGCTGTGTTTGTGGTTTTTCCGCTTCGGCTTTCGACCAGAGATAAAGACGGGTAATGCGGGCTTTGATTTCTTTCAGCAGTTTGTTGTCGGCGGCGATCTGCCGGTTTACTTCCCCCTTGTCGGTGCGGATACCGCGCTTTTCCATTTGGCTGGCGGCTGGCCCCAGATGGACAGAGGGAATCTTATCAATGCCCTGCCGCTTGTAGCTGCGGTGGTCTACCAGGGCGGGATGACCGGCGGCCTCCAATGCCCGGTTGGTGCAGGCCGCCCATGCCGCCCGCCAAATCTCCACATTTCCTTTGTCGTTCCAGTCGGTGGTGTCCTCCCGGTGGTTCTTCCAGCCGCCTTTCCCGTCCGGGATACGCTGGCCGTTTTCGTCCAGGTCGTATGCCTTGCGGCACTTTGCGCCCCACTGTCCATTTTCTTTCAAAGGCCGGAGCGTCAGCATGATATGGACATGAGGGTTGCCGGTTCCCTTGTCATGGATAGCAAAGTCGGCACACATTCCTTTGTCTACAAAGTTGTCCTTCACATAGGCGCGCACAAGGGCAAGCTGCTCTTCGCCGGACAGTTCACGGGGCAGGGCTGCTTCAATCTCGCGGGCAAGCTGGCTGTCCCTGGCTTTCTCGATCTGCTCCACGCTGTTCCAGAGGATAGATCGGTCTGCAAATTCCGGCGGCGCGTGGGCAGGCAGCATGATCTCCGCATGAACAATGCCGCCTTTCCGGGTGTAGTCGTGGGTCATGCCGTCCCATTCATTTGTCAGCTTGGTTCCGCTGCGGTAAGCAGCTGCGGCAACAGCAGAACGGCCTGCGCTGCGCTTGATAATACTGACGGGGATATGACAGAAATCTATGGGTGGCACCTCCTTTCGGCGGGGATATTTCAGGCTCCGTGGAGCCGAACAAACGCGAAGCGGGTGTTTGGCTGCGCGGGGCGCACAAGGGGTTTGGGGAGTGTAGCGCCCCATCGCGGACGAAGTACGCAATGCCCCCGGCAGGGCGCACAGCACCGGCAACGGTGTATAAGTGCGCCCTTGTAAACAAGGGACTTATGGCGTGTCCCCGGATTTTGGCAGGTTTGCAGTCAATTCCGCAGCCCCCGGAAGATGGGACAGGGTAATCAGAAATGCTTTGACCTCTGCGCCGGAAAGGTCGGGAGCCAACGGGAAAATCCCCTCCAAAACGGCTCCGCGCTCAATCAGGCGGCGGGTGCGAACCCTGCGTTCTTCGTTCCGCTGCTTGTTCTCCAAAATCTTCTTTCGGTTTTCAAGCTGCCGAATCTCCTTCAGGACTTTCTCCCGTTCTTCTTTTTGGGGGTGGGCTGTAATTTTTTCGTTCATGTCAGGCACCTCTTTTCTTTGGAAATACTCATAGATTGACCGTCCATTTCTGTCGAGCAAAGTACCGGCGCAGTCTCCGCAGTGCGGCATGGATGGATTTTCCCGCCTGTGATGGCGTGATACCCTCCATTGCGGCAATATCTTTCACTTTCATACCCAGCATATAGCGGGCATGGACACGGCGAGCCTGCATAGGCGGCAGGGAAGAAATGGCTTCGTACAATCGCCGTATCAGTTCTTCGTATTCGGCTAATTCTTCTTTTTCTATCAGGTAGTCCTCCGGCGATGGCTGCGCCCAACCGATGGCGGCATTTTCGATTCCATCGTTACAATCGAGGGAATAAAACGCCTTATACCGGAACATCTTGCGATCTCTGGCGCCCTCGGCTCTCTTGTCCAGAAGAAACGCTTCGACGATCTCATCGGACACCTCCACAAAAATGTCCTCTTTGCAAAATGGATAATATTGTTTGAGATTTATGGTCTGCATAGGCACGCCCTCACTCTGTTTGAAAAAGGTCATCATAGCAGCGGCGCATATTCCGCAGCCCCCGGTGGATGGCAACGCTGACCTTACTGCTATGGATACCCTCTCTCCGGGCGATTTCCGGCTGCTTGATACCGGCAATGTAGTAGGCGTGAACACGGCGGGCCTGTGTCGGAGTGGCATGAGCCAGAGCCACCGGCAGAGCTGCAATCAGGTATAGGCGGGTGGTCATTTCTTCTCGTTCCAGCAAAATATCTTCCGGCGATCTGCTGTGTTCCAGTGCGTAATTTTCCAGCCAGCTGTATGCGTCCAGAGAGTAGTAGGCGCGGTGGTAGACTTTCCGACGCTCATAGTTCTCCATCTCCCGCTGGGCCTGATACATCGCTGCCCATACCTCGTCCGTAACATCCACAAACTCGTCATGCCGGTAGTGGGGATACATCCACCGCAGATTGATTGTTTTCATAGGCTTACCTCCTGAAAATTGGAGAGGCGGGCAGCTCGTCCGCTGTCCGCCCCTCGCTGAGATAAGGGAAATGATCCCTTTCACTTGGTAGCCAGAAAACAGGTCATTTGTTAAGCCTGTTCCCAAAGAAATTTATAAATTTTTTTCTGACCGCCTCCACACTTTGATACACAGCCACTTTGGAGCAGCCGCACAGCACACCGATCTCTGCAAGGCTCAGCCCGTCAAGCGCATAGAGCAGGAACCGGCGGCGCTGGGCCTCGGTACAGGTGTCCAGAACAGCCATCAGCTCATGCAGTGTTTCCTTGCGGCAAAGGTATTCTTCCGGCGTTTCACCGTAGGCTCCTACACCCTCGGTGGTAATGATGTACTCGTCAAACTCCCGGCCATCCCAATGCCGCCGCTGTTCATGGAACAGGTTCTCCGTTTTGTGATCGGCCCGGTCAAGAAATTCATAGACTTCCAGCGTGACCTCCACGGCCACAGCTTGTCCGTTATAATTGATGGTAACTTCCATCTGCCTTTCCTCCATTCAGATTTTTTCGGGAAAATCTGAATGGGGCGGCGGAGAACGGCACCGGGGATAAAGTTCGGGCCATGCTGACCCGATGTTCCGGCTCCATAGAGACAAAAAAGCGCCCGGACGGCATAAAGCCATACGAGCGTAATAGAGTATATTTTGCTGTTTAGTTACATGGTATAGTGCATACTTCTGACCGCATTGCTCCGCTGCTGGGAACAGGCTTTTTTTAGCTGGTGCAGGTCATGGGGACTGTGAAAAAAGGCAAAAATAGACACGGCGGCAATCCTCCTATGTGCCGCCGTGGATTTACACGGTGTTAGGTCGTCGTTGGTTTAGCGTAGACGAAAAGAAACGGCGGCTCTGATTTCTCAAAACCGCCGCCAGGGTATCTAGAGTAAGCGCACAAAATCAACCTGCCCAGCTACGGTTTTTTTCTTTCCCCATTAGGCGGGGCAGGTTTAAAAGAATATGAAAAGCCGATAACAGCAGTCATGTTAGCCTGCGTGTTATCGGCTCTGCGTCTATGCGTCTGGCTCTCTAATAACGGATATATTCAGTTGCTTTACATGAATGAGCGTTTCCTGTTTACATTTTGGACAGAACAAGGGGAAATTCCTTAATTCCGTGTCAATTCGTATTTTTATTCGGGTTTTATTATGGCATATAGGACAACTAACCCAACTTGTCTCTTTCATCAAAATTACCCCGTAACTTGATGTTTCTTTGATATATTTTTTGTTAGTCTATAAAATACGAATATCAATCCAACATTAAGGATGATCATAAAGACCGGCTGGCTCATACCGAAATATGTTTTCATATCAGAAAATATACCGTTTGTATGAAGCATAAAAATCGGGCAAATTTCCTGCATTTTTTGTAAAACAGGAAGGCTATCATTAAAATCAAACACAACTGGCAAGAAGCAGATGACGCAAGAAGTAATAAGCGCTGTAACAGGAGAACTCATTTGAGCACTTAAAAACAATGTAATAGTTGTCAAGGCTGCAATCCCAAAAATATTCAATATTACAGAGATAAAGAACATTTGCAAAAAGGTCAAATTATATATTGAAGAAGCATAATGTAATGAAGATTGAATGCTTACATTCCACCCCTGTAACCCATAGGTACAGCCATACAGAACTAAATTTAGCAGTAAATACAAGAGGTATGTGCCAATTACAACTTCCAAGGCCGCTATAATTTTTGAAGTTGTGAGTTTGGTTCGGCCATACCGAGCCGAATAAATAATGCTATCTGTATGAAGTGCATACTCTTCTGAGAAAACAGGAGATAGAGTGATTACAACAATTAAACATATCATTATGGACAAGATGCTCCCCATTCCAGATAATAGCTTATCCCAGCCATCGCAATATCCTAAAGTCACAGTTGGACTATTTGGATATGCTGTTTCGAGTGACTTAAAACTACCATCAGAATTTGTCAAATATTCCAGAATCGCCGCTTGGTCACGATAAACAAGAACAGCAGAAAAAGCAGAATTTTCATCTTGTCCAACAGTTGCTTGTTTTGCTTGGTCGATTTTTTCTTGCATAGTAAGTAATGTATTTTGAGAGAGTTTTCCTTCAAATATTTCTGCTACTTCCTTCCGTTGTTCAATGGCTGTAAAACCGCTTGCTAATGCCATTTTTTCAAGGTCATAATCATAGAAAACATTTTGATAATTAAATTGAAAAAAGAAAAAATAGGCAACGATAAGAACCACACCAGCTAAAAACAACATTCGTGTTTGCTTTCTCGAACATATTTTATTTCGTTCTGCTTTTATCATTTCATTCATGCTCGGATACCTCCGCAAAATAGTATAAATACAAATCTTCCAATGTTGGATCAACATTCCAAGCGGTTCTGCATGGTGCTTCTTGAGAAATAATCCTCAGCCGTTCTGCACCATTATTATGTTTCAGATTTGCTGTTACATAGTTCAATTCTAATTCTTCGGCCTCTTTTCGAGATACATCACATTCCCAAACACATTTTTCAATCGGCTTCAAAAGTTTTTCTGGAGAACCATGTTGAATTAACTCGCCATTTTTCATAATCAGAATCTCATTTGCGATATATTCAACATCAGAAACAATGTGAGTGGACAAAATTACAATTCTATTTTCTGCCAAAGAACTAATCAGATTCCTAAACCGCACCCGCTCTTTCGGGTCAAGTCCAGCTGTAGGTTCATCCAAAATCAAAATACGGGGATCGTTTAGTAATGCTTGAGCAATTCCCAAGCGTTGTTTCATACCGCCGGAAAAAGTTTTGATTTTTTCGTTTTTCTGTGTGAGCAGATCAACAACCTGCAACAGCTCCATTGTGCGATTATGGGCTTTTTTAGGTGGCAGCCCCTTTATTGCAGAGATATACATCAAAAATTTATACGCTGTAAAGTTAGGATAATAGCCAAAATTTTGTGGCAGGTAGCCTAAGATATTACGATATTTCTCGCCCAAATCATGAATGTTTTTCCCGTTAAAAAAAATGGCTCCTTTCGTTTCAGTTTGGACATCGCAAATCATTCGCATCAAAGTTGTCTTGCCCGCACCATTTGCCCCGAGTAGACCATAAACACCATTTGTTAATTTTACGCTGAAATGATTTACAGCTTTTTTTCTTCCATATTCTTTTGAAAGATCATTTATTGTAAGTTCCATATCAATTCTCCAATCATTTTTTCTTTTTTCAAGTACAGTTGAAGTGTTTTCCCTAATAGGATAATAGATAACACATAAAATCCAATCCATCCCCAGAACATAGACGCTTCAAATATAAATCGCTGATGGAGTACAAGAGAAAATGTTCCAGAAAGAAAAATCATACAAGCGATTAAATGATACAAGCTATCGTTTGTCCTGCTTTTCGCACATATAAAAAGATAACAAGTGCAAGAAATATTAAACGGAATCAAACCATACAACACCATTTCAATCATTGATTTCTGGTAAATATATGCCATTGAAATTAAAATGACTGTTATTAGGAAAAGGTTGATTACTCCAATAATCAGCATACGACCTGCTATAATTTTTACCAGCGTTGTTCTACTAGACTGTTCAATTTCCCACATACCATAGATGTTGCTTTTAGATATTTCTATTGCACCTAATAACGCAAGGAATGGAACCATAACTGCAAGGATTGTCAATGGATAATAAAATGGAACCCTCCATTGGCCCAGGATACATGCTAATAATACTGCACATATAGTGAGTATTATTTGAATAATCCAGAAAGAAAGCGGCAGAAATTGAAGTTGGTTCAATATAATATCTCGCATTGAATTTTTATTGAATTCAGAACTATTCATGTAACTTTTTCCAGCTACGATTACTGCTTTAATTTTAGGTTCAGATGGAGCAGGCGTTTCACAACTCTGCAACCATTCTAATACACCATTTTGTTTTTGGGTCATACATTATCGCCTCCTCTAAAATCAGCCAAATATCGTTCCAGTTTTTTAATCCCCTGTTGGAGCCTAGATTTTACAGTAGAAACACTCGCTTTTGTAATGGTTGCAATCTCTCGGATTTTCAAATCATAATAAAATCGTAAAATGATGACCTCTTTTTGATAGTCCGGTAATGTGTTGATTGCATATTGAACTTGCGCTTTAAGTTCGTTAAGCTCAATTTTTTCAAAGGCATTATCAGTATCTTCTATATCTTCAAGAGTTTCTAAATCCATATACAGGGGTTTTGCTTTCTTAGTATAATTGTTACAGGTATTAACAGCAATCGTTAGCAGGTAGTTTTGAAATTTCCCTATCTTTCGTACTGATTGAATATTCTCCAACAATTTCAAGAAAACATCTTGTGTAATATCTGCGGCGGTATCTGGATCGCCGTTCAATCGCCGACAACAAAATAGATAAATTGACTGATAATATTTTCGGACAATTATCTCAAATGCATCTGTGTCACCCGACTGGATTTTTTTTATTAGTATGAAATCTTCGATACCTTGTCACCGCCTTCCATGTGTAAAACGCCTTACACTTAATATACAACTGAATAACCCAAAAGGATTTAACTTTAGAATTATTTCTTTTACTTTTTTTATTTCCATTCTATTGTAATTCCTGTTCTTGAAAAATATAAGATGTAATATATGAATTATAAACTTCAACCAACCTGCATATAGCAACATTCCACGGGCAAAGTATGAATTATACAATGTAACTGGGTGATGTTATATGGCGAAAGTTGAAGATTGTCCCGGTTTTGAAACCTTTGGTGCAGATGTCAAAGCCGCACGAGAGGCAAAGCGTCTTGCACGAAAAACATTGGCAGAAATGGTTGGGATTGAATGGCGGTATCTTGCCAACATTGAGAATCAAGGTGCGATTCCGAGCTTGCCTGTGATGATCCAGTTGATTAAGGTCTGCGGACTTCCCGTAGAGCGATATTTTAACCCGGAGATCATGCGGGAAGAAAGCGATCAGCGGCAGCGGGTCAGCCACAAGCTGAAGCTCTGTCCTGAACAATACCTGACGATTATTGAAGGTGCCATAGACGGGGCGCTCAAAATGGAACAGACTGCGAAGCAGAAGGAGGACGCATAATCGCGGCCTCCTTCTGGCGTTTCTATATCAAGTTTCCCAGCATTTTTCCAAAAGTTCCCGGCATCTCTGCTGAATTTCTCCAGTTTCTGTCACAGTTAGGTCACGGTCATTTCCAGTAATCTTATCTTCCAGAAAGTTGGCGTATGTACCCAACAAAGCGTTCCGTAAATCCTCCGGGGTTTTCTGTATTTCAGCGCTGTACCAGTCATTCCGGTGGGGTTCCCATGCCATCAATGTATAACCGTGGCTGGTCTGAACCACCTCATACAGTGGATCATCATCCAGATATGCCTGAAACACTTTCAAAATCTTTTCAAAGGTCAGCATTTCCCGCACCTCCCATTCAGCTGCAAATCAGTTCCCTGATTAAAATTTCCTCAATCTGTGCCGTTAATGTGTTCATCAACCCCACCCAACGCATAGGGTCACAGGCTTTCAGTTCTTCCGTGACACCCGCAGTCTCCATCATGTGAGGCAACATGGTTTCCACACGCCCCTGTGCTGTCCGCTCAATCTCTAACAGGTGTGGATACAGCTTCTCGCTCATCAGCAGATGGTTGTAGAGAATGGGGCGATGTTCCTTTAGGTAGGATTTTCGCATTCTGCCGTACTTGCCGATAGAAGTTTCCGGCTGTTCAGAAAGTTTTAGGTTGGGTATATCATAATCTCCACAACGAATGTAAGTCAACTTACTCATATTCATTCTCCTTTGCTTCGTGATGATTAGACTGCTGCGCTGGCTGCTATGCTGCCTTTGCGCGGTTCTTCTTTTGGTAGCTGACCGATAGTAGAAAAAACACCTTTTTTCATATCCTCAGCCCGGATCAGGGCTTTCTTAGCGTCCATTTCCGCTTTTTTCTTCGCCTTGATTTTGTCCTCATACCGTTTCTGTGCACCGCTGGCTTTCCGCTTCAAATAGTTCTGATGGAGCCTGTCCTTGCGTTCTTCTTTTTTCCGCAATTCTTCCTGTTCCTCTGGAGTTAAAGGAACCGGCTGTAAGGATGGCGGGATATAGCGTCCTAAAAAATTGAAGTGGATTTCAATTTCCTGCGTGGTGTCCTGGGTGCCTTTTCGGGCGCGTTCGTGGACAAGGATTTTCTCTACAAACTCGTTGAGCATGGTGTTTGTCAGAGTGTCAAAATTCTCGTACTTATCAATCAAGGCTATAAATTTCTCCGCTGATTTCTGGCTTTGCTCGTAGCCGGTAACAGCCTTTTCCAGCTCCGCAATTTCAATCTCAAGTGCGTCCTGCTCTTTGGCATACTGTGCATCAAGTGCCCTATATCGTGCATCCGGCAGCTTGCCGAGGGCGTTGTCCTCATAGATTTTGCAAATCAGTTTTTCCAGTTCTCCGGATCTCTTTTGAGCAGCGGCCAGACGCCTGCGCTTTTTCGCTATATCGGCACTCTGTTGGGCAACCTGCGTTTCCTGAACGGCGTGAATAAATTCCGTCCGGTCATTTTTGGAATATTCAGCGATAGCCCGGAGCGTGTCAGAAACCAATGTCAGGATAGCACTCTCATTGATACGGTGTTGTGTAGGGCATAGTGTCCCACACGGAACTTTGGTATAATTGGAACAGGTATATTGAGAAATCCGCTTGCCATTGTTGGTGCGGTGGACATACATCTTGCCGCCACAATCGGCACAATAGAGCAAACCTGTGAGGGGAGCCGCTTCGCCCCAGCCGTTTGGATAACGCCGTACATTGCTGCGGATTTTCTGCACCATATCAAAGGTCTGCTGGTCGATAATGGCTTCATGGGTATTCTCAAAGATCGTCCATTCGTCCTCAGAAACATAGTGGCTTTTCTTGTCCTTAAAGTGTTTGCGGGTCTTGAAATTGATGGTATGCCCTAAATACTCTCGTTTTTTCAAAATGTTCACGATGGTAGATGATCCCCATCCATAGGGGTCTTTGACCGGCTTTGAACGGTTCACACCCTCGTTGAAGCGGGCAAGGTGTACGACAGGAATTTCAATCCGGTCTGTGGATAGTTTGCAAGCAATCTGATAAGGCCCATATCCCTCCAGCGTGAGGGAAAAGATACGGCGTACCACTTCGGCGGCTTCTTCATCTACCAGCCAATGCTCCCGCTTTTCGTCCCATAAGTAGCCGTAAATCACGGTGCCTGTCAGGTGCTTACCACTCATGCCTTTTGACTTAAACACAGAGCGGATTTTCCGGCTGGTATCACGGGCGTAAAATTCATTCATGATGTTGCGGAACGGGGTAAAATCGTCATCACCTTTCAGACTGTCTACACCGTCGTTGATGGCAATCAGACGAACACCACGCTGCCGCAAAACCTCCATAACCTGACCGACCTTCAGATAGTCGCGTCCTAACCGGCTCATGTCCTTGATGACGATTGCCTCTACACGCCCTGCCTCCACTTCCTCCATCATCGCCAAAAATCCGGGGCGGTCAAACCGGGTGCCTGAGATACCGTCATCTGTAAAATGCGTAGGATTTGGCAGCCCGTTCCGGCGAGCAAAATCCTCCAACATCTGTTTTTGGTTGGATATGGAATTGCTCTCGCCCTGTAACTCATCGTCCCGGCTCAGGCGCTCGTACAGTGGGGTGATTTTTTCGTTTCTCATAGCTGTACCTCCTGAAACAAAAATGCTCTAAGTGATTGCTTCACTAACCATGACAAAATCATGATTAAGAAGTCACTTAGAGCATATATCACCGCTGGCTAATTTGTACTTTTTGTACTGCTTTACCGCAAAGCAATCCGGCTTGCGCTTTTCCAGGCCCTTGAACATATAGTCCACCGCGTTCATAAAGTTTTCGTTGTCCTCTTTCACCTCCATGCCGGAGATCATATCCACCAGGGTATTCATATTCCGATCCTCGGCGGGGCCCTCGAAAATGATATAGGCGATAAGGGCGCAGTACAAAAGCGTTTCCGCCTTTGTCCAAAATGGATCACCCTCCTTGCCCTCGCCTTTGGTGTTGGCGATGAGGGTATCAACAAACTTTAGAATGTCGGCCTCGTTGCGGATATACGACAGGGGGTTATAGTGCATGGATTTTGTGAAGTCAATGGAATTGAACACCTTGATCCGATAACCCCTCCGTTGCAGGAAAGCCCCCACCTGGGAGAGAACCCCGCCCTTTGGATCGACCACCACAAAGCTGCACCCGCCCTTTTCTTCGCGCTGGCCTGGAGAAGCTGCGGGGTGAGCCAGAACCGCGTTTTGCCGGAGCCGGACGAACCGATCACACAGGCGTTGAGGTTGCGGGCGTTGGCCGGATTTTTGGGGCGGGTGTTCATGGTAAGAAGCTCCGTCCCGGTGAGGATGACATTGTTTTCAAAGACGGGATCGACGAAAGGGGCTATATCTTTAGGCCCGCCCCAACGGGCGCTCCCGAACTCCTCATCCCGCCGGAATTTCTTTGCGTTCTTGCTCTTGAAGTAGATCAGCAGCCGGAAGCCCACCGCGCCCACAATGCCAACAAGCCAGTCAAAGGGATCAAGCCCCGGCGCAAGGTCGGCAAAGGCCGGGCCTACCGTCTGCCCCAGGCCCATGAGCTTATGGGGGAAATCCGCGCCAGCGGCCAGCCGGTAGGCTGTCCCCAGCTTTAGGCAGGCCCACAGCACAAACAAATAGGGGATGTTTGGTATCACATATTTTTTGACGCTACCTGTCCTCATGCACCGCCTCCTTTGCGCGTTCCAGCTTTTGGGCGGGCTGGCGGGCCGCTTCTGCGGCGGCCTCCTTGATCTGCTCCCGGATGGGGGCTTTTGCGGATTTGGTGCGCTTTAGCAGCCGTTTGGAATACTCGGAGAAACAGGCTGTGATCGCGTCGGCCTGCCCCGCCTTGAAGAACAGCAGGTGCTTATCCGGCGCGACTTGATAAAAGGCGTAGTCCACATTCCATTTCCGGGCCACCCGGTCAAAGAGGGCCGGGGCCTCCACCTCGATACTGTTGGTGGCGGCCCCGTGGCCCATGAGCTGCCCCACCGTCTGCCTGCCGTGGGGCGTCTGCTTGGCCCGGTGGTGTTTGGCGATCTTCCGGCCTACCGCCTGGAGAACATAGGCAAGCCCCCGCGCCGTGAGCTTGCTTGCCTTAATAGATACTGCTATGGTACGTCTGGAAACGTCCTCGTCTATCAGCCCTTATCCCTCCTTCCACACGAAAAAAGCACCTCTGGACAATGTGTCCAGAAGTGCCGCTATCGGTCTGTATGGCTTTGCTCCGGGCGGGGGCGTTCCGCCGCCTGGGGAAAACGGTCAATGACTTCTTTATAAGCCGCCATCTGCTCCCGGATGGAAAGCTGCGGATAAGCAAAAACCTTGTGATCGTCTGGAATGTCCTCCAGCCCGTGGTAGTATTCAATAAACTGGCTGCCGTTGGGGAGGAAAAAACCGCCTTTGACAAACCCGCCATCCTCATTGATCCGCATATCCCGGCCATACGCCTCATAATCGAAATAATCCCGCAGGTTTTCGGGAATGTTGATTAGTTCCATGTCCTCCGCGTAAATGCGGCCCAGGGTTTCATCATCAGACACGCCGATATAGAAATCGTAGCAATCCAGATTTTCCACCAGATTGATGAGGTCGCCCACGCCGGAGGTATGCTCGCCGCTGGCAACAGCCGCCTCAAACTTTTCCAAATCGCTTTTATCCAGCTCGGAGAGCAGGCAGGCCAGATGGTTGAGCTCGTCAATGCTTTCGTATTCTCCCAGGCAGGCGTTGAGTTCCGGCAGATCGCCGCCATAGTCGGCAATAAAAATCTCCTCATACTGGATATTGTCAACGCCAATCCGTTTAAGGAGCGCCTGTACTTCCTCGGTAGTCGTGGGGAATTTCAACGGCTCACTTGCCAGCTCACCCTCGTTGTATTTCCCCAGGTTAGTGACATACGCCTCAATGAACGCCATATCAGCGCCGCCTCTGGCCCTTGACGGTGAGGATGCCGTCCAGGGTGGTGGCGGTGATCCCCAGCCGCTGGGCCACAGCGATGTCATTTTTCACCGCTTCATCGACATAGCTCCCGCAGACTACCAGCACGCGGGAGCGCCGGAGCAGGTCGCGCCCCATATCAATACCGCTTTTATGTTCCTCCGGCACCGCGTCATTGAGGAACAGCGGCAGATAGAGCATAGGGCAGATGGGGGAATATCCCGCATCATAGACAATGCGGCAGTATTTAGCTGCCTGCTCCATGACCTCGCACTCGCCGCCGCGCCATGCGGCGGTCACATACGCAAGGGGTCGCTTCATAATCAAAACCTCCGTTTCTTTTCTGTATATAATAGGTAGGGGGTCAACCCTATCCCCCCGCCCTTTCCCTATCCAGGGAAAGGGGGCGGCTCTGGAGGATATACCCCCGCCGCTTGCCGGAAATAGCACAGCCGGGGCAGACCGTAAAGGGCAGGCCGCCGCAAGCGGCGGGCGTTCCGCCCCTTGACGGCCCACTCCCGGCTGTGCAGCATAAACCCCGGCGACGGGGGATATATCACCGCAGAGCCCATCCCAAGCGCAGGGCGCGTACCTCTGGACAAAGTGTCCAGAAGCGGGGCCCGGTCACTTGTCGAGCTCGTTTTTCTTCTCCGGCTTTGCCAGTTCGGGCGGCTGTTTCTCTTTCCACTCGTCCAGCAGGGCCATGATCTGCTCCTTCATTTTGGCAGGAGTGACCTCCTTGCCGAAATACTTGTTGAGTTCGTCGGTACTGATGATCACGTTGTCAACCTCCCTTTTTTCTTCGCTCAAAATACCGTCAATCACATCGCCGTTGAGCTTGCCCTCCTGGTCAAGCTCCCGGAGCCGCTTTGCCTGGTTGACCGAGGGGGAGGACTGCTCCCCGTCAATGGAAACGGCAATCAGCCGCTGGTTTTCCGGCTTGATATACGACAGCTCCACAGCGGGCATAAAGCCCATGCTTTTTGCGTCCACCTTTTCCAGAAGCTCCGGGACAAGATGGTTAAGGCGAACATAGCGGAGCACCTTTTTATAGTTCATATCGTGCTCCTTGCCCACGATCTCCACCGAGAGCTTACCCAGGGCCTCCGCCTCCTTGTCATTTTTGGGCCGGGCCCCCTGGCGCTTGATGGCCTCCAGCTCCAAATCCAGGAGCTTTGCCAATTCGCTGGGGAGAGGGTCGCCCCGCTGCTTGTTGCTGTTCTTCATTTCACGGACAGCCTCAAGATCGGTCATCTCGCGGACAATGCAGGGAATTTCATCCAGTCCAGCCCGTTCACCACCATGACAGCGGCGGTGGCCCGCGATGATCTCATAGCCCTTGCCGTCCTTTTCCGGGCGGACGGTGGCGGGGGTCATAATGCCGTGTTCCTTGATCGTCCCCACCAGATCGTCCATCGCCTTATCGTCCTGCACCTTAAAGGGGTGATCCCGCAAGGTATGGAATGGATGAAGCTCTGACAGCTTCAAATAGACGATTTTTCCCTGCTCCACCGGGCGGGGCGGCACCTCCGGCGTGGGCGGCAGCTTGATCTCCGGGGCGGGGGCCTCCGCCTCCTTGACCGGGGCGCCCTTAGTGGATTTAGGCGGCTGCTTACCATCGGCAAAGGGAGTTTCACGCTTGCCCGACAAAAAATCTTTCACATTTTGATTGCGTTCCCGGCGTGTTTTTCCTCCGCGCTGGGCGGGGGTAAGCTCTTGTTCCTTACCTCTGGACACTTTGTCCAGAGCTGGGGACGGGGACTTGCCACGGGCCGCCTTGTCAGCCTTTGCCGGGCGGCCTGTGCGGGGCTCCGGCCCCTTTTCCGGTTTGTCCCCCTGGGGAGAATCCTGCTCTTTGGGGGGACGGCCCCGGCGTTTTGCCGTCTTTTCCTCCGGTTCCACTTTTTTATCCTGGTCGGGGGATTTTTCCACCTTATCAGCTTCAACCTGCGGCGCAGGCTGGGCTGGAACATCCCCGCCCATTCCAGGGGTAACAGACTGTTCCGGCTGGCGTACCGGGCCGGTGCCAGCTGCGGGCTCCTCTACCGTTTCCGGGACAGGGGGCTTCGTCACAGTTTGAGCATCCCCAACAGAGCCCTCGCCAGGGGACTCCGGGCCTGCTTTCAGTTTGTCATCTGCCATTCGCTAACCTCCTTGTTTTGAAATGAAAAAAAGCCAGACCTCTCAGCCTGGCTAACGAAAAAACTTCCCCCTTTCTTTTTAGATTATATGGTTGCCACCACTCCTTTCTCAGTCCGGGCCATAAAAAAACGTCGCTTTTCACAAAGAAATAGCGACGTTTTAGTGTAGGTTGGCTCGGTTTTGTTGTGTTTTATAATTATGCCCTTGTATAAAAACCTAAAGCTATCCGAATTGCAAAGGCCCTGCAAAGGCTGCATGATACCAGCGTATCGCAAGGTGCTCGAACAAGGATTGTGATTGGTCCGCCCAAAAGCGATACCTCCGTGCGAACAATCCCTATGACGGAATACGCAACCGGGCTTTGCAGGCGCATGAAACCGCAAAGTTCAGCTGCGTATGTTCTGACCGGAACGGAAGCGTTCATGGAGCCGCGGACATTGCAGTATCGATTGGAAAAGTACACGCAGGCATGCGGTCTGGAGGGCGTGCATTTTCATACGCTGCGCCACACATTTGCGACGCGAGCTGTTGAGGTCGGATTTGAAGTTAAATCATTGTCAGAAATATTAGGACATACCTCTGTGACGATCACGTTGGACCGGTATGTGCACGCTTCGCTGGAACTGAAACGGGATAATATGCAGAAATTGAAGGTAGTGGGTCTATGATCTACGCAGTCAAAACTAGTGTAAGTGAATATCATAAAAACGGGAAAAGCCTTGCATAGCAAGGCTTTTTCTTCGCTTTTGTAGTGGAGTGGCAAACTCCACGAAAGCTCCGCTGACACATCTGCATTAACAAAAGATGTTCGTTTTTGTGCAGCTATGGCGGAGGCGGTACTTACTTGAATTGCGCACCTTGAATGGATATTTTTGTACAGCAATTTGCAAATTCAATATCTGTGTAGAGCCTTTGCCCCTGGACGGCTTCGTGCTGAACCGATGGGGGGCAGAGATACAGATATCAATGTAGGGATGTGAGATATGTGACAACAACAGCGAGCAGCTGTTTGACAGAGGAGCGCTCTGCCGATGTGATCATTCAAATAGCAAAACCTGTATTGGAACAAAAGAAGCTGTACCTGATAACGAAGCGTGCTTTTGACATAGTATGTTCTTTCTTGGGCCTGCTGATTCTGGCAATCCCGATGATAATCATTGCATTGATCATCACTTTGGACTCGCCAGGTCCCCCAATTTTTAAGCAGGAGCGGCTCGGTCTCCATGGGAAGCCGTTTATGATCTATAAATTTAGGTCAATGCGTCTTGACGCAGAGGAAAACGGCCCGCAGTGGGCAGATGAACAGGATCCAAGATGCACACACTTCGGCCAAATTCTCAGACGCACCCGGCTGGACGAGCTTCCTCAGTTCTATAACATCCTGCGCGGCGACATGAGTTTCGTCGGCCCGCGGCCGGAGCGTGCTTATTTCTACGGAGAATTTGAAAAATACATTCCCGGTTTCTCCAACCGGTTAATGGTTGTTCCTGGCCTGACTGGACATGCTCAGGTGAATGGCGGATATTCTCTGAAGCCGGAAGAAAAAATTATCTACGATATGGAGTATATAGAAAAACGATCGATTTGGATGGATTTGGCGTGTATTGGAAAAACGATCCGCGTCGTTTTGTGCGGCGCGGGCGCCCGATAAAGAAAGATGCGTTTGGAGGACAATCCTAGAATATGAACGAAAGTAAGAAACCGTATGCTTCCGTGGGGGGCACAGAACTGTCACTATGGGATATTACAAAGATCCTGTTGGCAAAGATTCATTGGCTGCTCCTTGCGGGGGTCGTTGTTGCTGCGGGCGTTTATGCAGTAGTAACAATTTTTGTTACGCCGACCTATGAATCTCGAGTGAGTTTTTATGTATATAACAGTGCGGACAATTCTTCACAGGGAACGATCAATAACAGCGACCTCCAGGCGGCGGAGAGCCTTGCTACGACCTATTCAAAGATCCTGGCGAGCAATTCTGTTTTGGATTCCGTCCTGAGTGATTTGAGAGCAGAAACTTCATTGTCGAGAAAGGAACTTAGCCGCATGGTGAATGTCTCCGTTGTGTCGGATACACAGTTGCTGGAGGTGGTAGTGACCTCGACCAATTCGGAGCTTGCCTGCAAGATCGCCAATTCCTTTGCAAAAGTTGCGCCTACTGAAATCGTTCGTATTACCAAGGCGGGCGGCGTCGAGGTCGTGGACCGACCGGAGGTGGCAACGGAAAAATCTGCGCCCAGAACCGTATTTGACAGCGCGATTGGATTTGTGGTTGGCATGATACTGGCTTCAGTTGCTATTATTCTGCGAATGATGGCCGATACGACCATCTACCTGCCGGAGGACATTGAAAAGTCCGCCGGTGTGACTGTCCTTGGTCAGATACCGGACATCCATGCGACAAATGAGAATGCTGGCTGCTGGAAGCTGGCGGAGGGAGGTGCAGTGCTCTATGGCGAAAAAGAAAGAAAGCCGAAAGGTAGCGATTGAAGCTGTTCGTACAAACAGGAAACGTCTGCTGACCAATGAATCTCCATTTGCGATAAAGGAAGCCTATGTAAAGTTGCGCACCAGTTTGATGTTCTGCATGACGGCGGATAAGGAGCGCCCATGTACGAGCTTCGCCGTCACTAGCGCAAAGCCCTCTGAGGGCAAGAGCCTGACAGCAGCCAACATTGCCATTAGCTATGCAATGTTGGGTAAAAAGGTGCTCTTGATCGATGCGGATATGCGCAAGCCAACGCAGCGCCGCCTTTGGAGAGTGGAGAAGCCTACCGGACTGTGCGATTTTCTTGCAAAAATATCGAAGCTCGAACTGGACAAGGTGAAAGATCTGCCGCTCTGGATCGTTTGCACTGGAACCATCCCGCCGAACCCCTCCGAACTGCTTTCATCCGAGCGTATGAAGCACTTCGTGGAAGAAAGTGCAAAGGTTTATGACTACATTATTATCGACACGCCGCCGATCAATACGGTCGCTGACGCGCAAATTGTTTCGACCTATGTGGACGGTGTGGTACTCGTAGTCAAGTCCGGCGATACGACTGAGGATGAGCTGAACGAGGCCATCGATGCGGTACGCCGTGCGGGCGGAAACCTATGCGGCACGGTGCTCAACGACCTGAATATGAAATCCGTGAAGTATGCTTACAAATATAAATATGGGGGCAAATACGGATATAAGTATTCCTATTCTGAGTCGTATGAAGCGCGGTAATATGAAGCTCGACTTGTCGCTTGACTACCATGCCCATATTCTTCCTGGCTGTGACCATGGGAGCGATGGCCTTGCGACCTCGTTGAAACAGGTGGAGATGGCAGCTTCTGCTGGCGTGAAAACGATCTGTGCAACGCCGCATTTTTACCCGCATAAGGAATCCGTCGAGTCCTTCCTGCGCCGTAGGGAGAAAACTGCAGGGCTGCTGCTCCATGAGCTGCCTGAAAACGCTCCGCTGATTCAGCTCGGCGCAGAGGTGCTGATCTGCGATGGCATGGAACGGCTGGACGGCCTGAACCGCCTGTGCCGTGAGGGTACAAACGAGCTGTTGTTGGAAATGCCGTTTTATGCGTGGCCGGAGTCGATCTGGGACACGCTGTATCTTCTGTGTGACCTGGCGGATATTCAAATTGTCCTTGCTCACGCAGAGCGGTATCCTGCAGAGAATATTGAAAAACTGATTTGTGAGAGCGTGCCGCTCCAGCTCAATGCAGAATGCCTGACAAAGCCGCTGAAACGTAAACGGTATCTTGAATGGATTGAAAATGGATATGTAAAATACCTCGGAAGTGATATCCATATGCTGGGAGATCGGTACGAAGATTGGACTAAATGCCGAAGACTTCTAGGCAAATAATTGGAGCAGAAAGGGGCGCTTTATGAGCGCAGAGAGATATGGAGCATATTCTGTACTTATGTCAGTCTATAGCAAGGAAAACCCGGCATGGCTGAAACTTGCAATTGAAAGCATACAGGATCAAACACTACCGACTAGCGATTTTGTTTTGGTATGTGATGGGCCGTTGACTCCGGAATTGGATGGTGTCATAGCTGAAAAGCATTGTCAGATGGGCGAAATCTTAATGGTCGTGCGGCTTGAGAAAAACGTGGGTTTGGGGAATGCCTTGAATGAAGGAATAAAACATTGCAGGAATGAACTGGTTGCGCGTATGGATAGTGATGATATTGCATATCCAGACAGATGCGAGAAGCAGGTCGCAATCTTCAATAAGTATCCGATTGTAAGTATTTGTTCAGGCACGGTAATGGAATTCTCGAAGAACCCGGAAACTATAAACTGCAAAAGGGTCTTGCCGGAGAAAAACAAAGAAATCATTGAGTTCGCTAAAAAGCGGAATCCGTTTAACCATCCATGTGTAATGTATAAAAAATCGGCAGTAGAGGCAGTAGGCTCGTATCAGCACTTTTATCTGCTGGAGGACTATTATCTGTGGATTCGAATGCTGATGGCTGGTTATGAGGGATACAATATTCAAGAGCCGCTGCTCTATATGAGAGCAGGTACAAGTATGTATAAACGAAGGGCGGGTCGGCGTTACGCAAAAACGCAGATAGAATTGTTCCGTTTCATGTGGAAGCAAGGATTCATAAATGCTTGGCAGTATGCTGAGAGTTGCATTATCCGAAGTAGTTCTGCGCTGTCACCGAACTGGCTGCGCAAGTATATGTATATAACTTTTCTGCGTAGCTAAGGGTGCACATATGAGAGTACTGGAACAACATACGGGAATGACGGCTCATCAGACACTTCTGCTTGAAATGCTGAAAGATATTGATATCGTCTGCAAAAGGCGCCGAATATCATATCAGCTTTTTGCAGGCACGGCATTAGGAGCAGTCAGACATCACGGCTTCATTCCATGGGATGATGATGTGGATATTATAATGTCTCGCAGTGAGTATGAGCGTTTTTTCAAGGAAGCGGCCAAAGATTTTGACGAGACTTTATATTTTGCCCAGCAGGAACACAGCGCTCATTGGCCAATGCCCTACTCCAAATTGCGGCGAAACAATACGACCTGCATAGAGAAGTATTATCCAAAGGATTTGAAGACGCACCAAGGCGTGTATGTCGATATCTTCCCGTGCGATAACCTCTCTGATTGCACTTTGATGCGGAAGATACAGTTTTGTGTATCAAAAATCATTATTGCAAAAAGCCTATATGCTCGTGGGTATGAAACCAATAGCGTGATTAAGAAGCTATTCATGCAGGTATGCCGCATGTTCCCGCTCAAAGGGCTCAAGGCAATTTGTATACGAAAAAAAGATCAGAAATCGCAGTTAGTCCATACATTTTTTGGCGCAGGGAGCAAATACGAGAAAAATATATTCCCGCGGGCATGGATTGAGCAGTCCGTTGAGATGCAGTTCGAGGATGGAGTATTTCCGGTATCTGCCTATTATGACGAGCTGCTGACGAAGCTGTACGGCGATTACCACGCGCTCCCAAATCCGGAGGACAGAAAGTGCAAAGAGCATGTCGCCATTCTGGATCTGGAGCACCCGTATGAAGCGCATCTGTCGGAACTTCATAATATGCAGTTCGACGTTCTTACAAGAAGCATTCGATAAATGCGATTCCGGATATTTTCGAGGAGATAATATGGTAGAACCGCGAGTACTTGTTGTTAGTCACAATGTTTTCAGTTCTTCTGGAAACATGGGGAAAACAATGATGCATATGTTGGCTGGAATCCCCCCAGATAATCTCGCACAATTGTACTTCCATCAGGAGATTCCGACTCGAAGATGCTGTCTGCACTATTTCAGAATGACGGACAGCAATATTCTGCATTCGCTGTTTACACGAAAAACAGAGTTCAGGGTCTTTGATGCATCAGACATTGATGAATCGGCGGTGCAGAGCAGAACCGACACAGGCTGGCTGGCGAAGGTATATCAGTTTTCCAGACGGCGTACATCATTCATCTATTTTTTGCGGGACACAATGTGGAGATTCGGCAAATGGAAAACCAAGGCGCTTTTGGAGTGGGTGCAGGCATTTGCCCCTAATGTCATATTTTTAGCGGCCGGAGACTATGCGTTTCCCTATCGTATCGCCATCTGGCTGTCGGATTTCCTGCACATTCCGATTGTGATGTGGTGCGCAGATGATTTCTATATTGAGCCGCTGAATCATGGACCTTTTTTTCGTCGAATACAATGCCAACAGCTGGTGAAGCTGGCCCGAAAGGTCATTCATCGGGGCGGGACTATTGTTACGATCAGTGACATGATGCAAAGAGATTATGCACGCTTGTTTCAAGTTCCAACAAAAACGATCCGAATCTCAAGTGCAATTAACCATTACTCGCTGCCTGCTGATTTCCGGTCGGGTGTTGTTTATGTTGGGAATTTGGGAATCAATCGCATTGTACCGCTGACTGAACTGGGGCGTGCGCTCAGGGCAGCCGCAATAACTGGATTTGAGACAATCAATGTATACTCCGGTGAGCGGAATTCCACAATTCTTCAACAAATCAACAAGGGAAATGGATTGACTTATTGCGGATGTATTTCTGAGCGAGAGGTTGAGCGGCTCTTAGGGACAAGTAAGTTTATTATCTTTACTGAAGCCTTTGATAACAAATCAATTTGTCGTACTAAGTATTCCCTTTCTACAAAAATTGCAGAAAGCCTACGAAGCGGAGCATGCATTCTTGCGTATGGGCCATCTGAAATTGCAGCAATTGATTATTTGAGACGTTATCGTGCTGCATACATACTCGAAAAAGCAGAAGAACTTCCTAATGCAATACGGCATTTATGCGAAGAAGCCAATGAGTACAGTCATTATACACTATGCGCACAATCATTGGCCGAACAGTTTCATAGCGCTGAAGTTAATGAAGAATGTCTAAGAGATATTTTCGTGGAAGCAATTAGTAATTATAAAACTGCGGAGGTCAAGGAATGCAAGACGACAAAGTGACAAGCAAACAAAACAAAATCCGAATACGCCAAAGGAATGCAGGGATGACATATCGAAAATGGATATCAGTATTTTTGTGCGTCATATTCGTGTGTGGCCTGTTGGCCGGGTGCGGCAATGACAAAGTGCAAGAAGAACAGAATGATAATGTTTCTGCAAATACGATTCCAGAAGATGTAGTCGTTCATACGGACTACGGTGATCTGCATTATCCGGATCGTTGGCAGGAGTATGTTACCATTCGCCAGGAGCAGAACGGCAACACGATTGCGGTTACCTTTGAAACCAAGAGCGGAGAAGAAACCTATGAATTGTTCAAGGTTTTAATTGGTGATGACAGCAGTGAGGTTGTCGGCAGCCTGACGGACGACACGGGAACCCAGCGAAATGTTTATCTACATGTTGAGGAACTGCCTGCCGATTCTGGCTTGGAAGAGACAGAGCAGACCCGCTTCTACGCAATGCAAGAGGACTTAAATTATCTGATCGATCATTTAAGCTGAATGTAATTACAATAGGAGGAGAACTGTTATGACAAGTAGACTGGTGAAACGACATTTGTCTTTGTGCCTTGTTCTTGTGATGCTGCTGACAGCTATGCTGCCGGTCAGCGTCTTCGCGGCGGGCTCAAACGATGAAGGCTCTGCTGCTTCCGGGGGGAACGCAGCAGCAACTACGATGATTTCAGACTATGCAACATTCCTTTCCTGTTTCAAGGTTCTGGAAGGCTATGCCCAGACCTATGCGGAAGAAAATGCCGGTGAGGATGCCAATGCGCTGATCATCAACTATATCCGTACAGGCGTGGAGCGGTACACCTCCGGCACTTGGGAAATGGTCTGCGGCAAGGAGAATACTGCCTTTACCGCCTATGTTTCCGAGCAGGATACCGCGAACAATACCTCGGCTTCTGCACTGAAGAACTTGGGCAACTTCACATTGCCCAATGGCAATAAAGTTGACCTTGGCCATGTGTTTGGCGCAATGGATGTGGCCAACTATGCCAAGGCGCAGGGGATGACTGCGGCTGTTGTGCAGGCACGTGCCGATATGCGCAGCTGGGCCGGTGACATCGCGGACCTGATGTTCTGCGCCGAAAATGTGGACATCCCCGATAAGGTGGATACCACGGAGACGGACGTTGACATTCTGGCTGCCAACATTCGTACAAAATACCTCGGTGTAGATTACGGCACACTCAACAGTGTGGGTCACTCCTTCACTGATACGGACCTCTATGGCGACATGGATGCGTTCTATCTCACAACGGAGATGAACCGCGGCGGTGTGGCGTTGAGCACGATCATTGAGAACTACTTTACCGCAGGGCTTACAGACGCAAGCCGCGCTTCCTACTTCCTGACCAACCGTCTGGGCGGCATGGTCACCAAAGACGGTATCCGGAGCAAGGTTCTGAGCACCTATACCGGGAATACCCTGATCGGTGCGCTGGAGAGCTCGTACTCGCTGACAGATCTGCCCAATTGCGAGACGCTGCGCAAGGCCTGCTGCTATGCATTTGCGGATTATCTGTTTGATCTGGCTGGCGATCCCAACGGCACGGATCCCGTTGATCCCGACCCGGTCGATCCGGATCCTAAGCCCGAGCCGAAGCCGGATAATGCCTACTATTCTGTGTTTTCTTCGGACACGACGACGGTCGCGCCCGGTGTGACGCAGACGATCAACTATGCACTGACCAAGGACGACAAGCAGATCGTCTACTACATTGCCACGGCGGATATCGCCCGGGAGGATGTGAGCATCCACGCCAATTATCACGACAACGATCCGAGCCAGGGCTGGGCAATGTCCCGCGTGTCCGATCAGATGGCGGCGGCTCAGAAGCGGCATTCCGATCCGTCCGATGCGGCAAACTACGTCGAGCACTACAATGCAGTGGTCGGTGTCAACGCTGACTTCTACAACATGACCACCGGTGCCCCCAGCGGCGCTCTGGTTATGGATGGTGTCGAGTATCATGGCGGCACCTCCAAAAACTTCTTTGCGATCCTGAAAGACGGGACTGCCATGATCGGCGGGCCCAGCGATTACGCAGCTTATCAGGATCAGATCCAGGAGGCTGTCGGTGGCAGCGTTTATCTGGTCAAGGATGGGAAGCCTGTCGTGACTAGTGCGGCGGACTATTATAACAGCCGTCATTCCCGCACTTGTGTGGGTATCACTGCTGAGGGCAAGGTCGTCATGATGGTGCTGGACGGCCGTCAGGAACCCTTCTCCGCTGGCGGCACTGCTGAAGAACTGGCACAGATCATGCTGGACGCAGGCTGTGTGACCGCAATCAATCTGGATGGCGGCGGTTCCACTACCTTCGTAGCGAAGCAGGAAGGCAGCAATACGCTCACGGTTGTGAACCGTCCTTCGGATGGTTATGAGCGTTCCGTTAGTTCCTCTCTGATGGTGGTCTCCACGGCCCCTGTCTCTACGGAGTTTGATCATGCCCTGATCACCTCTGCTTACGATTACTTGACGAGCGGCGCCGCGGTTCGTCTGGTTGCTTCCGGTGTCAGTGTGTCCGGCAGCGCTGCGGAACTCCCTGCCAATCTTACATGGAAGTCCGCAGATGAAACCATCGGTACCGTCTCTGAAGATGGTGTTTTCACCGCCGTCAAGAAAGGCAGCGTGGAAATTCAGCTCCTGTCCGGTGACACGGTGATCGGCAGCAAGACGCTTACCGTGGTCGAGCCGAATGGACTGAAATTTTCCAAGACAAGCATCAACGCCATCTACGGGGATTCGGTTCGCCTTCCCCTGATCGCAACCTATAATGAGAATCCCGTCGCTGTATGCGCGGGCGATATCACATTTGAACTGAGCAACAGCGCAGCAGGTACTGTGGAAGCTGCGAACAATGGCTTTGCCTTTACTGGCAGCGAGGGATCCGGCCTGCGCAACGTTACCATTACGGCTATGATCACGCGGGACTATTCCATCAGTGCCACGATCAAGGTCGCCATGTACAGTGCCAATCAGGCGATTTTCGACTTTGACAACGCCACAGGCGGCGACAGAACCTTCGCATGGACAAGAGAAGTCTCCAACGCGGAATATCTCCCCGGCGGCGACGGCGAGACAGACCGCTATCATGTGATCGATCCCAGCCAGCCCATGAACGTCACCTATGTCTTTGGACTGGATATGATGACGATCAAGATGCCTGAAAAGCTGGAGCCGCTTCTGTCCATGGTTGCTGGCGGCGATATTTCCGGCATCACGGCCTGGGATCTGCTGCTCCAGCTGGCAGAGCGTGTCAGCCCGAAGACTGAGGTGACGGTGAAGTTCCAGTTCGACCAGAATGTCGATGTGGACATTTCCAACCTGACGGTGTCGAATGATTATTTCCGTCTGACGTCCGCATCCATGGACGAGAATAATCTGCTCACGGTGAAGTGCAATTTCATCAAGCAGAGCCAGGCCATTGATCCTGAAACGGCCAACCCCATCTGCATTCTCAGTGGTGTAAAGATGACCGCTAAGAACGGCGCGAATCAGACGCTGACAATTACGAACGCTGGTTCGATCGGCTATGATATCTATCTTGGCGCAAACGCACTCTACAACATGGCCAAGCAGACCTCCTTCCAGGAGCAGTATGGGATCTATCCCTATGAGGAGCCGGAAAATGTCACACATCCCAAGGGCGGCCATTTTTACTGCGAATCGTATCAGGAGTTCACGGATCGTTTCATCCTGGACAACGGCTCCTGGTCCGGCTGGAAAACGGTCAACGGTATATCCTACTACTTCGTCGAAAACAATGCCTTGAAGGGTATCCACAAGGTCCCTGGCCTCAACGATGAAAGCAACGAGTATTTCTACCAGTTCAATGAGACGACCGGTGCTTGCGAGGGCAAGGTCACAGGTCTGTTCGAACTTGACGGCGCACGGTACTACGCCATCAACGGTGTGGCCAAGTCTGGCTGGTGGAACCTGACGGATGCAGATGGTGAGAACAGCTATTATTACTTTGATAAAGAGACATTCAAAGGACTGAATGGCCCGAGTAGAGCATTCTTCGAGAATGTGACGTACACGTTTGATAACGGAAAGCTGTTGAAGGGAGAATGGCTGACAACCGATCAAGGAACCAAGTATTATTATGGGCCGACATTCGTACAGGGAAAATGGTATACGGTTGAAGGCGAAAAGTACTATTTCGACCCGCAGGGCTATCGTTATACAGGGCTTAGATATGTGAAAGAAAGCTACAATCACGATGATCATATCTACTGGTATGACTTTGGCGAAGATGGGATTTGCCACGGCGTATATCAGCACACAGGCCTCTTCTATCTTAACGGAAATACGTACTACACCATCGACGGAATGGTCTGCTTTGGCCTGTATTTAGCGGAAGATGGATACTACTACTATTTTGGAAGTGGCAATTATACCGCTGTTAAGAACACCCGTCACTGGGTATCCTTCCCGAATGACACTGGTCTTGCACAGGCGTTCTACGATTTTGACGAAAACGGCAGGATGATTATTGATAATCCGGATCCGAGCAAAAACGGCATTGTCAACGAAGACGGTACGCTCTATTACTACGTGAATGGTGTCAGGAACTATGCCGGTCTGATTCAAATTGACGGTGACTACTATTACGTGAACAGTTCCTGCAAAGTAGTCACGAGTCAGCGTTACTGGGTATCTAAGACCAATGATCTGCTTCCTGCCACCTTCTATAACTTCGATGCAGACGGTAAGATGACGGATGCACCGATTCCGACGCCGGATCCTGACCCGAATCCCAATCCTGATCCCGGGGTGAAGAACGGCATCGTCAACGAGGATGGCGAGCTGTATTACTATGTCAATGGCGTCAAGACCTACGCGGGCCTGATCCAGATCGACGGCGATTACTACTATGTGAACAGCTCCTGCAAGGTCGTAACAAATTGCCGTTACTGGATTAGCAAGACCAATGATCTGCTGCCCGCAACCTTCTATAACTTCGATGCAGACGGCAAGATGACTGATGCACCCATTCCGACGCCTGACCCCGATCCTAATCCCAATCCTGATCCCGAGGTGAAGAACGGCATCGTCAGCGAGGACGGCGAGCTGTATTACTATGTCAATGGTGTCAAGACCTACGCTGGTCTGATTCAGATTGACGGCGATTATTACTATGTGAACAGCTCTTGCAAGGTTGTTACCAACCAGCGCTATTGGATCAGCAAAACCAACGACCTGCTGCCCGCTACCTTCTATACCTTTGGTGCAGACGGTAAGATGACGGATGCACCGATTCCGACGCCTGAGCCTGATCCCGAGCTGAAGAACGGCATCGTTAGCGAAGATGGCGAGCTGTATTACTATGTCAATGGCGTCAAGACCTATGCCGGTCTGATTCAGATCGATGGTAACTACTACTATGTGAACAGCTACTGCAAGGTCATCACCAACCAGCGCTACTGGATCAGCAAGACCAATGATCTGCTGCCCGCAACCTTCTATAACTTTGATGCAGACGGCAAGATGACCGATGCACCGATTCCGACGCCTGAGCCTGATCCCGAGTTGAAGAACGGTATCATCAATGAAGATGGTGAGTTGTATTACTATGTCAATGGTGTCAAGACCTACGCTGGTCTGATTCAGATCGACGGCGATTATTACTATGTGAACAGTTCTTGCAAGGTTGTTACCAACCAGCGCTATTGGATCAGCAAAACCAACGATTTGCTGCCCGCCACCTTCTATACCTTTGGTGCAGACGGCAAGATGACCGATGCACCCATTCCGACGCCGGATCCCGATCCAGTCGATCCTGCAAAGAACGGTATCGTCAGCGAGGACGGCGAGTTGTATTACTATGTGGACGGCGTCAAGACCTATGCTGGCCTGATCCAGATCGACGGCGATTACTACTATGTGAACAGCTCCTGCAAGGTCATCACGAACCAGCGCTATTGGATCAGCAAAACCAACGACCTGCTGCCCGCCACCTTCTATACCTTTGGTGCAGACGGCAAGATGGTCAAATAACCAAAAGACCCATGGGGTATGGTGATTTTAGCGCCATACCCCATGGAAGATACGAATACGAAAAGGAGTACGTATTGCTTGATCTTGTATTTATCTGGCTGAAGGAGCATTCACTGATCGTGCTCCTGCTTCTGGGAACTATCTTCAATGTGTTCTGGCTGTACAGGATGCGGCGGCAGCTCCAAATGAAATGGTACGCCGTGATAGCATTCTCGGTGCTGCATACGGTATGTGGTGTTTTGAGTGTAAAAGCATTTGCGTTTCTGGAAACCGGAGATGCTGGCAACATGAGCTTATTCGGCGGAGTGTTCTTTATGCCAGTGCTTTATTTCATCAGCGCAAAGGTTTCAAAACGCAATATCAAAGCCGTTTTTGATATTTTTACGATTTGCATGATCTTCACGGTGATGTGCGCTCGGGTCAACTGCATCGTCTCTGGATGCTGCGCTGGCTTAGTCATACCGGGAACGCACGTTCACTTCCCAACAAGGGAACTCGAGATCCTCTATTATATTGTGATGCTGATTCTGCTCATCCCCAGAGTGAAAAAGAGCAAGAACCCCGGCAGTATTTACCCACTTTATATGGCATCCTATGGAGCGTTCCGCTTCATTGATGAATTCTTTCGGACGTCCTCTACGGGGATGCTATTCCACCTTTCTCATGTCTGGGCAGCCATCGCATTTGCGGCGGGACTCAGCATTTACATAGAAATAAACGCCAGAAATCATCAAAGAAAGAAGGTAATAAAGAAATGAAAAGCACATTGAAGCGATTCCTTTCGCTTGTGCTCTGCATGTGCATGGTCATGGCACTGCTTCCAAATGTGACCATGACAGCGTTTGCAGCAACCAGTGGCACTGTGACAGGTTTAACCGACGAAAATATCGGGCTGAGTTTTGAAGGTGATGCAGATGATGCTTGGTCGGCCAATGGTACGAGCATTATCGGCGCAGCTACCAGCACGGGTGGAACATGCGGCGATACATCCTATAAATCCACACTGACAATTACAAATAAGAAGTCGACAACAGCAACCCTTTCCTTTGACTACTCTATTGAGCAGAACAGCGGAAAAATTCAGGTGGATGGTGCAGAGGTTTCTTCGGGTGCCAGTTTTACCAAGGAACTGGCGGCAAACGAGGCCGTTAAAGTATACATCGAGTCTGGCAGCACCAGTGCTGCTACGAAGATCACCCTTACCAACGTGGTTCTGGTAAGCGATGTCAATGCAACTGCGACTTTCGTGCCTGCTGAAAACGGTACTTATACAGTAGACGGAAAACTCATTACCGAGAAATATAGCAACACGCAAAGCTCCATGACTGCTTATCAGGTAGTGGCGACCCCAGCGGATGGTTATCAGTTCATGGGCTGGTATGATGTTTCTAACGAGAAATATATCAGCACGTCTGCAAAGGCTGCGTTGAACATTGAAAATGACTGCACTATCACAGCGCGGTTCGCAAGTAAAACGGCGGCCCTGTTTGAAACCGGCGGCCAGCGGTTTGCAGACCTGAATGAAGCGGTTGCTTATGCGCAGACAAACGGTCAGTCCAAAATCACATTGGCTACAAACGGTTCGATCAGCGGTACTTATACCATCCCGACGGGTATTACCCTGCTGATTCCGTTTGATGAGGCGGGAACGCTGTATACGGATGCTCCTGCGGCGATTCGGACGACTCCCAAGTCTAAGCCTTTCCGAACGCTGACGATGAGCGAAGGCACTTCTATTACCGTCAATGGTGCCATCAGTTTGGGCGGCAGATATTTTGCAGCTGGCGGCGGTCAGCAGGGTCGTCCTGTGGGCGATTATGGCTATATTAAAATGGCGGATAACAGCTCTATCACGGTGAAGAATGGCGGCAAGCTCTATGCGTGGGGCTTTATCTCCGGCAGCGGCTCTGTTTTGGATGAATCTGGCGCTACGGTGTACGAATTCTATCAGATTGCAGACTTCCGTGGCGGTAGCGCATCTTCCAATATGGGCAACAAGGTTTTCCCCTTCTCCCAGTATTTCGTTCAGAATATTGAGGTTCCCCTGACGCTGAACGCAGGCGCCAACGAAATTGTTTTCAGCGGCGTTTTTGCAATGAAAACCACATATACTACTGCTATTAATTTCATTGGCGACACCGGTATGTTCAAAGTGGAATCCGGTAGCTTTACTAAGGATTACGATGAAAAGACAGACCGTCTTGTATTCACAGTAAACGGCGAGGCGGCATTGAACACGTTGTCGCTGACGCTTGCAGGCATGGATGTTGACTCTGCAAGCTATGTGCTGCCTATCACCAACAACATTACCATCAATATTCAGTCCGGCAATGCGACCATCAATCAGGATGCAGCTCTGCTGGCGGGCGTTGAGGTCAATATTGCCGAGGGCGCTGGCCTGACGGTTGCAAACGGGAAGAATATCTATTTCTATGACAGCGATGAGTGGAACTCCGACAACTTTGTCTGGGGCCCCTGCAAGTTTAAGTCTGTGGCCTATGCGCCGGGTAAGGCATACAACCGCTCCAATAACGACTTGGTTGATGCGAAGATGGATGTGAACGGCAGCGTAACGGCGATTGGCGCCATCTACACCACCAAGGGCGGTGCGGATATCTGCTCCAGCAACGGCACCGGCAAGTACATTCAGCAGGGCACACCCGGCACGGAGGCCGAAACCTATCAGTATAATGCAAATGGCAATAAGGCGGTGACTATCCCCATCACCGCCGCCAAGCTGCACAACAGCGACGGCTCTTATACCGAAACCGCGACCGCAAACGCTGGTGATGTCATTAACTATGTCAATGGCGTTTGGGGCGGCACGCCTTGCGCACATGAGAACACAGAACTTCGTAATGCCAAGGAAGCAACCTGCACCGAGCCCGGCTACACCGGCGACACCTACTGCAAGGATTGCGGCGAGAAAATAGGCACCGGCACGGCTATTCCCGCCAAGGACCACAGCTGGAATGAGGGCAAGATCACGACCGCTCCCACCTGTGAGAACGTCGGTGTCAAGACCTACACCTGCACAGTTTGCAATGCAACCAAGACTGAAGCAATCAACGCGACTGGACATACTCCGGTTGAAGTTGCGGAACAGCCCGCTACCTGCACCGAGGCCGGTCATACGGCGGGCGTCAAATGCTCGGTTTGCGGCGCAACGATCTCCGGAATTGAAGTGATCCCGGCTACTGGCCACAAGCCGGAGATTCGCAATGCGGTCGAAGCAACGCTTACGACACCCGGTTACACTGGCGACACCTACTGCTCTGTCTGCAATGAACTGCTGAAACAAGGCACGGAAATTCCTAAGACCGGCGCACATATCACTTGGGTAATTGATGGTAAGGTCGTAGCTGAGGAAGATTATCTGAAGGGCACCATGCCTTCCTTCAAGGGCAGCACAGATAAGGCTCCTGACGAGAACTACCGCTACACCTTCACCGGCTGGAGCCCGGAGGTTGTGGCTGCTGAAGAGGATGCTACTTATACGGCACAGTACTCTGAAACTGCCCGTGTGTTCTACACCATCACCTTCAATGCCAACGGCGGCGAAGGCGGTATGGAGCCTCAGCGCTTTGAAGTCGGTGTGGACACTGCCTTGAATACCAACACCTTTACTCGTGAGGGCTACAAGTTCATCGGCTGGAACACCGCCGCCGATGGCAGCGGAACCGCCTATGCCGATGAGGGCGCAATTCTTGAACTGACCGGAGATATGACGCTGTATGCACAGTGGCAGATCTGGAACGGCTGGTTTACGGATGTGAACGGCAAGCAGTACTACAAGGACGGCGAACTGCAAAAGACCGGTTGGACCGTCATTGACGACAAAACCTATTATCTGGACACCGAAACCGGATACGCGGCTACCGGAATCGCGACGCTGATCCCCGATGGAGCAACGGAAGAAGCCCGCTGCGTCTTTGATGCGGAAGGCGTATTCCAGAGCGACGTTACCGGTGTTTACACCGTCGGAAATGATACCTATTGGCTCAACAGCGGCATCATCGAGGAGGAGGCCGGTCTGAAGCGCGTGGTCAAGGAGAACGGCGAGGTCAACTATTATTACTTCGCGGTTCAGAAGAATCTGGAGGAGCGTGAGGGCCTGACCCTCTCGGCGGCGGTGAAGAGCACTGTGCTGAACGGCAAGGATTGCTGGCTCCACAAGACCAATGGCCTTGCGCTTCCTGAATGGGGCTACTACTTCGATGAGAACGGTGTCATTCTGCACGACGAGGACACCGGCAAGAACGGAATCCTGAAGGCTGGCGAAGATCTCTTCTACTATGTCGACGGCATCAAGGCTCCTGCAGGTATGATCAAGATCGGTGACGATTACTACTATGCCAACAGCAAGGGCCAGCTGATCGTGAACCAGACCTACTACTGCTCCAGAATGAACGGTCTGATGGAGGAAGGAACCTATGCCTTTGACGCAAAGGGCAAGCTCATTCCGGGTGCTACGGACAAGAATGGCATCGTGAAGGACGATGACGGCGTGCTTCGTTACTATGTCAACGGCAAGGTAACCTATGTTGGCCTGATTGAAATTGACGGTGATTTCTACTATGTCCGCAGCAGCGGTGAGGTCGTGAACGATTGTGTGTACTACATTTCCTGGACGCATGGCCTGAAGGAAGCCGGCTACTACACGTTCGATGAGAACGGAAAGCTGACCGGCACTCCGAAGAATGGCATCGTCGAGGAAGATGGTGTTCTGCATTACTATGTCAACGGAACACTGACCTATGCGGGCCTCATCAAAATTGGCGATGATTATTACTATGTGAATTCCAAGTGCGAAGTGGTACGCGATTGTGATTACTACATTTCCTGGACGCATGACCTGATGCCCCAGGGCAGATATCACTTCGACGCAGATGGCAAGCTGACAGGCAGCGTCGCACCTCTGAAAAACGGGATCTACGAGGAAGACGGAAGCCTGTACTTCTACAGGAACGGTGAACGTACCTATGCCGGTCTGATCCAGATCGACGGCGACTACTACTATGTGCGTTCCACCTGTGAGGTCGTCCATGACCGCAGCTACTATGTGTACTGGACGCACGGCCTGATGCCGGAGGGATATTACAACTTTGACAGTGCTGGCCGGATGATTCTGGACAGCGAAACCGAGTAAATACACTGGAACCGCCGGGGCGCACCTTGGCGCCTCGGCGGTTCTCTTTTATCACACAACATCGGAGATGAGAAGGATGAAAGTGCTGTTTGTCAATTTGGTATATGGGACTGGAAGCACTGGAAAAATCATCGCTGATATCATGAACCTGCTGAAAAAGTATGGCAATGATGTAAAGACTTTATACGGTACGGGAGCATGCTCCGACAATGCGGACACAGTGAAGGTGTCTGGAAAGCTGGAGTATTACTTTCACAATGCAGTATCACGATTCACAGACCATGCGGGACTATATTCCTGGGCGGCGACCAGAAAGATGATCCGAGAAATCAGAGCGTTTCAGCCTGATCTGATCCATCTGCACACGCTGCACGGCTTCTATGTGAATTACGAGATGCTGTTCCGCTTTTTGAAGGAAGCGAATATTCCCGTCGTTTGGACTTTGCATGATTGCTGGACTTTTACCGGCCATTGCACACATTTCTCGCAAGTCAAGTGTATGCAATGGCAGACCGAGTGCCGGGACTGCAAATTGCTGTACCGGTATCCGCAATGCTATTGGAAAGGCGATGTAAGGCATAACTTCCTTCGCAAAAAGAATGCCTTTACCGGTGTAAAAAGTCTGACCATCACAACGCCCTCGCAATGGCTTGCGGATCAGGTTTCACAGTCGTTCCTACAGAACTATCCGAGAACCGTTATTCCCAACGGGATTGACCGCACGATTTTCCGCCCACAGTCCAGCAGCTTGCGTGAAAAGTATCATCTGGAAGATAAGAAAATCGTCCTCGGGGTAGCCAATGCATGGAATGCACGCAAGGGATTGCCAGACTTGTTGACGCTTGCTGGCCGCCTCGGCTCTGACTATCAGGTGGTTTTGATTGGCCTAATCGAAAAGCAACTGCCGAATATTCCTTCCAATGTGCTTGGGCTTTTACGCACGGCAAATCAAATCGAATTGGCGCAATGGTACTCTACCGCAGATGTGTTTGTGAACCCTACCTATGAGGAAACCTTTGGCCTGACTACGGTAGAGGCCCAGGCATGCGGAACGCCAGTGGTGGTATACGAAACGGACGGTTGTCCTGAAACGGTAGCACCGGGAAATGGACGCTTGATTCCGCAGGGCGATATGCAGGCACTGGAGAATGCCGTGAGAGACGTGGCAGACAGCAACTGGCGTGCGGACCCTAAAAAAATGGTGCGTTTTGACAAGGACACGGTGTATCAAGGCTATGTCAAACTCTATGAAAATGTTTTGTCTACTTTGGGAAAAGGGCGTGTGATGGCCACATGAGAATTCTTTTTTGCAGTAACTACTTTACGCATCATCAGATCCCCCTATCCGATGCCCTCTATGAATTGACAAATCACAACTATTGCTTCGTGGCACATAAAGAGATGGATGCAGAGCGAAAGGACCTCGGATGGGGAAATGATTTGGTGCGTCCATATACCTGTTCGGCATCAGACCAGGAGGTTCAGAAGCAATTAAATGATCTGGATGTTTTGATAGCAGGTTCCTTTCCAGAGCGTCAGACAAAGGAATACGGCAAAAAGGCCAAATTGTTTTTCCGATATTCCGAGCGACCGCTGAAAGCTGGAAATCCTGTTTTGAAATATATACCGCGATTTCTCAAGTGGCATTATTACAATCCACCTTGGCGGAAGACATATATGCTCTGCGCCAGTGCCTATACCGCGGGGGATTATGCAAAATTCGGCCTTTTCCATAATCGGTGCTACAAATGGGGTTACTTTCCGGAGACGATCCGGTATCCCAGCATTGATGACTTGATTGACCGCAAAGCAAAAGCAACCATTTTGTGGTGTGGACGCTTTCTGGACTGGAAGCATCCGGACGATGTGATTGAGGTTGCAAAGAGACTCCATGAGGCAGGATGCTGCTTCAAAATCGAGATGATCGGTACCGGTGAGATGGAGCGGCAGCTCAAGCAACAGGCTTCGGAAGCTGGACTTCTGGATGAAAATGTACGGTTTCTTGGGGCCATGTCTCCGGAAGCCGTGCGTCGTCATATGGAAAGCGCAGGCATCTACTTATTCACAAGTGACCGCCAAGAGGGCTGGGGCGCTGTGTTAAACGAGGCCATGAACAGCGGCTGTGCGGTGGTTGCCAGCGATGCAGCAGGGGCAACACCTTACCTCGTAAATGACGGCGTGAATGGAAGCGTTTATCACTCCGGCAATATTCAGGAGCTTTATGAAAAGGTACGACGGCTTCTTGAAAATACGACTATGCAGTATAGCTTTGGAAAAGCGGCGTACCTGACGATTACAGAATTGTGGAATGCAGAGGTTGCCGCAAAGCGATTTTTGCAGCTATCGCAGGCACTTTTGAACGGCACAGACGCTTCCGGCTTGTTTGCGAACGGTCCATGCAGCCTCGCAAAGCCGCTGCGGGAGGACTGGTATCAAAGATGAGGTTGAAGACTATCAAAAAACGAATTGTGATTTACCTTGTCAATCATGTCTTGGCCGGAACACGTTTTTTCCCCGCAAAGAGGAGCCTTCTTCGTTCCATCGGCTATGAGATCGGAGAAAATACCAAAATTGTCGGGCCGATTCATAATACAGGGACGCTCCGCATTGGTGCGAATTGTTGGATTGGATGCAATCTCACTGTCCATGGAAATGGGACAGTGACGATTGGAGATAACTGCGATATTGCTCCGGATGTCACCTTCCTGACAGGTGGACACCAGATGGGCGACCATAGCAGGCGGGCTGGAAAAGGCGAATCCTATCATATTACAGTAGGCAGCGGCGTATGGATCGGTGGTCGGGTTACGCTCCTATTGAATACGAGCATTGGGGATGGAAGTATGATCGCAGCCTGTGCCTGTGTTCCTAAAGATGTGCCGGCGGATACGATGGTGGCCGGTGTCCCAGCCAAAGTGATGAAGGAGCTTGAAGATTTTGCTGCAGTCGCTCAGAAAGAATAAAGTCGTTAAAAATGCCGGATGGATCATCGGTGGCAAAGTGGCGAACAAGCTGCTGGCCTTTGTCGTTGGTATTTTTGCGGCGCGCTATCTTGGCCCAAGCAATTACGGCCTGATCAATTACGCGGCGGCATATGCGGCATTCTTTGCCTCGCTCTGTACGCTTGGCATTAACAGCGTGATCGTTAAGAACTTTGTGGATCATCCGGATCAGCAGGGCGAAACAATTGGAACGACCCTGCTGCTGCGGGCGATCTCAAGTCTGCTGTCTGCGCTGGCAATCATCGGCATTGTCAGTGTTGTGGACAGAGGGGAACGTCTCACCATTGTGGTTGTGGCGCTGTACAGCATTGGCCTCATTTTTCAGGTGTTTGATACCCTCAACTACTGGTTTCAGGCCAGGCTCCAGTCCAAGTATTCCGCCATTGCCGAACTCGTCTCGTATGCGGCAATGTCTGTGTACAAAATTATTTTGCTTGCGCTTGGGAAAAGCGTGGAATGGTTCGCCGTTGCAAGCGCATTGGATTACATCGTACTTGCGGTGTTTTTGCTGATTGCTTATTTCAAAAATGGCGGAACAAGATTCCGTTACTCTCTGGAAAAAGCAAAGGAGCTTCTGCAAAGCAGCGGCAGCTTTATCATAGCCGGGCTGATGGTCTCCATCTATGCTTGTACAGATAAGCTGATGCTCAAGCAGATGCTTGGCGCAGATGCCGTCGGACATTATTCACTTGCTTCGACGGTCAGCGTTTCATGGGCCTTTATTCTCTCAGCAATCATTGATTCCCTTTATCCGGAGATCGTGCAGAGTTTTCAGAAAGACCGCCTGCGCTATGAGCGGAAGAACCGGCAGCTCTACGCAATTGTTTTTTATGTGTCCCTGTTCGTATCCGCAATGATCTGCCTTGTCGCAAAGCCTTTTATTTTGATTCTCTATGGAGAAAACTATCTGCCGGCAGTCGGGCCTCTGCGCATCGTGGTTTGGTACACAGCGTTTTCCTACCTTGGTGTTGCCAGAAATGCATGGATGGTATGTGAAAACAGGCAGAAATATCTGAAATACCTGTATGTCAGTGCGGCTGCACTTAATGTTGTGCTGAACCTTGCGCTGATCCCATCGTGGGGAGCATCTGGAGCCGCTGCGGCCTCGCTAATCACCCAGGCTTCGACAACAGTGATTCTTCCCGCAATAATAAGGCCTTTGAGACCAAACTGTAGACTGATGCTTGATGCAGTACTTTTTCGCGGGATTTTTCCAAAAAAGAATGAAAGCACAGCAAGGAGAAATTGGAGATGAGTGTTCTTTTCGGCAAAAGAACAAATGCCGCTAATACAATAACTATTGTGGGGCTGTTCCTCTTTTCGGTCGGTGCCTTCAATCTTCCTGGTCAAATTTTCTTCGCATTGACTCTTTACTTTTTTATATGGAAATCGAAAACCATTGTCATTGAAAAGCATGATGTTATTCTCTTGCTTTTTTCGACATCCTATTTTGTTATTTATACTTTTAACTTTGGATTTGCGGTAAAAAGTCTAATCATATATCTTTGGGGACCTTGGGCAGCCTACTTGTTCGGAAAGTGGTTTGTTTTATCTGATAATAGCGACCGTTCGTTTCAAGAAATGACGAATACGCTAACATTTGGTTTCTTTCTGCACGGCGTTTTGAATCTGCTCGCATATCTTAAATCAGACTACTATGCGCAATATGCTTATCAAAGAGTGTCCGTCGATTTTTGGCGTGGTGACATGGTTTCAGTTATCTCTACGGGGTTTATGTTCACATTTGCGGTTGCTCTTTCAACTTCAATCCTGTTCTCCCATTGCGGGGTTCGAAAAAAGCTTATAGCGCTGGCGGTTCTATTGATGAGTACGTTTGAAGCATCGTTCTTTGCCTATCGAACGATGATATTCATTGTTTTAATTCTTGTTGCTTTTAACCTACTTCGTTGGCTTCATGACTCATCTGTGCGAATCAGCAGAAAAGCTTTGCTCATTGGGCTTGCCGCGCTCTTTTTTGTTGCGATATTTGCAATTGTGTTCCTGAATGCTTTCGGAATTCAAGATGAATTGCTGTCTTTGAAAATTGTACGGCGACTGCTATACGATGACAAATCTTCGAGGTTTAAAACATGGACCTCATATTTGTTTTCGGGGGATTGGCTTCGTTATCCCTTTGGAGGCCAGAAGAGTGAATTCGCATATCACGGAGAGTGGGTACACAATCTATGGCTTGATATTTTAAATAAGGTTGGACTGATTCCCTTTGTAATCGCTGTAATATTTACGATAACGAGCATACGGTCTGCATATGGTGCCGCTGTGCGTATGAAAAAAACAAACCACAATTTGCTATCAAATCAAATTGCAAGTTTAGGTTTAGGTGCATTGCTGATCTGTATGCCTGAGCCTGTTGTTGATGCAAATCCGTATTTTTTCTTTGCTATTCTAATGCTATTGGGTGGCATCAAAGGAGTGGAGTGCTCATTCGGCAAGGAAGATACCGCTGAATCGGAAAGGGGATTCTAAAGACATGTCTCAATTCAAAGATAAAATACTGCTCATTACCGGTGGGACAGGCTCCTTTGGCAACGCTGTGCTGCGCCGCTTCCTGACCACCGACATTGCAGAGATCCGCATTCTCTCACGGGATGAGAAGAAGCAGGATGATATGCGGCATACCTATCAGGAGCTGTATCCGCAGTATGCGGAAAAGATCAAATTCTACATAGGTGATGTGCGGGACTACCGTTCCATCGACCCGGCGTTCCGCGGGGTGGATTATGTATTCCACGCAGCCGCCCTCAAGCAGGTACCCTCCTGCGAGTTTTACCCCATGGAAGCGGTCAAAACCAACGTGGCCGGTTCTGACAATGTGATCTCTGCCTGTGTGGAAAACCATGTGAAGAAGGCAATCTTCCTGTCTACGGACAAGGCGGCTTATCCCATCAATGCTATGGGCATGACGAAGGCCGTCATGGAGAAGAATGTGATCGCCCGCTCCCGGCAGATGCTGCCCGGAGATCCGGTTCTGTGCCTGACCCGATACGGCAACGTCATGGCTTCCCGCGGCTCGGTCATCCCGCTGTTCTGCGACCAGATCGACGAGGGGAAGCCCCTGACGATCACGAATCCCAATATGACCCGTTTTATGATGACGCTCAGCGATGCCGTAGACCTTGTGCTTTATGCCTTTGAGCATGGCGAACAGGGCGACCTGTTCGTGCAGAAGGCCCCTGCTGCGACCATCGAGACGCTGGCACAGGCTGTGCTGGAGCTGAAGCACTCCAACCTTGGCACGACGATCATCGGAACGCGGCATGGCGAAAAGCTCTTTGAGGTGCTGGTCACTGCAGAGGAAATGATGCGGGCGGAAGAGCTGCCCGGCTTCTTCCGCATTCCGGCGGACAACCGGGATCTGAACTATGACAACTATTTCAGTAAAGGCAACCCGGAATTCGGCAAGATCGAGCAATATACCTCACACAATACACACCGGCTGAATGTGGAGGAAATGAAACAGCTTTTGCTGAAGCTGAAGCTGTTCGGAGGAACTTGCTGATGAATGTACTGATCACCGGCGCAAACGGATTTGTTGGGAAAAATCTGACGCAGCGCCTTTCCGCCATCAAGGATCACAGAGACAGGACTCGGCCCGCACTGCAAATCGAGGAAATTCTCTTGTGTACGCGGGATACTTCGGCTGAAACCCTGGTGGGCTACTGCCAAAAGGCGGATTTCGTGGTTCACCTGGCTGGCGTGAACCGGCCCCAGGATCCGGGAGAATTTGCAGCCGGAAACACGGACTTCACCCGTACCCTGTTGGAGATGCTTCGGGAAAGCGGCAACCGCTGCCCAGTGCTGCTGTCTTCCTCCATTCAGGCCAGCCTGACCGGACGATATGCCGAAAGTCCCTATGGGCAGTCCAAAAAAGCGGCGGAGGAGCTGCTCCTCGCTTACGGCAGAGAAACCGGTGCAAACGGGATGATCTATCGTCTGCCGAACCTGTTTGGCAAGTGGTGCCGCCCCAACTACAATTCGGTGGTGGCAACCTTCTGCCATCATATCGCGCGGGATCTGCCGATCACCGTTTCAGACCCGGCAGTCGAATTGGAACTGGTCTACATTGACGACCTGATTGACGAGATCCTGAATGCCATGGAGGGCCATCCCAACCGGACAGATGGGGCGTATTGCAGCGTTCCGGTCAGTTACCGCGTGACGCTGGGCGAGATCGTCCGTCTACTCCGAACGTTCCGGGAGCAGCCGCAGACGCTTTTGCTGCCAGAGATCCCGGATGGCAGCTTTGCAAAGAAGCTCTATAGTACCTATCTGTCCTATCTGCCGCCAGAAAAAATTGCGTTTCCGCTGAAGATGAATGTGGATGAGCGAGGCAGCTTCACGGAGCTTCTGAAGACCGCCTCCTGCGGACAGGTCTCCGTCAACATCACGAAACCGGGTGTCACCAAGGGACAGCACTGGCACAACAGCAAGTGGGAGTTCTTTATGGTCGTGGCCGGACACGGACTGATTCAGGAACGTCAAATCGGCTCAGATGAAAAGATCGAATTCGAGGTCAGCGGCGACCGGATCCAGGCTGTTCATATGTTGCCGGGCTATACCCACAATATTATCAATCTGAGTGAAACGGAAAATCTGGTGACAGTCATGTGGGCCAACGAGCAGTTTGACCCCAGCCATCCGGATACCTACTTTGAGGAGGTGTAGCAATGGGAAAGCTGAAGCTGATGACGATTATCGGTACGCGGCCGGAAATCATCCGGCTGTCCGCCACGATAAAGTGCTGCGACCGGTACTTTGAGCAGATTCTGGTCCACACCGGTCAGAACTACGACTACACCCTCAATCAGGTGTTTTTTGACGATCTTGGTCTCCGGGCACCGGACTATTATCTGGATGCCGTAGGCGATGATCTCGGAGCCACGATTGGGAATATCATCGAGAAGTCCTACAAGCTGATGGTGCGGGTCAGGCCGGATGCGGTGCTGGTCCTGGGCGACACCAACTCCTGCCTTTCTGTGATCGGCGCCAAACGGCTGCACATTCCGATTTTCCATATGGAGGCGGGTAACCGCTGCAAGGACGAGTGCCTGCCGGAGGAGACGAACCGACGCATTGTGGATATCATCAGTGATGTAAATCTCTGCTATTCGGAGCACGCGCGCCGGTATCTGATGGAGTGCGGCCTGCCGAAGGAGCGCACCTTTGTGACAGGCAGCCCCATGGCCGAGGTACTGCACGCCAATCTGGACAAGATCGAAGCGAGCAATGTCCACCAGCGTTTGGGACTGACTAAGGGGCAGTACATTCTGCTCTCGGCCCATCGGGAGGAAAATATCGATACAGACCGCAATTTTGTCCAGTTGTTCACAGCGGTCAATGCCATGGCAGAGAAGTATGATATGCCAATCCTTTACTCCTGCCACCCCAGAAGCAGAAAGCGGCTGGAGGCGACGGGATTCCAGCTGGACACCCGTGTGATCGCCCACGAACCGCTGGGCTTCCTTGATTACAACTGCCTCCAGATGAACGCTTTTGCGGTAGTTTCCGACAGCGGAACGCTGCCGGAGGAAAGCAGTTTCTTCCTGTCTGTCGGTAAGCCATTCCCGGCAGTCAGCATCCGCACCTCCACTGAGCGCCCCGAGGCGCTGGACGCGGGCTGCTTTGTACTCGCCGGAATCGACGCGGACTCCCTCCTGCAGGCGGTGGAGATGGCTGTCGGGATGCAGCGGGCGGAATGCTTTGGCACACCGGTAGCGGGGTACACTGCTGAAAACGTGTCCATGAAGGTTGCGAGAATCATTCAGAGCTACACGGGCATCGTCAATAAAATAGTTTGGAGGAAAGACGAATAAATGGCGCTTGCAGATAATCACATACACTTTTTGCTTGGAGTGGATGACGGTGCGAAAGACGAAGAAGTAATGCACGCCATTTTAGACGTGGCATAGCAAAAGGACCAAAGGGGGAGATACAAACAAGGGAGCTGTATATGGGGAAGCGCGGTGGGAAAAGGCAACTGCGTATCCCGTTCTCCGGCTTTACAACATTTGCCCGGGTGTGGCATCATGCGGGCTAAAACAAATTCGCAAATAAGGGGGGATGTCTGTGTCAGACGCCAGAGAACAACCGGCGGCGCAGCCGCAAAAAAAACGCATGAGCCGCGGAACGCGCGTGCTGGTCATCATCGTGTGTGTTCTGCTTGCCATTGCGCTGATCCTGGTCGCCACGGTGCTGATCCTGTCGGCGGTCGGCCGCAATGCGCTGACGAACGACGACGGGGTGAACATTGCCCGCGATGATGTGGAGGCGCTTGGCTCCGGCACGGTGCGTTACAACGGCCAACTCTACCGCTACAATACCGACATTGTCACGATCCTGCTCATGGGTGTGGACGAGGAGGTCAAGCAGGATACCGGCGGCGTCTATGGAAACGCAAACCAGTCGGATGCGAATATCCTTGCGGTGCTCGACATGCGTAACCAGGAGCTGACGCTTGTGTCCATCTCGCGTGATGCGATGTGCACGCTTGACGTTCTTGACAGCACCGGCGCACACGTCGGCACGGCCACGGCGCAGCTGGCGCTGGCCTATTCCTACGGCGACGGAGCAGAGCGGAGCTGCGAGCTGACGAGCGCGGCCGTCTCGCGCCTGTTTTATGACCTGCCGATCCCGGCCTACGGATCGATCTATATGCAGGGTATCCGCCAGCTTGTGGACAGTGTTGGTGGTGTGACCGTTACGCCGGATGCGAGCTTTTCCGGTTTCACCGCCGGACAGCCCGTGACGCTCACCGGTCAGCGCACGGAGAATTATATCCGCTACCGCGCAGACTCGACCGAGGGCAACAATCAGCGCATGCAGCGGCAGAAGCAGGTCGTGCTCGCGCTCGTGAACAAGATGCTCGCGCAGGTCAAGGAGGACCCGGCGAGCGTGCTGGCGCTCTATAACGATGTTCGGCGCAATATCACGACGAATATCAACACCGCCATGATGGTCTATCTGGCGCAGCAGGCGAGCGGGATGCACTTCTCGGGCGATATCGTCAACGTGCCCGGCACATCGGTTATGGGCGCGCAGAAGCACGCAGAGTATCAGGTCAATCCCGATGCGCTGTTGGAGATGGTCCTGGATATTTTCTACGAGCCGGTGGATGGTTGACTGAAAACGGTTATTTTTTGAAAATAACCCTTGCTTTTTACACCGTTTCGGTGTAAAATTATGCTACTATTAGAAGCTGTAAGTTTATGAATGGAGGAGTTACACAATGAAGCGTTTTGTGGCCATTCTTCTGATACTTGTGCTTGTGTTTGCACTGTCGGCGACGGCGTTTGCTGCCAGCAATGTTACCAGCCCGGAGAAGGGCAACACGAATCCGAATGTCAATCCCGATTCCGGCAAGACCTCTCCGCAGACCGGTGAGTCCTTCAGCATCCTGTGGGTGATCTTGGCGGCCGTTGCTGCGGTCGGAGCGGTGCTGTTTTGCGGCAAAAAGCTGGTTCGCGCCAAGTAAGATGGCATAACTATGATAACAAAGCTCCATGATTCGTTCATGGAGCTTTTGTTTTATGAGGTGAACGATGAAAACGAAAAAGATCCTTGTGCGCAGTGTGCTGGTGCTTGTGGCGCTTGCAGCGCTGTGTGCGTGCGCGTGGTGCGTGTGGTACATCATTCAGTACTATCAGGGCCAGTCCTTCGGCGACCGGATGCGCACCAACGCCCCGGATGATGCCGGCAGCTTCCAGCTTGGACGCGTGAAGATCCCGGTCGATTTCGACGAGCTGCAGGCCATGAACCCGGATATCTATGCCTGGGTCACGATCCCGGATACGGACATCAGCTACGCTGTGCTGCAGCGCGAAGGGGACGAGGAGTATTACTCCAAGCACAGCGAAAACGGCGCATACTACAGCGGCGGCAGCATCTTCAGCCAGGACTACAACCAGAAGGATTTCAGCGACCCCATGACCGTGCTCTACGGGCACAACCTGCGCAACGGGCGCATGTTTGCCCAGCTCAACGATTTTTCGGACGCCGAGGTCTTTGAGGCGCACCGCTACATCTATATCTATCTTCCGGACCGGATGCTCGTTTATGAGATCTTCGCGGCCTATCCGCACTCGAACGAGCACCTGCTGCTGTGCCACGACTTTGCGGATGCGGACGATTTCACGGCGTATTTTGACGGCGTGCAGGCGCAAAAGAGCCTGCAGTCCAACTTCCGCACCGACGCCTGGCCCGAACCGGGCGACCGGGTGCTGACGCTCTCGACCTGCTTCCGTGGGGACAATCACCAGCGCTACCTCGTGCAGGGCAAGCTCGTGGCGGAGGCCCACGCCAAATAACTGCATACGAAAAGGAAAACCCGGCAGAGCAAACGCTCTGCCGGGTTTTGCGTCCGAAAGATCAGCCGTGCAGGCCGTTTTCCTGACGCTCCATGTTTTCGATGGCAATGTCATGAATCTGCTATATGATAGCGACTCTGACTCGATAAATCAAATGAAGTCTGGGTTACTGGGACGCGGGCCGTGGAAAGTACACTTTCCGGAAAAACCATCGTTGGCAGCGGCCATGGCATTAAGGCTATGATACGCTGCGGCTTCATAATCCTTGCCTTTATGAGCATAGTTTTTATCTTGTTGACAGTCTTTTCTTTGACAATGGAATCATCGCTCCGGATTCCTTTCCTTTTCTTTTTTAACAGATGTTTCTTTTCGACCGAAGCGTTTGGGCAGATTCACAGGATTTCTGGAGCAGAAATCCTGCTGCGCCCCGGCATATGGGTGCAGTAAGGGCGTGCTGCTCCTTGAGAAGAATGTCGGAACAAAAACCATTGCATCCCCGTTGATTTGCTCCGCGAAATGTGTTACGCTCTCAGTGCTGGAAGCCCGGCACTGGCCGGGAAATTTTCGTTTATGGGAAGACAGGTATGGACTATTATCTTCTTGCGGATATGACGGTGCAGATCGGCTACGAGCTCGCGGTCGCCGGGGCGGAGACGTACCGGGTCGAGGAGACCATGCGCCGTGTGATCGAGGCATATGGCACGGAGGGACAGGCGTTTGCCATCCCGAACTGTGTTGCGGTGAGCTTCGTGACGCCGAATACGAAGCCGCTGACCATCATGAAGCGCGTGGGCTACCATGGCAACGACCTCGAGCGCATTGAAAAGCTCAACGCGCTCAGCCGGCGCATCTGCGCCGAGGTGCCGGATCCGGAGACGGCGCAGCGCTGGCTCAAAGAGACGACGGCCGCCGTCCGCAGCTACGCCGTGTGGATATATTACCTCGGCAATTTCATGGCGGCAGCGGGCTTTTGCTGCGTCTTCGGCGGCACGGTGCGCGACTGGCTCTGGGCAGGGCTGAGCGGTCTGACCATCGGCTTTGTGACGCGCTGCATGGACCGGCTGGAGGTCAACCCGTTTTTCAGCACCATTGCGGCGTCCTTTCTCATGGCGCTGCCGGCGTATGTCGCTGCCGGCCTCGGCTGGCTCGACTGTGTGGCGGTCGTCATCATCGGCGCGCTGATGCTGCTCGTGCCCGGACTGCTCATCACAAATTCGATGCGCGACATCATCTACGGCGACACGAGCTCCGGCGTCAGCCGCATCGTGCAGGTGCTGCTCTCGGCGTTCGCCATCGCGCTTGGCACGGCGGCGGCGTGGCACGTCACGACGCCGATCTACGGACATGCGGAGGCGGCTGCGGCGCTGACCTATCCGCTCTGGGCGCAGGGTCTCGCGACGTTTGTCGCCTGCCTTGGATTTGTGATCCTGTTTAATGTCCACGACTGGGGCAGCGTTTTGTGCGCGCTCGGCAGCGCGCTGACCTGGATCGTGTACCTGCTGTGCAGCAGGGCCGGGTTCAGTATCTACAGCGCCAACTTCTTTTCCGAGGTCGTGGCCGCCGTGTATTCCGAGGGCATGGGGCGCTGGCGCAAGTGCCCGGTCACGTCCTATCTGGTCATCTCCAGCATTCCGCTGCTGCCCGGCGCGGGTATTTATTACACGATGAGCATCGGCCTTTCGGGCTCCGTGCAGGCGGCGCTGCAAAAGGGACTGGAGACGGCCGGGATCGCGGGCAGTCTGGCAGTTGGCATCCTGCTGGTGTCGACGGTGTTTCGTGCTGTGAATGCGCGCAGGCGCCGCGCATCTGCACCCGGACGCGAATAAACAGGGGGGCGAACCATGGAAAAATCGACTGTACTATTGTTTGATATTGATAATACACTGCTGGACTTCAGCGCCGGTGCGATGCAGGCAATGGAGGAGATCTTCCGTGCGGCAGGACTGCCGTATGCACCGGAGATGTTCGCCGTGTTTCAGGTGGAGAACGACAAGCTCTGGGCGCGGATCGAGCGCGGCGAGCTGACGATCGCCGGGCTGCGGGACGTGCGCTGGCAGACGATCCTGGCGCGGCTCGGGCTGGAGGCTGACGGCGCGGCGATGGAGGATGCGTTCCGCGACCGTCTGCATGAGAGCGCGGTCCCGGTCGCGGGCGCGCCGGAGGTGCTGGCGCGGCTGCATGGGAAATACCGCCTGTGCGCTGCAAGCAACGGGCCGTATGCGCAGCAGGTGAACCGTCTGCGCCGGGCCGGGATGCTCGATGCGTTTGAGCGGCTGTTCATCTCCGGGCAGATGGGCGCAGAGAAGCCGAGCCGGGTGTTCTTTGACCGGTGTCTTGCGCAGCTGCCCGGTGTTCGGCCGGAACAGTGCCTGATGATCGGTGATTCGCTTACGGCGGACATTGCGGGCGGCAGGGCAGCGGGGATGCGCACCTGCTGGTTCGACCCCGCCGACCGCGGCGCGGTCATGCCGCCGCAGGCGGACTGGCGCATCACGCGGCTGGAGGAATTGTTCGATATTCTCTAAGAAAGCGCAAAAAGCAGACCGCCCTCGCTTTGCTGAGCGAGGGCGGTTTTCCTATATGCATACAAAAACGCGGGTGCAGATCACTCTGCACCCGCGCGGGTTCTGTGCGGTTTTCGGGGTCAGCCGAAGATCAGATCTTCATGCAGACGTCCCATGCACGCCAGATGACGGTGCGCAGGTTGCCGATGGCAACGCAGTCACCGACGCGGTGCACGTGACGGCCCTTGTCGCCAACCGGAGCCGGCACGAAGCCGATGCCGTTGATGACGTTGTCGCAAGCGACCTCGAAGGTCTTGCCGTCCTGACCCTTGACGGTAACGCCGCCGTCGTGGATCTCGGTGATGGTGGAGTGCAGGTAGGTCGGGACCTTGTGGTACTCCATCGCGTCACGCAGGAAGGAGGTGTTGGCAAGGCAGGTAGCCTGAGCAGCAACCAGGTCGCCGGCGTACTCGACAATGATCGGGTGCTTGCCCTGGAGGATCAGGTCGTAAGCCGCCTCGCAGGAGGACTGGCCGCCGCCGAAGAACAGGACCTTGTCGCCGACTTCCTTCTTCTCCTTGAGCAGTTCGGTGAAGCTCATGGTCTTCTCGAAGCCCGGGATCATGGGCATGGTTCTCGGCACGGAGCCGGTGGCCACGATGATCTCGTCGAAGCCGCGCATGGTGCCAAGGTCGGTGACCTCGGTGTTGAAGCGGATGTCGATGCCCTGCTTCGCGACTTCCTTCTTGTACCACTCAATGAGTTCCTTGTCGTTCTCTTTGAAGCTCATCGCGGAAGCGGTGAGGAACAGGCCGCCGAGCTCGTTGGTCTTTTCGAAGAGGACCGGCTTGTGGCCGCGCTTTTTGAGGACAAGCGCGCACTCCATGCCGCCGATGCCGCCGCCGATGATGGCGACCTTCTTCGGGCTCTTGGTCGGAACGATCTTATACTTGTTGTGCTGCATGGTCGTCGGGTTCAGCGCGCAGCGGCCCAGGTGCAGGGAATCCTGCGTGCTCTGGATGTTCGCCGTGCCCTTGAACTTCGCAAAGTTGAAGCAGCCGTTGTGGCAGCGGATGCAGGGCTTGATCTCGTCCTGACGGCCCTCGAGGATCTTGTGAATCCACTCGGGGTCAACGAGGTTCTGACGCGCGATGGCAACTGCATCGAGACGGCCGGCAGCGATCTCTTCCGCGGCCTTGACCGGATCCATACGGCCGGCGCAGGCGACGGGCTTGTCGGTGAACTTCTTGATGTGCTCGACGTACTCGAGGTTGCAGTTGTCGGGCATGTACTGAGGCGGATGTGCCCAGTACCATGCGTCGTAAGTACCGTTGTCGCAGTTGAACATGTCGTAGCCGGCATCGCCCAGGTACTTGATGGCCTTCTCGGACTCGGGCATGTCACGGCCGAACTCTTCGAAGTCGGTCTCATACGGCATAGCGCCCTTGCCCCAAGCCTTGGTCTTGGAGACGACGGAGTAACGCAGGGACACCGGGAAGTCGGCGCCGGCCTGACGCTTGATGGACTGCACGATCTCGACCGGGAAACGGAAACGGTTCTCGAAAGAGCCGCCGTACTCGTCGGTACGATGGTTCCAGTTGGCGATGGTGAACTGGTCAAGCAGATAGCCTTCGTGGACGGCGTGGATCTCAACGCCGTCGACACCGGCCTCACGCAGCAGCTTCGCGGTCTTGCCGAACGCATCGACCATCTCGTGGATCTCTTCGACGGTCATCGGGCGGGAGAGCATGTCCTCCTGCCAACGGTTCGGGGTAGCGGAAGCGGAAGCGCAGCAGTAGCTGACGTCGATGACGGGCTTGGCAAGGGCGCCGAGCACCTTGTTGTTGTTCAGAGTGACCATCCAGGGGGCAACAGCCATGGAGCGGCCGAAACCAGCGGCGAGCTGAATGAACAGCTTGGAGCCGGTCTTGTGGTACTCAACCATGTAGTCGGCGAGTTCCTTAAACATCTTCTTGTTCTGCCAGAGCCATCTGCGGCCCATGGTGTCACGGACACACTGCATGCCCGGGAGGACCAGACCGACGCCGTCCTGCGCACGGTTGAGCAGGAAGTTCGCAGCTTCCTTATCAAAGTGGCAGGGCTCCAGCCAACCAAACAGAGAGGTGCCGCCCATGGAGCACTGGACAATGCGGTTTTTGATCTCGACATTGCCAATCTTCCACGGAGTAAATAGCGCGCTATACTTTTCGTCCATGAAATACATCCTTCCTTTTTCTTTTATTACGAAGATGATCCTGCTGTTGCTCTCGGCAGATCATCGAACGTTTTCGTAAGTATGACACCGCAGTGCAGTGAACACGATGCATACATACTGTGCATAGCATAACATACTTTTTGACAAAAAGCAATGAAATAAAATCGACCGGCTCGTATATTTTGCTCACAAAAAGCGTAAAAGAGTGACACAAGTGGCAGAAAGCGTCTGGAAATTCCAAAAAGAAGCAGCGCTGCAGAAAGCCAACGTTTAGTCAAATAATGGTATATTTTTTGCAGTGTGTCAATTTTCGGACACATTGACTTCCGGGTGTTCAGCGAAAAAACTACTTGAAATCCAGCGGCGACTGTGCTATGTTAATGCTATTCTTTCTTAGACCTACAAAAAAGATATGTATTAGGAGGCTTTGCTATGAGCAAGCAACTGAACCGGGAGGAAGCCTGGGCACTGTTGACGGAGTATAACCAGGATCCGTTCCATCTGCATCATGCCCGCACGGTCGAGGGCGTCATGCGCTATTTCGCGCAGGAGCTCGGCTACGGCGACGAGGTGGATTTCTGGGGCATCGTCGGCCTGCTGCATGATCTGGATTTTGAGCGCTATCCCGATCAGCACTGCATCCAGTCGCAGGAGATCATGCGCGAGCGGGATCTCGACGAGCGGCTGATCCACGCCACAGCCAGCCACGGCTACGGCATCACGGTGGACATCCAGCCGGAGCACGAGATGGAAAAGGTGCTCTTTGCGACCGATGAGCTGACTGGCCTGATCGGCGCGGCGGCGCTGATGCGTCCGTCCAAGAGCGTGCAGGATATGGAGCTCAAGTCGCTCAAGAAGAAATATAAGAGCAGCGGCTTTGCGGCGGGCTGCTCGCGCGAGGTGATCCAGCGCGGCGCGGACATGCTCGGCTGGAGCCTGGACGAGCTGCTGACGCGCACGCTCGACGCCATGCGCGTGGTCGAGCCGCTCGTGGCCGAACAGGAAGCCAAAGAAGCCAAATAAGAAAAGGCCGGGGATACGCCCCGGCTTTTTTTACATCTGCAACATTCAACTTGAATTCCTTGTGATTTGGTAGTATATTATCCTTAGCATCTGCACACACACCTGTGCAGCAAGGAGGCAACAGATTATGGTCATCTCAACCAAGGGGCGCTACGCGCTGCGCCTGATGATCGACCTGGCGCAGCATTGCGACGAGGGCTTCATCTCGCTCAAGACCGTGTCGCAGCGGCAGGATGTGTCCCTGAAATATATGGAGGCGATCGCGGCGGCACTCAACCGCGCGAACCTCGTCAACAGCCAGCGCGGCAAGGAGGGCGGCTACCGTCTAAGCCGGCCGGCGAGCGAGATCACGGTCGCGGAGGTGCTGCACAGCACCGAGGGCAGCATGGCCGCCGTGTCGTGCCTCGATGCCGGGGAGAACGGCTGTGAGCGTGCGGCCCAGTGCCTGACGCTGCCGATGTGGAAAAAGCTCGACGCCGTCATGGATAACTACCTGTCCGGCGTGTCCGTGCAGGACCTGCTCGACGGCAAGGCATAAGGGCGCAGAACCGGGGAAAGAACGTGTGTTTTCTTTCCCCGGTTTTCTTTTTCAAATTCCTATTGACAATGTGGGAAATACATGGTATCATTTACCCACAAAGCAAATAGGAATTAAAGGAGGACAGTCTCATGCGCGTCTACGCAGACAATGCGGCAACCACAAAGCTATCCCCTGCCGCAAAGGAAGCCATGCTTCCGTATTTTGACGAGATCTACGGCAATCCCAGCACGCTCTACACCCTCGGGCAGGAGGCGGCCGAGCATCTGCTCGCCTGCCGCTCAGAGATCGCGCAGCTGATCGGCGCTGCCGACCCGCGCGAGATCGTGTTCACCTCCGGCGGCAGCGAGGCCGACAATCAGGCCATCATCTCCGCCGCCAGAAACGGCGCCCGTAAGGGGAAAAAGCACCTGATATCCACCAAATTTGAGCACCACGCGGTGCTGCACACGCTCGACAAGCTCCGTAAGGAGGGCTTTGACGTGACGCTGCTGGATGTGCACGAAAACGGCGTCGTCCGCGTCGAGGACGTGGCCGCGGCCATCCGGGACGACACGGCGCTCGTGTCCGTCATGTTCGCCAACAACGAGATCGGCACCATCCAGCCCATTGAGGCCATCGGCGCGCTTTGCCGCGAGCGGGGCATCCCGTTCCACACGGACGCGGTGCAGGCCGTCGGCCACGTCCCCGTGGACGTGCAGGCGATGCACATCGACCTGCTTTCATGCTCGGCGCACAAGTTCCACGGCCCGCGCGGCGTCGGCTTTTTGTACGCCAGGCGCGGCATCCCGCTCACGAACATCATTGAGGGCGGCGCGCAGGAGCGCGGCAAGCGCGGCGGCACGGAGAACACCCCGGCCATCGCCGGCATGGCCGCAGCGCTGCGCGAGGCGGTTGACCACATGGCCGAGAACACGGAGAAAGTCACGCGCCTGCGCGAGACGCTCATCGCCGGCCTCTCGACCATCGAGCACGCCCGGCTCAACGGCGACCGCGCGCAGCGTGTGCCCGGCACGGTGAACTTCTGCTTCGAGGGCATCGAGGGCGAGTCGCTGCTGCTCCTGCTCGACCGCAAGGGCATTGCCGCTTCGTCCGGTAGCGCCTGCACGTCCGGCTCGCTCGACCCCAGCCATGTGCTGCTGGCCATCGGCCTGCCGCACGAGGTGGCGCACGGGTCGCTGCGTCTGTCCGTGGGCGAATATAACACGGACGAGGAAATGGCGTACATCGTGGACAATGTCCGGCAGGTGGTCGCCTACCTGCGCAGCATCTCCCCGGTGTGGGACGAGCTGGAGACCGGCGCGCGCCCGCACCTGATTTGACACAATATAGATATAAAGGAGGCTTTCCTATGGCACTGTACAGCGAAAAGGTCATGGACCATTTTGAAAACCCCCGCAACGTTGGCAAGATGCCCGACGCTGACGGCATCGGTGAAGTCGGCAACGCCAAGTGCGGCGACATCATGCGGATGTATATCAAGGTAAACGACGGCATCATCTCGGACGTGAAGTTCAACACGTTCGGCTGCGGCAGCGCGATCGCGTCCTCGTCGATGGCGACCGAGATGATCAAAGGCAAGCCCATCTCGGAGGCGCTGGCACTGTCCAACAAGGCGGTCGTGGAGGCGCTCGACGGCCTGCCGGCCCAGAAGATCCACTGCTCCGTGCTCGCGGAGGAAGCGGTCAAGGCGGCCGTGAAGGACTACTACGACAAAAACGGCATCGCCTACGACGCCGCGCTCTTTGCAGAGCATGACTGCGCCGCCTGTCACGGCGGCTGATACCACCCTGCTGCTTCTGTTCTTCCCCCTTCTATGTTTTGCGGAAAGCACCCGTCCATTCGGCCGGGTGCTTTCTGTATGCCCGCAAAAAACACCCCCGCAGGTTTCCCGGGAAGCCTGCGGGGGCGCGGTGCGTCAGTAATAGATGCTGTTTCGCTTGGGCCTTGGTCGGAAGTGGATGCCCGACACCATGCCGAGCGCGGCAAACGTTGTGAACAGGGAAGAGCCGCCGTAGCTGAAAAACGGCAGCGTGATGCCGATGACGGGCGTGATGCCGATGCACATACCGATGTTCTCAAACGTCTGGAACGTCAAAAACGCGGCCACGCCGAAGCACACGAGCGAGCCCATGTTGCTGCCCGAGCGGATGCCGACCATGACGCAGCGGATGATGATGATCAGCAGCAGCATGATGACGAGGATGCAGGCGATCATGCCGAGCTCCTCGCCGATGACGGCATAGATAAAGTCTGTGTGCTTGCCGGCGAGGGCGTTGGACTGGCTCTGCGTGCCGTGGCCGAGGCCCGCGCCGGTCCACTGGCCGGAAGCGAGCGCGATCTTGCTCTGGTGCGGCTGCCAGTTGATGCCGGTGTTCGTCGGGTCGATGCTGGAGTCATACGGCGCGAGGATGCGGTTTTTCTGATAGTCGTGCAGCACGAATTTCCACAGCAGCGGGATCATCGCGGCGATGGCCGCAAAGCCGATCGCAAACCAGTGCAGCGCAAAGCCCGCGGCAAAGAGCATCACGAGGAAGATGGAGAAAAAGATCAGCGCCGAGCCGAGGTCAGACGACACGACGAGGATCAGCCCGAACAGCAGCACGAAATGGCCCGCCAACTGCGCGACCGACCACACGGAGTTGAGGTCGTGGTATTCTTTCAAGTAGCTGATCTGCTTTGCCAGAATGATGATGAACGTGAGCTTGACGACCTCCGTCGGCTGGATGCCGATGCCGAAAAAGCGCAGCCAGCCGGTGTTGCCGGTGTTGTCGCTCACGCCGAAGGGGATCAGCAGCAGCAGAAAGACCACGTTGAACGCGCACAGGATCTGCCACTTGTCGGCCAGCACATCCACGTCCAGCACGGTCATGACCACGAACGCGAAAACGCCGAGGATGAGCGACGCGCTCTGCACGATGACATACTTGGCCGAGTGGTACGACGCCGTGGCGCTCGAGATGACGACGATGCCGAAAATGGCGCAGATGAGGCCCATCACGAGCAGGAAAATATCCGCCCGGTGAAAAAACTCCTTTGCGTAGGACATGGCTTTTTTCATAATGGCCTCCTTTCCGCCGCGGCGGCGTTTTGAAATCGGCGCTTATTATATCACACAAAACGACTTTACGCAACGGCCGAAACCGTGCTATAATACTTCTTCAGAATCGGAGGGATATCATGCAGGAATATCTGACCCACAGCGAAGCGGAGACCGAACAGGCCGGCGCGGACTTTGCGCGCGCCCTGCCGGACGGCAAGGTCGTGGCCATGTACGGCGAGCTCGGCAGCGGAAAGACCGCCTTTGTGCGCGGCATGGCCCGCGGCATGGGGCTGACGTGCCGCGTCTCGAGCCCGACGTTCACGATCGTGAACGAATATGAAGGGCCCCGCGAGCTGATCCATTTTGATATGTACCGTCTCGGCAGTGCCGACGAGCTGTTCGACATTGGCTGGGAGGATTATGTCAACCGCGGCTCCGTCTGCGCCGTCGAGTGGAGCGAGAACGTGGAGGACGCTTTTTACGGCGACGAGATCGTGGTCCGGTTTGAAAAACTCGGCCCGACGACCCGGCGCATCACGATCACGGAAGGGAGCGGGACATCATGCTGATCCTCGCACTGGAGTCCTCGGCCAAGGCGGCGTCGGTCGCCCTGTGCCGCGATGGAGTGCTCATTGCCCAGAGCCAGCAGTGCAGCGGCCTGACGCACAGCTGCACGCTGCTGCCGATGGCGGAGCAGATGCTGAAAAATACCGATACCAGGCTTGCGGACGTCGACGCCATCGCCGTTGCGCGCGGGCCGGGCTCGTTCACCGGCGTGCGCATCGGCGTGTCCACGGCCAAGGGGCTTGCCTGGGGCGCGCAGAAGCCCGCCATCGGCGTGTCGACGCTCGAGGCCATGGCGTATCACGGTCTCGCGGCGGGGGAGGGCGCGCTCGTGTGCGCGGCCATGGATGCCCGCCGCAGCCAGATCTACAACGCCCTGTTCGAGATCCGGGGCGGAAAACCGGTGCGGCTTTGTGGAGACCGTGCGATTTCGCTCGCGGAGCTGGGCGAAGAACTGGGAAAAATGCAGAAATCCGCTTTTCTGGTTGGCGACGGCGCACAGTTGTGTTATAATACATGTTTGGACATGGGTATCCCTGCGGTGCTGGCGCCGGGCAATCTGGTCAGCCAGAGCGCGTGGGGCGTGGCCATGGCCGCCTTCGGGCAGACGCCGGCCCCGGCGGAGGAACTGCTCCCGGTCTATCTGCGCCTGTCGCAGGCCGAGCGGGAACGCCAGGCACGGCTGGCTGCTCAGGCGGCGCAAGAATGAAAAATTGAATCAACAAAGGAGACGACGAGATGAGTAAAGTTCACGTTTTTGACCACCCGCTGATCCAGCACAAGCTCTCGATCCTGCGCGACAAGAACACCAGCGTCAAGGAGTTCCGGGAGCTGATTTCCGAGATCGCCATGCTGATGTGCTTTGAGGCTACGCGTGACCTCCCGCTCGAGGAGATCGATGTGGAGACCCCGGTCGCCACGGCGCACTGCAAGCACATCGCCGGCAAGAAGCTGGCCATCGTGCCGATCCTCCGCGCCGGTCTCGGCATGGTCGACGGCATGGTCACCATGATGCCGAACGTCAAGGTCGGCCACATCGGCCTGTTCCGCGACCCGCAGACGCTTGAGCCCGTGAAGTATTACTTCAAGATGCCGCCCGACATTGCCGAGCGCGACGTCATCATCGTCGATCCCATGCTCGCCACCGGCGGCAGCGCGTCCGCCGCGGTGCAGTTCATGAAAGAAGTCGGCTGCAAGCACATCAAGCTCATGTGCATCATCGGCGCCCCCGAGGGCGTGGCCGTGATGCAGAAAGAGCATCCGGATGTGGACATCTACGTCGCAGCGCTCGACGATCATCTCAACGAGCACGGCTACATCGTCCCCGGTCTGGGCGACGCCGGCGACCGCATCTTCGGCACCAAGTAATTCTCTCCTGTTGATCCGTAAAGCAAACACCCGGTATTGGCGCGCCAATACCGGGTGTTTTTTTGCCCTTTTACTGCAGGTTCAGGTGCTTGCGCAGCATGCCGTGCGTGAGGAAGAAGCCCGCGCAAAACGCCAGCGCGCCCACACACGCGCAGCCGAGCACGGTCCAGAGCGCCTGCAGCACGGTCATCGTGTTGACGGCCGCGCTGGCCGACCCGTAGAACGCGCCGAAGATCAGCGCCAGCACGAGGCGCGTGCCGATCCAGAGCACAAAGAAGAACACGACGGACATGAGTCCCTTGTTTTTCTTGAAACTCTGACCAATCGCCATGGCGGCGTAGGTCATCAGGCACAGGGCAAGGCCGCACAAAACCACCAGCACGACCACGCCGACGGTGAGCCAGCCGGCCTGCGCCTGCGTGATCGTCGGCATACTGTACGGTGCGCCGAAGGTAAAGGCAAACCGAAACCGGACGATATCCTCGTAGCCGCCGAGCGTGCCGGACAGCAGCAGGCCGAGCGCGTCGACCGCGAACGTGCCGAGAAACCACACGATCGAGACGATCAGCTTCGAGAAGATCAGCTCCGTCGTCGAGACCGGCAGCGTGAACATCAGGTAGCCCTCGTCCGTCATCAGGTTGCGGTAAAACCGCAGGATCATGAGCACGACCGTCGTCACGACGGCGGCGATGAGTGAGAGTGAAAACACGAACGACACGAGCGCGCCGATGGTGCGGATCAGAAAGCCGTTCTGGTTTTCACACAGGCGGGTGATCAGGTTCGTGAACAGGCCGAGCACCGGCACGGCCGCATACAGCGGCAGCATGATGCGCGCTGTCGCGCGAAAATCCTGCTTTAAGAGTTTTCCTAGCATCTGAATACCTCCCGAAACACAGCGTCCACCGATTTGCCCTCCCTGGCGCGCAGCTCGTCGGCCGACGACTGCAGCAGCAGATGGCCGCGGTTGAGAAACGCCACGTCGTCGAGGATGTTCTCCACGTCCGCGATCAGGTGCGTGGAGATGACGACGGCGGCCTCGGGGTTGTAGTTGCTGATAATGGTGTTGAGAATGAAATCGCGCGTCGCAGGGTCGACGCCGCCGATCGGCTCGTCGAGCAGGTAGAGCTTCGCCTTGCGGCTCATGACGAGGATGAGCTGCACCTTTTCGCGCGTGCCCTTCGACATCTGCTTGATCTGCTGCTTGGGCTGGATGCCGAGCCGCTGCATCATCTGCACGGCCGCGCCGCGGTCAAAATCATCGTAAAAATCGCCGAAGAACGCCAGCAGCTGCAGCGCCGTCATCCAGTCGGCAAAATAGGTGCGCTCCGGCAGATAGGACACGATCTTCTTCGTCTCCCTGCACGGCGACTTGCCGTCGATGAGAATTTCCCCGGCGTCCGGCGTGAGCAGGCCGTTGGCCAGCTTGATGAGCGTGCTCTTGCCGCTGCCGTTCGGGCCGAGCAGGCCGACGATGTGTCCCGGCTCGACCGAGAGGTCCACGCGGTCGAGCGCCGGCTCCGCGCCGTAGCTCTTGCACAGACCCTTGCATGCGAGAATTGCCATGTTACATTTCCTCCTTTGCCTGCCGCAGATTCTGCTGCAGCAGCTCGAGCGCCTGCGCCCGGTCATAGCCGAGCTGCGCCAGCGCCTGCCAGAATGCGTCGATGCCGGCCTGCGCCAGCCGCCGCTTTTCCCGGTCGATGCGCGCCAGATCCTCTGTCACGGTGCGGCCGGCCGTGCGCTGCGTCCGGATCAGCTCCAGACGCTCGAGCTCGGCGAGCGCGCGCTGCATCGTGTTCGGATTCACGCCGGCGTCGGACGCGAAGTCGCGCACCGACGGCAGCTTGCTCCCGGGCGGAAACTGCCCGAGAATGATCGCGCGGGCGATCTGGTCCACGAGCTGCGTGTAGACAGGCGCGTCGTTGCGGATGTTCCAGTTCATGATGCCGCCTCCTGTCGAAATTGTGTATCGCTGTATTAAGCGATTAAGACAATAACACGATGTGCGCGGGATGTCAAGCCCAATTTTGCAAAAAAACAAAAACCGCCCGCAGCGATCGCTGCGGGCGCAAAGATTGCAGATTCAGATTTCGATTTCTTCCTTGACCGTGTCTTCCGCGAACGGAAGCGCAGCGGCCCTTCGCTGTGCGAGCAGGCCGGGGAGGATGGACACCAGACTGCCGCAGAGGATGCACGCGATACCGGCGAGCATATTGCCCGGGATTGCCTCGTGCAGCACCAGAAACGCCAGCAGCGGCGCGAGCGCGGGCTTGAAGAAGAACACGAGCGACGTTGTCTGCGCACTCGTGACCTCCATCGACAGGAAGTAGCAGGTAAAGCCGATACCGGTCACGCCGACGTAGATGAAGAGCACGATCGGGAGGTTGGTCAGCGTGTAGCCGGTGAAGAAGGGGATGCTCGCAAACGTGTCCAGACCGGCGGCCGTCAGGCCGGCAGAGAGGGCCGGAATGTGTGTCAAACCGGCGATCGCGATCATCTCGGCCGCGCCGAACAGAAAGCCGAAGCACGTCACGACGATGCCGCCGAAGCGCGCGCACTGGCGCTTGCCGCACACGCCGTAGAGCGCGAACAGCAGCGTCGCCAGCAGGACGTACACCACACCGAGCGCATCGAGCCGCAGGTGCCACGGCTGGATGATGAGCACGATGCCCGCCACGTCCAGCACGAGGCCCGCAATCTGGTTTTTCGAGATCGTCTCGTGCAGGAGCAGGAAGGCGAACAGCGTCACGAACACGGGGTTGCTGGAAAACAGCACGCCGACGACCGAAGCCTGGATGCGCGTGACGGATAGCTGATACAGCGACATACTTACCGCGATGCCCATCAGGCCCAGCAGGGCAAACGAGCCGAGCGCTTTGCCGTCAAGCTTCCGGCCGCGCTTTTTCAGTTCGCGCACGGCGAAAGGAATGAGCACCAGCCCGCCGACGAGAAACCGGCTGAAATTGAGCTGGATAGGGTTGAACTGTCCGGAGATCAGCTTCAGCGCGACCTCCATGCTGGAAAACAGCAGCGTCGTGACCGCAATGTACAGATCTGCGCCTTTAGCCTCGTTTCATACTTTGTTTCGTACTTGCACAAGCGGTTTCCGTTGTAACACTGTTTTGGACGCTTGTCAAGAAACGTCAAATATCCGACAAGCAAAACCGGCGCCCGGTGTCAGCCGGGCGCCGGGGCATATGCAGTTTGCTCAGCGCGGCAGGCGGCCGGCGTTGCGCTCCCAGAACACGCCGTCGGCGTAGCCCTGGATGGCGGGGTTTGTCTCCGCCAGCTCCAGCCGCTTTTCGGCCCAGGCGCAGTACTGCTCGCTGCGCTCGATGGCGACGAAGCGGCGGCCGAGCTTCTTCGCCGTCACGGCCGTAGAGCCGGAGCCGGCGAAGGGGTCGAGCACGATGCCGCCGGGGTCGGAGCTTGCGAGGATGAGCTTGGCCAGCAGCTTTTCGGGCTTTTGCGTCGGGTGGGCGGTGTTTTCCGGCATGGACCAGTAGGGCACGGAGATATCGTCCCAGAAGTTTGACGGGCACGTGTTGCGGAATTTGCCGTCCGGTGTCTCCTCCCAGTCCTTCGGCCGGCCGTCGGCGCGGTAGGGCGCGCGCACGCGGCGGCGCACCTTCACGGCGTCGACATGGAACGTGTAATCGTCCGTGCGGGTGGCGAACCAGATGTCCTCCATGCCGTTTTTCCAGTTGCGCTGCGCGCCGCGGCCCTTTTCCCGCTGCCAGGTGATGCGGTTCTGCAGCCGGAAATAGTCCTTGAGCGTCATGCCGATGACCGGGCTCGAGCGCCAGTCGCAGCAGACGTAGACCGAGGCGTCCGGCTTGAGCAGCGGCAGCAGCAGCTCGATCCATGCGCGCGTAAAGGCGGCGTAGTTTGCGTCCGTCGTGCGCCGGAAGCCGCCGCCGGAAAAGTCCTTGGTTAGGTTGTACGGCGGGTCGACGATCAGGAGGTCTGCAAAGCCGCGCGGCAGGTGCGGCGCGACCTGAAACGTGTCGCCGCAGATGGTGCGGCCGCACACGGCGTCGAGCGGCACGTCCTCCGTCACGCGCAGGCAGCGCGCGAGATACTCCGGCGCGTCCTCCGGCAGAAAGTCTATGGTCTTGTTGCGTTCGGCTTTCATGGTGTCACCTCGCAAGGGAAAAGCGGCTGTTTTGCGGGCGCATCAGGTCTCTCCCATGGCGTAGACCATGTCCCAGAAGCGCAGGTCAAACAGGCAGCACGTTTGGAAGATCTCGCACAGATGCTGTGTTGTCTGCTCGTCGATGTCCGCGCCGAGCGCGTCGATCCGGTCGATGAGCGCCTGATTCGTCTGGCGGTACTCCTCCGAAACGTAGCCCGCGAACCACGCGCCGTAGTGTTCGTTTTGAAGCGCGTCCGGATAGCGCGCCGCCATCTCCTGCGCGATGTAGGCATAGCTCCATGAGCAGTTTAAGAGCGTCACGAGTCCGGTCAGCACGTCCCCGGCCTGCGCCTCGCAGAGCATATAGTGGCTGTAGGCGCTGTTGTCGATGTGCGGGCGCGCGCGGCGGATCTCGTCTTCCGTGACGCCGAGGCGCTGCATGTACGGCAGATGCGTGCGGAATGTCTCGCCGATCGTGTTCGCCAACTCTCCGCTCAGAAAGCGGATCTGCTCGAAATCATCGGCCTTCTGGATGATGGCCGCGAAGATCTTCACGTAGTCCTTGAGGTAGAGATAGTCCTGCAGCATATAGTAGCGGAATTTTTCCATCGGCAGCGTGCCGTCGGCCATCTGCATCACGAACGGGTGGGAGAGGTACCGCGGCCAGATGTCCTGCACACACGCATGGAGCCGCTGCGAGAGCTTTGTGCCGTTATGCCCGCTCATTTGTGCGCAATGATGGCGACATAGCCGCCGCTCTGGTAGCCGGGCACGACGTCCTCCACGACCTCGTTGGTGTACATGGGGTTGCGCAGCAGCGTCTGATAAAAGTCAAAATCGTGGAAGCCGAGTGCCTTGAGCGCGTCGATCTTCTCCTCGGTGGAGTGCCACACGCCCGCGCAGCACAGCTCGAGTGGGTACGGCAGCTTGGGCATAACGCCGCTGAGCGACGGGTGGTCGAACGTGCCGGCCTCCTTTGCCAGCAGATACATGAAGCCGAACGCGCTCTCCTTGGGCACGTCCAGGGAAATAAACTTACCGTTCGGCTTGAGCGCCTTTTTGCAGACACCAAATGCGCGCGTCAGATCCTCCATATAGCTGGAGCTGCCGTTGAGGTAGATCACGTCGTAGGCATTTTCCTCCAGCTCGGCGTCCTCAATCGCGCCGAACGCGATCACGTTCACGCCGCGCTTTTGCGCGATCGCGCCCATGTCGTGCGAGGGCTCGATGCCCTCGATGCCGCTGCAGTCGATCATGCTCTCGAACAGGCCGCTGCCGCAGCCGACGGAGAGCACGCGCTTGCCGGCAATGTCGCCGAGTGCGGTCTGAAACAGGCGCAGCTCGCTCTGAAACAGGTTGTCGTTTTCCATAAACCAGGCATCATACTGCGCCGCATAGCCGTCAAATTTCGGTTTCATCATCAAAGGTCCTTTCTAAGTATCATTTCGTTTGCCGTAGCCGGCGGACGCGCCGCGCGGACAAAAATCAACGGTTTTTTCATTATAGCATACAAGTGTTTTGCCTGCAATCCCGCAATGTCGGCATCTAAAAGGGAAGCGCAAAAGAACACCGGCAGGCATCTTCGGATGCCTGCCGGTGGCTGCGAAGGCTCACTTCCATTCACAGTTTCACAACGATGGAAGCGGAATTCTCGTTCCTCTCCGGGAGGGGAATCAGCTGCCAGCCGCTTCATATACCTCTTTTAGGCTTAACTTTTCATCAAGGTCACAGAAACACCATTCGAGAGTTTTTTCTGTGAACCCGCTCAATTCCCAATGTTTGTATATTGCCAGATAATCATATTGCTTTTGGCTGATGAAATGGATGTCTTGAAGGGTCTGGCTCTCTGTATTAAAAATCGCAATGAAGTCACGATCACGCACCCCCATATCATTACGCACATAGCCCAACAGATAGCACGTGCCGGTTTTCTCGTCAAACTCCAGATGTCTTAGTACGGTTCGCACATCTTCAGCAAACAGTGTGCTTACTTTTGTAAAGGTGTTTGTCTCATAAACCCCAAGCTGAGTTCTTAAAGAAGTGATGGGCTTCTCGATATTGTAAAAAAAGCTACCGTCGGGCGAAAAGCAAAATCCTTCATCCTGTGCGCCAATCCTGGTGATCGTGATCCGTTTTAGCAGACAGAGGGAGTCCAGATCATAAAACCCCAGGCGCCCTTCTGTGGACTTCACGGCGATGATATTCTTTCCCGGCATAAAAGCGGCTGTATACGCATAGGGAATATCGCGGAATTTCGCAAGCTCATTTCCTGCTTTATCATATATATAAACCGTTCTGCCGCTGCAGCCCACCTGATAAGACTCGTTTTGATAAAAGCTCCAAAATCTTCTCATGCGAACGCTCCTTTTTCGATGCGCAAATTCTCGATTATTTCATTCATTATAGCATCAAATGGGGAATCCGCAAGAAATGGCATGCGAAAACTGGCACCTCGGTAGAATCTTGCTCTCTGCTGCTCCAAACCTCCTTTCACTTTACAACGGACATTTTTTCAGCAAAAAGCAGGGCGCGAATTTGTAAACATTTTGTGAACAAGCCGCCGTCGCCCGCCGTTCGTCGCTGCAACTCTTTCTGCTTTTACGGTATCGCGGCAGCGATGGGATTGCGACATGCCAACGGCAACATTGGCGTTACCATTAGCAACATTCGACCAGAGTGTTTTTCTTTCTCCCTAACCTTACTACAATTTCAAAAGCGCTTTTTGGCCAGTTCTGCAAAAAACGATTGAAATAAACCGTCTTACCCTCTCTTCACCACTACTACGGCCTGACTTGGGCAGTTGGCAAAGCCAGACACAAAAAATGGACAAGCAATCTCCTCATCTTTATTCAATCTTAATACGTCGCAAATGTCCCTTATCCGCTCTTAAAATCTCCGGCTGTATAATATAACCATCACAGAAATAAGGAGCTGCCTTTATGCCGGAAGAGATCATTCGTCGAAAGCGCCGCCTTTCGTCTTTTCAAATTATCATATTAGGTTTTGCCGCGGTCATTCTGCTCGGAGCACTGCTGCTGATGCTGCCGATCTCCACGACTGGAGGGAATGTAACTCCATTCAATGAAACGCTGTTTACAGCGACCTCTGCCGTCTGCGTGACAGGGCTTGTGGTGCAGGATACAGGCAGCTACTGGTCAACCTTTGGGCAGGCGGTTATTCTGGCGCTGATCCAAATTGGTGGTCTTGGTGTCGTAACCGTAGCAGCGTCGTTTGCACTGTTGTCCGGGCGAAGAATCTCTCTGATGCAGCGCAGCACCATGCAGGATGCAATTTCAGCACCAAAGGTCGGCGGAATCGTCCGCCTGACACGCTTCATCCTGCGAGGGACGTTTCTGATTGAGCTGCTGGGGGCGCTTGCCGTGCTGCCGGTGTTCTGCCGTGACTATGGAGGGCGCGGCGTCTGGATGGCGATATTTCATTCCATATCTGCTTTTTGCAACGCCGGGTTTGATATTCTTGGGACAGAAAGCAACCGCTATCCATCTCTTACCGGCTACGCGGACAGCCCGGTAATCAATATCACGATTATGCTGTTGATCGTGATTGGCGGCATTGGATTTCTGACGTGGGATGATATCTTTGAAAACAAGTGGCGGTTTCATCGCTACCGAATGCAGAGCAAGGTGATTCTCGTCACGACAGGTCTTTTGATTTTTCTGCCTGCTGTGTTTTTCTTCTTTTCAGACTTTTCCGCGCTTCCCTCCGGAAACCGGCTGCTGGCATCCTTTTTTCAGTCCGTCACGCCGAGGACAGCGGGCTTCAACACGGTAAATCTATCCGCGATGTCCGGTGCGTCGCAGGGCGTGATGATCCTTTTGATGCTCATCGGCGGTTCTCCGGGTTCTACAGCAGGCGGCATGAAAACAACGACGCTGGCGGTCTTGATTGCCAATGCCACTGCGACCTTCCGCCAGCGCGATAGTGCCCAATTTTTCGGACGCAGAGTCGATTGCAGCGCTGTCAAAACCGCCGCGACCATTCTGACGATGTATCTGGTGCTGTTCTTTGGCGGTGCGGTCTTTATCAGCGCATACGAGCATCTTCCGCTGTCTGCCTGCCTGTATGAAACGGCATCGGCGGTCGGGACTGTGGGATTGACACTTGGTATTACACCGCAGCTGCGCATTCCATCGCAAATGGTGCTGATCTTGCTCATGTATCTGGGCAGAGTCGGCGGTCTTACCCTCATTTATGCGGCACTTTCCAGCAAAAAAGCGGGGAATGCAAGGCTGCCGCAGGAAAAAATTACAATTGGATAAGGAGCCTTTTCACATGAAAAACATTCTATTGATTGGCACAGGCCGCTTCGGACGGCATATCGCAGTACAGCTTTATCAGCTGGGGCATCAGGTCATGGCAGTCGATACAAACGAGGAGCGAATCAGTGATGTGCTACCATATGTCACCAACGCACAAATTGGCGACAGTACAAACGCGGAGTTTCTTCGCTCTCTTGGCATCGGAAATTTTGACGTCTGCATCGTGACCATCAGCGGTAATTTTCAGAACTCGCTGGAAACCACCTCGCTGCTGAAGGAGCTGGGTGCAAAGCGCGTGGTATCGCGTGCCGAGCGTGATGTGCAGGCAAAGTTTCTGCTTCGCAACGGTGCAGACCATGTAGTCTACCCGGAAAAACAGGTGGCAAAATGGGCAGCGATCCGATACACTGCCGACCATATCTTCGACTACATAGAGTTCGACGAGCAGCACGCCATTTTTGAGGTGGAAGTACCAGAAGGCTGGGTCGGGAAAAGCATTGGCGAACTGAATATCCGCAGCAAGTTTGGAATCAACATTCTTGGCATCAAGCATTCGGGAAAAACCGACGTATCAATTACACCGGATACGGTGCTGTCCGGGGAAATGACGATTTTAGCGTTGGGCGAATACAAAGCGCTGCAAAAGTGTTTCCGAATCTGAACGGACGGTGAGGGTATGTGGAAGATGTCGTTTTGATCGCTGGGACAGCGTTAATGTTCCTGCTCAGCTGGTTTTTGATGAAGCGGCTGGATCGCTTTCTGGATGAAAATCAGAAGCGAATCGAGGAAGCGCCCGAACAACAGCAGCCTGAGCCGTGCGTGCATCTGGTCGGAAATATTTCTCCTGACGAACTTGAGGAAACGCTTTCCCGGTTTCGCAGCAGTCATGCCCATGTAGAAATCGTGATCTATGATTCAGAGCAATTTTTATTTCCAAACAACGAATCCGGTTGGGCGCAGTAGAAACCATCACATTTTGGTGCTATAATATCATTTAAGAGGGGTGGTGAAAATGTGCAGAACAAAGGAAGCAAACTGCCAAAAGAGCATATTCTTGTGTGCCTGTCCTCGTCTCCATCCAATGAACGCATTGTACGAATGGCAGGGAAAATGGCACAGGCATTTAGTGGCAGCCTTACCGCGCTTTACGTGCAGACACCCGAAGACGCTGATATGAATGCGGAAGATACCGTTCGCTTGCAGGTGAATATGCGTCTGGCTCAGCAGCTTGGCGCAGAGATCGTCACAACGCATGGTGAAGATGTGGCAACACAGATCGCGGAATATGTGCGTCTCTCTGATGTGACCAAAATTGTGATTGGGCGAAGTGGCGTACAGCGGCGGCATTTTTGGAGTGAACCGACGCTGACAGAACGGCTCATTACGCTTGCACCAGAGGTGGACATTCATATCATTCCGGATGTGGAAGCCTATAAGAGCTACCGCAGGAAACGGCTGCTTCCCATCCGTCCGGCGTTTCCGACCGCATGGGAACTGCTTCTGACCATCGGGATTCTGGCAGCTGCGACGGTCATCGGATGGGTCTTTCTGCGGCTCGGCTTTGCAAATGCCAATATCATTATGGTTTACCTGCTGGGGGTGCTTCTGACTTCCGCTTTTACCAGCGGATATACCTGCGGTGTGCTGTCCGCTTTTTTGAGTGTCATCCTGTTCAATTATTTTCTAACGGAACCCCGGCTGTCTTTGGCAGCCTATGGCAGCAAATACCCAATAACCTTTGCCGTCATGTTTGCAGCGGCGCTTTTGACCGGTACGCTTGCCGCAAAGCTCAAAGCCCATGCGCAGCTATCCGCGCGGGATGCCTATCGGACAAAACTCCTTTTTGATATGAACAGGCAGCTTCAAAAGGCGGAAACACCGGATGAGGTCTATCAGATGACCGCGACGCAGATACAGAAGCTCATGCAGCGGGACGTTTTGATTTATCCGGCACAAGGCGATGCGCTGCTGGATGGGAATGTTTATCCTGCAGACGGAAGCAGCCCATATTGCATCCCGGATACTGATCAGGAACAGAACGTGATTCAATGGGTCTGGCAAAACCGAAAGCGTGCTGGCGCAACGACGCAAAACTTTCCAAAGGCAAAACGGCTGTATCTTGCCATTCGTACCGGGCAGCGGGTTTTCGGCGTTGTCGGGATTCCGATGGAGAAGCAAACGCAGCCTGACGCATTTACATCCAGCGTGCTGTTTTCCATTCTCGGCGAGTGCGCTCTGGCGCTGGAAAGCCTACGCAACGCCGAAGAAAAGGAAAAAGCCGCCGTCCTTGCAAAGAACGAACAGCTTCGTGCAAACCTTCTGCGTTCAATTTCCCATGACCTTAGGACCCCGCTGACCTCCATTTCCGGCAACGCGGATACGCTGCTGCACAGCTATAACGTGCTGGATGAACAAACGCGGAAACAGATTTTTACGGACATTTATGACGATGCGCAATGGCTGACGGGACTGGTTGAGAACTTGCTTTCCATTACAAAAATTGCGGACGGCAGCGTAAAACTGCACCTTTCTGATCAGGTCGTGGACGATATCGTATCGGAATCGCTCCGACATATTGACCGAAGGTCGGTGGAGCATCACATTACAGTAGATTGCGGAGATGAGCCGCTGCTGGTGCGGGTAGATGCAGGACTCATCATGCAGGTGCTTATCAACTTGGTGAACAATGCAGTCAAATATACTCCGGCTGGCTCGAACATCCGGATCACGGCAATCCCGCGAGACAATATGGCTGAAATATGCGTCAGCGATAACGGTCCCGGTATTCCAGATGAACTGAAGGAACGTGTTTTTGAAATGTTTTTTACCGGGGGCAATCCGATTGGCGACAGCCGCCGAAGTCTTGGGCTTGGGCTTACGCTCTGCCAAGCCATCATTCATGCCCATAATGGCGAAATGACATTGAAAGAAAATTCGCCGCATGGCTGCATCTTTTCCTTTACAGTACCGCTCAGTGAGGTGAACTTAAATGAATAAGCCGCTCGTCCTCGTTGTAGAAGATGATACCCCTGTGCGCAATCTGATCACTACAACGCTGAAAACCCACGAATACAGGTATCTTTCTGCGCAAAACGGCGCAAGCGCCGTGATGGAGGCGCTGTCTCACAACCCGGACATTGTGCTGCTTGATTTGGGACTGCCAGATATGGACGGCGTGGAGATCATCCGAAAAATCCGTTCGTGGTCAAATATGCCGATCATTGTGATCAGCGCCAGAACAGAGGATTCTGATAAAATCGTGGCGCTGGATGCCGGGGCGGACGATTATCTCACCAAGCCCTTTTCCGTGGATGAACTGCTGGCGCGGCTGCGAGTGACGCAGCGGAGACTGTCGCTGATGAAAACAGACGCAGCGCAGGAATCTCCGGTTTTTACGAACGGTGCGCTGAAAATCGACTATGCGGCAGGCTGCGCATATCTTGATGGTGCAGAACTGCACCTAACGCCCATCGAATACAAACTGTTGTGCCTGCTCTCCAAAAATGTTGGTAAGGTTCTGACACACACCTACATCACGCAGCAGATTTGGGGCAGCAGTTGGGAAAACGATATTGCTTCTCTGCGGGTGTTCATGGCGACCCTGCGCAAAAAGCTGGAACGCGGAAAAGACGGGCCGCAATACATACAAACGCACATCGGAATCGGCTATCGGATGCTCCGCGTCGAATAGCAGGGAGGCTTTCAAAAAATCTATGAATCATCATGCTGCTGAAAAACCCTCCGTTACCGCGCAGTATGGTGTCAAGCCTGCTGCCTCTGCTGCAGCGAAAATGGCAGCCAAGCAAGAGGAGTTTGTCGCACCCGATGTTAAGGATGGCTCCATTGTTCTGCACAAAGCATTCGGAGAAGGTGCGGTCACCAAGATTGACAAAGCGCAGAAACACATCCGTGTCACCTTTGGTATTGGCGAAAAGACATTCATCTTCCCGGATGCTTTCAAGCAGGGATTCCTGAAAATGAAGGGAGAGTAATCCATGCCGGAAATATTCAGTAATACAACGCTGACGGTCAATCAGCTTATAGAAAAGATCGACACAGGCGAACTCGGACTGCCGGAATTACAGCGCCCCTTCATCTGGAAAGATTCAAAGGTGCGTGACTTATTCGATTCCATGATGAGAGGCTACCCCATTGGCTACCTTATGCTGTGGGAGTGTCCGTCTCTTGATAAGAAAAAATCCATCGGTGTCGATGCCCACAGCTACGACTCACCCAAGGAAGTCATCATTGACGGTCAGCAGCGTTTGACTTCGCTCTATGCCGTTATGAAGGGCAAGAAGGTTATCAACTCAAAGTTCGATGAGAAGAGTATTGTTATCTCCTATTGCCCGCTGCAAAACAAATTTGAGGTTGGTTACCAAGCCACGAAGAACGACCCAGAATGGATTTATAATATTAGTGACCTGTTCACTTCCACGAACACCTTTAAGTTCATCGGTGATTTCATCAAGAAACTGGGTGACTATAGATCCACCAAAGGGTCCGAGCTTACAGATGAAGAACAGGGCTTAATTGCGGATCGCATCAACAGTGTGGTCAATCTGAAAAGCCATACGCTTCCTGTGTTCGACATAAAGTCCACCGCAGAGGAAGAGGATGTCTCTGAAATATTCGTCCGTGTAAACTCTGGTGGTGTTTCTCTGAAACAGAACGACTTCATCCTCACCTTGTTGTCCTTGTATTGGGATGATGGACGTCGTGAGATTGAGCAATTCAGCAAGGATTCCACCGCTCCGGCAAAAGGTAAAACGACCTCTTACAATCAGCTGACCACCGTGTCAGCGCAGGATGTCATCCGCGTTGTTATGGCATATGCATTTGACAGAGCCCGTTTGAAGTATGGCTATAAACTGCTCAGAGGTGCCGACTTTGATAAAAAGGGTGCCGTGGATGATAATCTTCGTGTTCAGCGTTTCAATACTCTCAAGGAGAAACTACCGGATGTCCTCGATGTACACAGCTGGCATGAGTTTATCAAAGCCATCATGAACGCAGGATATTTGTCCGGGGATTTGATTCTGTCTGGCAACGCAATATTCTACACCTATGCCTTGTATTTGATTGCGAAGCACCGCTTCAATGCATCGTATAATGAGAATATGCACCTTACCTCGCTGTGGTTCTTCTATGCTTCGCTCATTTCGCTGTACACGGGCTCCTTTGAGTCTACGGTGGAAAACCATCTAAATACCATCAAAAGCCTCAAAACTCTGGATGAGTACAAGGAGTTCATCCTGTCCAGAGTAAACGAGCGTTTGACGAATGACTACTTTGACATCACCCTGGTTGGTTCGGAGGGCTTGGCTGTTTCGGGACGAGGTAATAATGCATGGAATGCCTATGTGGCATCGCTGAACATTATGAACGCAAAAATCCTCTTCTCCAAGAGCAATCTGCTTGTGTCAAAGCTGTTCGAGCCCGGAACAGACGGTAACCGCAAGTCTCTGGAAAAGCATCATCTTTTCCCAAAGGCTTACTTGAAGTCCCAAGGATACTCTGATGCGAAGATTAACCAGATGGCAAACTACGCATTCATTGACTGGAAGGACAACATGGACATCCTGGATGATGCTCCGTCTGTGTATTATCCGATTGTCTGCGCCGGATTGTCTGACGAGCAGATCCGTGTTATGGAAGAGGAGAACGCTCTGCCTCACGGTTGGGAAAATATGGACTACGAGGACTTCCTGATTGAGCGCAGGAAATTGATGGCGGCAAAAATCAAGGCAGCCTTTGAGATTCTGAAAAAGGCAGCGACTTGAGCGAGACCACATTATAAATTCCCACACCTTTTATCAATAGGGAATGCTGTAAATCAACGATTATCTCTGTAATTCAACGAATACCCCACTAAAACAACGATTGCCCTTGTAATTCAACGATTTACGCTCTTTCAACGATTACGAGGACCACGAAGCCCACGCAAAGGCAAAAACCCGACCATGAAAACAACCTGGCCGGGTTTTCTTTTGGGGCCGCTGGGTGCAAAAGTGCCGCAAACACGCCGTTTTTGCCAAAAAGTAAGAACCGTAACCCCGATACGCTTTGTATCAAAATTACGGTTCTTATTTGGCGGAGAAGGAGGGATTCGAACCCTCGATACCCTTGTGGGGTATACACGATTTCCAATCGTGCGCGCTCGACCAGGCTACGCGACTTCTCCACGTTCTGTTCGGGTTGCTTACATTTTAAGTTGTCAGCTTGCACATTATAATCAAGATTCGTCATAAAGTCAAGTACCATTTTGAAAGAAACGCATTTTTTGCGCGTATTTGTCTCAGCCCAGCAGACAGGCGAGCAGGTTTCGCACGGCTTGGGCGTGGCAGCGGTCCTGCTGCGCCATGGCGGCCAGCGTTTGGTGCAGCGGGGACGGCGCGGTGTTCGCCGCCGCGTCGAGCCGCTCCGCCAGCTTAAGCTCCTGCGTATAGACGCAGCGCAGATCCTGCGCGGCCGTGCCCAGACGCGGGCAGGCGGCGGGCGGGACGCAGCGCTCGCCCGTGCGCAGAAAATACTCCACCTGCAGCTCCTTCTGATGTGCCCGCTCCTGCGCCGCGATGCCGAGCAGCTGCTGCCGCCCGGTGCGGATGCGCTGCGAGAGCGCTATGTAAAACGCAGCCCCGGCCGCCTTGGCGCGGATGCACTCGGCGAGCAGATCGGTCAGCGTGTCGGCTTCCGGCGGCGTGGTCACGGGCGCGTCCACGCTGCCCGCTACACGCTGCCATACGCGCTGAAATGTGCGGTTGTCAAGAAAAACGGAATCCTGCATCGTCCATACCCCCACACCATGCTATGGCCCGGCTTGCAAAAACGTGCGAAGTGTGCCATAATCACGGCAGAGACTTTTCCGTCGGAGGCGACCATTATGGCTCGATTTTTCATAGCAGGTACGAATTTCCCGAATGGCCGGGCGATCATCCGCGGCCGCGACGCCGACCACCTCCGCGTGCTGCGTCTGCGCGCGGGCGACGACATTGTCATCTGCGACGGCGCGGGGCGCGACTATAAGTGCCGCCTGATACAGACGCTGGAGCACGAGGCCGAGGCCGAGGTCATCGAGGTCGTGCCGTGCAAGGCAGAGCCCACTGTGCGCTCGACGGTGTTTGCCGGCCTGCCGAAGGGGGAGCGCAGCGACTTTCTCGTGCAGAAGTGCACGGAGGCGGGCGCGTCCGAGATCGTGTTTTTCTCCTGCACGCGCTGTGTGGCCAAGGCCGTCAATATGGAAAAGAAGCTCGAGCGCTGGCAGCGCATCGCCGAGGAGGCGGCCAAGCAGTCCGGCCGCGGCATCATCCCGCAGGTGCGCTATGAGGCGGACTTCGTCGCTGTGCTCAACGACGCACTGCAAACCGATCTGCCGCTGTTCATGTACGAGACCGGCGAGCGCGAGACGATCCGCGACGCGATCGAGCACACGGCGTCCCCGATCGCATCGGCGGCCATCATCACGGGGCCGGAGGGCGGCTTTGCCGAGTTTGAGGTCGACATGGCCCGCAAGCTCGGTATGCACATCTGCTCCATGGGCGAGCGCATCCTGCGGTGCGAGACGGCTCCGGTCGTCGCGCTCACGGCGCTGATGTACGGCACCGGCAATTTGTAAACTTTTTTTGAAGTTGGGGCTTGACAAGCCCTGCGTGTGTATGTAATAATACTCGACGCAATCAAATAAATATCCGTCGAAACCTCAAGGATCGGCTCGGCTGAGACTGGAGGCGGAGGAACTCTGGAGAATCCCGCATGAAAGCGGGTGCCGAAGGTGCAAGGCGAAAGCCGAATCTCTCAGGCAAAAGGACAGAGCGAGTGCCCGATGTGTGCGGGCGTTCAAGCGCTGTTTGTTCTCTGGAGCTGCTGGTCAAAACGACCGGCAGCTTTTTGCTTTGCAAAAATTCAATGCAGAGGGAGAAACAACATGGATACCTTACTCAAAATCGTGCAGACCATCAACATGTACCTGTCAGACTATGTGCTGATCATCCTGCTCCTCGGCGCGGGTCTGTATTTCACCATCCGCACGCGGTTCGTGCAGGTGCGCTGCTTCGGCGAGGGCTGGCGGCGCTTCTTCGGCGAGTTCAGTCTCAACGGCGAGAAGCACAAATCCGGCATGAGCTCGTTCCAGGCACTGGCGACGGCCGTCGCGGCGCAGGTCGGCACCGGCAACATCGTCGGCGCCTGCGGCGCGATCCTCATCGGCGGCCCCGGCGCGATCTTCTGGATGTGGATCATCGCGTTTTTCGGCATGGCGACGATCTATGCCGAGGCAGTGCTCGCGCAGGAGACGCGTGTGGTCGAGTCGGACGGCACGGTCCTCGGCGGCCCGGTGTACTACATCAAGCGCGCGTTCCCGAACGGCTTCGGCAAGTTCCTGGCCGGTTTCTTCGCGGTCGCGATCATTCTGGCGCTCGGCTTCATGGGCTCCATGGTGCAGTCCAACTCCATCGGCGAGGCGTGCCAGAACGCGTTCCACATCCCGAGCTGGGTCATGGGCCTGATCGTTTCCGCCATCGCGGCGTTCATCTTCATCGGCGGCGTGCAGCGCATCGCCTCCGTCACGGAGAAGATCGTGCCGGTCATGGCCTGCCTGTATCTGGTCGGCGGCCTGATCGTGCTCTTTGCCCGCATCCGCTACGTGCCGGAGACCTTCGGCATGATCTTCAAGTACGCCTTCGTGCCGCAGTCCATCATCGGCGGCGGCATCGGCTATGCGCTCAAGACGGCCATCAGCCAGGGCGCCAAGCGCGGCCTGTTCTCGAACGAGGCCGGTATGGGCTCCACGCCGCACGCGCATGCGCTGGCCAACGTCAAGAGCCCGCACGAGCAGGGCACGGTCGCAATGATCGGCGTGTTCATCGACACGTTCGTCGTCCTGACCATGACGGCGCTCGTCGTCATCTCCACGCTCTACGCCGGCAACGGCCCGCTGGCCCACGGCGCGGTCGACGGCATCTCCAAGACGAACATGGCGCAGCTCGCGTTCTCGAGCGTGTTCGGTGATACGCTCGGCAATGCGTTCGTGGCTATCTGCCTGCTGTTTTTCGCGTTCTCGACGATCGTCGGCTGGAACCTCTTCGGCCGCATCAATGTCAATTATCTCTTCGGCAAGAAGGCAAACCTTGCCTACTCCATCATCGCCATCATCTTCATCTTCCTCGGCTCCTGCCTGTCCAATGATCTGGTCTGGGAGCTGACGGATATGTTCAACCAGCTCATGGTGCTGCCGAACATGATTGCGCTCGTCGCGCTGTCCGGCATCGTGGCCGTGGCCGCACGCAAGCGCAGCGACGAGCACGAACTGCGCAAGTAACATCCCAACAGAAAAACCGCCCTGCACCGATCGGTGCAGGGCGGTTTTTGCATGTTCGCTTATTTGCAGCGGCGCAGCACCTCGAGCGTGTAGCGCCAGACGCGCTGCACGGAGGCAATGTGCATCCGCTCGCGGCAGGTGTGGATCTCCGTCAGATCCGGGCCGAAGGACACGCAGTCGAGCCCTGGCAGCTTTCCGGCAAACAGTCCGCACTCGACGCCGGCATGGATGGCTTCCACCTTCGGGTCGCGGCCGTACTGTTCGCGGAAGACCGCGACCATGCGCTCGCGCAGAGGCGAGTCCTTGCGGTATTCCCACGCGGGGTAGTCGCCCGAGACGGCCACCGTGCCGCCGAGCTGCGCCATCAGGCAGCGCAGGCGTGCGACGAGCATCTCCTTTTGCGTGGACACGCTGCTGCGCACGCAGAACGACGCCTGCACGGTGTCCGCATCCGTCGTCAGGATGCCGAGATTCAGCGACGTCTGCACGAGACCCGGAATGTCCCGGCTCATGGCCTGAATGCCGTTCGGCAGGCAGCAGAGCATGCACACGGCGCGCTGCGTGGACGCCTCGTCCATCGGCGGCTGCTGCGCCTGGGCTGCGTCAACGCGCACGGACACATCCGGGTCGGCGGCCGCGTATTCGTGCCGGAGCGCGGCGTCCATGTCCGCGATCGCCGCCTGCGCGGCGGCTGCATCGGCCACGGCGATGACGGCCCGGCTCTCGCGCGGGATGGCGTTATCCTTCAGGCCGCCGGCGACGGAGACGAGCCGCAGCGGCGTGCGCGCGCCGACGGCGTACAGCACGCGGCCCATGAGGAGGTTCGCGTTGCCGCGGCCCTTGTCGATCTCTGCGCCCGAGTGGCCGCCGAGCAGACCGCCGACCGTCACGGTCAGCGCTGTGCCGGAAAACGGCGCGCGCGTGACCGGCAGCGTGCACACGGACACGTTGCCGCCGGCGCAGCTGACGGTAAGCACGCCCTCGTCCTCGGAGTCGAGGTTGAGCATCGTGCGCCCCTTCAGCACGGAGGCGTCCAGTGCGGCTGCGCCGAGCATGCCGGTCTCCTCATCGACGGTGATGACGACCTCGAGCGGGGGGTGGGGGATGTCGTCCGCAGCCAGGATCGCCAGCGCCATGGCCACGGCGATGCCGTCGTCCCCGCCGAGCGTTGTGCCGCGTGCGCCGATCGTATCGCCGTCCACGAAGAGGTCGAGCCCCTCGCGGGCCATGTCCTTCGTGCAGTCCGGCGCAGTCTCGCAGACCATGTCCATGTGCCCCTGCAGGATGACCGGGGCGGCGGATTCATACCCCGGCGTGCCGGGTGCGAAGATGATGACATTGTTGTGCGCGTCCTGAATGCAGCGCAGCTGATGTTCGGCTGCGAAGCGAACAAGGTAATCGCTGATGGCTTTCGTGTTGCCGGAGCCGTGTGGGATGGCGCACAGCTGCTCAAAACAGGAAAAGACAGCGCGCGGCTCAAGATGATCGAGAATCGGCATGACAAATCTCCTTTTCTGGTGAAATGGACCCGGCGGACACGCTGCTGTGCCCGCCGGGGATGGTTACGATTCGGCCGGGATCTGCACCCGGGACAGGGAGGCGCGGATGTTGCCGGTGAACAGCAGACTCAGGCGGCGGATCTGCGCCTCGAGATCCTCTTTCATCCCGTTTTCGAGCCATTCGTAGAAAATGTCCGTGATGCCGAAGCGGTAGAGGTCGCACACGAGCTTTTTGTCCGCCTCGCTCACGCGCAAGCCGTGGGCCTGTGCCTCCACATAGCTGCGCATCATTTCCCCGGAAATGCGGTCCACATGCTTTTCCAGCTCCAGACGGTGCGAGGAGGTGTAGATGTGGTACACGGCGCGCTTGTGCTCACGCGCGAAGCGGGAGGCGGTGATCATGCACTCTTCCCAACTGCCGGTCGTCTCAAATTCATCGAGCGCGCGCTCGGTCTCGCGGCGCAGGATGGTATCGAGCAGCTCATACAGGTCGGAGTAATGATAATAAAACGTCCGGCGTGTGATCTGGCATTCTTCCACGAGCTGCGTTACGGTGATCTTGTCAAACGGCTGCTCGGACAGAAGCTTCAGGAACGCATCCTGGATGGCGGCTTCAGTCAAATGTGCCAAGCGGGATCCCACCTTTCTGGTCGTGCGGCGCGGTCATTGCGCGGCCGGTTGTGTGTCCTGTGCGGGGAGATATTCGATGTGCGCATAGCTGTGCCGCCGGGCGACAGTATCGCACATGAATGTATAGACTTTTTGATGCAGGGCCCGGCGGGCGCTGCGCGGCGGCAGGGATGCGTCCGGGTAGACCGGCTCGCCGACAACGACGGTGATGCACGGCGGCAGAAACCGCAGCAGCTTCCGCTGCCGGTAGACGACCACCACGCCGACGGCGGGCACCTGCTCGCGCACCGGATAGGCAAACGCTGTGTCCGGGAACGGGCGGATACCATTATAATATGGCCAGATGTGCGCCTCCGGGTAGATCATGACGGCCTGGCGGCGCTCGAGCCGCCGGTGGATCGCGGCCAGAAACTGCCGCGTGCCGTCGATCGTGTCGGCCAGCGGGACGGCCCCGAGCATCTGCACGATGTTGCGCACACCCGGAATGGAGACTGTGTCCGCCGCGGTGACGATGTTTGCGCGGCGCGGGAACGCCAGCAACGTCGGGATGAAGGCATCCGCCAGCGTGTTCGTGTGGTTACCGTAGAGAAAATAGCCGCTGGGCAGCTCGCGCAGCGCTTTGCGGTTTTCGATCCGCAGGCCGAAAACGAGCTTGCAGTACAAAAACAGAAACGGCGTCATGATCAGCCGGTAGACGACGAACGCGAGCGCCTGCCAGACCGGGCTGGGGTGCTCATAAGGAAAGTCGGCGCCGATCGGCTTCGGCCGGATGTGCCCGTTCGTCGGCGCGAAGTCGTCGTGCAGCGGGTCGTGATAATAGATGGTCTTGCGGCTCATGCCGGCTCACCGCGCAGGGCGACGGCGTCAAAGAGCATCTGCTCCATCTGGCGCATGCAGCTCTGCTGTTCAAACTGCGTGCCGCTCTCGAGATATTTCCGGCTGTAGTCCGCGCGCTCGGCCGGGTGCTCGACCCAGTAGTCGATCTTGGCGGCCATATCCTCGGGGTCCTTATTTTTAAATAGAGATTTCTCGTCGAGCGCGAATGACTTGGCCGCACTCTTCGGGGAGTTGGCGATGACCGGCACCAGCCCGCAGGCGATGGCCTCCAGACAGGCGATGGACTCGATCTCCACCTCGGCGGGGTGACAGTAGAGGTCGGCGCAGCGCAGCAGATTCAGCAGGTCCTGCCGTGAGAAAAACGCGATCTCCATGTCGACGCCGTATTTTTCGGCCAGATGACGGTAATGCTCTTCACGCGGCCCTTCACCGGCGAGGATCAGGTGGATCTGCTCGCGGTGGGCCGAGCGGCCGATGGCCTTGATGAGGATCTCCTGATTCTTTTCGCTCGACAGGCGGCCGGTCGAGACGATGAGGAACTTGCCTTCCAGTCCCGCCGGGCGCTTGGCCGGGCCGGGCGTGAACATGCTGTTGACGCCGTTGGAGATCACGCGGCCGTTCGTCGGGCCGACGACGGCCTCAAACGTGTCGCGGATGAACTGCGTCGGGTAATGGATGATGTCCGAATACTGATACACCATCTGGTAGCAGGCGCGGTAGACGCCGCGGTTGATCGCATCGAGATCCTTGCACAGAAAGTGCGCCGTGACGTTCTCGGCCTGGCAGTGGAAGCTGGAGGTGATGGGCTTGTTATACGCCTTGGCGATTTTCACCGCCGTGTGCGACAGCTGCAGCACGAACGTCGTGTGCACGACGTCGCAGTCGCGGATCGCGTCCTCGAGCAGGGAGCGGTCCAGGCGCGGCAGCGTCACGCCGTTGCGCTCCACGATCGGGTTGAGCAGGTAGAGGTTCAGCTCCGGTACGACGTAAAAGCACTCGTTGCCGGCCTTGTCCTGATCGGCACAGACCACGCGCACCGTGTGCCCCTGCGCGCGCAGGAAGCGGATGAGGTTCATGCAGGCAATCGTGGTGCCATTGTTTTCTTCGCCCAGAATATCACAGACAATCGTGATCGTCATGTTGTCGTATCATTCCTTGTTTTTTGAATTGGCAGGAGCGTCCCGCCGCATGATGCGACATTGCTCATTGTAACCGGAAGAAATGAGAGCCGCATGAAAAATAGAGGATAAAGATCCATTCATTTAAGAATTCAAACAAATCTCACAATATCATATCATACTTTCTCACGTGAGAAAACCTCTCATTTTCCTGAAAATGTGACGGATTTTTTGCAAGGATCGCAAAACGGACGCGCGCCCTCTTGAATTACGTTTTCGAATCGTGTATATTATTTATACCCATGTGTTCATATTTTTTGTTTTAGGAGAGCAAATTATGACAGACTATCAGAAGATGTATCAGGAAAAGCTGACGACGCCGGATAAGATTGCCCAGCAGGTGCAGTCCGGCTGGCTGCTCGGCATGGATACGGCGACCTCGCAGACACCGGCCATCATGACCGCAATCGCGGAGCGCATCCGCAACAGCGATATTACGGGCGTGAAGGTGCAGGCCCTGCTCGATGCGTACCCGTTCGAGTTTTATACCGACCCCACGCTGGCCGGCAAGATGACCGGCTACAGCTGGTTTTCCAGCAGCGCGGCGCGCAAGGCGGTCAACGCCGGCTATGCCGATATCATCCCGGCATATTACCGCGATTTCCCGACCCGCATCCGCACGGAGTACGACTATGACGCCGTGTGCGTCGAGGTCGCGCCGATGGACCGCCACGGCTACTTCAGCCTGGCGCTCAACGGTTCGTATATCGACGCCATGCTCGACAAGACCAAGCGTATCTTCCTCGAGGTCAACGACCGCCAGCCACGCGGCCTGTGCGGCTCGCTGATCCACATTTCGCAGGTCGACGCCATCGTGGAGTATAACCACGATCTGCCGGTCCTGCCGCCGGTCCAGCTCGACGAGGTGAGCAAGACGATCGGCGGCCTCATCGCCGAGCGCATTCCGGACGGCGCGTGCCTGCAGCTCGGCATCGGCGCGATCCCGGACGCGACCGGCATGGCGCTCAAGGCCAAGCACGACCTCGGCATCCACACCGAGATGTTCACCGACTCCATGGTCGAGCTCATCGAGTGTGGCGCGGTCAACAACAGCAAAAAGCAGATCCATCGCGGCAAGACCGTCACGACGTTTGCCTTCGGTTCGCAGCGCATTTATGACTATATCGACGATAACCCGGCCGTGGAGATCCTGCCGGTCGAATACGTCAACGATCCGGACGTCATCTGCCAGAACGACAACATGATCTCCATCAACGCAGCGGTCGAGGTTGACCTCTTCGGCCAGGTCTGCGCCGAGTCGGTCGGCACGAAGCACATGTCCGGCTCCGGCGGCCAGATCGACTATGTCCGCGGCGCCTGCCAGTCCCGCGGCGGCAAGAGCTTCATCGCCTTCACGTCCACGGCCAAGGGCGGCACGATCAGCAAGATCAAGTCCATCCTCACCCCGGGCGCCGTCGTTACGACGAGCAAGAACGATGTCGACTACATCGTCACCGAGTACGGCGTGGCGCATCTGCGCGGCCGCAGCCTTGGCGAGCGTGCCCGCCAGCTGATCGCCATCGCGCACCCCGACTTCCGCGACGAGCTGACCTTCGAGGCCAAAAAGCGCGGCATTATGATCTGATCCCGCAGTGCAAAGCCTGCTGTCCGTATCCCACGGACGGCAGGCTTTTTTTGTCCATACGCATTCTGTATCTGGGCGCACACAATGGTGACGTGTGTTTCATCAAGCGCTGGGAAATGTGCAAAAGTGTTACATTTGTACCGCAGTGGGGATTGTGCATTTCTCGCAGCGGCAATATAGTGTAACCATAAAAAGGGGACAGATTTCGATGCTGTCCCAAATCTATTGGAGGGATTTTTCATGAAGAAAACGTGGAGCAGAGTGCTCGCCACCGTTCTGGTTCTGGCGATGGTGCTTTGCATGCCCGGTTTCGCAGCAAGCGTTGCCGATACGACGGACTTCGAGTCCGATCGTGCGACCTCTGCTGACGAACTGACGGACGCGGATCTGCCGGAGCTCCTGTCGGCGAGCGGCAACCACTATCCGATCGTGCTGGTGCACGGCCTGTTCGGTTGGGGCGGCACGGAAGTGCTCGGCCTGAACTACTGGGGCGGCTTCAGCAGCCTGCGCGACATTCTCAACAATGCCGGCTACAAGGTCTACACCCCGTCCATCGGCCCCGTCGCCAGCAACTGGGACCGCGCCTGTGAGCTGTATGCCTACCTCGTCGGCGGCACGGTCGACTACGGCGCATACCACTCCGCCACCAACGGCCATGCGCGCTATGGCCGCACGTTCCCGGGCGTTCTGCCGGAGCTGAATAACCCCGACAGTGAGCTGAAAGTGCATCTGGTCGGCCACAGCATGGGCGGCGAGACGATCCGTATGCTCGCACAGCTGCTGGAAAACGGCGATGCCGATGAGCGCAACGCCAGCCGCGGCGGTGATATCAGCCCGCTGTTCACCGGTGAGTGCCGCCACTGGATCGAGAGCATCACGACGCTCTGCACGCCGCACGACGGCAGCCAGTATGACACGAAGGTCTATCAGAACATCGGCGATCTGGCCCAGTATGCCATGGGCATCATCGGTGCGGTTACCGGCACCAATGTCAATGAGAACAACTTCGGCCTGGACTTCAAGCTCGATCAGTGGGGTCTGGTGCGCCAGCCCAACGAGTCTTACTCCAGCTACTTCAACCGTGTGATCAACAGCAAGATCTGGACGCAGCACACCAACGACCTGAGCGTCTATGACCTTGACGTCGACGGCGCGGCCGTGCTCAACGGCTATGCCAAGGCGCAGGATGATATCTATTACTTCTCCGTCGCCTGCTCGAACACCCATCGTGAACCGCTGACCGGCCACTATCTGCCGAATGCCAGCATGAACCCGATGATGGTCAAGAGCAGCACCTACATGGGCAGACACGTCAACTACGCGGTCGGCCATGTGAACATCACGCCGGACTGGTGGGAGAATGACGGCATCGTCTCCGTCCGCTCCGCGATCCGTCCGCACGAGAATTCCACGGATAAGTACAATGAAAACTATGGCGTCGGCACTGACGGCAAGATGACCTTCAAGGCCGGCACCAAGATGGGCGTCTGGAACTACATCGAGAAGATCGACAACACCGACCACATCAACATGGTCGGCCAGATGCAGAAGTCCACGCACGCCATGCTGCAGGAAAAGTTCTTCGAGCTGGCCAAGATGCTCAACAGCATCCCGGTGAGCAGCTCGACCGGTGCACATGTCTGCCCGGGCGCTCACTTCACCGATATGCCCGCCTACACCAACTGGGCGCATAAGGGCCTGGATTACTGCATCCAGAACGGCATCCTGAACGGCACGAGCGCGACGACCATCGCGCCGAACGGCACGACCACGCGCGCACAGCTTGTGACGATGCTCTACCGTCAGGCCGGTTCTCCGAAGGCTGCCAAGTCCAGTCCCTTCACCGATGTGACCGACAGCTGGTCTGTCGATGCGGTCAACTGGGCGTTCGAGAAGGGTGTCGTGAACGGCACGAGCCCCACCACGTTCTCCCCGAATGATGTCATTACGCGCCAGGATATGGCGACCATCCTCTATAACTACACCAAGAATGTTCTGGATCTGGACGTGTACGATACCGCTGACCTGACCGGTTATCCGGACTACAGCTCCATTTCCGATTATGCCCGCACGCCGCTGTCCTGGGCGGTCGCACAGGGCGTGATCCTCGGCGTCGGCAATTCCAACGGCGTGGACACCCTTCAGCCGAAGGGTGATGCCACCCGTGCGCAGACCGCTACGATCATCATGCGCTTCTGCCAGAACGTCCTCTGAGACTTCATTTCAACAACACAAGCCCGATGGGATCTTCCCATCGGGCTTGTCCTGTTTTCGCTTTTCCTAAAAATCAGCGCGCCTTTTCCCAGCCGTCGAGCGGTGCGCGCTGGATGGCGCCGAACACCTTGCTGCGCAGATCGGGGTAGGTCTGGCTCATGGTGCGGATGAACTGCTTGATCTCGTAGCGCTTGCTGCCGCGGTCCTCGGGGCAGGGGTTTTCGACGATCGGCAGCGCCAGCGCCTTCGCCAGATTGGCGATGCGCCCCTCGCCGGCGTAGAGCATCGGACGGATCTGATCCACGCCCGTGCGCGTCATGTGTGTCACCGGCTGAAAGCAGCTGATGCGCCCCTCGTACACGAGCGAGAGCAGGAACGTCTCGACCGCGTCGTCAAAGTGATGGCCGAGCGCGAGCTTTGTGATGCCACGCGCGCTGAGCGCGGTACACAGCGCGCCGCGGCGCATCTTGGCGCACAGGGAGCAGGGATTGTCCTCCTTGCGCACGTCGAACACGACCTCTTTGATGTCCGTTTTCAGGCGGGTGTACGGCACGCCAAGCGTTTCGCACAGCTCTGCCACCGGCGTGAAATCCATGCCGTCGAACCCGAGCTCGACCGTGATGGCCTCGAGCGCAAACGGCTTCGGATAGTACCGGCGCAGCTCGTTGAGCGCCATGAGCAGCACGAGCGAATCCTTGCCGCCCGAGACGCCGACGGCGACGGTGTCGCCCGGCGCGATCATGTCATAATCCTCCACGCACCGGCGCACCAGACCGGTGAACGCGTTCAGGTCATTCATAGCGGGACCTCCAAAATGAAAATAGAAACTGTGAATTCGAGCGTAAAACGGAGAAAAACGGAGATTTTGAGAGCAAAGTAATATCTAAATCAAAATTCCGTTGACAGGTACCACCGATTGTGGTATAAAAGATAAGCGCGAATGTGAGACCTATTCTACGTTCGCGCCTGAAAAATGTCAAAATGTTTTTCAACACATTCAAATTGGAGGCACGAATATGTCCACTACTTTGCTGAACAAGGACACCGTTACCCGCAAGTGGTACGTTCTGGATGCAGCCGGCAAGCCGATGGGCAAGACCGCAGCGCTCGCTGCCGATCTGCTGCGCGGCAAGCTCAAGACCGACTACACCCCGCACGTTGACTGCGGCGACTTTGTCATCATCATCAACGCCGAGCAGGCAGTGCTCACCGGCAAGAAGCTCGAGCAGAAGTACTACCGCACGCACTCCGGTTATCCCGGCGGCCTGCACGAGACGCAGTACAAGAAGCTCATGAAGGACAAGCCCGAGCTGGCTATGCGTCTGGCTGTGCGCGGCATGCTGCAGAAGAACACCATCGCCCAGTGGCAGCTCAAGCGCCTGAAGATCTATCGCGGCGCCGAGCATCCCCATGCGGCACAGAAGCCCGAAGTCTGGGATCGCTGAGAAGGAGGAAATAGAACATGGCAACTTATACGAGCAAGAAAGCCTATATGTACGGCACCGGCCGCAGAAAGTCCTCCGTCGCGCGTGTGCACCTGTTCCCGAACGGCACCGGCAGCATCACCATCAACGGCCGTCCGCTGGATGACTACTTTGGTCTCGAGACCCTGAAGCTCATCGTTCGTCAGCCCTTCGCGGCGACCGATACCATGGGCAAGTTCGACGTCGAAGCCACCGTGACCGGCGGCGGCGTGACCGGCCAGGCCGGCGCGATCCGCCACGGCATCGCCCGTGCGCTGCTGCAGGTCGAGGACAGCTACCGTGCGCCCCTGAAGGCTGCCGGCCTGCTGACCCGTGACCCGAGAATGAAAGAGCGTAAGAAGTACGGTCTCAAAGCCGCACGTCGCGCTCCGCAGTTCAGCAAGAGATAATCTGCTGTTCAAACCGTATCAAAATGGTTCAAAAAGCCCGGAAAATCAAGGTTTTCCGGGCTTTTACTATATCTAAAAGGTCTGATATAGTTTGACTAAATCTGGCGAAACGAGAGCTGTTTTCACCCAATTTTTAGTGGTTAAATATAGGACAACCGGCAAAAATGGGGTCAAAAAATGGCCTTAGTGGTTAAAAAATAGGACAACCGCAGGTCGTTTTCAGGGGTATTTTAGAAGCGATTTTCAGCTCTTTTTTCCTCGGTTCCGGCTGTGGCAGTTTGGCATAGTCTGACCTAATTTGAATAATTGAATATGAACCTAATGTAGCACTCAGTAAAACGACTGGGTGCTTTTTTCATTTCAGGAACTCGTATTCCGGCGATAGAAAGAGCCGTCACTTCACTTTTTATTTTGGAGTGGCGGCTTTTTCTATTTCCAGAAGCAACAACAATTAGAACAACAATTAGAAATGAGGTGAAGTCAATGAACACGCAAATCATTGCCATCGCCAACCAGAAGGGCGGTGTTGGCAAAACCACCACCTGTGCTAATCTCGGAATCGGTTTGGCACAGGCCGGAAAGAAAGTCCTGCTGATCGACGGAGACCCGCAAGGGAGCCTGACCATCAGCCTGGGTAATCCCCAGCCGGACAAGCTGCCCTTTACGCTGTCGAACGCAATGGGCCGTATCCTGATGGATGAACTGCTTCGTCCCGGCGAGGGTATCCTGCATCACCCGGAGGGCGTAGACCTGATGCCTGCGGACATCCAGTTATCCGGTATGGAGGTATCCCTGGTAAATGCCATGAGCCGTGAGACTATCTTGCGGCAATATCTGGACACGCTGAAGGGGCAATACTCCCATATCCTCATCGACTGCCAGCCCTCCCTTGGGATGCTCACAGTCAATGCGCTGGCCGCTGCAAACAGGATCATAATTCCCGTTCAGGCGGAGTATCTGCCCGCCAAAGGGCTGGAACAGCTGCTCTCCACGGTAAACAAGGTAAAGCGGCAGATCAACCCCAAGCTCCAGATAGACGGTATCCTGCTGACGATGGTTGACAGCCGAACCAACTTTGCCAAAGAGATCTCCGCACTTTTGCGAGAGACCTATGGCAGCAAGATCAAGGTATTCGGCACAGAGATTCCCCATTCTGTCCGGGCAAAGGAAATCAGCGCCGAGGGAAAAAGCATTTTTGCCCATGATCCCGGCGGCAAGGTGGCGCAGTATGGCGTTCTGGTTCCAGCGATTGCCCGACCGGACCCGGAGGGCGGTTATGAGCTGGTAGCCGGACACAGGCGGCACAGGGCAAGTCAGCTGGCAGAAAAGGAGACCATGCCGGTCATTGTCCGGGACTTGGATGATGATGCCGCCACAATTATTATGGTTGACAGCAATCTGCAACGGGAAAGCCTGCTTCCAAGTGAAAGGGCGTTTGCCTACAAGATGAAGCTGGAGGCTATGAAAAGGCAGGCTGGCAGACCGAGTAAAGAAAATTGTTCCCAAGTTGGGAACGATTTTGGGAAGAAGTCCAGCGAGGTTTTGGCAGAGCAAGTAGGTCAGAGTAAAAACCAGATTTTTCGCTATATCCGTCTGACAGAACTGATTCCTGAATTGATGGATATGGTCGATGAAAAGAAGATTGCCCTGAACCCGGCTTATGAGCTGTCCTTTCTCAAAAAGGAAGAACAGATAGACCTGTTGGATGCCATGGACAGCGAACAGGCTACCCCTTCCCTTTCCCAAGCCCAGCGCCTCAAGAAATACAGCCAGGAGGGGCATCTGACGCTCGATATGATGCGTGTCATCATGGGTGAGGAAAAGAAAAGCGATCTGGATCGGGTAACATTTACCTCTGACACTTTGCGGAAGTATTTTCCCAAAAGCTATACGCCGGCACGGATGCAGGAAACCATTATCAAGTTGTTGGAACAATGGCAGAAAAAGCGTCAGAGAGACCAGGAACGATGAAAGGAGTCGCCTATGAGGGATATTTCGGCCAGGGAGCTGAAAGGACATAACATTCTTGCCGTGGAAAGGTTTTGGGATAACACTCGCTGGATGATCGAGTTTTCCGTTTTGCATCCCAGCACCACTTACGGCAGCCCCGGAGATGAAATGCGGCTGTTTTTGTCAGAAGAAGGGTATCAGGCCGCCTTGCAAAGTCAGCAGCGCCGGGAGATTAAGATTAAGCGTTACGCCCGTGTGATCGAAGGGCATATCCTCGATTTTAAGCCGGGAAAGCGCCGCCGTTCATAAATTTACACCACGAGAGGAAAGGAATGAATATGTGTACTGTAAAGGAAATTCAGGAAGCAATCCGGGAAGATTGCAGATCCCAGCATGATATGGATGCAACGGATATTGACCGCATGATACAAGCACTTCCTTTTACGCAGGAAGAACTATTTTCAGAGCCGCGTCTGCAAAGACCGCTGTTTTGGTTCTATGCAAGAAAATTTGAAAAACGCTGAACGCCACAATTCTTTGAATGAGGATTGTGGTTTTTTTATACCCAAAATTCGGAAGGAGTGAGGTCAATGGCCGTTTTTCGTATTGAACGGACCCGTGATTATACCGTGATGAGCAATCATCATTTACGAAATGCAAACCTGTCGTTAAAAGCCAAGGGGCTGCTTTCCATGATGCTGTCTTTACCGGAGGATTGGAATTACACCACCCGTGGTCTTGCAAAGATCTGTAAGGAGGGCGTAGACGCCATCGGCGCTGCCCTGCGTGAACTGGAACGGGCCGGATATATTGTGCGCTACCAGAAACGCGATAAGAATGGGCGGATCACAGATACCGAGTATGTCATCTATGAGCAGCCACAGCCGGGTACGCCCCAACCAGATATGGCTTCACCAGATACGGAAAACCCGGATATGGTAAAACCGGATACGGAAAAGCCCGCAGAATTAAATATAGAGAAATCAAATACAGAAAAAACAATTACTTATGGATCAAGTACCGATTCTATTCCCTTCCGGGAGACAGCGGCGGCAAGACCGCCGGAATGGAAAGGAAGGGATGCGATGTCTGTCACAGAGATAGAAAATTATCGGGAATTGATTTTGGAGAATATCGAGTATGACTGTCTGAAGCAGCGTTATCCGCTTTATCTGGATGACCTGAATGAGATCATAGAGCTGTTGGTAGAAACGGTCTGTGCCAAACGAAAGACCACCCGGATCTCTGGGGCAGACTTCCCTCACGAGATCGTGCGTTCCCGCTTTTTGAAACTGGACAGCTCCCACATCGAGTTTGTCATGGACTGTCTGCAAAAGAACACCACCCAGGTACGCAACATGAAGCAGTACCTGCTTGCGGTGCTGTTCAATGCACCTACCACCATGAGCAATCACTACACTTCGTTGGTCAATCACGATATGCACACAGGCGGCTGGTAAGGCCGTCTTTTCTCATGCCAAAGGAGGCACGACATGAATCAGATGGAAATTTTCAATAATCCGGAGTTTGGCAGTATCCGGGTCATTGAGGAAAATGGCAAATACCTATTTTGCGGCTCAGATGTGGCTGGTGCGTTGGGGTACAGTAATCCTCGTGACGCGCTACGCAGGCATTGTAAGGGTGTCGTGAAACGCGACACCCTTACTGACGGCGGTTTGCAACAACTTTCCTTTTTGCCAGAAGGCGATGTGTACCGCCTGATCGTCCATAGTAAAATGCCATCAGCAGAACGGTTTGAACGGTGGGTGTTCGATGAGAGGTCCTGCCTACCATTCGTAAGCACGGAGCTTATCTTACAAAAGAGAAGCTATGGGAGGTAGCCACTTCCTCAGAGGCTCTGATGAAGCTCTGCTCGGATCTGCTGGCTGAGCGTGAAGCGAATATTTCTCTGCGTAAAGAAAATGCACAGCTGGAGGGGAAAGCTGCTTTCTATGACCTGTTCATTGACTTAAAGCACAGCACCAATCTCAGGACTACCGCTAAAGAGCTGGATGTGCCGGAGCGCCGGTTTATCCGGTTTCTTCTGGAAAAGCGGTTTGTGTATCGTACTGCATCTGGCAATGTGCTGCCCTATGCCAATGTGAAAAATGCGGGGCTGTTCTGTGTGAAGGACTACTGCAACCACGGGCATACCGGCGCCTATACGCTGGTCACACCCAAGGGCAAGCTCTACTTTGCCCAGCTGCGGGAGATGATTTTGCTAGTCTCATAAGAACTGGAGAGGAAGTGAATTTTATGCCAGAAGGAAAAACAATCGGTCAGCTGATGGAGGAAATGCGCCAGAAAGCAGGGGCGCAGAATTATCACGGCCATGACTACATGGATCTTCAGCGATTTGCGGAGGACACCCGACACATGATTATTTTCGATGTGTTGACGCATGATTCTCCGGTGGGCTGGAAAGGAGAACGAACCCGCCTGTTTTTGTCAGATACGGGTTATGAAAATGCCTTGGATAGTCAGGAAAAAGGGCAGATCAAGATTCTCAGCCACGCAAAGGTCAGAAATGGAGATTTGTTCTATGACCGTTCTGATCAAATTCGTTGAGGGAGGTTCAATGAAGAAATACCTTTTCCGGTGGCTGGTAGTCCCGCCTTAGAAAGAAATGCACCATCCCTGCACATTTTGTGGAAAGGAGGCGATGAAAATGCAGGAAGAAGTGGAAAACAGAACTTTGACGCTAGTAGTCAGCGGAACAAAGTTTACTGGCAGGCTGTTTAAGACTGCCATCACCAAGTACCTTGCTCACTGTAAGGAAAAGAAGCTGCAAAAGCAGAGAAGTCGTGACGCTCCTGTGACACCCCACGGCAAACAGACCGTTAAGCAGCTCATTGGTCAGAATCAAGGGATCTCCAACATCGAGATCACAGACCCAGCCATCAAAGAGTTTGAGAAGATCGCCCGGAAATATGGTGTGGACTATGCGGTGAAGAAAGACCGCAGCAGCTCTCCGCCCAAGTACCTGATCTTTTTCAAAAGTCGTGATTCCGACGCACTGACCGCTGCATTTACTGAGTACACCAGCAAAAAGATCAAGAAAGCCGAGAAAACGGAACGCCCGTCTGTGCTGGAAAAACTCAGTCAGTTCAAAGAGATGGTCAAAAATGCTGTGGTGGACCGAACCAAGCGAAAGGAGCTGGAACGATGAAAAAGCAGTTTGACATCAAAAAGCTCGTTTTGCTGAACCTGCCCTATTTTCTGGTGGGACTGTTTGCTACCAACTTCGGAGAGGCATGGCGGCTGGCTCAAGGGGCAAATGCTTCGGAGAAATTCCTTTCCCTGTTTGCTGTCCTGCCTGGGGCGCTGAAAAGTTTCTGGCCCAGCCTGCACCCGTTAGATCTACTGGTGGGGCTGTGCTGTGGCGCTGGCCTGCGTCTGGCGGTGTATCTCAAGAGCAAGAACGCTAAGAAGTACCGGCATGGTCTGGAGTATGGTTCTGCCCGTTGGGGAACCTATGAGGACATTGCTCCTTATATAGATCCGGTATTCCAGAATAATGTGATTCTCACCAAAACGGAAAGCCTGACCATGAACAGCCGTCCCAAAGACCCTAAGACTGCTCGGAATAAAAATGTGCTGGTGATCGGCGGCTCCGGTTCCGGTAAGACCCGCTTTTGGTTGAAGCCGAACCTGATGCAGATGCACAGTTCTTATGTGGTCACAGACCCGAAGGGAACCATTTTAATCGAGTGCGGAAAAATGCTCCAAAGGGGCGCACCCAAGCTGGGAAAAGACGGAAAGCCCATGAAGGACAAGCACGGCAAGGTCATTTATGAACCTTACCGGATTAAGGTGCTGAACACCATTTTATAATCCTTTCGCCTATATCCATAGCGAAAAGGACATTTTGGAGATCAAACCATCGGCGGCTTTTCTTTTGTCGTCAAAATCTATGCTGTCCCAGTTGTCGAGATAATAGGATAACTTCTTTATCTGCTGGGGCGATATGGTTTCAACACTCAATTCGGCGATTGCCTTTGAAATGGTCTGGCGTCGGGTGTCCAGTTCTTCAATTTTTTTGTTAGCGTAGGCAAGCAAGGTCGCATTGGCTCCGGTCAGCGTGTCCAGCAGCTTTTCAATTTCTGCCTCCACCTGTGCCAGTTCCACTTGATAGGCTGTCAGTTTCGGATTGACTTTTTCCTCCCTGCCGTGGAGTATCTGAAAGTCTTTGAATTTCTCCTGCATGGCCGAGAAAATGAATTGCTCAAATTCTTCTTTGCGGATTTTCCCACAGCCCGGACAACCTTTGTTTTCCGTCCGTTTGGTACAGCGGAAATACCCGGTGCTGTTTGGCACATGGGTGGCTTTCAGCGCATACCCACAATGACCGCATTTGATTTTTCCGGCCAGCCAAGTGTTCTTCGGTTTCCGTCCCTGCTGGAAGGTGGTATTTGCCATAAGTTTTTTCCGGCATTTCAGCCATGTGTCAGAGGAAATGAGTGCTTCATGGGGAGCGATAACAAGTATCTGGTCTTTTAAGCACCTGTCCTTGTCCTCCTTCACATCCCGCCCCTTATAGAGATAGCAGCCGTTTGTTCCGGCAAAGTCAGAAGCGTCATTGACAATCGCTGCACCCTGACTCTTGAAAAATTCGTACAGCTCCAAGTCGGCCTGTGCATAAACGGGGTTTCGCAAAAGCTGGGAAAGAAAACTCCGAACCATTGACTTCTCGTAAATCTTGATACCCTGTTCCTCGAAGTATCGGGTAATATCTCCGAAGGAGGTTTCCGGTTCAGCGTACATTTCAAACATCAGCCGTACATGGTCGGCGGCTATGGGGTCGGCAACCATTTTCTTTGTACGGATACCCTCTACCACAGTAGGCTCTAACTGATAACCGTATGGTGCCTGTCCGCTCATGTGGAAACCTTTCAGACACCGGGAATAGTAGGCGTCTGTGACACGCTTCTGAATTGTCTCCCGTTCAAGCTGGGCGAATACAATGCAGATATTCAGCATGGCCCGGCCCATCGGGGTCGAAGTATCAAACTTTTCTGTGGATGATACAAACTCCACATCATACTCTTGAAACAGCTCCATCATCGTTGCAAAGTCCAGAATAGAGCGGCTTATACGGTCCAGTTTATACACGATGACCCGCCTGACCTTTCCCTTGCGGATCTCGCCCAACAGCTTTTGAAACTCCGGCCTATCCGTATTTTTACCGGAATAGCCTTTGTCCTTGAATACCCGGCAGCTCCCACCTTTCAATTCATACTTGCAAAAGTCAATCTGACTTTCAATGCTGATACTGTCCTTGCGGTCTACTGACTGTCTTGCGTAAATACAATCTTCTCTGATAAATTCCATATTGGGCTCCTTTCCTTGTTGGAATGGAGCTACCAACCTTACAACTATATTATACCATCAGCAGCCCCGGACAACAATGTTGCGAATGATTAGGGAAATCTGTCCCCATATTTTCTGAACACCTCATAAAGACAACGCTCAATTTCTTTTTTGCGCTGTGCTTTCTCCTTCGGGGGGAAGTACCGGCGTGAGGCTTTCCAGCACAATGATCTTCCCTTGAAATGCGACAGACTTTGTTTCTCGTTCATAAGTGACAGCTTGCGTCATTGAAAACCTCCTTTGCGAAAGTGCGTGTATATGCCTGCCTTTCCCGCTTGTCCTGTGGGGAAATGTCAAAAGGCGACACGCAGCAGGTGCCGCCCTTTGAGCTTTCTCCACTTCGGGTCGATATGGCCCGAGGTCAGTAAGGACTGGAATGGTACTTTTCTTTGGCGTCCTCCACGCTGTTGAGGTCAAATACTTCATAAAGCTGCCCCACAACACGCCGTATATCCTTCTTTGAAAATCCGCAGTCCTCCATTGCCATAATGACATAACCGCGGCAGGCGTCATTGCTCCATTCGTCCGTTTCCAAGCCGGGGATCATTCCAAACGCATTTCCCATAAAATGCTCCTTTTTTGAAAAGATGGGGAGCCACGCCGGATCGGTTGGCCTATCATCAGACAGCATTGCCGGGGACTCCCCATAGGTTTTCACTTCATTTCAGACACATCGGACGGACATAGGCTTCATGCCCCATAGTATTTCAACTCTCCCCATTCTGATGGCAAGGCGTTCTCATTGCCTGCGACGGCTCACGGCTTGCAAGGCCGCTTCAACGCTCGGACTGTGACTAAACGCAAGTATCCGGGTTCTGCGCCTGTTCCGGTGGAGCCAGCCTTGCCCCCACCTATGGCATGAACCTGTTCGCTCGCTCAGTTTTACAAAGACTGTATTCTCTGAAATCCGAGGTCATGGCGGGTCTGTCACACAGCGCGTTCCCCTTCGTATCCGGGTGTCTTTTTATTCAATTTTCAATCTGCATGAGGCTTGTCTGAACCTCGGGTCACTGTGACCCGAAGTGTTTTGCCTCTCATAAGCCATTTCATTTTCCGGTCTAAATCGGTACACCTTACAAAGAATTTTTCAAAATTTTTTCTAAGCGCCGCAGACCTCGCTCGATTGCGACACGAACCACTTTTTCATGGACGCCCTCTGCCCGGGCAATATCCTGTTTGGTCATGCCGAGAATGAAATGAGCGTAAATCCGTTTTGCCTGTTTGTTCGGCAGACTGGCAATCGCTGCATGAAGCTCCTGCATGGTCACTTTCCGCTCATACAGTTCATGGGGAGATAAGGCGACAAAGAGAGCTTCATGCTCCAGCCCGTCATCCCGATCAAGGGAATAGTAGGCTTTGTGGCGGTATGTACGCAGCCGGTACGCAGCCTCTTTACGCTCAAACTCTTTGAACATTTCTGCAACTTCTTCCGATACTTCCATGAAGCAATCCGATGTATAAAATGGGTAATAGTCCCGCAAATTGATAATAGCCATATTGACCTCCGTTTCGGTTGTTGGTTGACGAGTGACCGAAACGAAGGCGGCGGGGAGCGGCACCGGGGAATGACTTCGGGCCAACATGACCCGAAGCTAACGCATAAGAACGCAAAAGCGCCCGGGCGGCATGAAGCCACACGGACGCATGAAATGACATAACAATTAAGGTTCCAACAAATTTCGCATACATAGCCGGAATAACCCGGAGGCGGAGCTATGCTTTTTTTAACTGATGTAGGTCATGGGTACTATGAAAAAAGGCAAAAATAGACACGGCGGCAATCCTCCTATATGCCGCCGTGGATTTACACGGTGTTAGGTCGTCGTTGGTTTAGGATAGACGAAAAGAAACGGCGGCTCTGAAAATCAAAGCCACCGCTTCATGGGCGTGTGAATGTGTCTGCTTTACGACGGCTTTTTTTCTTTTGCCGTCGTGCGGCAGATTATTCCATATTTATGAAACTTGGTGCTTCGCAAATATATGGCGAGAAAAACCAGCGCCAATTCCCAAAAGATCAATGCCGTTGGGATTGCCCATATCGCATACAGCATACCGTTGCTCATTTGTTCCACCGATAGAAGCGAAACAGCCAGAACATGGTAGACAGGAAGAAGCCCGACCAATCGGAACAATGGATTTGTTTCCGGGATCGGCAGCAAAACCGGGAACAGAAAAATTGCCATTGCCGCAACCAAAGCTACAATCTGATTTTTACTGATTGCAGACATCAACAATGTAATTCCTGTAACGCTGATGGTACAGGTAAATGCCAACAGGATTTGATATTTGAGCAGCGTCCCACAGGTGATATTAAAAGGGATAAATGCTTCAACATATTCGCTGGGAGCAAATAGAATACTGCAATTCAATCCTTCCGTTCCGTAAAAAGCACGCGCAAGAAATAAGTTAAAAGCTACTATCAGCGCAGTGGTGAGAATGGCGGTGAGAATGCCAGCTACTACCTTTGCAGTAGCACATTTGGTTTTTCCGTATTTGCTTGTCAATATGATATTGTCAACGCCTTCATACTCGCCGGAGAAAATCGGAGCAAGCATGATGATAACCGCAAGAGCAAGCGCGGTAAATACCCGCACCATGTTTTTACTTGTTGACAGCCAACCATCTACATAGCCAATTTTGATTTCTTCATTACCGAACACATCGGAAACACTCAATCCGTTCCAATTTCCGTTCAGATCTGAAAATCGTGAAAAGGCTGCGGATTGCATGGCGTTTTGGTAAATATAGGCCGCATTCAACCCATGCAAATCTGATGTCGGCGCAAAATCAGACATCATTTGTCGCACTTTTTCATCGGTCAGGATTCCTTCATACTTTGCTGCGATTTCCTTGTCGATTTCTACTGCTGCTTTGCCGGAACCTTCACCGGCGTTCTGGTCAAAAGCGTATTTGTTTTGATAGGTGGAAAAAGAAAGCAAAGCAGAGAATAGAAGTATCCCGATAAGGGTAACCATAGATAAACGCTTGGAAAAAAATCTTCCGCAGTTCAAAAAAATTTTCGCTGGTATTCCGCAGATTGCTTGTATTATAGGAAGCCGCGTATTTTTCCGCATAGGCAGTCGGAACCGTACATTCCCATACTTGACCGTTGATTTCAGAAGTAATCTCCTGCGGATTTCCAAAATGAATGATTTGCCCGGACTTCATCATAATGATTTCCTCCGCGATAAACTCCACATCGGAAACAATATGCGTAGACAGGATTACAATGCGGTCTTTGGAAAAGGCACTAATCAAATTGCGGAAACGGACGCGCTCTTTCGGGTCAAGCCCCGCCGTCGGCTCGTCTAAAAAATCAAAATGCGGGGATCATTGAGCATGGCTTGTGCAATCCCTAAACGCTGTTTCATGCCTCCCGAAAAAGTTTTGATTTTGTGCTTACTTCCTTTGATAAATCTACCGCTTCCAGCAGTTCTTTTGATTTCTTCCGCGCTGCCTTCTCGTCCAAGCCTTTTAGGGCAGAAACATATAGCAGGAAGTCAAACGCTGAAAAGTCCGGGTAATATCCGAAGTGCTGGGGCAAGTAGCCCAAGAGGCTTCGATAGCGTTCACCCAGCCCAACAGCATTTTTCCCATTCAACAGTATTTTTCCGGAAGTGGGATTTTGGATATTGCAAAGCAGCCGCATTAGCGTTGTTTTTCCTGCGCCATTTGCGCCCAGCAAGCCGTAGACACCATTAGCCAGAGTAATATTCAAATCGTCTACGGCGATTTTGGAACCGAACTTTTTTGTCAGTCCAACTGTCTTTAATTCCATAAAAAAGCTCCTTTCTCCATAGGGAGCAATAAAATACTCTCCATGTGTTTTCATGGAGAGTATAGCGGGTAAATATCTATTTTTTATCTACAAGACAGGAGTTTTGAAGAAGGCGGAAACTTTTGCCCACTTCGGTATTTTCAATCCTCAGATAACCGTTATGGTGTTCACAAAGTAGCTTACAAATATATAACCCAAGTCCGAAATGCTCGGAATGGTTGCTTTCCCCTGTGAAGTACGGATTTGCGGCTTTTTGTAGGCTGTCTTTATCAAAACCATTCCCATCGTCCGATACGGAAAGCAGCAAACCGTTGTCATGCAAGGCGAAAGATATTGTTACCAAAGTACGGGCATACCGCACAGCATTAGAAATCAAGTTGTTGCATACCTGTGAGATAAATGCACTGTCAAGAGATAGCTGCAAAATAGGGATGTCATTTTGTAAAATCAACTCTTTTCCGTTTTTCGTACAAACGATTTTTGCGCTGTCATATAACAAAGATACCAACGGTTGCAAGTCAATCAACTTGTAATCCGGCTGCGTATCTTCCATACGCCTAAGATTGCTCATACTGCTCACATAGTTTTCCATACGGGAAATATGCTTTCCCATTGTGGCGGCTCCCTCGTTTGGGAATTGTCGCTGGCTTGCAGCATTTCATTATAGCCTTTTAGTACCGTCAGAGGGGTACGCAAATCGTGAGCAAAAGCGGCGTTGAGTGCTTTTCTTTCTTCAACTTGCCGCCACATTTTAGAGAAATTATCCGCAAGGGTTGTCCGCATGATTTCAAAGGACGCGCAAAGCTGCCCCAATTCATCGTTGCTGTCATAGTCGATTGAAAAGTCCAAATCATTGTTCGCTATTTTTTCAGAAGCCGCCCGCAGTTCAGCAAGCGGTTTTTTCAGTTTATTTTTGTAAAACAATAGCGCAGCCGCTATGATACAGAATGCAGAATAAATAGGGGGTGTAACGGTTGGCAACAAATCTAATATAGCAAGCAATTGTTCGTCTTGTTCGTTCAAGACAGGCAGCTCCTTATAAATATAAGTTCCTTCTCCCAAACGTTCCCCCTGTTCATTCGTCAAGTAGTATTTTTCGCCAGTATTAGGGTACTTTTCATTGATTTTATCGGCGACAGTTTCACATACAGAAGCAGTCATAATTGATAGGGCAAGAGCGAACATAACAAAGAGAACAATATAGAGTACAAGACTTTTACGCAGAGATAAATTTTGTACGGGTCGCATTATTTTAACCATTTATATCCGCACCCCCAAACTGTTTCAATATATACCCGGTCTGTATATGCCGCAATCTTTGTTCGTATCCTGCGGATATGCTCTGCCACAACGCTGCTGTCGCCCTCGCTGTCATAACCCCAAATACGCTCATAAATCCGTTCTTTATCAAAGACCTGTCCCGGATTTTGAGAAAGCAGTTCCACAATATCAAATTCCTTTTTTTTGCAAGACCGACACGCTTATCGCCAAAGAACAAGCAACGTTCCGAATAGTCAATCGTCAAATCACCGGGCAAGACACGAAAGCCCTTGCTTTCAAAAAAGCTGCCGAGCATAGAAACAATATCGCTTTCATCGTCAGCAATCAGTATCTTTGCATTCATTATGCTCACCTCCTAACAGCAAATATAGCAATCCTTTTTCAATTATTTATCTATTTTCCGAAAGTCTTTTGTACAAGCATCCATAGGCTTCTCCGCAGTTTTAGGGAGCAGCCAAACACCGGCCATTTTCACAGCGCCGAGGATACGCCCTCCGGCACAATAATAATTTACCCTACGAGGTGTCACGCCCCACTTTTCGGCAGCCTCTTTCAATGTCATATAGTCCATTTCGCACCTCCACAGGATATATTATAGTTCTCTACCTCGAATAATACAAGTTAGAGCCTACACGGATGCGAAATAAAATACTACTTAATGTAAAATCTCATTACATTCTCATAATTCAACCCGAAATGTAGAATGATATAGGGTGATATGAGAATGAACCAAGATGAAAGAAGGTTTGACTTTCACGGCCTCGGAGGCGGCTCTCAAAAGAGCCAGAGAAGAAAAGGGCTGGACACAAGCCTATGTTGCGGAATTAGTAGACCGTGACTCCCGTACCATTATGAATATTGAGAACAAAGGTCAGTATCCCAGTTTCGACCTTTTTGTTAAACTCATTACTATGTTTGACGTTTCAGTTGACCAGTTTATTCATGCGGACGGAGGGGCAAGGTCAAGCTCTTGCAGAAAGCACATTGATGTACTTCTAAACTCCATGAATGAAAAAGAGCTTGTCGTGATAGAAGCCACAGCCGAGGGCATTAAGAAAGCCAGAGAAACGGAGGTTCCAGAATAAGGGCCTCTGTTTTTTTGCGCCATTTTAGGGGCTGCCGCTAAGTGGCAAGCAATGCCTGCCTCTGCACAAGTGGCACAAAGGCGGCTTGTTGGGGCTCGCCCCAAACCCGTATCTTCGGGCCAACATGGCCCGAAGTGTCAGCGTCGCTTTGCTCCTTATTTTCATAACCTTAACGCTCCTTTTCCTGCTTTCTTCCCGGTTCGGTGTAGCCCATCAGAGTGTCAATGTTCGCCTTGATCGTGACGATCTCCTGCATATCCCGTCGTGCCTTCTGGTATTCTCCATAGAGCTGTTTTTTCTTTGCTGTGAGCTTACGGCCTTCCTCCTTCAGCACATCCATTTTAGGGAGCTTCGCCCCGCCCAGCAGAGAGCGCATTTCCGCTTGTGCAGCCCGGTACAGTTCAAGGTCGGCCTCATGCTCCGCAAGGAATTTCCGGCTGTACTTCGTCGCCTTATACTGCTCAAAGACCGGACGGGTTTTGGCATACTGAACCGTTGCGGCCTTTAGCCCGGCATTGGTTTTCATGGCCTGTTCCGTCTGCTTGATCTCCTGTATGGAAACGGTCTGCCGCCTCGGTGGCTTTCTGTGCCAACTGCTCATAATCGGTCAGTCCATTGTCCTGTATATAAGCAAGAGCGGCGGCCATCTGCTTAATGTTAAATACCTTCGCCCAGCGTTCATATCCCGGTCCCTTACCGGCAGCCAGTTTTGCTTGAATATCCACCGCCAGACTGATTTTCCGCTCCGAGCGCCCGGGGCGTTTTTCTTTGCCCTCAATGGCGGACAGAACATCTTGCAAGTCGTAGCCGTCCCCCAGCGTGGAGGCACGCAGACGGGTGTAGCGTTCCTGTCCCTGCCCGGTCAGCCGGAAGCTGATACCGCCGCCCCGAACCGTCTTGACCTCATACCCGGCCCGCTTCATCAAATTGAGAAATTCGTCCAGATCAGCGGGGCGTTCCGCCAGCACAGTATCAATGGCGAAGCGCAGCCTGTCCTGATAGGAAAGCGGCCCTTTTCGTTCTTTCTGCCATTCTCCATAATTCCGATACTTACCCTTGCTCCGGGGCTTCGGGTTCTCCACGATGGACAGCCCGTTTTCAAGGCACAGCCTGTCAGAGAGCCGACGAAGGGCGAAGCTGGAGCCCCAAAAGTTTCGGAATTTCCGGGTGCAGTCAAGGGTGGTGGAGTTGTAATAAATGTGACAATGGATGTGCTGCTTGTCGGTATGTGTGGTAACGATAAAAGCGTGCCGCCCCTTCGTCCAGCGCATAGCCAGCTCATAGCCGATACGGTTCGCCTCCTTCGGGGTAATCTCGCCCGGATAGAAGGATTGTCGTATCTGATAGCACAGCACATTATTTTCTTTCTTCTGTTCTGCAGATGGACATTCCGCTTGCGGTTCTCCATCAGCGTTCCAGCTCCCGGCCTTTCCGGCGCTCTTTGGGTTCCTTTACCTTATCAAGCGGTTTTGCGTCCAGCTCCGGGGGCGTGGGTGGGATGGGCGTGTTGTTGGGTACGCCGTCGATCATGTTGCAGTTCTGCTCCGTGGAGAGCTCGGCGGTTTTCAGATAGTTGTCTTTTTCGTGCATGGCGATCCTCCTTTATCGTTCCTCATGGTTTTTATGGCTCCGCTTCTGGCCGGGCTCCTTCGGGGGGGCCTGCCCTCTGGTTCCTTCTTTGAGCCGGGCGGTAATGGATGGGCGCACCCGGTCAGGATTGCCCGGTGCTGGTTTCAGCTCGTAGTCCTCCATCTGCTTTTCGGTCAGCGGCTTTGCATAGGTCAGTTCTCCCCATGCCATCAGCCTGCCGTCTGCCACAGGACGCCGCCTGTCATCGTCGTAGTTGACGATGGAAAGGGGCTGGTTATCCGGCGGCTTCGGGTAAGTTCCTATGTCCACGGGCCGCTGGGTGGAATAATAGCGGTAAACGCCCTCCGGTCCCAGCTCGGTATGCTTGACCGCCGCATGGTAAAGCTGCTGATAGTCGTCCACCCGGCGGTCAAAGTCCTTCTGCGCCCACGCCTGACTGTTTCCATAGCGACCCCAGTAGTAATCCCGATGGCCGTTTTCCCCCTCGGTAAACTGCCAGGTCACAAAGGGGCTCGGCGCTCCCGGATTATGCCCCAGCGCAAAGCCGTGTCCGGTTTCAAAGGTGGCAGCTTTCAAAATCACATATCCTTGTACTGTCTCCAAGAGATCCCTCCTTTCTGTGCCTCGGGCCAACATGACCCGAAGTGCTGGATGTTACGAAATAAGAGGGCAGACCGGGGAGAAATGTAATAAGATATTCCCACCCCGGAAACACCCTCAAAAAAGCCCGGAATGTCAAGCCTTTGGAGGCGGCAAATCGTAACAGCCGCCCGGCCTTTTCTCCCGCATTTTCCTCATGCGTTCCCGGCTTTTCCGACGGTTTCCTTCGGCCTTGCAGGCGTCGGAGCAGTAGGCTTGACGCCCCTCGGGCAAAAACGCCTTTCCGCAGACCGCACAGGCCCGCAGCTCCGGGGAGATGCCTTCCGTTGTCAGCGCCGCTTGAAGCTCCGGGTTAAGAGGCAGGACAGCCTCACGGAAATAACGGCAGTACGCCCCTGTCCAGCACTTGTGCAGCATATAGCAGGCACAGTCAAGAGGAAGGCACAGGCCGCTTTCCCGGTCATAGTTGGCACACATCCCCGTGACCAGAGAACGGATTTTCTTCTTCTCGTCACGGGTCAGCTCCCGGGCGTCCATTTAAGACTTCGGGCCACGATGGCCCGAAGGGCGGGGCTCCACGATCAGCGCCCGGAACTTCTTCCGGCACTGTTTTTTCTTTCCTTTGCACTCCTTGTAGTAACGGCATCCCTTACAAGGGTCGTCATTGTCCCAGCCGGGGTGCGGTACTTCCTTCATCATTCGTTCAAAAGGGCTGCTTGTAAAATTCATTCTCATTCCTCCGTATCTTCCTCCCACGGCGGGGTATCTTCGTCCTCGGGTTCCTCTGCGATCTCCTCCAGCTCCCCGTCCTCATATTCGCAGTAATCATCTTCCAAGTCCGGGGCCTCATGCTTCGGCTTGTAAATCTTGAAATAGTAACCAATCCCACCGCCGGCCAGTACCACCGCGCCGATCAGGAGCAGAGAGAGAAGGGGGCTGTCCTTTTTCTCCGGCTCGGGTTCCGGTACTTCCTCCACAGGTTCGGTGGGCTTTGGCTCTGGCTCCGGGGTCACTTCTTTGGGCGGTTCCTTACCCTGTTCGGCAAGAGGCAGAAGGTCGTCTGTGGTAACGGTATTGAGGAAATAGACGTTCTCGCTGGTTTTCTGTTTGTCGATCACCAGATAAAACACGCTCTCGTCTGCTGTGGTAATGATGTAAAACTCTTTACCGTCCTCGTCGGTGGCGTTGTCCACCACGGTTCCCGTCCCGTCCGGGGTAAAGGGGTTCTGGGTTTCCGGCTCCGCTTCGGTTTCTGCCGGGGCGGGAGCTGTCTCCGGCTGCGGCTCGCTGCTCTGGGCGTAGGCCGGGGCTGTAAAGATCAGGCAACACAAAAGGCTGGCAGCCATCGCCGCCAGCCTGCGGTATTTAGTTTTCTTCATGGGCTGTGTCCTCCTTTTCGGGGTGCCTCCGGCTTCGGGTCAGTATGACCCGAAGTGGTAAGGCTGTTTTTGGGGTCATTCAGAAATGCCATCAGCTGGGCGGGCGTCAGTTTAAGGGAGCGCACCGCCTGCACGATCTGGCTGTTTTCTTCCTCCTGTTTCTGCTTTTCCAGCTCCCGGATTTTGGCCTGCCACTCGGCAGCCTTCTCCCGGGCTTTTTCCAGTTCCTTATCGAGCTTGTCGATCTTGTTCATGCAAGGACTCCTTTCCTCTGGCTCACAGACGCCCGAAGGCATAGAAATGTGTCTGCCAGTAGCTTGAATTGATGTTTGCGTATTGGATGGGCGAACCACAATGAAGCATCATCCCGTCGCCCACATAAATCCCCACATGGGACACAGGGCCGGGGCTGTCATAGGTTCCCGTGAAAAAGATAATATCGCCGGGCTTTGCCTCGGAGGGGGAAATGATAGCACACTGGTTGTAAATGCCCTGCGCCGTGGTACGGGGCAGGTTGTGGACGCCGCTGGCCGTGTACACCCAGCAGACAAAGCCCGAACAGTCGAAGGAGGTGGACGGGCTGGAGCCGCCCCACACATAAGGCCAGCCGATGTACTTTGTGGCTTCTTCCATGAGCGCCGCAAAAGCCGGGTCGTCCAGCGCCTCGCCGGGTATCTCATAGCTGGGGCCGGTATCTTCGCCGCCGTTGTAAATCCCTTCCCACAGATAGGGTTTGTTGCCTTTGAGCTGCTGCATAACGGTGTAGATTTCCCGCTGCTGTTCGTTAAGCCTCGGCAGGATCACGGCAGGCAGTGTCTTGTTTGTGAGGGTCACATTTAAGATGTAATACTCATAGGGGACTTCCTCGGTGGTGGTTTCCCCTGTCTCCGGGTCGGTGCTGGTTTCGGTGCGGTAGCGTATCTCGACTTCCTCCGTCAAGGTCAGCTCATACTGTGCCTCGAAGATTTCTCGCAGTTCGTCCTGCACCTGTTCCCGGAAATACACATGGTACTTTGCCGAGAGATAGGACGCCAGCTCATAGGGGTTATGGCCGATCTCGTCCACGGAATAGCGGTACTCGTCATAGCCGGGATGGGTGCTTTCAATGTTCGCTACCGTCTGCGCCAGCTCGTTTTCCAGTGCCGTGTAGTCCTCGTCCACCCCCAGCAGGTCCGTATCCTCCGAGGCGTAGGAGGTGCCGGATAACGCATTGGCAAGGCCGCTTCCAAGCGTGGGGAAGATGGAGCTTACCGCCGACACAAGAAAACAGAGCAGCAACAGCAGGAGCAGGACCAGCACCGCCACGGGATGGCGGGTCACAAACTGCGCCGCCCGCCGGGTCGCAGTTCCCGAAGCGGCAGCGGTTTTCTTTGCGGCTTTTGCGCCCTGTTTTGCAGCCGCCTTTGCTTCTTTGGAATACCGGCGTTTCAGTTTCCATTTCTGCTGCACACGGGAAAGCGGATTGCTGGCAAGCTCCGGGTGCTCGGAGGCCATCTTCTGAAAATCCATATTGGCCCGGGCTTTTATGTCCTTCCGTTCCCACTTTGCCACCTTCCGGGCCGGGTGCTCCTGCCAGCGGCGTTTGGCATAGCGGGTCAGTTTCCGGGCTCCGGCCTCTGCGGCCAGCTCGGATTTATGGGCTCCTTCCACACCCACATTTTCATGCTCAACCTCGTGTATCTTGTTGTGGACATAGAACCACGCTTCTGTACGGGCTCCCCGGACTGCCTTTCTTTTGCAAGCCCCGGCGGCTTCTGCGCCGCCCGTTTCGCCTCGACCTTATCCAGCTTCTCCCGGGCCTTTCCCAGCTTTTCCCCGGCGCGCTCCGCCTTTGCCTGCGCCTTCTGGTACTTGTCCTTTTTGCTCCCGGCCTTCTCGGCGGAGCCCTCCGGCTCCTGTGCCTTGCCGGTATCCTGCGGCCCGCCCGCTTCATCTTCCTGCCTCATGCGGTCAGAGGGACGGCTTTTCCGGCTGTCCTCTTGAAACTTGCCGCTTTTGGACTTCGGGCCATCGTGGCCCGAAGGACTGTCCTGCCCGGTATCCTCGTCCTCAAACCGCAGGCGTCGGGATGGTGCGGGGGAAGGCCCTTCCCGTTCAGCCGGTCCGGGGCGATTGCTCCCGGTATCCTCCGTCGGCCCCGGCCTTTGAAAATTCCGTTTATCCGGTTTCTTTCCGATGATGTATCCCTCCTTTCCAAACCTCGGGCCATCATGGCCCGAAGTGCGTTATGCCCGGTCCATTTCCTGTTTTTTATCCTCCGGGCGGGTGGTCATAATGGCGTACAGCTCTGTGTTCTGCGGGAAGCGGTCAACAAACGGGATGGTGGTGTTCCCGAAGAACAGCAGCCCTTCGCCGGAATTGGTATGGGTCACATAGGAAAGCTGGTGGGGGCTGATCCCAAGCTGTTTGGCTAAAATCTGCCGGTCCCCCTGTGCCTGCGAGAGAAGCACAAGGAAGTCCGAGTTTTCAAAGATGTTCTCGATCTCCGGGCTTGCCAGAAAATCCTTCACGTTCTGCGTTAAAGCACTGGGAACGCACCCTTTTTTTCGCAGCATTTTCCAGATCGCCACACAATAGCTTGCCGTCAGACGGTCACGGAGCAGCACATGAAATTCGTCGAAGTAGCACCATGTAGCGATACCGCGGAGGAAATTCATGGACACCTGCGAGTTTACCAAGTCCTGCATAATGAGCATGGCAATCGTCCGAAGCCCGGCACCCAGCTTTTTTAAGTCAAGGCATACCAGACGGCGGTTCAGGTCCACATTGGTTTCATGGTTGAATACGTTAAGGGAACCCGACACATAGATTTCAAGGGCAGTTGCCAGCCGCACCGCCTCGCCCTCCGGCTGGGAACAGAGCAGGTCATACAGGGTTTGGAGGGTCGGCATTTTGCTTGTTTCCGGGTCCTGCAAATGTTCCCGGTACATCTGGCGTACACAGCGGTCAATGACGGTCCGCTCCACCGGCTGCAAGCCATCCTTGCCGCCAACGATCAGCTCCATCAGCGACAGAATAAAGTCGGCTTTCAGCGCCATCGGGTTTTCCTCGTCAAAGCTCAGGTCAATGTCCATCGGATTGATGTGGTGGGGGCTGTCCGGGGCGATCTCGATGACCTGTCCGCCCAGCCGCTTGATAAGGGGCGAGTATTCGCCCATCGGGTCCACCACAATGATCCGGTCACGGGTGGCAAGGAACACGTTCACAAGCTCCCGCTTTGCGGCAAAGGATTTGCCGGAGCCCGGCACGCCGAGGAACAGGCCGTTGGGGTTTTTGAGCTTTTTCCGGTTTGCCATGATGACATTATGGGAAAGTGCGTTGAGCCCGTAATAGACGGCTTCGCCATCCATGCGGAGCTCCTGCGTCATAAAGGGAACGAAAATGGCCGTGGAGCTGGTCGTCATGCCGCGCTTGATCTCAATGCCGTTATGGCGGAACATCCTTTCATTCCGGCTCTGTAAATCTTCCAGAAGGGTCTTTGCGTCGTTGCTGTACGTTACAAGGTCGGGCGGAAGTATGTCCATGTCGTACCCTGACCGGGCTGCCTTCTTTTGTTCCTCCACCTTCATCTTGTCAATGTCGGAGACTTTGGCCTTGATAGATTTTACGGCGGCGGCCTGATCGACGGTTTGGATATGGAGAGTGATGGTCATTTCCGCATCCATTTCCAAAAGCTCCGCCAGCAGCTTGTCCGAGAGCTCCGAGGCCAAAATCTGCAAGTAGGAGGCAGCGCCCCAAGTCGTCCCCACCCGGAACAGACGGCTGAAACGGAAGTCGAAGCTGTCCGGGGCGATAAAGTCTTTGGTGGAAAGCCCGGTTTTGGGGATCATATCCCATGAAAACCGGAAGGGGGAGCCGCTGCCGGGGTGGAGCTGCCCGTGAAGGAACTCCAGCCGTTCCAGCCCCGAAAGGGAGCGGCACTTGACGCCCAGCTTTTTGAAGTTCCCGCAAATGTCTGCCTCGACACGTTCCAGCCTTGCCCTGGCGGTGGGAAGGTCGTCCACGTTCACGCCGAAGGTCAGGAGCTTTGTGCGGACAATGCCGTTGTTGCTTTTGGCGATCTGGTTTTCCAGCATTTCCACATACTCACACCGGACGCTGTTGTAATCGTCATCCTGCATGGGGATGTTCACGCTGTACCGGCTGCCCGGGCGGCTCCGGTGGTTGAGGAAGGAAAGCTGGAACGGAAGGCTGCTGTCTTTCTGCTTCGGGCCAGCATGGCCCGAGGTCAACGCTCTGCGCTGCGGCTGGGCTTTTCCTTCGGAGGCTGTTCTGCCTTTGCCTGTTCGGCAGCCGTTTTTCCGGCTTTGAGCTGGTCGCTGATGGATGCACGCCCCACAGAGCCACGCTCCGCCATCTGTTCCAGCTTTGCCTCATAGGCTTGCAGAACAGCAGTATTGAACCGTTTTTGGTTTACTTCTTCCTGCATAAAACCTCCTTTCCGTCAGTGGACAGGCTCGGCCTTTTCGGGATAGGCAAATATCCGGTGTTCCGGCGGATGTCCTGCGGTCCCAAACAGCGATACTGATATAGGTTATCAGTAGCCTCCCTCATGTATGGATACGAAAACGCCTGGATAGAACAGGCTTGATTTTGCCCCGGCAAGGCCGGAGCGGCGTCGATCAGAGAAAGGTTCTGACAGGGAGACCGAAGGTAATTATATGGACAGGTGGGATTTTCCCGCCGTCCACCTTCGTAATATCCCCAAATGCACCATGTCGGGAAAGTGCCTTTTGGTTATGGAGATGGGCGCTTTTTTCAATCTCGCTGGCCCATACCGGACGGATACCGCACCGGGAAGCAGCCAGAGGGAACACGCCGGGCATCCTGCACGCGGAGCAGAACATTTTCGGTGTGGCGTGCAGTCCAGCTGCGCTTTGCAGTATTCAGCGCGAGGTTCAGCGTGTTCTGGCAGACTACACGGATCGGAGTCATGGCCACTTTCACACCAGAACTTCCGTCATGACTGATGGTACTACCTGATCTCCAGCGATAAGATATTTCCTCGGAAGCCTTGCCAGCATCCAGACCTTCTTGCCGCCCTGCAAAGAACCGGCAGTTTCGTAAGTGACGCCCTCGCCCAACAGGTCATCCGTGAA
>VOFI01000682.1_pt1 | contig 126000 bp, 128 predicted proteins | sample 5384131 | NCBI WGS metagenome assembly VOFI01 (sample SAMN12384728, study PRJNA508395) | human gut metagenome | isolation source: healthy gut H | host: Homo sapiens | reverse complement strand
TTCGGCGAATGATGGTCAAAGACGAGACCTCCGATAGTTTCCAACGGCATAATCAAAATCTTTGACCTTGATAACCGTTTGAACAATTCTATTTGTGTCATATAGACTTTCTCCACCTCCTCATAGACTTCGTCCATAGTATGCCCATCAATTCCTTTAGCCCAATACTCACATTTGATAGGTACAAAAATCAAAAGTCTTGGGCTTTTTTCCCCTATATTATTTCCAAGATTACTTATCAAATCGAGTACAGCATCATTACAGTTGATTTTTTGCTTATAATCATCCTTTCCCATTGCTGAGGCATACATCATGGATGGGACATCTACAGCTACGATGAGAACCTGACATTGGCGCGCGTCCTTTTCTGTAATTTTGCTGTATGCAATTTTATTGTTGTCTGCCTGAAAATTTTCACCAGGAATATCCATTACTGTCAATTTTATTTTTGGAAGCCCTTTATACATTTTATCCAAGTTCATTGGCTTTGTGTCTATTTCAAAGGAATATTCCGTTACACCTTGAGTTCCCAAGAGTCCAGTCATATTGGCACACCCACCTTCCTTTTCCTTCAACATGTCGATCATTTCAGAAGCTTGATTATCTAGCCTTTTTTTATCTATCACCTCGTGCTGAGTTTCATCATATGCTGTGTTGTCGACTATTGGCAATTCATTAAATAGATTTATGTTGTCTCTGTATGATTTCAACATACTTGCGAGAATCGATGTTTTTCCCGACCTACTCGCCCCAACCATCATCGCTGTTATAGCCATAATACTTCTTTCTAAATAGTTGGTCACGGCTTCAGTTTCTTATGTTAAAATGTAAATCATGGTTTGAAACTGTACACACTCGGGGTACAAATGAAAACACTATATGCTTGTGTCGGAAAGGTATATATGAGCTGATGGTAGAGTCGTCATCAACAACAATGGCCCTGATTTGATAACGGAATACCATTGCACGGAGATTGCGGACAAACACCATCGCAGAGTTTATCTTCAAGTGCTTGTCGGTTCTGAGAAAAGTCTCGTAGTCAGTGATAAAAGGCAGCGATAACTCTTTCAGAGCAATATCCTTCACATGGTAATGCGCCTGCAAGAACTCGCCCACATAGGCACACCCGATTCTATACTTCGTGTATGTACTCAAAGATTTCATGCCAGCCTTATATTGCTTTTCCATTTCATCACGGCTTTGAGAATAGACTTTCATCAGTGTATGGCAACGATACTCCAAGCCAAGAAAGGCGTTCTTCACCTTGTCGGCAGTGACGAAGTTGTCCCTGTCCATAATCTCCTGATAATGCTTACTGATACTCACACGCATCTTGTCCAATTTGCGGTTCACTTCCAAAGCCTGCATACTCTTACCTATCATGCGTCCGCCCTTGGTATCCCACAAATCTGGATTGGCAGTTGTCTTGCAACTGAACTGCGCCTGTGTTCCGTCCACTGTGATACGTCCCATAACTGGAACTGTACCATCTTTCTTTACTACCTGTCTTTTGAGGTAGAAGATAATTGAAAATGTACTCTTCATAACGTCATTCTTTTTTGCGTTCAAAATTAATACATGAAGAGTCTTTTCTTGCTACGCATTTCACGGCAGAACACGGCAAATTTGGTTCGTAACCAAAAAACTTACGTTGCTCATTAGTAACTCACTATAAATCAGAGTCTTAAATTTCAATTCGTAACCTTCTTCATTCTTCCGAACCTCAACATTCTCCATTTGGGGTATAGGTTACGGATAGGTAACGTTCCTCTGTCTCATCTTGTCGTATGCCGAGAAATCTTTGTAGGGTGCAAACGCCCATACATAGCTATCGTCATTTACGACTCCCTGAACAATTTCGTTGGTCTGCCGTAAATACGAATAGTAGTTGTTATGTGACGTCTGTATGTGCATTATCTGTTACCGCAATGCCTATCAGAGCAATACTGACAATTGAGACAGCGAACTTGACATGCAGCCATCCCCATCAGCTCAACGGTCTTGTCTTTTATGTCTTCTGCTATCTTGTTGAGATTGAGCACATCGATTATACTCTCATTGGCAGAGAGTGGTATTGCTTTTGTATCCATAGGTTTAGTATTGTTGATTGATAATCTGTTGGTATTCTCCATTTTCATACCACTCATACAGTTTGGCGGCACGATCTACGAGCCAAGGAAAATCAGCCGATCGAATGGTCAATGCCTTGATGACGGAATTAACGGTACCCGTGTATTTTTTGTCAAATTCTTTAGCTTGTTTGATAAATCCCTGTATATCGATATGATCATAACACTTCTTGGGAAGCCCTGCTTTCTTTATCATTGTGCTGATGGCATCGTTGATGTTCTGACAACATAACAACCCGACTCGATCGGCAGTATAGTCAGACTTGCGATACCACTCAAACAATGGCAACTTGACGATAGAGGCCCAGGAGTTGAAGACAGGGTCGTTCATAAACGGGAGATAGAACGACATGATAAGCATTTGGTAGGGTTTATGCCCTGCTGCAAAGTGCCCAAGTTCATGACCAATAGTGAATGCCATTTCACCATCTGTAAACAAATCTGCACTACCAGACATCATGACGATACGGCGGTGCTTTTCGCCATTGGAATAATGAAATGGACCATAAAGCCAGTCTGTGGAATAGGCTGGTATTTCCTGGATATTAAGGACGGAGCAGGCCTCAACAAGTTGTCTATGCAGGGCTGGCAAGCTGTCTGCGGTGATATTGATGCCTTCCCCTTGATTTTCTACCTCATTGTAAGCTTCTTGATATTTACTGGTCGTGGCAGCAAGAAACTCCTTGAACGTGTAGTACTTCAAATCGGATTTGAATATTTCATACCACGTCTTCAAATTATGATCGAGGGGATGCTTGGCTATTTCACGAATGAAATCCCATTTTGACATGTAAGGCACCTGCAGACCGTTCAGCCAGTCCACAGTCTTCTTGTCATCGGGGTGCATCACCTGTGAGTAGTCAATATTTGCCAGCTTCTTTCTCATACCATTACTTGATTTGCCGTAAACCAGACAATCTGTTGTATTCTCCACTATCTATCCATTTCAACAATTCAGCAGAACGCATCACCGTCCAAGGATGCGTCTCGTCGGCTATGGATAGGAATTTTACCACCTTATTCATACCCTCATAATCAAGAGCCTTGAAATCGCGCGCCTGCTGAATAAAGGTCTCTGGTCGGATATTATCAAACTCCTTGATAGGAAGACCTGCCATTTTGATGAAGGATCGGATCATCGCGTCGGTGTCTTGACAACACAACAAGCCTGCTCGGTCCGCGGTGAATTCTGACATACGGTTCCAATAGTAAAGGGCAAACTGTAGGCCGCTTGCTATAAGGCTTCCCCCAGGAATGGCATCAATTCCCCAGTTTATCAACTGAGCCATCATGTGATATAACATGTGGTTGGACTTGATGTGACCACACTCATGCCCAATGATGAACATGATTTCATCGTCGTCACAGAGGTCTATCAAACCAGAGTTGATGACAATGATCGGGTTTTCCGCTCCAATAGTACAGGCGTTTATACCATAATTCCACGTGATGTATAGTTCAGGAACATTAGGCAGATCCAGAATGCGACAAGCATTTTCAAGATATTCGTATATCTGAGGATAGTTTTCTTGTGTAACCTTCAAATTGCTGCCCGTGTATTGGATATTATAAACTCGCTCTACAAAGTTGGATGTTACCCACTTGCAAGCGGCTGGCAAGAAAGGAACTTTTTCCAACTTCTCCAACGCAGCCTTATCCAAAGGGTGCTCATATTGTTGATGTTCAAGTCCTGTAAGGACCCTTTTGTTGTTTATCATCATGGGCGGTGGTTTTTGATTGGTTATTAAAAGTGTAACTGAATTCTTAGGCTATCGGCCCTCTTGGGAATGACTTTCTGACCATTCACGCAAGTTTGTTAAACAAAAACGTTCACACTTCCCATCAACAGTCCCAGCAAGGCGCCCAGCCACACAATGGCTTTGAGTTCCTTGTCCATGACCTGAAAAATGAGCTTTTCAGTTTCGTTGACGTTCATTTCGTTAATACGCTCCCGAACGATCTTGCTGATGTCGATTGAATCGAGTATCTTGGGAAGATGGTCGGTGATGATGGCGCGGTAAACGGACTCTATGGTGTTGACCGCTTGCGCCAACTGATCATCGCGTCCTTCAAGCAACTGGCTCACTGGCTTACTCAGGACATTTTTCCACTTCGCCTCCAATCATATTGGATACGATCTCCTCGCCATTGTCGCGGAGCATTGTATTGATGTTTTTGGCAAGGAAATGCTCGGCTGGCTCACGAAGCATACCTAAGAATCTGGCAACGATGTTACCGCCAAATAGCCCTGCCGCCATTCCACCTATGCCACCCAATGCGCCGCCAATGCCGGAAAGCAACTCATGTGCCCCATCGATGGTTAGCTTTTTTGCGCTACATGGTCAATAGCTATGTGAGCAACCTTCTCACCTACTGAAGAGTCTGCCAACTTCTCGTAGGTTTGCTTCGTAATACTTTGGTTGACGTTGTCCGAGATATTGCGGATCTCTTCTTGGGAAAGGTAATGGCCAAGGAATTCTGCAAGAGTCTCGTTGTTCTTCTTCTGTACAGCGATGAATTCCTCCGCAGCCGAGCGCACTTTGGCTATCATTTCTTCCGACAGGAGGTACCTTTCCAATACCTCTTTGTTCATCAGATTCTCACTGATAACACCTCCGATAGCCTCGGCTATACGCCCTTTCTCCTTCGGAATGATTCCAGGAGTAAATGGTATGTGAACTCCAAACAAATATTTTGCTGTATGGGGTCGAAATAGCATTCGTATGGCGATGTCGTTGGTGATGTAACCAATAACTCCGCCCAACAAAGGTGCTATGATATATGACATTTCCATAATTGTTTACTTTAATAACAATAAGAGGATAGGCTTGGCTTTTCTATCACCATAGGAATGAAAAAATCATTTCGTTTTAGGTCTCTTATTTAGTTTTCATCTCTTTTCTGTCTTATTCCATCCCATCATGTGTCACTAAACTACAGTTTCACATCGTTCCAAGACTTTCAGAAAGTCGTTGGGTATATAGGCGGTGATAAATATTCCGATGCCCTCCAGTTCTATGGCGATGCGCTGTTGCCCTGCCGCTCTCACCACCTTGCCGATGATCCCTTTGAAGTCGCCCTGAGTGATTTGGACGAGATCGCCACTCTTGTAGCGAATGCGGTCCTTGGAGATCATGCCACTATGCTCGCTGGGAACGCTGGTGGCTTTGATAAAGTTGAGCATTTCGTTGTCTGGAATAACGATGGGAGGATTGAGGCCTGTGGCGTTTTCTAGGGGTTTGGTTTTGTCGGTGTAGTATTTCAACCATTTGGCGGAAGGTGCGGGGTCCTTAACGAACTGTTCGGCCATTGTGCGGCTCAACCGAGCGAAAACAATATCGGGAAGCAGAGGCTCGTGAAAGGTTCTCCGCTTCCCGTTGATGAGTTTCGTGATGTCGTGCATCGGAACGTAGGTCTCAATGTCGTTGTCTTCGAGCAAATCGACTGCCTTTTTCCAGCGTCCGTATGTCGCGCGGAGAACAAACCATTGGGGCCTATCCTTAGGTATAAAGTTCGAGGATTCCCCTTCTGAGCATCTTGCGGCGCCTGGGGCGCCTTGAGCTTCGGGGAGGGCACAGGAGGTAGGTCCTGCGCAGGAGGGATTTTCGCCGCCTCTTCGGGTGTTCACATTAGTCAATGTGCTCATATCGTGGTCGTGTCGTGGTTCCAAGGCTGGATGACACTAACAAAAAAGCGTGAACCGTCCGTTGTCCGATCCACACTCTGAGGCCGTGAGAAAGTGCCCTATACTGCTGAACGAACAACAGTATAGCCCACGCCGATATGATATATAGCAATTATTACTCACTTACACAAGCCGAGGATATTGTATGCCATTGTGACAGAGCACAATACCTGCTCATGCAAAATGTGACAACTTGGTATAATCACACCGGGACATCTACCGTTGTCATGTTCAAGGCAGTACATTGTTTCTCGAAATTTCTCACGTTTCAGAGTGTACGTTGAACCTGACGCTTGTAAACGCCTTTTATGTCTGGACTGCTTAGACAAAGCTGACTTTTGCTCAATTCGCAAGGCCTCTTGTTTTGAGGTTTCTTTGCTCTCGGGCATCACAACTTTTCCCACCCTAGGCCCACTTCGCATAGTGTTCACCCTCGGGGTGACTCGCTACACGTTGTACGGCGTAGGCTGCCGACTCTATCATAATGGAAAGAACTCGTCTCACGGCATGATTGCGGTCTGGCTTTTACAGTCCGACACAAATTTACAACTTTTTATGAATCAGAGAAAAGTTTCTTAAAATATTTTTGTTTTCAACCCCCAAATTTGTATTTTCAACCCCCTAAATTAACATTTAGAGGGTGGGATCGTCCCCAAAAACGGAGCAACAAGAGTAATTTGTGATGCTTCACTACAACCTGCTGACATGGGAAAACAAGAGCAACAAACTACGCTTCCTCCAAACGGCCTGCCAATAAGGGAAAACTACTAAAACAACAAGTACTAAACTATCCCACTTTTTCTGGATAAAGATGATATAATATCACCACTCTTCTCCTCTATTATAATGAACAACGAAAACGAAGAGACAATGAACGAGAATTATGAACAGAAGATACTGGCTGATGTGAACGCAATCTTCACATTGATGGCTAAGCGAGTAGATGAGAGTCAGATGAAGCTACTGCACGAAGCCTACGACTTTGCTGCTTTTGCACATAAGGGCCAATTGCGCAAGTCGGGTGAGCCCTATATCAGTCATCCTGTTGCCGTGGCACGCATCCTGGCAGAAGAGCTGGAATTGGGTGCAAACCCTATTATGGCAGCATTCTTACACGATGTTTTGGAAGATTGTCCATACAGCATAGACGAGATTCGCGAGCGCTTCGGCGACGACGTGGCTTTCCTCGTCGGTGTCGTGACTAAGCAGAAGAAGGAGAGATATGAGCAGTCGAAGCAAGTGGACAACTTCCGCCAGATGCTCTCGTCCGTACAGTTTGACGTGCGTGCCATCCTATTGAAATTGGCCGACCGACTTCACAACATGCGCACGCTCAGCAGCATGCGCCCTGACAAGCAGATGAAGATCGCCTCGGAGACTGATTATTTCTATGCACCTCTTGCCAATCGCCTTGGCTTGTACGACGTGAAGACAGAACTTGAAAATCTGTCGTTCCGCTACCGCTGTCCGCGTGAGTATGAACAAATTGACAAACAACTGGCAGAGCTTCAGCAGTCAGAGAAGTCGGATGTGGATGCCTTTATCGCCAAGGCGAAGGAGATACTCGAAGCCAATGGCATTGACGCACGCATCGAGTTGCGTATGCGCTCGCCTTACAGCATCTGGCGCAAGATGCAATCCGTGGGTTGCGACTTTGAACACATGGACAGCAAGCACTATCTGCGTATCATCTACAAGGCAGATGGCTTGCAGGAGGAGAAGAAGCAGAGTCTCCACATCTATGCCGTGCTGTCCGACAGCTTCAAGGAGCGTCCTTGCTCTGTGGTCAACTATATCAACGCCCCAAAGGAGAATGGCTACTAGAGTTTCCACGTGAAGTTTCTCAATCCCAAGGGACAATGGGAAGAGGTGCATATCTCATCTGAACGCATGATACGTAACAACCGCCTTGGCTGTACGGCGGAGCGCACGGAGGAAAATTTGAAAACATGGCTGGAGAAATTCAAGGCTGTGCTCAAGGATATAGCTTACCACACCAACGAGATGGATTATATGGACGGTGTCACCGCATCGTTCTATCATGACAACATCATGACCTTCACGCCCAAAGGCAAGTGTATCATACTGCCCAAGCATGCCACGGCACTCGACTTTGCCTTTGAAATTCATACGGAAGTGGGGCTTCATGCCGTGTATGCGCGTATCAATGGTAAACTATCATCGGTGAAGACCGTGCTCCACCGTGGCGATTGTGTGGAGATAGGCACTTCTGACAATGCCACACCGGAAGCAGACTGGCAAAACCATGTGCTGACCTATAAGGCAAAACGCAGTTTGGGCAGTTTCTTTAAAGACCGCCCCAAGATGGAGTACAAGCGTTGCACTTGCTGCCATCCGTTGCCAGGAGACGAAGTCATTGGTTTCAAAAGCGCTGAAGGACAGATTACTCTCCACAAGCGCAACTGTCTCACCGCTATCCGTCAGGCTTCCAAACAGGGCGATACCATTGTGGAAGTGGACTTCAAAGAGAACGAGCAGTTCCTTTTCCCTGCCCGTATCTGCATCCGTGGCATCGACTGCCATCATCTGCTCAGCGATGTGGTGGCTTGCATTACAGAACAACAAAACCTCTCCATCTCAAGACTCCAAATAGAAACAAAAGATCGCATCGTGGAAGCCATGGTGGATTTTGAGGTACACTCTTCCAACGAACTACAGCAAGCCATTGACTATATCCGCAGGATTAAGAATGTGGATGAGGTGGCGAGAGTAGATATAGAATAACAAAAAAACGAACAACATGAAAACTACTTCGATATTCAAAATAACACTCTTTCTTCTGGTCATTCTTTCCACATTTGCCTGCAAAGGCCACAAAAGCGGAGAGGACAATCAGACGACTGACACGGTAAAGGTTGCCAAGGACTGCACTCAGTTCGTCCTGAAACATCTGGACGTTGACAAGAAAAAGGTGATGCCATACGTCACCTGCTCAGAACAAACTATCGACTCGCTGCTGGCTATTGCTGACACAGCGTACAGCAAAACGGGCTACAATAGTTTGGAAGCACTGGGCTTGAACAATGAAAAATTTAACAAGTGGATTACAGAAGACTACAAAGACACCATTTCTATCGTCGTAGCCCTGTTTGACTCATACGCGAGTATGGTCAACTCGGGCATGGATGAAGCCAGTGCATCCTTTGCCTGGCATGAGGTGGCACGCCAGCAGATGAAGCGCTTCTATGAAGATAAAGGTGGTGAATGGCAAGAGCCTGACTGTTACGAAAGACTGTTTCGGGTAACTGACGGAGTCATGGGAACATACTATTGTGGCAACCAAGCAGACATGAATATGGCTGCATGGCGTACTGTCATGCCTATTGACTATCGCCTGATAGAAGCATACAAGCAACTGGCGGATCTGTGTAATGGCCGATCAATAGTCAAGCTCATACATGATGATTATATGCACACGCTTATCACTTATCGGAAGCATCGTGAGGGCATTGACGAAGGGTATTCTGACCTGCCTCGTGAGCAAGCTACACTGTTTAAATGGTTGCTAAGAAGCAAAATCGATAATATCAATCTGCTTATCAAGAACTATAAGAGAGGAAAGATAGACAACAATGCTGTCAAGAAGAACTTGCAGGAACATCTGTGTCTTGCAAACAAAAGACTGGTAAAACTGACCAAAGATTTTCTTGATAGACCAAGGTGATGAGTTTCGATAACTTAAGAGCTGGCTCTGTGTATTTAGACCGAAATGGCAAAAATATTCCCAATATATTTTGTCGGGTTTTCTTACCTCCAAAACTCATCTTAGAACATATTTCATAGCTGCAGGCTGCGGATGGAAGCAAGGGGTTTCTTGTAGCCAAAACTGCGGGAAAATCGCGAGAAAAGGTAATAATGGACGCTTTTTCGCAGACACGGGCTTTGTTAAATGAATACGGAGAAAAAGTTAATGGGTCGTTAATTCATGCTAATCGACTTGCATTCGGCAGGGCGCGGGGTTATCTTTGTATAGCTGCCGCGCCTTGGCGATTGATGCATCAGCAATCGCTGCATGAAAGGCAGAGCGCAACAAGCAGACAGATTGTAAAATATAATTCGAATACATAACAATGGAAAAGTTAAACATTTTACATAGAACACCAATCAGGGGTCGCATCCTGTCGTTCTCGTATCGATCTCGTATCGATCCCGTATTGATCCCGTATCAATCCCGTATCGTTCTAGTATCGTCCTTCTATCGTTCTCCTATCGTTCTCGCTTACAGAAGCGGAAACAATACGGAAACGATACGTAAACGATATTTGTTCGATGGGAAGATGATACGAGGTTGACACGTAGCTGATACGTGGAAGAAGGGTTTCCGAGATTCAAGCCACTGCAGCTGCCAGAAGCAAATTTGTAGGCAGCATCCCCACAAGTCGGTTCTTCATTTGGAGCATGGAAGGACCAGCATAGGGCGCTCCTCCGAATCTTGAAGCAAGCATGGACCAGACGACCCAAACAACTCGTCGAACAAAGAGCAACCCGCTTTCACTATCACTGCAGTGACTTCAGTTCTTCTATCATCCTACCAAGTTCAGAATAAGTGTAATTTCTGCCATCAGCAAGTTTCTCTTCCATGGAATGCTTGGCGTGACGGATAGCCTTGTCAAATTCGCCTCCTTTCTTCTCAAAATAAGAATGCAGTCCTTTGCTTTTTCGAAAGAAGTCTATCGTCTTTTCATAGCCACACTGCTTCTTCAGATCCAGCAGAAGTGCTGACTGGTCGTTGTACATCCGGGCCGTATAACGGAAATAGTACAAGAAAAAGAGTTCGGTACAACGGTGCGTCTCAAAGAAACGCACCTCGCAATAGACACCTTTCTTCGGTTTATTGACTGGATTGGCATACTTCTTCTTGAGACGCATATACTGACTACGCTCAGGTTCCTCGTCCTTTGTGTCCATGTCGATCACACAGAACACCCGATCGTATCCGTCAGCTATACCTTTTTCTATTTTCTCCTCCAGTTCCTTCATACTCGTATGCTTGGGATAATCTGGCTTGATGGTCATCCCCCTGAACACATCTCGCAAGGAGTTGAAATAATAAAACTCCGTAGGGCCCTCGCCTAAAACAAGGACTGAATGTTTGAGCTTACCCATACCCACTACTCGTCTAAGTCTATAAAAATACTGCCCAACTCTGGTTTAGCCCCCAAACGGCCTGTACGATAAGAGTTATAGAGCGACAGATTCCGATGCAAGCCGAAAGAGTCTCCACGCGAATATTCCGATGAAGCCGTACTGTGGTTTTTCTCCACAAACCAGACCACCCCTCGGTTTTCATTGATCAAATCCTGTGACAGCAGCGTCGTCTCCTGACTCGTGATGATCAGCTGAGATCTTTCCGAGTTGAATATAAACACACTCAGATAATAGAACAGAAGATCATAATGCAGGTCTTCCCCCAATTCGTCCAAATAATAAACTTGATCGGAGGTGATCATGTCATACAAAGCGTCAAGGATGCGCACATATTTCTGCGTGCCCTTGGACTGAAACGCCATAGCAACCTCGAAATCTCCATGATCCGTATGGTTCAAGAAGGCCACGGAATTGTTGGTGGGCCTCAGCAGTACGTCTTTCACATTTTCTGGAATACTGGCTTTTGAGACACGTTCACGGTACTCCTGGGGTACAAAGCGGTCTTCTATGACAGGACGGTATGCCATGATGTTCAAATCGGCCTTCTGAAGCATTTGCGTGAAGAACTTGCGCTTTTTGTGGTCTTCGTAGGCCTCCGACAATATCTCAACAAGCCCCTTCTCTATGTCTCCATCCACATCGTGATAATTGGTCATAACTCGCCGATGGAGGGAGGCAAAGGGTCCTATATCCTCCTTCAAAGCCGCCTTTCTACAGACGGACAAGACACTATGATTGTTCAACGTATTCTCACGGATGCTCTCCTGTGTCTTGGCAAGCAACTTGAGACTGGCGCCAAACTTGATATCGGCCTGGATACTCTCACCGACGAAAGAACGCTCATAGAACAACGCCTTTGAACCATTGGGGTAATAGTTTAAGACCTCATGCAAAATACGCTTTCTATTGAAACTGACACTATAGTCGTACCTGACACCGTTGGCGTAGAAAGAGACATACATTTCCGTAGGATCCTCTGGGGTCAAGGCAAAGGGCAGAAAGCCCTCTATCTCCTGCTTCGCATCAGATTTGGGAGAGACCAACAGACGGAAGACCTCGTTTAATGCGACAAGCATATTGGACTTTCCTGACGCATTGGAGCCATAGAGAATGCCCAACTTGTAGAGGAAGACTCCTTTGGAGATCTCCACTACCAACTCTGAGGCAGGACCTTTAGCCTCAAAGGAGAGCTCCTGTCTGTCTCGTATGGAGAGATAGTTTTTCACCCAAAAATCTCGTATCATCTTTTTCGTGCTTAGTTCTTTAGGCGCAAAGATAGGTCTTTTTGGGCTAAACAAGAAATATTTTACCCGTTTTCGTATTTTTTCTACGAAAATTAGGCAAAATTCACGCCTTGCATCTTATTTCTGGTTTATACGGAAATGAACTGACAGGGTTGTTTGTGCTGAGTCAATACAGCCTGCTGACAAGATTAACAACCAAAACAACACCAACAGGACGGTTTCCACTGTCCGGTTCCGCCACCACGAGTCTGCCACTTTGTCACCCTGTCAGTTTGGCGAGACCGTTTTGGCGCATTGGCACGCTTTTCGCAAAGAGAAGGGTGAGGCCCGCAAGGCAAGTGCCGAGGGATCTCGCAGAAAAGTCAAAAACAAAAACGATTAAAAATATTACGATCATGACAATTAAACCGTTAGCAGACAGAGTGCTGGTTCTTCCGGCACCGGCAGAGGAAAAAGTGGGTGGAATCATTATTCCCGACACCGCCAAAGAGAAACCGCAGCGCGGCAAGGTGATTGCCGTCGGCGAGGGTACGAAGGACGAGAAGATGATCCTGAAGGCCGACGACGTGGTGCTTTATGGCAAGTATGCTGGCACGGAGATTGAGAACGAGGGCACGAAGTACCTCATGATGCGCCAGAGCGATGTGCTCGCCATCGTCACCGATTAAAGAGGTGGTGAGGGACGCAACGAGTTGTAAAATTGTATTTATCAAATAAAAACAGAAGAAACGATCATGGCAAAAGATATTAAATTCAATACAGAAGCACGCAATCTGCTCAAGAGCGGTGTGGACCAGTTGGCCAACGCCGTCAAGGTGACACTCGGCCCGAAGGGTCGCAACGTGGTGATTGGCAGAAAGTTTGGCGCACCGCAGATCACCAAGGACGGTGTGAGCGTGGCCAAGGAGGTAGAGCTGGAGGACAGCCTGGAGAACGCAGGCGCACAGCTTGCCAAGAGCGTGGCCAGCAAGACGGGCGATGACGCAGGTGATGGTACGACCACGGCTACGATTCTCGCCCAGGCCATCGTCAACGAGGGTCTGAAGAACGTCGCTGCTGGTGCCAACCCGATGGACTTGAAGCGTGGTATCGACAAGGCCGTCAACGCGGTGGTGGACTACATCAAGGAGAACGCCGAGGTAGTAGGTGACAACTACGACAAGATCGAGCAGGTCGCTACGGTGAGTGCCAACAACGACCCGGAGATCGGTAAGCTGCTGGCCGACGCCATGCGTCAGGTGAGCAAGGACGGTGTGATCACCATCGAGGAGAGCAAGACGCGCGACACCAACATCGGTGTGGTAGAGGGTATGCAGTTTGACCGCGGCTACCTGTCTGGCTACTTCGTGACCGATACGGACAAGATGGAGTGTGTGATGGAGAATCCGTACATCCTCATCTACGACAAGAAGATCAGCAACATCAAGGACTTCCTGCCCATCCTGCAGCCTGCTGCCGAGAGTGGCCGTCCGCTGCTGGTGATCGCCGAGGATGTCGATTCTGAGGCTCTCACCACGCTGGTTGTCAACCGTCTGCGTGCTGGCTTGAAGATCTGCGCCGTCAAGGCTCCGGGCTTCGGCGACCGCCGCAAGGCCATGCTGGAGGACATCGCCGTGCTGACTGGTGGTGTGGTGATCAGCGAGGACAAGGGTCTGACGCTCGACAAGGCTACGCTCGAGGAACTGGGTACGGCCAAGAAGGTGACAGTCTCCAAGGACAACACCACCATCGTCGATGGTGCTGGCACGAAGGAGAACATCAAGGAGCGTGTGGCTCAGCTCAAGAACGAGATTGCCAACACGAAGAGCTCTTACGACAAGGAGAAGCTGCAGGAGCGCCTGGCTAAGTTGGCTGGCGGTGTGGCCGTGCTCTATGTCGGTGCCAACTCCGAGGTGGAGATGAAGGAGAAGAAGGACCGCGTCGATGACGCACTCTGCGCAACGCGTGCCGCTGCCGAGGAAGGTGTCGTCGTGGGTGGTGGTACTACCTACATCCGCGCTCAGAAGGTGCTCGCCGACCTCAAAGGTGAGAACGCCGACGAGCAGACGGGTATCAATATCGTCTGCCGCGCTATCGAGGAGCCGCTGCGCCAGATTGTCGCCAACGCTGGTGGCGAGGGTGCCGTGGTAGTCGATAAGGTCCGCGAGGGCGAGGGCGACTACGGTTACAATGCCCGCAAGGACATCTACGAGGATCTCCGCGCAGCTGGTGTCATCGACCCGGCCAAGGTAGCTCGCGTAGCCCTGGAGAACGCAGCATCCATCGCTGGCATGTTCCTCACCACAGAGTGCCTCATCGTCGATAAGCCCGAGAAGGAGCCGATGATGCCCGCAGCACAGCCGGGTATGGGTGGCATGATGTAATTCTGCGACACAAAACCCTAAATATATTTGAAAAAGTGGAGGTAGTCCCCTTGGTGGGATTGCCTCCACTTTTTGTTTTCCCATGGCTTGACGGCGGGAAAAATCGACAAAGGCAAGGAAAAACCGCAAGAAAACAAAAGATTCTTTCCGTTTACACCCTTTATTAGAAAAAATATGATTACTTTTGCAGCAGAGGAGCGGACGGATCGTACTCGACAACACCCATCCGCCTACCCCACTAATGAACCTTCCAAGACAGAAACCTATAAAAGACAGAATAATGATGAAACAAACGATGCACAAATCCACGACTTCCGCAATATGGCTTGCGGCTGTGGCGGTCATAGCCCTCGTGGCAAAGCCGACAAGCGCCTGGGCACAAAATCCCAAGACCTTCACGGAGTATGTCAACGCCATCATCGAGACGCAGCAGGAGCAGGATGAGCCGGAGGGAGAACGCGTATTCTTCACGCCCTACCTCACGAATGACACCCACTACATGGTGATCTCCGACATCAGTATCAACACGCTGTACAACGTCTGCGAGGGCGCGTTCTGCGTCATGGACAACAACCTCCTCACAGTGTGGTCGGTAGATGGAGCGTATCTGTTTGGTCCGAACTGGAAGCCCCTCGGACTGTACGACACCCACCCGATGTGCTTTGACAACGGAGCCTTGCTGGTGAAGTCGGCAAAGAAAAACAGTCTCGGCAAGGAGTACTACTCCATCCTCTACAAGAACGGAGCGGTGCGCAACCTCGACCCGTCATGGGAGCCCCAGTCAAGGTTTGTCGATGGACTGGCTGCCGTGACCAAGAAGCAGGGCTACACCGAGATGGGCAATTTCTTCATCAACACGCGGGGCGAGAAGATGCCTTCGCCCAGCAACCTCTATTTCGGCTATGACGGCGAGAAGACGCGAGCCCTGAGATGTGGTCTGCGTGCCTTTGAGACGAAGGACCACAAGTGGGGCTACATGGACGAGAAGTGTCAGGTGGTGCTGCAGCCGCAATGGGACAAGGTGCGCGACTTCAGCGAGGGCTATGCCTGGACGTTCAAGAGAAACACCAGCGACGGCACCCACACCGCCACCCTCATCGACAAGACGGGCAAGGTGGTGCAGACGGTACCGAGCTTCTCTGCTATGACGTCGCTCAGCAGGACGTATATGATCGGTGATGTTTGCGACGGCAAGTACTACCTCTACTCCAACGACTCGGAACCGACGACGACCTACTACGACCTCAAAGGGCAACGCACTGGCGATCTCCCACGGTGGAACCTCCTTCTACGAAGGCCATGCCTGGTGCGCGGCGTCAAAGACACCTGGGACCGCATCTTGCTCGTCGATAACAACTTCACGGTGATGGACAGCTACCCCACCTACGCCAGTGACGGACACGATATCTATGCCGACGAACTGTGGGTGACGAAACCCTTCGAACCTTTCGGCCTCCATACCATCCATTCGGGATCGGTCGTGATAGACAGCAGGGGACGACTGGTACTCAAAGAGATGAGTTCCCCATGGTCTCCCGACTACATCAGAGGATTCAGCCAGCCGAGCAAGGATGGCTATATCGTGGCAAACAACATCAATGTCGGCGACAAGCGATACCTGGCGCTGATCAAATATACGGGTGAGATCGCCTGGCTTTTTTCAGCAGAAACTTTCTCCGCCAAGGACTTGACAGGATTCATCAAGGCTCCCGACTTCAACGACACGACGATAATAGTAAAAGATCCGCCTATCACCGATAAGCCCAAGGGACCCACGCAGGTGACAGACGCGACCTACAAGGTGAACATCGTCTGCAGTCCGAAGGAAGGAGGCACGGCCAGCGTTGTGGGCAAGTCGCCCATCAAGTATGGTGACAAGGTCTCCATCAAACCGGCTGCTAACGAGGGCTGGGTGGCATCGAGCATCAACGTGGAAAAACAGGAGGTGGGCGAAGAGCCGTTTATGGTCACGGACGACGTGACGGCCACCGTGTATTTCCTCCAGCGTCCCGTCTTTGAACCGATCGACCGGACCAACACCTACGAGGGCAAAGTGAAGATCATGGAACTGGACGACGCGCCTGTCTATGTGACGCTCTATGCCACGATGAGCAAGGACAAGGACATCAGTTGCCCGTTTGGCGACAAGACCTACGGCTACCTCACCCTGATGCTGGACCCGAAAATGAGATACAACGGCAAGGGTGTGTCGGTAAACAGCTTCTTCCCGCCGATGAAGATCATCGGTTTCCAGCACGAGGGCGGCAAGCAATACCTCGTGGCCGATGGCGGATCCGTCATGTACCACGACCTGCGCGTCACGACAAACGACCTGCTGGCCAACCTGTGGTTCAACCTGCTGGTGAGGATGGACGGCTTTGAGTCAGGAAGCATCGTCCCGCGCCGCTACCGCATCGAGATGACCAACGTCAACGAGAAGACGGGCGAATGTACGCTGGGCAACCTGGAGGTATTCTCCCGCAGCAAGGGATGGGTGCCGGGACAGGATCCGTCGATTGCCAGACACACCGCCAGCAGATTCCCCTCGCTCAGCGGTGGCGCCCACGACCTGGGCATTGCAGCTGACTACTTCAAGGGATGCACGCTGAAACTGGCCAAGAAGCGCGATGACGTGCTCTGGTATCCGCCGCTCGAATGGGCAAAGAGCCAGACCGAATATGACAAGAAGATAGAGAAGATGAAGGACACCTACCTTCACTTCATCACCGATTGCGAAGCGCTGTTCGGCCTATAACATCATACTCATCTTTTACGCAAGAACAAGAAAAGAATGAAACTCATCACCACCAGCGACTGGCACATCGGCAACCTCTTTCATGGCAGCGACCGATTGCCCGAGCATCGCCACTTTCTGCAATGGCTGCTCTCGCAACTGCGAGCGCAGCAGCCCGACGCGCTCCTCGTGGCGGGCGACGTCTTTGACAATGGCAACCCATCGGCAGCGGCACAGTCGGCCTACTACGAGTTTCTGGACGAGGCCACGCAGGCTTGTCCAGATCTCCACATCATCATCACTGCCGGCAACCACGACTCGGCCAGCAGGCTGGAGGCGCCCCGTGCGTTGCTGACCCGACAGAGGGTGGAGGTGAGGGGCCATGTGCACCGCACCTGGCAGCAGCAGGAGGAGGGAGGACGATGGGTGATCGACTATGAGGACCTGATGATACCGCTCACGGGGCGGACGGGCGACCGGGTGGTGGTGCTCGCCGTGCCCTTCCTCCGGAGCGACGTCGTGCAGAACAGTTGTTATTCGCAGGGCGTCACGGACCTCTTGCGCCAACTGACGGACCGTGCGAGGGAGTTGTATCCTGACACGCCGATCGTCATGATGGCCCACATGTATGCCAAGGGGGCCGACATCGCCGAGCGGGATGCCAGCGAGCGCATCATCATCGGCGGACAGGAAGAGGTGGAGATGGGGGACTGGGAGAACCACCCCGACTACCTGACCTGCGGTCACATCCACAAGCGGCAGCATATCTGGAACACCCGCTGGGCACGCTACACTGGGAGCGTCCTGCCCATGTCCTTTGCCGAGAAGGACTACCGCCACGGGGTCGATCTGGTCACGACGGAGGCGGACGGCAGGTGGCGAGTGGACTTCCTGGAGTATGAGCCCCAACACCCGCTGCGCATCCTGCCGGAGACAGACGAGGCGATGTCGCCGAAGAAACTGCAGAAGATCATCAAGACAACACTGCGCGACAGGGTGGATGGGCTGCTGGGCGACGACTTTGTCTATCTTGTGCTCAAGGTGAAGACGGAGAAGGCAAGCAACGACGAGATCAAGGCGCTCCACGCACTCGTAGAGACGAAGAACGCCGTGCTCTGCAAGACGCAGCGGGTCATCGACGACATCGACCTGACAACCATGACGGGGCAAGAGGAGATACACAGCATCGACGACATCCTCAACCGCGACCCGCTGGAGACGCTGAAGGAGACGTTCGCCATCAAGCACAACGCCGAGATGACGGCACACCAGGAGCAGATGCTCCGCCATCTGATAGAAACCATCCATACAGATCAGGAGAAAGCATGAAGTTTATCAAGTTAGAGATACTCAACCTGGCTTCCCTCGACCGGGAGGAGGGAGAGACGATCCATTTCACCTCGGGAGCCCTGGGCGAGAGCAATATTTTCAGTATTGTGGGGCCCACGGGCAGTGGCAAATCAACGATTCTCGACGCCATCTGCCTGGCGCTCTACAACCGGGCACCTCGCTATCCGCGCAAGAAGGGCGACCGCAACCAGAACATCGAGATCTATGGAACGCCGGAGGAGGGGGAGCGCAACCGACTGGCGCCTACCGACTCGCGCAACATCCTGACGCGAGGACGGAAGGAGGGCTACAGCAAACTGACGTTTCGGGCCAACAACGGCCTGGTATATCGGGCCGAGTGGTATGTGCGGTTTCAACGAGTGAAATACGAGAACGTGAGAACGGCGCTCTATCTGCTGGGCAGCAAGGAAGGACGGCCCACGGAGGAGGAAGCCGACTGGAGTACGCTCCCTGTGCTCATCGGCCTCGACTACGACCAGTTTCTGCGCACGGTTCTCATAGCGCAGGGATCGTTTGCCAACTTCCTCACGGCCAAGGAGAATGAACGCTACGAACTGCTGGAGAAGCTCATCGGCTGTGAGGAGCAGTATGCCCTGATCGCTGCGGGCATCAAGCAGCAGCGGGACCTCGCCCAGCAGGCTTACCAAGCGGTGACGGCGGATTTCGCTGCCTTCGAGAAAGACCTCATCGGCAGTGAGGAGGAACTACAGCTACTCGCCGACCGCATCAAGCAACTGGAAGAGGAGGATCGAAAGGCCAAGGCCGAACTGAGTGCTGTGACGGAGGCTTTGGCTTGGTATGTGGCCGACGATCAGCAGCGACGGAACATCGCGCGCTACGAGGAGGCGTTTCTTGGTGCGCGCCAACGCCTCGACGCCATCAAGGAGGATGTGGATCGGCTTCGGTTGCACGACGCTACGCTGCCGGCCGTGGATCTCTACAAGGCGATGCGCACGGCGGAGCGCAACAGGGCCAGAATGGGCACCGAACTCGAAAGGATCACCAAGCAGCGGACCGAGAAGGAACAGCTGCTGGAGGCGGAGAACCGCAGGCAGACTGAGTTGACGCAGGTGGCTGCCGGTGCTGGGAAGGAAGTGGAACGGATGAAACCGCACATCGACCGGGCCCGTATTATCAAGGGTGAACTGGCGACCGCTTCTCTGAGCGTCAAGGAGAAGCAGGAGACGCAGGCCGTGGCGGAGAAGGCGATTCAAAAGGCGGACCAGCAGGTGGCGGACAATGCTGCTGCCATCGTCAAGGCGGAACGGAAACAGAAAAAGGCGGAGGAGTCGCTGACCGTGCTGCGAAAGGAGGTAGAGGCCCGAAGCGGACAACTGGCAGCGGCGGTCGAGACGGCGACAGCAGCCTATGAGAAAGAGCGGGAAAAGGCCGACGGCATGGACGCGCTGGCGCTGCAGGAGGCCAAGAGCACGGCGGAGCATCAACAGCACAACTTGAAGGAGGCCATCCGCATCCGACGGGCGATGACAACCAATCAGCAGGCGCTGGACAAGGGGGCAGAGACCATCGCTACGCTGAGCGATCGCAACAAGGCCATCGAGGCGTCGATCGCGCAACTGACCATCGAGAAGCTGAGCGAGGAGCTGGAGACGCTTCGCAAGACACATACGCTGATGACCAGCGACCATTGGGAGGCGCACCGTGCCGGACTGGAGGAGGGTGCGGCCTGTCCGCTCTGTGGTTCGACGCACCATCCCTACCACGACCAGCAGGTCTTCGCCTCGGTGGTAAGCGAGTTTACGCAGTTGATCGAGGACAAGCAGCACACGCTCGAGACGCAAAGGACGGAGAAGGAGAAACTGAACCGGGAGAAGAGCCAGAACGAGGGAAGACTGAAGAGTCTGACGGAGAACGCGCGCCTGCTGACCGACGAGCAAGGACGGTTGGAGAAGGAGTGGGGCGAACTGCCCACGCAAGGGACTACCGGGTGGAGCGAGGACGTCGAGGAGTTGCTTTCGATGCAGGAGGCCGTGGCGGAAGCGGTGGTCAAGGCTTCGAAGGCCTTGGCGGACTACAACACACTGGTCAAGGAGATTGACCGGTTGCGCCAGGCGAAGGATCAGGCGACGGAGGCACAGGGAAAATATCAGCAGCAGGCTGACCAGCAGGTGAAAAAAGCCGAGAACCTGTGTGCCGAGGCGCAGGCCTCGCTACTGACAGAGCAGGGCAAGACCGACAACCTCGTCAAGCAGCAGGAGGAGAAGCGTCAAGCGCTCCAGCAAGCTACTGCGGCCTGGGAGAAGGCCGTGGCAGAGGTACGAGAGAAGGAGGCAGCTATCAAGGCGGAGATTGGGGAGATGGACCCGAACGCTTTGGAGCAGCGGTTGACCAAAGCAAAGGCGGAGGCCGACGAGGCTGTAGTGAAGCAGGGGGAGGTCATCGGCAAGATAAGGGAAGCCATCACGGGCTTAGTGGGCAGGATGGAGACCATGGCGAAGGAGATGGACAACGAGCAGAAGCAGCATGACCACGCTCGGAAGCAGTTGGCAGACTGGATCACGGCATACAACGAAGACAGTAGCCACCCCACCCTGCTCTCCCTCGACGACATCGTCCGGCTCTATGCTGCCACCGACCCCTGGGAGGAGATACGCGAGCGGCTACAGCGGTTGACGGAGAACCTCACCAAGACGGAGACGACGCTGCAGAACGAACGGCGCACGAACATCGAGCACCAGCAGAAGCGGCCCGACCGCGACAAGGAGATGCTCCTGGCCCGCAAGGCCGAACTGGAGGGATTGTCGTCCACCGAACTGACGGACGCGAAGGCGCGGATGCAGCGCCATGAGACGGCCAAGCAGCGGATGGGAGCGCTCTTCGAGAAAAGACAGGAGGCAGAGCAACGGAAGGTGGAATGGGAGCAGATCGCCGACGCCATCGGAAGCGAGGGCAGGACGCTCCGCAAGATTGCACAGTGCTATACGCTCCGTTTCCTCATCGAGCACGCCAACGTGGAGATACGGAAGTTTAACTCGCGCTACGAACTGATGCAGGTGAAAAACTCGCTGGGCATCCGCGTCATAGACCATGACCGTGCGGATGACGTCCGCGACACCACCTCGCTGTCGGGCGGCGAGACCTTCATCGTCTCGCTCGGACTGGCCCTCGGGCTATCGGCCCTGTCGTCGCGCAACCTGTCTTTCGAGAACCTCTTCATCGACGAGGGTTTCGGCACGCTCGACCCCGACACGCTCTCCACTGTCATCGACGCGCTGGCAATGCTCCAGTCGTCGCAGGGCAAGAAGGTGGGCGTCATCAGCCATACCGACACCATGTCGGAGCGCATCACCACCCAGATACGCATCGTCAAGAACGGCAACACGGGAAGCAGCCACATCGAGATCTACCCACAATAATTCATCAAATCATCAAAACCACTCATCTACTGAACAATCCTCTATGAGCAGGGAATTAGCTTTCACGATACTGACCGCAGCTGGACTTTGTCTCTATGGCTGCCAAAACAACCGGAGCACGGAGGAATCGGCACCGGAAGAACCCAAGGTGGTTTTCCCGGCCGACACGGCTTCGGCCTATGTGGCGCCAGCATCCAAGACCGACTCCCTGAAGACACTGAAGGGCAAGATGGACGAGGACTTCAACGTGCTCAAGGAGATGGAGAACAATGCGCCGGAATACTACGAGCGCCTGCAGCGCCAGATGTGTCATGGCTTCATCGTGATCGACAAAAGCAGGATGAAACTGATTCTCTACGACAAGGAGGGAGGCGTGGTGCGGCGCTTTGCCATGGGCTGCTCCACCAAATTTGGCACCAAGCACAAGAAGGGGGACAACCGCACGCCCGAAGGATTCTTCACCGTGGAGAATGTATATAACAGTACCGACTGGCTCTACACCGACGACGAGGGGAAGACTTCGAAGAAGAAAGGAATGTTCGGACCGTGGTTTATCCGACTGCGCGTGCCGGGGACGTCACAGATTGGCATTCACGGCACCTGTGCGCCCTGGTCGGTGGGAGGGCGCGTCAGCCATGGCTGCATCAGGTTGACCAACGACGACATCACCACACTCAAAGACCTGGTGACGCCAGGCATGCCCGTCATCATCATACCAGGGAAGAGGGACCGGGAGCAAAACTATGCCGAACGGGTGGTGATACCTTATTTCTCCACCATCCGCTACACCGAGCAAGAACCAGTCGTCCTGCCTAATCCGGAACCAGACCCACAGGCTGCAGACACGATGGACAGCGACTCAGTGGATGTTTACGAGGAAACGAACGAGGACGGTCCTGACTCCACCTGGTCGTAATGGTAGCGACCCGGCGGAAGTAGGACCAGGAAGAAATAGAGAAGGCTCTTACCACCAAAATCCATGATTTTTTTGGTGGTACGGAGCGAAACCACTACCTTTGCAGACATGAAAATAAAAATCAACTGGAAGCAATTCGCCGCTTTCTTCATCGTCATCGGCTGCACCTATTATATCACGCGCAACTTCTTCATGACGGCGGGCATCTTGATGCTGCTCCTCCTCATCGACGGCTTGCTCCTCGACTACGACCATCGGAGACGGGGACGCAAACAGGCGGAGGAGATCATGAAGGGACTGAAGGACGAGGAGACGGACGAAGAGAAGCAATAATCCACCGAATCATGGAACAACTCATCAGACTTTATGAGCAATGGGCGGGCGGCAAGCCTGCCACGATAGAGAAGGTGAAGGGCGCGGGGAGCAACCGCATCTACTACCGACTGACGGACGAGGCGCACCACTCGGTCATCGGGGTGGTGGGCACGAGCCGCGAGGAGAACCATGCCTTCATCTGCCTGGCAAAGCATTTCGGCCAGCGACAGCTGCCCGTGCCGGAGATACTGGCCGCAAGCGACGACGAGATGCGCTACCTGCAGACCGACCTGGGCCACGTCTCGCTCTTCGACGCCATACAGGGCGGACGGGAGGCGGGCGGACGCTACAACCTCAAGGAGGTGGACCTGCTGAGACGAACGATACGCGAGCTGCCCAACATACAGATCAGGGGGGCGCGGGGACTGGACTTCTCCCAATGTTATCCGCAACCGGAGTTTGACCAGGACAGCGTGCTCTTCGACCTGAACTACTTCAAGTACTGTTTCCTCAAGGCTACGGAGATCGACTTCCACGAGATGAAACTGGAGGCCAACTTCCGGATGTTTGCCAAAGACCTGACGGCAGAGCCGATGGAGGCTTTTCTCTACCGCGACTTCCAGGCACGCAACGTGATGCTCGACGACGAGGGCAATCCCTTCTTCATCGACTTCCAAGGGGGCAGAAAGGGACCTTTCTACTACGACTTGGCTTCGTTTCTGTGGCAGGCGAGCGCGAAGTATTCCTTCAAACTGCGCCGCGAACTGATCTTCGAATACTACCAGAGTCTCAAGCAATACACCGAGGTGCCTTCCTCGCGCCACTTTGCCCATCGGTTGGCGCTCTTCGTGCTCTTCCGCACGCTACAGGTGCTGGGAGCGTATGGTTTCCGGGGGTACTTCGAGCATAAGCGCCACTTCATCGACTCCATACCGGGGGCTATCCAGAACCTGCGCGACTTGCTCGCCCTCGACCGTAGCACCTTCCCCTACCCCTACCTGATGTCGGTCCTGCAGCGCCTGGTGGAACTGCCACAGTTTACGCGCATCGAGGAACCAGCGAAGAACCGGGCCGATGGCTTCCGCACCACGGCGGACGACGTCTTCAAGGCCAACCCGCTGGATGGTCCCGCCACCTTCTCGAAATACGATGGCAAGGGCCCGCTGGTGGTCCGTGTATATAGCTTCTCCTACAAGAACGGCATTCCCGAGGACGAGTCGGGCAACGGCGGAGGCTATGTCTTCGACTGCCGAAGCACGCACAACCCGGGACGCTATGAGCCGTACAAGAAACTGACGGGACTGGACGAGCCGGTGATCCGATTTCTGGAGGACGACGGCGAGATCCTCGACTTCCTCAAGCCGGTCTATCAACTGGCCGACCATCATGTGGAGCGATATATGCAGCGGGGCTTCACTTCCCTGATGTTCTGCTTCGGATGCACGGGCGGACAGCACCGCAGCGTCTATAGTGCGCAACACCTGGCGGAGCATATCCACGAGAAGTATGGCATCGAGGTGCGGGTGACGCATCGCGAACAGCACATACAACGCGTGATGGAGGCAAAGGACACAGCGAAGGGGGCGGAATAAGGGACTTCTCCTGACTACCCGTCCTCGATTTTCTCTCACAACGACAAGGCTACATGACAAAACAGGCAATGATATTCGCGGCAGGGCTGGGCACCCGCCTGAAGCCGCTCACCGACCGAATGCCCAAGGCACTGGTGCCCGTGGCGGGGGAACCGCTGCTGGCTCACGTCATCAGAAAACTGAAGGCGGAGGGCTTTACCCGCATCGTGGTCAATGTGCACCACTTCGCCGACCAGATCATCGACTATCTCCACACCCACGACTTCGGGATGGAAATACATATCTCTGACGAGACCTCCAAACTCCTCGACACGGGTGGCGGCATCCGTCATGCTGCCCATTGGTTTGAGACCGACAGCCCGGTACTGATCCATAACGTCGATATTTTAAGCAACGCCAATCTCTCCCGGCTCTACGACAGTGCGGTGGCAGACGCAGCCTTGCTGGTCAGCGACCGCGTCACCAAGCGCTACCTGCTTTTCGGCGAGGGGAAGCGCCTCGTGGGATGGACCAATGTGGAGACAGGGGAGGTACGGTCGCCCCATGCAGATCTGTGTGTGGCCGACTGCCAGCGATGGGCCTTCAGCGGCATCCATGTCGTGTCGCCTCGTCTCCTCGAAGCCATGCGTCCCTATCCCGACCGCTTCCCGATCATGGACTTCTATCTGCAAAACTGCGACCGGCTTGATATCCGAGGCCAGCTTGCCGACGGCCTCCAGCTCCTCGATGTCGGAAAACTCGACACCCTGGACCGCGCCGAATCGTTTGTCAAGACGCTGGCGAAGGGCTGACGAACCAGTGTTCCGAGGCACACGGAGGTTCCACTCACGCCTCTTCCCCACCCTTTTGCCAACAAAAGTTGGGCAGAACAAAAAAAACAGGCCGCAAAATTTGGTAGTCTCGCATAAATCCACTACCTTTGCACCCGCATTTACCAAACGGTACTTGCCAACACGCTTCCAACCCCTAGGAGAGATGGTAGAGTGGTCGATTACACTGGTCTTGAAAACCGGCGTACCGAGAGGTACCGGGGGTTCGAATCCCTCTCTCTCCGCAACAGAGTCCTGTAAGTCTTTGATTTACAGGACTTTTTTATTTTGTCCGTTTAAGTAGTCCCCCTAAGTAGTCCCTCTTTTGCGCAATATCATTTTTATATTTGTTTAACGTTGACATTGCGCTGTTGTAACTATTCAGCAATAACACTCCTTTGAGTTTTTTGTCAACAATCCTGACAAAACAAGTAGGCGATAATATATTGAAAACCAATAAAATATTTACACTTTATTTTTGGATATCTCGGATATTTTTTGTACCTTTGTATCTATGAATAAGCAAGTTACGGATATATCGCAAGCCTTGAAAAGGCTGACATCTGAGATGCAGTCGATGCATGAAGCCATCGATGCGCTACATACGGAGAATGCGAATTTGCGCCGTAACGTGGAAAGGCTTCAAAAAAAGAGAACCGCAGCCTGCGCAAGCGGCTGGAAAAGTATGAGAAGCCCGACAAGAATTCAAACAACAGCAGCACTCCTCCCTCCAAGGAAAAAGATGAAAGCCGAAGTGATTCGGCGCACAAAATCCTTTGCGAAAGAAGAGCGGCCTTAAACCCATGGGCAGCCTGGGCATGAGGCACACAACAGAAATATGACGGAAAAGCCGAATGTTGTGGAAGACTGCATGAGTGGATATTGTCGCGAGTGCGGTCGTGACTTGTCCGGGCATAGCGGGAGAGCTTGACTATGTAAGTCAAGTTGTAGATTTGCCAACGTTGGCGCCTGTCGTGAGAGAATATCGCCATTACAAGAAGACCTGCACCTGCGGATGTTGCAATAGAGGATACGAGCCGCGCAAGCAAAACCAGTAACTTTTTGGCAAGAACATCAGAGCCGTTGTGACCTACCTGAGCGTGGTGCAGTGCATACCTTACGAGCGACTGGCTTCTTTGATGGAAGAGGTGTTTTCTGTCCACATGAGCCAAGGCTCCATCAAGAACATTGTACAGGAGGCCATGAGGAAATCCAAGCCTGCCATAAAGCTGCTGGAAGACATGCTGAGGAAATCACCCGTTGTGGGCTTCGATGAGTCGGGTTGCTACAACAACAAGAAATTGGATTGGGCGTGGATAGCGCAAACAACATACTTGACGCTTTGCTTCCGTGCTGCCCGGCCGCTCGTCAAAAGTGCTTGAAGAGAGGTTCGGCGATGCTCTAAAAAAACATGGTGGCAGTGACTGACAGGCACAGCGCGTATTTTTCCCTTGACTTTTGAATCACCAAGTGTGCCTTACCCACCTTCTGCGCGAGTTGGAATACTTGACAGAGCTTGACCCGAAACAGCAGTGGTCGAAAGATGTGGCAAGCCTGTTTAGACAAGCCATTCATGAGAGAAACACTCGGCCTAATGAATTCATTGACAAAAGAACTTGGCTTGACAAGCTTGACGATCTGCTGAAAGCCAACCTGCTCCACCTAAGATCCAACTTCGAGAGGCTTCGCAATGGACTCGCAAAATGCAGGGATTACATATTCAACTTCTTGGAAAATCCCGCAATTCCACCCGACAACAATGCGAGCGAGAGAGGAATCCGAAAACTGAAGATAAAGCAGAAAGTGTCCGGCACTTTCAGGTCTGACAATGGAGCAGACGCTTTCTTTTCTATACATTCCATTGCTGACACTGCATGGAAAAACGGCCAGTCGCAGCTGCAAGCTATCCATACCATCCTGTCGTTATAGGATGGTAGGATGCTGCATGCCTACACTATTGCTGAATAGTTACTGCGCTGTTATCCTATTTTGTTGTGTTATGATTGATTTTTGTGTGGGGAAAGATTATATCCTTTTGCAATTTGTGCTTTTGCCTATTATTGTATCTTTGCCATAAATCTTACTAAGTAGTCCCCCTGATAGTCCCCCATTATACAATAAGTTCTGAGTGAGTAATAGCAATCATTATACTTGGATAAGTCCCATAATTCAGAATCATGCTATATATTTGAAGCGCATATCGTAGCTGTCGTTCTTTTCCGAGCGATGGCTATTTTTGTTATGTAGCATCTTTGTTTTGTGCAAACTGACATCCTTTTTACGGAAAACATTTTCCGTAACTTCCTCTAACTTTTCCGTTAATAGAAATGTTTTCCGTAACAATCTGCTTGTGGTAATTTTATTCTTTAATCGCAAAATCCGTTAATAACTTTGTACTGCGGTTAGGCACTAAAGCCACGCAAAAATATCAATGGAAAAAGATAACAAGCCAATCATCCAGGCAACACTGGGTGACTTGAAAGAAATGATTGAGGATATGTTCGCAACTCCTACAGACTATCCTCATGACAAACCGCCAGAGGTCAAAAGACATTTGGTTTATGGATTGGCAGGACTGGCTAAACTGCTTGGAGTATGTAAGTCAACCGCTTCAAAAATTAAAAGCAGTGGCATTTTAGACCCAGCAATCAGTCAGCATGGTAAAGTAATCGTAATTGATGCGGACTTGGCTCTTGAACTAATGAAAGCAAAACCAAACACATCAGTAGTTATTAACAACAAAACAAAATGTAGAAACTATGGCAGAAGCATTAGATAATGTGGCTGTAAAGCCCATTAATGAAGAAACGGGAAACATGACAGTTGAGCAGACAAACACCCAAGTGAGCAATGAAGAGGCAAACTTGAAGGATTTTACAGAGTTTTGCGAGTATGAGATGCTGCGTATTAAAGAACAATATCCTAATTGTGTCTCAACATTCCCGAATGGCGATGTTGCTTCTTTAAACTTGAAGGGACTTAAAGATGCAGGTGTTGAGTTTTATGGTCTTGGTGTAAATCGCACACATGGTGCAGATGAGCAGAAGACAGGTCGCTCTATCCTTGAAAACGGCGCACAGCAGAGCTTAATCGTTATAACAGTACCGATGGCAGAAAAGGCTGGCATAAAAGTAGAGCGATTTGCCAATGACCCTAACAAAGACAAGCCTGTAAACTCTGATGGTATTGTCATAGTGGATGGGCATGGTCGAATTGACTTCTTGCAAACTGTACAAGAGTGGCCTCTCATTATGGGGCATTTCCCGATGAAGGACAAGGCTGGTTATTATAATTTCGCCAAAGCGTTTACTGAGATAAACATCAATGTCTCTAAGTGGAAGACTCAGGATATGGTTGCCAAGCGTCAGATAGAAGATGGTGATAATACTCATGAGGGTTGGGTGATGATAAACGACCTTGTTTCTAAAGGCTACAAGTATCAAGCTGCCTGTCAGTTGGCAACACTCAAACCAGACCGTCTCACAGCAAGACAAGTTGCAAACGGCGATGAGAGTGAGTTCTTCGTAAACATTGAATATGGCAAACGTATTCATAAGGCTCTTACAGATAGATTTGGAGAGGGGGATGACAAGACCATAAAGACGAAGGAGTTTACTAAAGAGATTGTTTTGTCCATTCAAAAATTAACCAACAGACAGGGGATAGGTTGGGCTACAGGAATCATGGAGAAGTTTATCAATTCTCTCTCAGACAAGGATGTTGCAGACATTAAGAATGCCAAGAGTACCAAGGTTCAGCGAAAAGATGAGAAACGTAAGCAGATTCTTGACAAAGCCTTCTCATACTTCTTGGGACAGGAAAATATAAAGTTATAAGTATGGCAAAAAAATATAAAAAGCACTATGTCAATAGCGTAATAGGTAGGGTTCATATCGACATTGGCGACCACGGAGTTGTTCTAAAGCAAGAGATTGGAAATGTGACTACAGGATCAATTAGTCTCACCCATGACGAAATGGAAAAATTAGCCAGAGCATTGTTTGCAATCAAAAAAGATTTGCCTTCAGATTCCTTGCAATCTCAGGCTCTTGTTCCAATCCTCCCTTCTTTTACGAATTCCCCAATGGCAACAAGCCACATGGATGAATTGAAAGTGAAATATAAAAAGGCTTATAGTCCGTGGACGAAAGAGGAAGATGAAATGCTGAAAAAGTACCAAGCTCAAGGACTTACTGTTGCTGATATTTCAAAGTTACTTGAACGTAATGAAGGAGCAATTGTTAGCCGTAAGAAGAAACTTGGTCTGTCTTAGATTGCTATAAATCCTCCTCTATATTATAATAATGATACCTGCATGACTCAAAATCATGTTGGGTATCATTATTTCAATGACAAAAGAAGCAATAATTCAAAAAATTATATGCAATGACTAAATTATCAATAAAATTAAGGAATTGTAACGCGGAATTGCCTGATGATGTTGGCAATTTTATTCTGAGTACAGGATGTGGGTCTGGTAAGACGTACTGGCTTGAACGATTTATATTGACACACTATATGGAAGGTATGCTGATTATTGTTGACTCCATCGTCAGCGCCAACAAATTGATTATGATGTTCTGAACGAATATGCCAATAACCCAGAAGAAGTAACAAAGAAGAAAGTGTTGATAATGACAAACGTAAGACTTTATACAGAATACCCACCAGTATATCTGCTTTATAATAAAAATGGTGCCGTTCTGTCTTCTTTTGATGGCGGTTGGAAGAAGCTGATGAATAATCCCAATACTCGCCGATGGATTATCATTGACGAAATTCCAGGCTTTATACAAAAGTATGCAACTGTATCTAAGCTACATTTGGGAGTTCTTGGGACAGATGATGGTAATGGTGGGTATAAGGCAAAAGAGTTTGTGGCAATGGAAAAGTTTTATAAAACATTCATTGCTCACTCTGATGCTGCTTTGTTCGACACAACTACAACATTGGGGAAACTAAAAACAGATACAGCTCTATCCATTATTGAACATGACTATTCAAAGATGATAAAAGTACAAGGTGATGCAGCTATCCAATTCTCCCCTTGCGATTTCCAAACGAATAATAGTCTTGTGTTGATAATGGAAGGTGCTGGTGATGTGCTTTTCAAGGATTCAAGTATATACAGACTTATTGACATTACAAATAAGTACAGTGCCAAGGCTAACTTCCATAGCTTTAATGTTCCCAATCTTAACCGTAGAAGTAGCAACCATCAAGAGGAGTTAATGAAGAGTATGGTTAAAGCCGTAATCGCTATTCTTTCCAGTGTAAAAGGAAAAACTCTTATTGCCTGTTGGAATGATTTTAATGGTGAAGATAAAGGAATAGCTACTGATACTCAGGATCGTAAGGATAGTCGTATTGTTGCATATCTTTCGGAAGAACTAACTAAAGCGAATATTTCACAAGACCTCTATAGTATTATCTATTACGGAAGTGCTGAAAGTAAAGCAGTAAATGACTTTAAGGACTATAGTAACATAATCCTCCTTGGTAAATGGTCTCTTCCTGTTTCAACATCTTCAGAAAAATTTAACAAGGCTTTTCAGACAAATACTACTCTTACAAGATATATGCTTTGGGAGTATGTTCAGTTAATAACAAGAATAGGTATCAGACAAGACAAGGACATTAATGTGTTTTATACAGATGACCACAACAAGGATTTTATATTGACCTTGGAAAAGTATTTTAACCAGAACATTCTTGATATTTCAGAAGAGCATATTGACTGGAGAGATAAGGTAAAGAAACTCAATAATGGCACAAGAGTTATCAGTCAAATTGAAAGGTTATCTCAGAGATTTCCTTATATACCTCAAATGATAGTGGAGGGTAATCAGAATAAAACCATAAATGTGTCCTTGAAAGAAGTCAACAATCTCATAGGGAAGAAAAGAAAGAGAAGAGACTATAAACTCTTAATCAGTATATTGCAGAAATTTGGAATATCCTTGGTTTTGCAATAAATTCACTTGGGGATAAACTTACTTGTACTCATTCCTTACAGAATGAGATACCTTAAATATATATTTAAGAGGTGTAAAAACTTCATACACATATTATATATTATAGAGACAAAGAAATTACACCTATATTATCATAACATATCCTTTATCGACTGTAGGAAGATAAAGGTATAGTAAGTTTAACCCTAAGACAATTTCCAAAGACAAAAGAAAAAGGAGGAAGATTTAGTACTTAGCTAATCTTCCCCTAATTTTACTTCCCATAAATCATAATTTTCAAGTAACTGTCAGATGTACTGAAACTAACATCCTTAACATCTTCTATAGCTTGACAGGACATAAATTCATCTTTAATCTCCTTTATGTCAATATAATATCCATCTGCATATCCTAACAAGAAAAAGTAGTTTTTGCCAGGAGTAGGATAAAAAACATCTTCTGGAAGTCCTGTTATCAATTTGGCATCTACATCTTTAATATCACCAAGAAGATGATATTTTGTTTCTCTGTAAAATGTAAGGATGACAGAATTTTTCTTCTCGTCGAAATCATATTCAACCTTACTTAGTTTTATATCTGGATAATAAGTTTTAGTGACCATCAAAAGTACATCTTCCAAAGCTGGCTTGTACTTTACCTTAGTGGTATCAATTTCAATTCCTTGCATTAAAAATTTCATAGTTAATCCTCCTTTCCTTTAGTTTTTTGTGATGTAATACAAAGAGTACAACCAAACTCTTCATTGAGATATGCCTTCAAAGAGTTATAGGCATCTACTCTTCTTCTGTCTCTGGGGCAAATCTTCAAAATGTCTTGTAAGCTAATCTCAATATTACTTCCAGAGGTAAGAGCATATCCATTATCTCTGAGTGCTTCAAGGTCTCTTATGAACTTGCCTTTTACTGATTTTTCAACCTTATTCTGTTCCTTGGAGTGTTGAGTCTCCTGTCCTTCACCAACTACTTTAAATTCATCGGTAACAAGGGAAAACATATATTCAAACATAATCGTTACTTTTGCCTTTGTTACATATATAAGGGTTTTCGTTCATTTTTGCCTATTTGGGTGGGCGGTATAAAATCGAACGGTTGTAAAGCCTTGATACTCTTATAGTTGAAAGCAATGTCAAGATAATATTCTTGACAAACTTCAAAGCATAAAGAAGGGATTGCCCGATGATGAATTGGGATTAAACATGAACTTTGGCTTCGGCTGGGATTATGGTACTCAAGGAGCTGCTATTCTACAGGTCGGGCTGATGCTTGAAGTTTTATTTATGAGGTCAAAAACAAAGTGTTTTTTGAACCTCTTTTTTTTGTCTTTTATATCATCACCTCAAAACCTTAATAGTAGTAATAGACAAAACAATTTAACAACAACGTAAAATATCAGGAAATATGAACATCAAAAAAACTCTTGTGATTGGCTACCGTGTACTTTGTGTAGCAGTCACTTTAATCGAAGCCGCAGACCTTGGGAAAACCATCTACGGCAAGTACAAAAACAAGAAGTCGGTAAAGCCAACAACAACGCCAACCGACACAACAACTAAAGCCAAGACAGTATGTGACTAAAAACGAAAGTCTTGACACAATTATCGCCCTATTAGAAGCTATAACATTTTTCTTCAAAGGGTGGAAAAAATTATCGGGAGCAACCAGTAAAATCAAATCTGGAGGCTCCCATAGTTCTAACTGTTCAAAATGTAATAAATATGAACAAAACGAAATCAGAACTTATCATCAGAGCAATCAATAAAAATAGCTCTGTTACGCTCGTGAGAAACATGAAGGCAAAGATTATACGCTTTCCAGTTTTTCCACGAATCAACTTTTTCTCAATAGCATAACCTTCTAAAATCAAAAAACAATGAAAGAAGAAGCTACTGTAATTGCCTCTAATAACGAAATTAGTTATAACGAGGCTGAAGAAACAAGAACTCCATTTATCATAGGCAATACACAGCCCATCGAAATGGATGCTCTATCAGATATGTTGACCCCTGTATTTTCAAGGGATAACGTAGAAACAATCAGTCATGTTGAAGGCATATCAACTATCACTGATGCTATAAGCACTTACTTTGATGGACAGCAGATTAACGCTCCAGTCGTCAGAGTATCACACGAAATGAAACTACGAAACCGTTTCGGTGCGGGCAAGATGGTTCAAAACCTACGCCCCGAAGAAACAGATTCATACTTTCAACGTATGATGGCTATGATTGAAATTCCTTCAGTCTCAGCCGACATCAACGGAAGCCCATGTCATTTACAGGTTTGTCTTGTACATAACTATGCAGATATTAACCTCTTGGGCAATTCGTCACAATATCAGTCATGGAAATTGTGCATCGGATTTCTTAACACCCTTTGCACCAATGGCTTGATACGTTCATCAGATGGATGCAACCTCAGTATAAAGGTTACGAACACCGCTGACTTGTATAAGAACGCTTGGACTTTGTTCCAAAACTATGAATACAAGCAGCACTTTGATGAAATGAAACATTTGAATGATACTGTCATAGATGTTTCGACCTTGGCACAATTTCTCGGTCGTGCAAGAATGGCAGCAGCATTACCAACAAAAATGAAGAAAGATTTGAATCTTCCAGAGTTTATACTCCCAGAGGCTCAACTCAATCAGATGATTCGAGACTATTACACCGATGACAACTTTGGTGGATATGGTCACGAGATTACAGCGTGGCAGTTTTATATGCTGCTCACTAACTACAAAAACAATTACATAGATGTTTCTTTGGAACGCTCAGCTAACGCCTACACAATCAGTAAAGGCATCGCAGCAGCAGTAAACAAAGAATCACCAGAATGGAATTGGTTCATCAACTAACATCCTTCGCTCTAAAAGTCTGGAAACTAATAGACCTGGATGTTTGAGAGATATACATTTATCAACGAAAGAAGATATTTGTGTATCTCTCTTTTTGTTTATCATTAGTATTCACAACAACTTAAAAAATACCGCAATGTGTAAATTTAAGAAACCAGAAATTCCTGCTAATATAACAGCAGATGAACGTAGATCTCTTATGTTCAACGCTCTTAGTTCTCTCGACCTTAATGATAAATTAGAGAAGAGAGATAACGATAAACTCAGTTACTTATCTTGGGCTAACGCTTGGGCAGAATTTAAGGCTGCATATCCAAGTGCAACCTACAAAGTTATTAAGAATCCCGACACCAACTTGCCTTACTTCACAGACCCGAATGTTGGTATTATGGTGTTTACTGAGGTTACTGTTGATAACCTTACTCATTCAATGTGGTTGCCTGTCATGGATGCAAAAAACAAGGCAATGAAACTAACTCCTTATACATATCAAGTATGGGACAGCTATAAGAAGGCTTACATCGAAAAGACGGTTCAAGCCGCTACAATGTTTGACATCAACAAAACACTCATGAGGTGCTTAGTGAAGAATCTTGCCATGTTTGGACTTGGACTTTATGTCTATGCTGGTGAGGATATTCCAACAGACAATACAGCAGACGATGGTACAACATCTACTGCCAACACAACAAAGAAAGCGGCAACAAGAAGAACTGCCACTAAGACAACTACCACGGCACAACAGAAATCCCTCGACAAGTATGCTGGGATTAGAGCAGCCGTAAACTCTTGCATTAGCCAAGACCAACTTGCAAGCCTTTACTATCAGCATCAGAATGAGGTAAATGGTAATGAGGAGGTCAAAGCTATCTTCACACAACGTAAACTCCAACTTCAACAAGCAGCGTAACTATGGCAAAACGAATAGAACTAAAGAACTCTGGTGTCTTTTTCAATGAAGAGGCACATGAGTATTGGCTTGGCGATAAACAGCTAAGTGGAATCACAGGGATGCTTCAAAGACAGCTATTCCCTGATGAATTTAACGGTATCAGTGAGGCTACTCTTAATGCAGCAGCAGAATATGGTACAGGTGTTCACACGTCGATAGAGGACTTCGATAAGAACTGGATAAATGATGGAACACAAGAGACAGTCGATTATATCCAAATCTGCAAGGACTATGGATTGACGCATGAGGCATCTGAATATAACGTGACAGATGGCAAATCATGGTCATCTAATATAGATAAGGTATATAGAGTTTCAGGCGATACCTTTTCTTTGGGCGACATCAAGACTTACGGACAGATGACAGCAGACAAACTTCAAAAGGCTCGCTGGCAACTTTCAATTTATGCTTATCTATTTGAGCTTCAGAACAAGAAGGCAAAGGTAGATAAACTCTTCATCATACATCTTCGTAACAAACCGAAGAAAGATGGAACTTTCGACCATATATCTGAAATCATCTTCCTCAGTCGTATTCCCCCTGAGATTTGTAAAGATCTTCTCGACACAGACCTTCGAGGTGAGCAATTCAAGAATCCTTATGCTATCCCCTATGAGTGGCGATCACAAGAAGAGACAATCCGAGAACTTATCGAAGCCAAGAAATCAGCAGAAGAGCAGTTGAATATTATCAAAGGCAAGCTTCTCTCTGACATGGAAGAGAAGGATGTGAGGAGTTGGGTAACAGAGACAATGAGAATTACTCGTAAGCTCCCGACAACTCGCAGCAGTTTTGACTTGAAAGCATTTAAGGCAGATAATCCTAATATAGATTTGTCTGCCTACATGAAGACCTCCGATGTGGCAGGGTCTTTAAGCATTGCCATATAACAACCAGTATTTACAGAGCTGGGGAGATTATCAAATACAATAGATTTTCTCCCTGGCTTTTTTGTTTCACAACATTAAAACTCAAAAAATATGAATTATCAGGAAACTGTAATATTGAAAGAGAGCCGAGAATATAAAGCGGCTGAAGCTTTGACAGATTCCATCAACTCAATGTCATGGAATCCTAAGAAGTTTGGACTTGCTGTTAGTATGCAACACAGAACATTACAGCAGTCGTTGATGAAGTCTTTCGTAGCAATCCTTCACGTTATGGCTAGCGATGATTACGGTTACGATGACAGAAATCGTGGCGCACATGAAGCCGCAAAGAAGATAGTTGAGTCTGGCATTTTGGATGACATTTACTTACCATTCATTTAGCCTATGACTTACGAATGTTGCTGTTCCGATATTACTCTTTCGGAATGGCAGAAGAAGATGAAGGGGATTAAGCCTATCAATTACAAGTGGTTGGTAAATAAAATCAAGAAGCATATTCCTCAGCTATACGAGGCATTAGCACTTGACTACTATAATCCCTATGAGAATAAGTGTGGAGTGAATCAGGACTACTATATCTTAGTTCATTCCGCTATTGAGTATTTCATTAAAAAGTAAACAACAATGGCAGTAAATATCAATATCGAGCTATTCAAAAGATACGCTCCAAAGAAGAAATTGGAGATTATCAACGCTCTTACCGAAAACGAACTCTTGGCTATCACAAACAATACCATCCTCAGAATAATCAAGGAGGCAGGTCGTGGAGATAGTAACAAAACAAGATGCAAGTATAAAACACTATTCCTTTCTGATGCTGGCAACAACTGGAATAGCAAAGTGACAAACATTTATAACTGGAAGAAGGATGAAGTCTATCTTTCGGTTTACATCCAGGGTGACGATACAGATACCTATGTTACTTATAAACTCAGAGACTTTCTCGACAACAGATATGAAGAGCAGTGTCTGGGACATATCGAAGAGTCATTCAGAAATGGTTATTCTCACAAGAAACCAGCCAACTACAACAGAGCAGACAGAGCCAGAGTTATCAAGGCTATTCTTACTGCCTATGTTGAATGCAAGTACGAATCAAAACTAAAAGGAAATGGCAAATAAGAAAGCAACTAAGAAAGATAAGGTATCTGTGTCTTATCGTGGTGCATCGATGCTTGATGTTGTCCGCTATGTTCACGAAGAGACTGTAAGACATTGTGAGTATTGTGGCAGACCGATGACAAGAAGTGATGTTAATGATTATGGATCTCTCTGTGAAGATTGCTATATGAAGGAATACTATGGCTAAAGGAGTATTTTATCTTATAGATGTTGAGCATGAGGGTGATGTTCAATACGCCAAGAGTCAAATTATAGATAATGGCGGTACGATAGATAAAGTTGTATGGACTGGGATAGAGGACGATGATGCTTATATCGTATTCTCCGCTCCAACCAAACAACAAGTACAAACAATTAAATCAATCCTACAACATGGCTAAGGAGATAACTTATAGGGAGAATTTGATCATTCTGAACTCTCCCGATGATGTTCAAGCCTTTATTCTGAATGAAGATGGTGAAATAGAGGACAATACCTTTGATTCACTTGAAGAGGCAAAAAAATGGATTGATAACAATAAAAGGCAAGATGGGTAATAAGAAACTATCAACCGACATGGCAAGGTACATTTGGAGTATCATTGCCAAAGAACCTCTCCTTCCTATGAGTTGGGGAGTGGACTTAGAAACAGTAGTATGTAGTGAAGATGCTCTCGAATTCCACGTTCAGGGCTTCTTACATACAGGAAACGTGAGAATTGTCTATATCGAAGGAGCTGATATATTCCAAGTTCTCTTATATGATGAAGAAGGGAATTTGCTCAAACAGATAGACGATGTGTATTTAGATAACCTGGCAGAGACGATCGACCTAAACGTGGAGAACGACAAGGTTGAGAACTATAATGCCAAAGTAATGAACTTCTTAATTGGAGCATAATATGAACGATAGAATAACAAAGCAAATCTGGCATGATGCTCTTCAATGTAGCATGAAGCCTTTCTCATGGGGTCTCCGCTTCAACGACATCAAAGTCATCGAAAACGGAACTTCATTTTATGTTCAAGGAAAAGTCTGTGGATGGATTAAGATACAGCTGACAGAAGATAACAGATACGATATAACAATAACTCCCGACAATGCTCTGGAATCCGAAGTTATCTATCGTTTCGTTTCTTTAGAGAATATCGTTTCACTCATAGATGTAAACGTACAATATGGCGTTTCTTACTACGATTATATTTGCTCAATATTTGGGCTTACACATAAAATCGCAGTATAGGGAAACTCTCAATCCTACGAAGATGGGGAATATCAGGAAACTAACAATCTCTGGTATTCCTCATTTTTATATCTAACTCATATTGGTTCCACTGACAAGACGGACATCTAAGCTGTGGAACTTATGTTAAAACCAGTAAACAATGACAGAAACAAAGTATGTAGCTTATCTCCGAGTCTCTACACAAAAGCAAGGATATAGTGGACTTGGACTTGAAGCACAAAGAGAAATTATACATAACTACCTCCATGACACAACTCCGATTTCTGAGTATGTCGAGGTAGAAAGTGGACGCAAATCTGACAGACCAAAACTGAAAGAAGCGTTATCACAATGCCGAAAGGAAAGTGCAACTTTGATTGTTGCTAAACTAGATCGTCTCGCTCGAAGCGTATCTTTCCTCTCAAATCTATTGGAGTCTGATGTGGAAATTATCTTTTGCGATTTCCCACAGGCTAATAAAATGGTACTGCATATAATCTCTGCTATTAGTCAGTATGAAGCAGAACTTATTGCAGCAAGAACCAAAGCATCATTACAGGCAAAGAAAGCAAGAGGATTCAAACTTGGCAATCCAGAGCATTTACTGGATAAGCATGAGCAAGCAATCCAGAACAGCATCAAGACCTGCAAAGCTAAAGCGGATAGCAACCCTAATAACAAGAGGGCTATTGCTATGCTCCGTACTCTCGTGAAAGAAGAATATACCTTACAAGAAATGGCAGACACACTCAATCAAGAGGGATTTGTCACTTCCAAAGGTTGCTCTTTCTCTAAATCAACAATATATAAACTTCTCAAAAGATACAACTTAAAATGAAAGAGAATATACGCAATCAGGAGGGTGCTATCATTAGAACTCTTCATTCTTCAAATGTAGCATACGCTAGAATTTATTGTGAAGAACAACGTATGAGAATCAAACAACTCATACAACACAACTTTCTTCCTCATCATACTTCTGTGGGGGTCGGTAAATCCACAAGAAAGCATTGGAACGTGGAGAAGTACCAAGGCAAATATGGAGTGGGGTTTAAGATGATTACCACAAGCCCCTATAGCTCCAACTTCAACCATATAACCTACTTTGTCAAGGAGGCGGTATGACAGAACAATATCTTTATCCTGTTTACGAGACTGATGCTTGGCATTCTCTTTCGAATCGAGATTGCAAGGGTATCTACACATCAAAAGAAGAAGCTATTGAAGCCATAGCGGAACATCATAATATTCCTTTGGATGAATTTGATGTACTTACGGCAGAAGAGGCAAGAGAACAAATAAAACAAGAATTACAAATCCCCTTTCAAACGCAGGGCTATACTATAAATTATGATATTGAGGTATGGCTTGTGAATGATTGGGCTTAAACAATTAACTGATATGAAGAAATTTGTTATCCATTACAACTACTATGCTACTGTAGATGTAACAGTATTAGCCAACTCAAAAGAAGAGGCTATCGAGAAGGCAGACCAGATCGAATTTGACAACAACGACTTTGAACTGGATTTTGAAAGTAGAGAAGTTTTTGAGTCAGAGGATGCAACTTCAAAAGGGATTACATTATGAGAATCCTTTGGTATTTTAGAACTTGGACTAAAGAATCAACCAAGCCTATCACATTATGGGTAGAAGCGAAAAATCAAGGAGCAGCAAGAAACTTGATATTCCGTGAGAATCCATTTATCACAAAGCTAATGTTTTACAAAACAACAAGAATAGAATAATTATGGAAGCAAAGTATGTTTTAATTTTAGACTTCACTATTGGCTGTCTCAACATTATAGAGCTGACAGATGAAGAGCTAAAAGTGTCCGAGGAGTATGATGATTTTTCAGATTTCCTCTCAACCCTCGAAGATAAATATGGTTTCAGACTAAGTAACTCACAGTGGATGACAACAGAAACTTTGTCTATCTACCGCTACAAGGATGGAAAGGAGGTCGCTGATGCCGAATTGGTGTGATACCTCTTATAAGTGCGTAGGAGATTTGAAGGAAGTAAAATCTCTGCATAAAGTCTTGAAGTATATGGAGAAACGTAAGACATCTATCCTAAAGAATGGTTTCGGAAAAGATGTGGCTCGGAAACTTGGTACACAAACTCGGTGGAGATTGGGAAAAGTCACGCTGCCGTGGTGAGATTACAGACTTCTCACTTGACGGAAATGTACTGACAATAAACCAGGAAACCGCATGGTGCGAACAGGAAGGTGTTAGACAGATTATCGAAAAGACCTATCCAAGCATTAAAGTTTATTTTATGGAACAAGAACCTGGCTGTGGAGTTTTTTACACAAACGATGCTTCAGGTGATTATTTCCCAGAGCGTTACTTTCTTGATTCATACGAGGATTGGGAATATTTTGAAACTCTCGATGAAGCAGCAGATTTTGTGTCTAAGATTGTCGGGGTTGTTGTAGAGCCAAGCGTTAATGCAATACAAAAAGCTTTGGATGCTTACACTGAAGAACACGAAGAAGAGAATGAAGATATGTTTTATTCATTCCACGAGTTTAATGTTTTCAATGACTAATCAAATTGGGAAGAAGGCTTTTTATGGGCTTTCTTCCCTTTTTTTCGCCCCTTAAAACATAAAACAACGTGTATCAAATAAATACCTCGAAACTCGGTTTAAGGCACTCCAAAACCTCTATAATGAATAAGAATAGTCTTGTTCATAACATTAAACTTAAATACTATGACAACAGAGAAACAATCATTCATTCTCTTCGACACCCTCTTGGATATGGGAGAATTGGCTGAAAGCATTCAGAAAAAGATGCAGCCTAAATATGATGCCGTTTATGGAAAAGATGTTATTGATTTTAGTGTTACCAGAAATGATCTTCATTCTATTTCATTCACTTGGAAATGTAACCTCAAATTACCTAAAAAGGAATTGATTGGGATAATGGATGCTGAACTTATAACAGGATGGAAAGTTTCAAATACTAAACCACTTGAATTTGTTGACTCTCGACCAACACAAGCAAAGGCAGGAAAGGTGTTACTCAGAAGTTTTGCTCCTCGGTATAAAAAACTAATGAGGAAACACTACAAATTGGATTATAACAACTATGACATTTCTGTATCAGCGACTTCTACCGAACTGAAAATGACAATCAAATTTATTCCATTCAGAGGTGTCGTTTACATGTATACTTATAATGGGAAGGAGAAAGAACATGGCAAGTCGTATGTAGGTGAAACTGTCAATGAGAAAGCTCGTAGGCGTAATTGGAAGAAACTTGATGACAAATACGCTAATGAGAAACTCAACGAGGCTAAACGAAGATTAGGAACGAAAGATTGGGTTTACCATGAGCTTGAAGTCATCACAGATTACTATGATTTAGGAATGTTAAAACCCAAATTATTCTCTTTAGAAGGAGATTATATCGAGAAATACGATACAATCAATAATGGTTATAATGTGGCTAAATATGGAACTGGTAATAAAGGTGTAAACTTCTCGGCTTCACATCGACAAAAAATCGGAGCTGCTTCTAAAGGCAGAACTCATACAGCTGCAACCAAACAAAAGATCTCGGCAGCTAATCTCGGTAGAACACAATCTGATGCTACCAAACAGAGAATTAGTCAAGGCAATACAGGCAAAAAACGTACTCCCGAAATGAGGAGAGCTCAATCTGATCGTATGAAAGGAATTGAACCAAAAGCAGCTTCTGAAGGTGCCAAAAAGTGGAGAGAGACACATGGTGGAGGTTATTGGGGTAGTCATAAAATTCCAGATACTGCCAGAGCAAACATGAAACTCGCTCAACAAAAACGTGGTAAAGCAGTCAGAGCTTTTGCACCAGACGGAACATGGCAAGATTTTAATACCATGAATGATGCCGCTAAAGCTCTCGGTATGGGTGTCGGCAGTATAGCAAATAATCTAAAATCTAATGGCGTTTGCAACAATGGCTACAGATTCAAAACAACTGTACCTAATTTCCCACGACCATAGAACTAAAAAGAGGAAAGACTTTGGATGTCCTTCCTCTCTTTTTTATCTTACTTGGATGTCTTGATACTTATTGCTTTGGATTTCAACTTATTCTCTTTCTTTAATCTGTATTTGGCACCTAATGAGGTATATTCTATATAGCATTCTTCAAAATTATCTGGTGTATATATGGATATATCACAATTAGCCCATTCCCAAGCAATACGCCCCTTTCTCTTTGAGATGAATGTTTTTAGATAATAATTATGAGAAAGACTATCCACGTTGTCGTTTGGAAATAACACAGGAGATATGTTGTCATTGGCAGCATCATAATATGAATATTTGCCATATCTTGAAGTAAACAATTTAACAAATCTGCTCAAATCGGTTGAATCTAATTTACTCCCCCCCTCCAACATGGAGTAGTATACAATCAACTTTTATCGTATTGATAATTTTATGATTATTTTTGACAGACTTAACAATATCTCCACTGAGTAAATATTCGACATTATAAGTACATTTGTTAATAGTAATTGTTGCGTTTTTGTCAAATGTACTGTATGTATCTGTATCAGTATCTTGGATTTCCTCAATAATACTATCTCCAAGAGTATGACCATTGAAACTAAGAACCGTATCAGTCTTAGCTCTAAGTGCTATACTATCAATCTCTTCGTCAGCACCTTTTGTTTTTCCGTTGTTGCAAGAGGATAGCATTATGAATCCTAATGCGATGAATAATAATAACTTTCTCATAGGGTCACGTTATTTTAATGTTATTACTTTATCTTTATATTCATACTGGTTGTCAGCTAAACATTCTCCCTCATATACGAGTTTTGAATATGTTACTTTAAGCTTGTTTGAACCTACAAAATTTGCATCGGCACAAGCTCGGACAGTACATGACCAATCACTTGTGAGAGTATTTAAGCAAGCCACACTACTCCCACAACGATATGAAGTATTGATGACATAAAGATTGTTACCAATAATCTTAGCATCTGCCACTTGCTCGCCATTGTCCTCTTCACCTTCAACCTTGTAAGGAACTAAAACGAGATTAGTAGAACCTGTTTCAAGATTGTGGCAATACAAACTGTTTACTCTTCCCCAACCTGCTTCAACTTCAGTCAGTGTATAAACACAATGGCGATCATCATCCGTTAGACTTGCGACAACACGAGTGTCAGTATCAAGACCTCCGATGTAATTCTCTGCTTTGTCAGCATAGCTTTGTGGAGTTTGCTCTTGGCTATCATCTACGGCAGTATCATAATCTATATCATCAACCATCACTGTATCAGTATCAGCAACGGCATAGTAGTCATTATCGTATGTCTGACTATTTGAACTTCTTCCATTTTGAATGATGATGGCAATAATGAGCATTACGGCTACAACACTTCCTGCTATAAGCCATATCTTTGTATCTTTAGACAATCCTTGTTTCAGCGTTCCCTTACTAGTTCTCGGTTGTGGCTTGTCATTAGAAGCTACCGTTTCTTTCTTGCTTTCAGACGCAACAGATGTAGGACGCAGAATTTCAGCCTTCTCTGCCTCCATTTCTTCTTTGGTCAAGACACCAGCATCATAGAGTTTCTTTATCTCCATTAGTTTATCCATAACTTCCTTATCCATATCACTTCAACTTTATAATACGTTTTATCTTGGGAGTATCTGTTAAAGGGTAATGAACCCAATAAACAAGAGAATCGCCACAATACACTTGCCAAATTGGATGTTCTTGGGTTCTTATATCTGTTGGAATAATTACTTTATCTGGTGACAATCCTTTTTTTTGCTTGATTATGAGTCGTTGTGCAGCCACAGCTTCTGAATACGACAAGTAAGGTGTTATATCTGGCATTCTTTTATCATATTCCAAAGTAAAACCACTTTTTTTTGAGAATGAAGAGTTGTCAAATCTTACCAATCCTACTGTTTCCAAAATTTTAGGTTCACCCGCAGTTCCCGTATTGTCTTCAGACCCACCGCAAAAACATTACATGGAATAGAATCTCCTTGCCTTTGTATTTCACTCTTACCACCGCATATTCAAGTTTACCTTTTTCTCGGATTTCCTCAACTTTATTACAATATGATACTTTCTGAGGCTCTAATTTTAATCCAGTTTTCTCTATAATTTCATATAGTGTACTCGGTAAATTGAATTCATGTTCTATTTCCGATATTGACCCCATGCTAAAAAGCCATACACATTTATCAGACACACTCTTTCTTTTATAAACGTCCTCTATAAAGTCACGAACACATTCAATAGCATCCTCTTTTATTTCTTCGTGGTTTCTTGGAGAGTCTTTACAGCCTGTGAGGAACAAGCATACTCCAAGAATTATATAACCTAATCTTTTCATAAAAATCTTTCTACTGCTTTATTAAACATGCTTGTACCACCTAAGAAATCTACATTCCAAGTCATCTTATGTGGTTCATTATACATTTCATACGACATAAGTATATCGAATTTACTCTGTGTATCAAGGAGTTTGGCTATATATCTTACATCATTTGAATTCTGAACGAAAGCAAAATTATTCTCTACATTGTCAGGAGTAACCTCGTACTTGTTACCATCTTTTGTTCTGAATATGATTAAGACTGGAGAATATATGTGTTTATATTCACCATCATTATCTCGAAGAGCAAAACGAAAACCAATCTCGTGACTATAGGCAATTTGCAAATTCCAACTTCCTCCTATAGATGTGACGATGTATGGGTGCTCTGGCATATCTTCCCCAAATTCATTATGGAAATACTCCTTTCTCCAAGGGCAATTTATCTCAAAATCCTCTTCGCTTCCATCTTGAACAAAGTTGTCGGGATTTATGCTCTCGTCATCATTCGTGACGTATGTGTCAGAAGAATTTGTAACTTCAGCTGTGTCTGCAATAGCTGTCTCATTGTAACTATCGTATGTTTGATTGCCTGTATTTTTACAAAGACTAATAATGGCAATAATGAAAACCGCAGGGAAAACAACAGCAGCAATTATTCCTAACTTCTTTTTGTCGGACATTCCTTGTTGTAGTTTTGCCTTATCATTAGAATGTATAGATTGTGTGTCACCTTCTTTTGTATCTGCACTTTGTGAGATAGTTGAAGATTTGAGGACTTTCTCTTTCTCTGTTTCAAATTCTTCTTGTGTAAGAACGCCAGAATCGAGAAGAGATTTGAGCTTATTCAGTTCTTCTATTTGATGCTGTTCCATATTACTTTTTCTCAATTTTTACATTCAACTCACATTGACCAGAAAAGTCTTCTTCCTGATGAATTGTAATTTTCTCATATTCGTTGAAGAATACGACTCCCTCATCCGTCTCTTGGCAAGAAGAGTAATCTCTTCTGAGACTTGACTCTACACTATTGTATGCTTCTTTTATGATTTGGGCAGCATCGCCATCATAGTGATTTGCTGTCTTTCGCAGTTCAATAGATGATACCTCTCTTGATGAAAAATGAAAAATTACACCATCAAATACTACACCTCTGTAATCTTTATGAGACAAACCTATCTCGGACTTGTCTTCTGTGATAACCAACCCCATAACACGTTTTTTGCTATCTTCGTCATTTGAGGCTTTTTCAAACACAGACTCATAATCTTTTCCTATTGTGATTCCATAAACCCTTTCCTTGTATGAAAAGTCAGCCAATGTTGCCTCACCTCCATAATAGGAATAACCACCAATAACCAAAATAGCCATGATTGCGATAATTATAGCAACCAAATATTTCTTTGATTTCTTTGGTGTCATATTGCCAACTCCAGACAAGATCTTTTTTTTCTTTGTCTCAAACTCTTCCTTGCTCAAAACTCCTGCATCAAGAAGTTCTTTCAGCTTTGATAATTCTTCGTATTTGCTCATTGTCAGTGTTTGGATTTAAGAAACTCTTTGTAATCACCTCTTGAGAATGGAGCACCACAATATGCAAGCCAATAAACAGGGTCGTGATTCAAAATAAGACCAATATTAACGTCATAGTCTTTAATGTAATTTATCATTTCCCCATTGATTATTAATGTTACAGAATTTATATGCCCAGCGTCAAGCCAATCGATATATTTCTGTTTCGTAACAATGACATTACCATCCTTGTCCTTACCATTTACAACAACGGCATGTTCATGTGCATTTATAGATGTTTGGTATGTAACCTTTACAAATACCACGTTTCCAATTTTATCTTTCTTGTTTGATAATACCTTAAAATCTCCATTGTAATATTTGTTGTACTTCTTTTTCAAGAAGTTAAAGAATTCACTATTGTCTCTTATTAGATCTTCTGCTTTAAGAACATGTATGTCTGTAGAAGCATCATTGATAGCTCCAGTCGCAGAAGCAATGTTATATTGACTATTTAGATTGTCATTTTGTACATCAATAAAATTTCGTGAATCAGTAATTACAAAATCTCCGTTTCCGTTCTTCTCAACATAAAGACAAGCGGCAGGCTTAAAATCAACTTCATAAGTATTTCCCTTTTGCTTTACTGCTGTTATCTCAGGATTCGTATAAGCCACTCGCTTCAACGTAACGATACTGCCGTATTTTTGTTGGGGTTGCTGTTTGGAAATAACTCGTAAGCAGTCTTAGTGTCTTTATGCGACAATGCTGTGAAATACTTTTTGACGGTATTCTTTGCTTTGTTTTCGTCAGAGGCACAAGAACAGAATAATCCAATAATTAGGACGATGAATAAATATTTTTTCATATCGACATAAAGTCTTCTTTTGCCGATACAACTCCACAAACTCACGGCAGTTAGTATATAGATACAAGAAAGGGGATGGAGTTCGAATCTGCCATCCCTCGCTCTAGGTAGTCTGGAAATAAAACCTTTGGTGCGAATGTACAGAAACTACAGCCCCATCCCCAGTGCAGATTATGTAGGGGTACAATTAGGGCTGTACCGAACATTATCATATACACCAAGGAAGGGCATATCAGTCTCTATTCATTAACACCATTCTTATTGTTTTCCAGACATTTTAGAGCGGTATGAATAGCTTGATACGCCTTCTTGACTAACTGGCTATTCCCTGCTTTTACACAGAGCCTCCAATCAGCATCGCAAAAGTACGGAAATTAAGTGAGAATCAAGAAATTTTTGCTGAGAAAGTGGCAAAATCGGGCTATTTTTCTTAATTTAACGTGTAGAATGGTGGAATTTCGGAGGATTTATATAAATTTGCATCAAACGATAATAAATTTTATATGGAGCAAGATTTAAATCGCATCAAGTTAGTCCTTGTCGAAAAGAAGAAGACCGGGAAATGGTTAGCACAAGAACTGGGTGTATCAGAGTGTACTGTGTCAAGATGGGCTAGTAATAAAGCTCAGCCTAACCTTAGTTCTCTTAATGCCATTGCTAAACTGCTTGGTGTCGAAATGAAAGATCTGTTAAGAAGTTAAACCAAGTTCTTCTCCAAACCAAGACATTAAAGCAATGTATATATGGATAAAGGGCAATTTTTATTATATCAAACTCCTGACGGTGATTCACAGATAGAAGTGAAGTTGCAGAACGATACTGTCTGGCTCTCGCTTGACCAGATGGCAGAGTTGTTTCAGCGTAATAAGTCCACTATCTCACGACATATAAAAAATGTGTTAGAGGATGGAGAATTACAAGAAGAGGCAACTATTGCAAATTTTGCAACAGTTCAAAATGAAGGTACTCGCAAGGTTGAAAGAGTAATAGCCTTCTACAACCTCGACATGATTATCAGCGTAGGCTACCGTGTTCATTCCTACCGTGGTGTTCAATTCAGAATATGGGCAACTAAGGTACTGAAGGAGTATATAGTAAAAGGCTTCGCCATGAACGATGACCTTTTGAAGAGAGCTGGAGGTGGCAATTACTTTGACGAGTTGCTTGCAAGAATACGTGACATTCGCTCCAGTGAGAAGGTGTTCTATCGTAAGGTATTGGAGATTTATGCCCTCAGTATCGACTATGACCCACGAGTGGAAATGACACAAAAGTTCTTCAAGACAGTACAGAACAAGATGCACTATTCGGTTCACGGTCATACGGCGGCGGAAATAATATACGAGAGAGCCGATGCTGAGAAAGACTTTATGGGACTTACAACGTGGTCTGGATCTATGCCTACAAAACCCGAAGCAGAAATAGCCAAGAACTACCTCACCCACGAAGAAATAAAGTCCTTGAACCGCATCGTGAGTCTGTATCTTGACTTCGCCGAAATGCAAGCCGAGGAACACCGCCCTATGTATATGAAGGACTGGATAAATATTCTTGATGACTTCCTCCGTATTTCCCGTAAAGACATCCTCACTCATGCAGGCAAAATATCCGCCAAACTCGCCAAAGAGAAAGCCGACCAGGAATACGACAAATTCAAGGAGCGTACCAAGAATGACCTTTCACCTGTAGAGGTTCACTTCTTGGAAAACTTTGAACGTGAGCAGAAGAGGTTGATGGGAAGGGAGAACAGAAACAAATAAAAGGTATCGTTATGGACGAAGAGTTGATAATAGATGAATTATTCGTAAGAAAACATCAAAAAGACATTTTAGAAGTAATTCCTAAAACTTTATCTGAATTAGAACTTAATAGTCCTGATAATTGGGAGAGTCTAAACTCAGAACAATATGCAATTTATAGTCTTGCAGCTCAAATAAAGCTCCTTCTCGGACTAATTAGCAGTGTTCCCCAAGTTTTATGCGATAAAACTCTTTTAAAAACTCCAATTCAAAAAGTAGCATACTTACAAGATATGTATGATAGTGAAGCCCAGTCTTTTGTTGAGGGTGGCATAGATTTGCTTCCTACCGTTTCAAACAATTTATCGGTTAATACTATATCACAATATTTATCTACTGGATTAATAACAGCACATTATTTCCCTGGATATGGGGCAAAACTTGAAAAATGTATAAAAGACCAATGCGGAAAACTTCAATTTGATGGAGTTTTGTCAAACAAAGGCAATGAATTATTCCTTTCCACAAAATCCAAGTATCTTTATGCAGAGAGACTCTGCTTTTTTATGTGGGCAAACTGGAATTCAGATAAGGAATGGGAAACATTTACTGTCGAAGAATTTAAAGAAGAGATTTTGTATCAATGGCAACTGTTTAATGATGTCTCTTGGTTTCATTTGCTGATGAATGCCAATGAAGAAGATTTCGATGGCTTGACAAACGAAGTAATTACTGAATACGCTCAAATAAAAGTTCCAAAAGTGAATACGCTCAAATAAAAGTTCCAAATCCTATAACGACAGGATGGTATGGATAGTGCCACATGGAATGTATCTGCTCCATTGTCAGACCTGAAAGTGCCGGATGGTAACTTTTGCGATTCCAGTGCAGACACTTCATCTTCTTGTCAAGCTCAAGTTCTTTTGTCAATGAATTCATTAGGCCGAGTGTTTCTCTCATGAATGGCTTGTCAAGCCAAGTTCTTTTGTCAAACAGGCTTGCCACATGAATGGCTTTCGACCATCTTTCTGACCACTTTCGGGTCAAGCTCTGTCAAGTATTCCAACTCGCGCAGAAGGTGGGCCAGGCACACTTGGTGATTCAAAAAGTCAAGGGAAAAATACGCGCTGTGCCTGTCGGTCACTGCCACCATGTTTTTAGAGCATCGCCGAACCTCTCTTCAAGCACTTTTGACGAGCGGCCGGCAGCACGGAAGCAAAGCGTCAAGTATGTTGTTTGCGCTATCCACGCCCAATCCAATTTCTTGTTGTTGTAGCAACCCGACTCATCGAAGCCCACAACGGGTGATTTCCTCAGCATGTCTTCCAGCAGCTTTATGGCAGGCTTGGATTTCCTCATGGCCTCCTGTACAATGTTCTTGATGGAGCCTTGGCTCATGTGGACAGAAAACACCTCTTCCATCAAAGAAGCCAGTCGCTCGTACCCCGCTTGCGCGGCTCGTATCCTCTATTGCAACATCCGCAGGTGCAGGTCTTCTTGTAATGGCGATATTCTCTCACGACAGGCGCCAACGTTGGCAAATCTACAACTTGACTTACATAGTCAAGCTCTCCCGCTATGCCGACAAGTCACGACCGCACTCGCGACAATATCCACTCATGCAGTCTTCCACAACATTCGGCTTTTCCGTCATATTTCTGTTGTGTGCCTCATGCCCAGGCTGCCCGCCAGGTTTAAGGCCGCTCTTCTTTCGCAGGATTTTGTGCGCCGAATCACTTCGGCTTTCATCTTTTCCTTTGAGGGAGGAGTGCTGCTGTTGTTTGAATTTTGTCGGGCTTCTCATACTTTTCCAGCCGCTTGCGCAGGCTGCGGTTCTCTTTTTTGAAGCCTTTCCACGTTACGGCGCAAATTCGCATTCTCCGTATGTAGCGCATCGATGGCTTCATGCATCGACTGCATTCAGATGTCAGCCTTTTCAAGGCTTGCGATATATCCGTAACTTGCTTATTCATAGATACAAAGGTACAAAAATATCCGAGATATCCAAAAATAAAGTGTAAATATTTTATTGGTTTTCAATATATTATCGCCTACTTGTTTTGTCAGGATTGTTGACAAAAAACTCAAAGGAGTGTTATTGCTGAATAGTTACAACCGATGTAACTTAATTTAAAGTTTGTTAATTTCGTATTACATGATGTAGTTTTTCGCTAGGAAGTTGCGTCTAACTCGTGTAAGTCATTAAAATAAGAATAAAAATGAATGACAATCAACAAAAATTCGCGGACATGGTCCAACAGAATAAAAAAGCACTATTTACACCGTATGCTACATGTTCTCCAAAGACCATGGGACGAGGTGAACGACTTATTTCAAGAGGTGCTCATCCGCCTGTGGCAAGGATTTGCCAACTAAACGACGCCACCACAAGGAAAGGGTCTACATGGGCGATGACCTCTTCAGCGGCAACGAACGTGACTCACAGCAGGCAGAGATGCTGCACAAGCGTATTATTCGGCTTCAGCCTCTCGATCGTGCCATTGTTCTGCTCTGGCTCGAGGACATCAGCTACGAGGAGATTGGTGCCATCATCGGCATTACGGCAAAGAACGTGAGCGTTCGACTCTACCGCATCCGCGAGCAACTCAAAAACTTGTCTAACGACTAAACGCAACAACATTATGAATACAACAAATGGCAACTTCAACGAACTCGACGAGATGAAGCAGCAGATGCAAATGCTGCAAGACAAATTTCAGAAGGAGGTAACTATCAACGACCGACTTATCCAAGAGTCAATACGACATAAGATGTCGTGGAACAAAAAACTTTTTTGGTCGGACATTATTTCTATTCCTATTCTCATTTTTATCCAATTGGTGATGACGGAGGTGTTCCAGCTCTCTTGGTGGAGCTTGGGCATCTTTACTGCTGTGGTGCTTGCAATAGTATTTGCAGATTATAAAATCAACGTCAGCACGCTTCGGGATGAGGACTTACAGCGCAACAACCTCATCGAAACCGCCAAGAAACTGGTGCGCATGAAGAGGCTTGGGAAAATAGAATGTATCATCACTTTTCCCTTGGGTTTTTCATGGGCAGGCTGGGTTTGCGTAAAGCTTTGGTTACAAGTGAATCTGCAACGTAATGAACTTTTAAGTCAAGGATATGGATTGTTCTGTGTGGTACTGTTTGTCTTGGGACTGTTAATTGCCCTATACTTCTACCGCAAAATGCAGCGCTCTAACGATGAGCTTATCAACCAGATTAATAATCTCACCGCAATAAAAGATAGTAGTTTACAAGAGAAATTTGGAGAAATACAACATGAGTAAAATTGTAACAGCCAATCTTGCTTTATATATTCTTATTTCCTTGTTGCTCTTTAGTTTTTCCGTGCAAGATGTCTCCGCTCAATGCATGGTGGGCGGGCATGTTTATAATAAAGGAGGTGCAGTTATCGAGGGTGCAACCATTCGCATACTCTCCCGGCAAGACAGCATCCTAGCGCAGACCATAACTGACAGTCTGGGAAGATATTTTCTTAGTAAACTTCCTTCTGGTAGTCTCACTGTTAAGGCTACTGCTTTGGGCTGTAAAGCAGATTCCAAGTACGTGATGCTCTTCAAGGGCACAGCTATGAACGTTGACTTTACGTTGATGAGTGATGCCATTCAACTGGAAGAGGTTAAAGTCAACGGAAGAGGCATTATAGCCAATGGCGACACCACTACTTATATCACACGGAAGTTCACTACAGGACAGGAACAGACGTTAGGTGATGTACTTGAAACTCTTCCTGGATTTAAGGTTGATAAGGAGAACAGCACTGTCGAAGCTAATGGCAAACCTGTGACTCGCATCCTTATGGAGAAGCAGGACTTATTTCAGGGCAACAACTCCGTTCCGCTGAATAATGTACCCGGACAGGATGTGACGAGTATTGACGTAATAGAGAACTATTCAGACTACAATATTCTGGAAGGATTCAAAACCTCTAACGAAACGGTCATCAGTGTAAACATGAGTGACAAGAAGAAAGGACGGCTTAGTGGACAGGCCGATGTGAGGGCGGGCATCGACAACAAGTATTCGTTGAAAAACTACTCCATGCTGATAAAGAAGAAGGTAATGTTCTCTGCCATTGCTTCAGCCAATAACACCGGTAAGGCGCTATTGAACCAAAAGGACATTATAGGTATGAACGGCGGGCTTAGTGAATTGCTTTCTGGCGAGGACTCTCAAGCGAAGATTGCAAGAGTTTTCAATGAGAGTTCTTCACTCATCGGCGACCGTGAGGATGCATATAAGCGTGACAATGGTATTGTGTCGCTTAATACAGTTTTTATGCCTTCTGGTAAAGTTAAGGTGCTTTGGAACAGCATTGTTGGACTTGACCGTTACCGGATGAACAGCACTACACATTATAGTTATCTCAACGTTCCTTTGGCTTATGACATTAGTAACCAGTCAAAGAACTATGGAGTAAATGTGAATAGTAATTTGAAGCTGCAGCTCATGCCATCGAAGACATTTAATATCTTCTATACCGGCAAAGTGCTTTTGTCACATTATTCACGGAATGGAAATGGCGAATTTATGAGCCACTTTACCGATGACGACAATAGCCGTACCATCGATCTTGAAAACAATATTCTTGCCATTAAGAAGATAAACAAGAAGAACACGTTGAACATAAGTGCTACCTATAACTACTTCAGAAATCGAGCAAACGAGGACTTTTCAGCAGACAGTGCATTCTATGGTGGTTATCGTGACCTTGATGACAGCTTTGGATATACTAACCGGATGAGTTGGCAGAATGCGGGTGCTGAAGTCTTTTTGCTTCTTAGGTTCAACGATGATTACTATACTCGGATAGGGCTTAGAAGCTATATCGATCAAGAAAATATACTGACCGATCTTAGTCAACAGACAATGAACACAGCTTTTGACAACGATGATTATATTCGACACTATGACAATAGTCTTGACCTGCAGTTGCGAAAGGATCATGGTAAACTTCAGTTTGCTGCAAAAGCTAAGCTGACTTATTTGAAGTTTGAGACCAACGTGCGGCGCACGCTGACAAAGATGAACAGATTGGTTGTAGTGCCTTCTCTGGATGTTAAATACGGCTTTAACAATTTCCATTCTCTCACACTTAACTACAGTGATGTGGTCAATACCTATGGTATCCGCAGTCTCTTCAGTAATCTGATTATAGACAATTACAGAATGTTTCATAGTAGTAGCGTAGGGTCCACATTTGGCTATTATCATACAGCTAGTCTTATCCACCAATTTATGAAACCACTGTATGGTTTCACGCTTGTAGATGCGGTGTCGTTCACCTATAGCGCAGATGATGTACTTAATGACAACCTGCTTAATGGTCTCGTACGCGAAGCCAACTACATAACTTCATCTTCAGGTACCAGTTCACTGGCTGTAACCTCATATGTCGACAAGAAGTTCCGCTCATTCCCTCTTGACTTATCGGTAACGTTGAGCTATAATCATGGTAACACTCCCTACTATATGGAGGGTAACATCATACACTCCCAAAGCGATTCGTATAACTTTTTTGGAAGTGCTTCGACTTTTCGGAAGAAGGGACTTAACTTCAAAGCAACTGGCAACTATTCAATAACGGAGATGCGTGGCGATGGTAACAAATACAAGGTGAAAAACGAAAACTATCTTGCACAATTGTCCTATACCCTTCCGAAATTATATTTGGAAGTGGGAGGACGATACCGTGTTGTTCGTCTGGAAGAGAGCAAAAGCGATAATCTCTATTGTAATTTCCAGGTACGATATGACCTTAGTAAAAAGTTACAGATTAGTATCACGGGACAGGACGTTTTTCATTTGAGTAAGAAGACCAGCGCCGATGTCACTATTAACAATTATTTGAGCACCTATAGCACAATACGGTATATCTTAAGGACATGTTCTCCTTGGACTTGCCATTAAATATTAATTATTACTAACATAAAATTTTAAAAAATGAAAACAAAAAAAGTTCTTTTGATGTTGGCCGTCTTTTTAGGATTGGCTTCTAGTGTGAAAGCTCAGCAACTAACAGTCGAATATTTGGTGAAGGCCAATGTCAATCCCCCCTCTTTCATGGCTGGAGCAGGTCTCCCTGATGAAGTTCGTAGCATGTATGCAAATGCCATGAAGGATTTTGAGATGAAGTTTGTGTTGAGGTATAACGATGGGGAGAGCGAATTTGCTAATGTACCCATGGATAAACCTCAGTCTGTCACCATTATGGGGCAGACTATAGATGGCAAAACATTGGAGGAGCAATATAAGGGTAACATTACTTATAAGAATCGCAAAAAGAATGTTTTTGTCCAACGTAATAATTTCATGGGCAAGGTTATTCTCGTAAAGGACTCTCTAGATGCCGACACTTTCGAGGTTGTGAGTGGAGAAGAAAAACAAATCCTGGGTTACGAATGCAAGAAAGCAGTATCAAAAAAGGATAAAAATCAGATAGTGTGGTTCACTGATTACATTCCTGTAGTTGACGGTCCTTTTATTGGTGTAGGTATCACAGGACTTGTACTAGAGGCCAGTGACAACAGCAACATCTACGAGGCAACCAACATTACAGATACTGTGAGTGGTACGTTTTCCGAACCAACCGATGGAGAGGTGATGACCGCGAAGGAGTTTAACGATTACGTAACCCAAACTACCGAGATGCTAAAAATGAATTCCGGCTTATAATGACATTATTTTGTATCACTAGTGTCCACTTAAATCCATTAATAATGTACACTGCTATTTTGCTCAGAGTGTTACAAAACTGAAAGGACTCTATGGATTAGAAACGAGCGAGTTTGGCATATCTGACAGATTGAAACTTACCGAAGTAACGTTTCGCATTTATCATATGTGCTCATTTTTAACCGATTAAGCTCCCTGTCAGGGTTAGAATACTATTTAATTGCAAGCAAATGAAATGCTAATTATTTTTAGTGGACATTAGTGATTTTGTATATGATAAGTTTTGAATGAGTGCTAGTTGTAAGTAAGTACCCAAATTTGTCTATGAGATTTCCATTTCGAGCATCAAGAGTACACTGGTATTAAACTTTCACTAAGTTTCAATCTATTTGATTATGCAAAATCACATATAATTCATAAAAGAGCAAAAATTAATAATGAAGCTTTTTACAAATTTTTGTAGCCATCTATCTGGTAGAGACTGTTGAAATGTCCAAATAAATATGTATGGATGCCTCGTCCGACAAGTTCGGGCGAGGCATTCTTCGTATGTACGCTCAGCATGAGCACCAGCTAACGGGTGGAAGTCCCGAAGCTGCCCTAATAGCGGGAAAGCTATAGCCCAAGGCAAGGGTGTCCGTGGCGACGCGGAATCTGAAGGAAGCCGGCGGCAAACATCTGCTCCGACGAACAGAAACTTCATACAAGGCCAATGCCCGTGTGGTAAGTGTGCATAACAACACGAAGCCCGATAGCTATTCGGAACGGGCAGGGGTAAATGAAGCGGAGATAAGATGGAAAGTTGATGCTCTTATCTGAGGAGGTCTCACGGACACGGAGAATAGTTGCCTTTACGAAATCCATGGAGTAACGCTTGCCGTGAGAAGTCAGCCGAGGTCATAGTAGTAGGCATAAAGTCAACATGAGCCTATGAAGGACCGAACCTTTATTAAACGATAGTAATTGAAAGTTACCGAATGCAAGGCTGGAAAAGCCTTCCCAAGTCGTTCATGAACCAGAATGCCGTATTCCTGCTGCTTACCGCCCTCATCCGCAACTTCTATGAGATGCTCAAGGATCGGATGGGGAAGGACAAACTCAAGACTTTCTGACTGAAAAGGGAAAGCCGTGTCAAGACCTTCGTCTTCCGCTTCGTCTCAGTGCCTGCGAAATGGGTTCGGACGGCACGCCAGCATGTCCTGAACATCTACACCAACAATGAAGCTTATGCTACAGTCCTCCAAAACGATTTTGGATAAGGAATCTCCCTTAATGGTTATATAGCGCATGCGCCCCTTGTCGCTTTGTGGGGTAAGGGGAAGGTATATGAGCATTACGACAAAATAAGGACTTCTTTTGTGAGAAGTGTGATTTTTGTCAAGTAATAAGAAAATTTCCCGAATGAACCCATGCAACTTAATTAGTTGCGGATTTTAGGGGAAAGTAGAATAAATTTTATACCTTTGCAGACGTGACCTGCAAGGGGGTCACTTTTAGATTAGCAAAGGGGTCACATCTCGACTCGCGCGCGCAGCGGTACTGTAATAAGATTTGAAAAAATCACTATATTCCCACTATAATAGCAAAAAGAGTTTCGCAGGTTATGTTTAAACATTGATGTTGTAGTGTTGTTTTTTGTCATTATGGCACATGACATCCCTACATCACTAAATTCATGTTCTAGATAGAATCATTAAGTATAAATTTCAATCTTTTTGTTTTTCTATCCATTTTTGCTATCTCATCAACTGAAATCAAACATGAATCTAACTAGCTGAAGAACCTAAAAAAAGTTAATTTGCTTGCGAATTACAGATAATTTCGTAAATTTGCCAATGATAAAAACAACCGAAATATGGACAAGAACGAAGAAACCATTAGCTTAACGAAGTGCGACAACTCTATTCTGGCCGATGAAATCGTTTCTAAGCTGGCCAACGCTGGTATAGCTTCATCGCTCCACGACGAGCTCAACGACCCCGCTTATGGCGCTTACGGACCTAATCCCGGGATTGAGGTGAGGGTGTTCAAGAAGGACTTGGAGCGAGCCCAGAGCATATTGAAGGAGATAACCGAAAAGCGAGAGAAGCAACTGCCATGGTGCCCCACTTGCGGCAGTCAGAATGTCGTAGCGTTAGGCAAGGTAAGGCCCAAGCTGTCTAAGTGGGCGGTCATCATCGGCGTTCTCTTGGTTGTCATCGGAATCGTCTGCATTATCCTACCATTCTGTGTGAAGTCTCTAGAGTCAGCTACGGTTAGCTTTCTTATTATATCACTGATCTCATTGGCGGTTGGCGTTGTCCTAGTCATACCCCAGCGAGAGCGCAAAAACTACAAATGCAACGAATGCGGGACTGAATTCTATAAGGAATAATTTTTAGACCCAATAATAATGTGGCAATCCAACAACTTATCTGCAAAAAGATATAAACCACTTACCTAATAAATCTCTGAACTTATGAGAAAGACGACAGATATTAAAATAAGATGCAATGATATTGAACAACAGCTGAAGGAATGGGGTAAAGTGCCAACTAATAGCGAGGATACCAATCTGCTTCATAAAGTCAATAACCTTTATCGTGAATTAGGCGACAAGCCGGAGGTACAACGACTTATGACCTTGTATCCAATAAATCAACTTTATACCAAATGGGGGGCATCCGTTGATCCAGAAGAACATCCTGAGACGGAAACCCTTGGCTTCATCAATCGCTCTGTAGAACTGCCTTACAGTCGAGCCAAAAGGTATATAAAACAGTGTGTAGAAAAATACGGAGAATTGCCAGGGCTGAATACTTGGCCAATGTATTTTGTGTTTCAGGATGACTTAAATCGAAGAAACTATTATTACGGATTCTCAAAGGACCAGCTCGACTTCATTGGCAGTTTAATTGACGGGGGCTACCTAACCGATGAAAAGTTAATCGTCAAGTACTTTTCTTGCAGGTTGAATGACAAGTCCGTAATAGAGAAAATTGATGCGATACTGGATAAATACAAACTTATCACACTTGGTTATTTGGCAAGGCACCTCCATGAGGGACTTGTATTGGATATCTCGTATCTGCATTCATTCTTTGACGAAATGACACAAAGCAATGGAAATATACCAAGAGGCATTTGTAAGGAAGTGAGGTCGCGTTATATGCTCATCGAACCATCATATGGACAGTATGCTCAAGAAATAATCATTTGTCGTGGTTATGAGGACCTTGCCAAAGTGGACTTCAAGGAAGCGGCGCGCCTTCTGCCTTATAGGGTCTTACCTAATTATTCTTTGGACTTTACTGATGCCGATGACATCAATTATGCACGTGCCTTTCTTTTCCACATGGAAAGGGAAGGTGGATGGGGAGGAATGCCCGATGATCCAAGAGGCATCATACATATCGATACAGATCATACATTTTTGGACGATCTGAAAATGGCTTTTGCATGTTCTCCTACATCAATACCAGGATGTATCACGACGCTCCGGAGAAATCCCTCGATTGGTGCATGTTTCTCATGAGGATGGATTCTGCCTTACCTAAGAGGAATCACAATTCCAAGTTATACAAAAGCCTAAAATATTGGATTAATGAGAGAGCTGATGATGCATCAAAAGCTAAATTTCAATTATTGAACAGCTATTTATCAGAGCACTGGGACTTCATGATATGATTATACTTGCGAATTTAATGTTAGTAATTAGTACAACAAATGAGATGAATGATGTAACCTCAGGACAGCGTATTTAAAGAAGCTATTCTGAGGCTTTTGTCTTTTGGATCTCTTTTGTCACTCATATTGCAAATTTCTAGAGATTATTTAACAATGAATGGAATTTAATTTCCTATGAAAGTAATTTATTTCCAAGTTAGACAGAAATATGTATATAAGTCATTGATATATATTGATTTACGAACCCGCTTTCATAATCAAACTTTAATTTTGCATTATACCTCACCTTTAGAATTTAATACAACATCCGCTACGCCCAATTATCGATATTGTTGTTGCCATGTGCAATAGGAGACAATTAGAGACAAGCCTGCAAGGACTCAAATAGTATATATCGTGAGAAGAAATAAATAAAAAAAGTCCTCAAAATCAACTTAAAGTATATTATAAAGGATTATTTCCAACTTTTTACTTGCGAGGTTTCAAATTAATGATTATCTTTGCAGTTGAAATGTGACAAGGAAAATAAACTATGAGTATATCTTATGGCACTAAAATAAACCAGCTGCTTGCCGGAACAGCCCCAACCGGGTTGATGTTCTCCGACTGGCTGAAGAAGAACGGCTATTCAGCGCAGCTGCAGAAGCGGTACAGGGACACAGGATGGCTGACTACCTTATGCAAGGGTGTCATGTACCGTACAGGCAGCCACCTCAATGCCTTCGATGCTCTTGCGTCCTATAATTCTCAGTTGGACAAACAGCTGAGAATTGGCGCCGCCTCTGCCTTGGAATACGCAGGCTTCAACCATTATGTCCCTATGGGCAAGCCCCTGCTGATGGTTGCGTTACCCCAAGGAGAGAAGATGCCCCTATGGATGAAGAGCGATGCCTACGACATGACTTTCCGTACATTCTCAACCACGGCATTTGCAGCTTTGGACGTTTCCAAACATGATCGAGATAGCGGCACGCTATATGTTTCCTCGCCGGAACTGGCTTTTCTTGAGTGCCTCGCACTGGCACCGAAACAGTATTCCTATATGGATCTCTATTATATCATGGAACAACTGACAACATTGCGGTCTGAGGTCGTACAGCGTTTGTTGGAGAGTACATCAAACATCAGAATTAAGCGGATGTTCCTCTACATGGCAGAGAAAGCCGGGCATTACTGGTTCGAGGAATTAGACACAGATAAGATGGACTTGGGAGCAGGGAAGCTGCAGCTGGTGAAGAACGGCGTGCTCAATAAGAAATATTCAATAACAGTTCCAAAAGAATTAGACGACTATGAGGGGTAAATACCGAAGGCAGGTGAAGCTGCTGAAACGCGTATGTATCCGCATGATCTGCAAATACCAATGACACAATGAGTATAAGGACTGTCATCTGACTCGTCAAAGTTTTGGATTTTTCTACGGATAAAATAAAAATAATCCGTAGAATATTTCTTGCTTCAAAGATAATTCTCTATCTTTGCAAAAAAGATAAAATATGTATAAGGCTTCGAATCAAGTAGGTCGGCAACATGGCTACATAAGAGTCTCAGAACTTTCAGACAGGAAGAAATACCGTAGAGTTCTGAAAGCTGTTGATGCTGGAGAACTGGTCAAGGTGCGTCATGGGGTGTATGCCCCACCGGAGGAAATGCTCAACAATATAATTGATGTCGAGAGCATTGTCCCCGGAGGTGTGGTGTGTCTTTACAACGCCTGGGCTTATTATGGTCTGACAACCATCAGTCCTCCAGAGTTCTGTATTGCCATTTCCGCGAAGCGCAAAGTATCACTCCGGACACCTTTCCCTATCAAACTTTTCTATTGGAAGGACGACAACCTTAAGTTTGGCATTAGTGAGGTCAAAGTAAGCAATTACCACGTCCATATGACAGACCTTGAGCGAAGCGTGTGTGATGCTGTCAAGTATCGGAATAAAATAGGCTCAGCTTTGTGCTCTGAGATTATCCGGAACTATACAAAGCGCAAAGATCGCAACCTAAGCCGCCTGTCTGAATATGCCAAGAAATTGAGAGTTGAAAAAACAATAAAGGAATATATGACCATTGCTCTGGGAGAATGATTAAACATAAGAACTACGGGAAATCGGTAAGGACAAGGCTTCTTACTCTGATGAATAAGACTGGGTACAGGTACATGTACCTTCTGACACGCTATTTCAATGAGCGCCTGTTGTATCGGGTATCAGTGAGCCAATACAAGGATAATTTCCTGCTTAAAGGCGGGTCTTTGCTGTATGCACTTCAAGGCTTGGAGTCCAGACCTACAGTAGATATAGACTTCTTGGCAGACCGTATCAGCAGAGACAGAGACTATCTGACTTCTGTTTTTAAGGAAATTCTGTCTATCGATTGTGAGATGGATGGAGTAAAATTTGACACGGACGAACTACAGGTGGAGCCTATAACTGTTGACAAGAAATATCCGGGTACAAGGTTTCATTTCACTGCCCACATGGACAGTATCGTTCAAAAGATGTCTATCGATATAGGCTTTGGCGATGTTGTCACTCCTTATCCTATGAACCTTGACTACCCACTTCTGCTCCCGGATGTACCTTCTGTCAACCTTAAGGCCTACTCCATAGAGACGGTAATAGCAGAAAAGTTCCATACGATGCTTGATAGAGATGTGTTTAACAGCAGAATGAAAGATTTCTTCGACTGCTATCAGTTGTTTGTCACATACAAGATAGATCACGACAGCTTGTATCAAGCCATCAATGCTACTTTCAGCAATAGGAAATTGGAATACAATGCCGACCGAAAGCTGTTTACTGAATCTTTTGCAACGGATGAAGAAAGAAATATAAATTGGAATAGGTTCTTGAAGCAAATAAACTTCAAGCAGGAACTGCCATTCCCTAAGGTCATGGATTTGCTCAGGGACGAATTGCTTCCTATGGAAAACAAATACTGGCAGGAACATGATGGGGTAAAACTCTAATTTTGGTCATCGACAAAACGCAGTTAGAAATGCGTTCCAGGTTGGTTTACACGAATAGTGCGGTGTGCAAGGTCTATATAAATATACGACCTCGCACACTGCACTATTCGTGTAGCCAAAAAGTTTTTTAAAAGATTGTTGCTCAAATATTTGGAGGTTAGTTCATTTTTTGCTAACTTTGAACCCAAGAAAACAAGAGTGTTTATCCAGCGACCGACTTAGGGTCAGATTAAGGTCTGACGAGTCCGAGTTAGGGTCTAATAAGGGTCAGAACATGGCTACAGATATGGTACCGAAGATTTTGGCACGTCTATAAACACTTGTAAATTAGGAAATTATAGAGAAAGGTTCAAGATCCTCTCTCTCCGCAATAGAGTCCTGTAAATCGTTTGATTTACAGGACTTTTTATTTTTGCGCTTTTAAGTAGTCCTCCTTTTGCGCAATATCATTTTTATATTTGTTTAACGGTGCTGCTTGCGTTAGAGAAACCTTACTCTTGGCAGCTACAAACCAACTGCAAGAGGATCTTGTCTCCCACTTATTATCAGTGCCGATACCCCACAAGACTCCTGCTTGAGAAAACTTGCCGTCGATCAATGACACTAACCGGTTGAGCTCATTCATCATTAAGGGATATGCCGACGACGTAACAATCTGGATAACGATTCTGTCATATTGACTGTAGTCAATGTTTCCAAAGTCCTCAAGTTCCCTTATGACTGAATCTACACGAGGTTCGTCATCCTTGGGAAAGGAATGGATTCTCCTTTTCAATATGGCCTTAGCCTGATGAAGATAGTCAAGATCTTCCTCTTTGATGGCTACGGTCATCGGGATGGACGTAATTTGATTGATTAGGGCTTCCAGCTCTTGACCCTGCTTGATATTTCCTTTCATTATTCTATAGGTATTGAAGCAAACAATGCTACGATTTGTGAAGAAGACTCTCCGATGTTCCAATATGTAATGCTCTCACACGGAAAGGCATCCATAAAGTCACGAATGGAAGCCTGTCTGTTACCTATCTCGTCGTTGTCACATTTATCGACTGAAAAATACAGAAGATATCTTACACCTTCGTGTGTCTTGACCGATTTTAGTTGGTCTAAAGCTTCAGTGATATTTTCTCTATATTCATAGGAGACAATCGAAATCACGTTCCGTCCTCTTATCAGCATACAATACTCTGTTAATAATTACATAATCGTTTGAAAATGAACAAGTTAATTAACAACAAGAGGGGTGCGACTTGTCATCTGGCGAATGCCCGGTGGAAAGTGCAAGTTGTTCTTCTCGACAAAACTCTCAATGACTGGTGAGGAAGTATTGAGGACATACCGCACTCGCTTCCAGATAGAGTTCTGCTATCGCGACAGCAAGCAGTTTACGGGACTTATGGATTGTCAGGCAAGACACAAGAGACAGTTGGACTTTGCGTGCAACGCATCGTTTGCCTCCCTGAATGCCGCCAAGGTCTTCATGAAAGACAATGGCATGGACAATTCCATGGCAAAAGTTAAGTCGTTGATGTTCAATGCGAACTATACGAAATTAATTTTCGACATGTCCCGATGGCGACCGAACCGAACTTTAATTAGTAAGATTGTCAAAGAACTCATTGGCTGGCAGCCTAAGGCCGCGTAGCCATATACTCAAATTTTAACGAACTATTGAGCATAAAGAAGTCACGGAAATCATAACAGAGTAAACTACGTTTCTCCACATTCTCCTTGTACAGTCGAAGGAATCTCTTCAATTCTGGATAAGGCTTACTTCCTTGCTGAAATTCCAATATGGCATCAATGTGTGGTTCATCGGGTATACTGATCTCTGAAGTGATTTTTATAACAACATTCCTCCTATCTGACTGATGCTCCTGCACCACTTTCAGAACATTGCCAACACCAGTCTCTGTTGATACCAGCACTATATTGACACATATAACCGGGCTATTTTGAATAGTATATATACCATCCAAACGAAGTTGATTGATCATTAGCTCACTAACGTGATCGGCAGCAAGCAATTGTACATACTTTAATGCTATATCATTCATATTTATCCCATTTGTTAGGAGGTTACTCCATTCATTGATGCCTATGAACTCCAACCCTTCTCCTATTAGTTCGCTGGACATCTCTTCTTCACCTTTGATGCTAATCTGAGTTGCGCTCTCCTCCATTTCATGAAGTCCATAACTGGAGATCTTGATTTCTTCATTTTCAATTTTCATAATCGTAATTATTTCCTTGTTTCTAAATCTGGTACAAAGTTAAGGAGAGACTATGCCATCCATGGGCACAGGCGCAAAAAATAATGATACGATATAAAATCATACCATTATTTCTTTTGCTTGAAGAATACTTGCTATAATCAAATCTTCGAGATTGGATCAGCACAATATTGTTTTCGTTTGCACTTCTTGCACATCGAACCATTCCAGACACTGCCGAACTGATCCATCGCCAGTTCAACAATGGTCGAATCGTCGGTGAGGATGCCTGCTTCGAAATAATGATTAAGGTCCCTGATATACTCAACCACCTTCTTTGCCTTTTCTTTATTTTAACACATTCAGCATTCAGAACATTACGATTCGCAGCATTCTCTGCCGAGCCTGGTGATTATACGAAGGAAGCCCGTTTGGGTGATGTCTCCATAACCTCCCATATTGATTACGAAGTAATCGTCTTTGCCATTTCGTTGCCTGCCCTTTCTTTCGATGAATGTGCCGTCTTCATCCGTGAGATAAATTGTGTTGTCCCATTGCCAGAGGAAGTGGTAGTTGTGATATTTAAAACAAATGTTCCATCCCCAATAGATGCCGGCAGTCTTTGGGTACATGTCTTTGTCCACGATGATGGAGTCGTGATGAAGCAGTTCATTACGCTTGAAGATGGCCCATGGCTCATCCTTGTCATACCAGTCAAAGATGTAGGCATTACGCCCGTTGCGCTTATAGAATGCCATTGCATTAGCGGATTTTTTCAAACGCCATGATGATCCATCAAATACATTTTCGTCATTGAGGATTTCTGAATATGACAGTATTTTCTTGATCTTATCCTTGCTCTCTGAGCTTGAATCATTCTTGTCGATGATGCTACAATACTGTATTTGGTCAAGATCGTCAACAGACAATAAAGAATCAACTTCCCCATAGTAATCCGGCTGATTGTTGTCACCTGAAGTGTTTAGAATAAGCTGCTTCCAGCTGTAGGCAGAACTATTGAAGATCATCCAGTTGTCTCCATAACAGATTTGTTCCCATCTGTGGCAACACTTTATCAGAGCCTTAGTGATCTCCACACGCAATTCGTCCTTCAAACCGTCGGCATTGAAATAATCACAGGCATGACGATACTTTTTCTTAAAGCACTCAATGTCATCAACATACTTCTTGCTGCCATGACGGAGGAGGCAGGAGATATTTCCCTTGAAAAAGTTATTGCTTTCTGATTCAATGATTGCCTGTTTCCAGACCTTGCTTTCCTCTCCGAGAAGCAGCTTGGCTTTGAAACGCTCTTCGGCAATCTGTATTCTTGCGTATGTTGAGTGTATTTTTTTCGTCAGAGGCAAGGAAACTCAAGATATCGCCGCTTCTTGTCCTAAGCTCATGGACGATTCGTATAGCATTTATCATATCACCCTCGTCGTACAGGTTGCCATTCTCGGCGACATTCCACACGAAGCGGAGCCAGTCTTTGAAGTACTCTTTGTTGTAGGATTCATTTTCCTCAAAATAGCAGCACACGGCATAGGATACAACTCTTCCTTTTCTGCTGACGGTAGATACCTTGGCAGCATCTTCTTTGCCATATTGCGGAATAAGACAAAATTCCGTTGGAATGGACCACAGGGGTTGAAGGTCATTGTTGTCTATACCGGAGGCCTTCCATCTTCTGAAGAAAAGCTTTAGGTCCTCAATCACACTGTCATTAAGGACATGACGGTAAATGTCAAAGCCGGTATAGCCTTTCTCCTTACCTTCTCCTTTGTATACATACTTATAGAATTTGTCCTCCTGGAGCTCATTGGACTTAAGAGTCGAAGTGGCAATGAACTTGTTAAGGAAGTAGCGTCTGAGGAACGTGAAGAACAGGTCGTCAACCTTGTATATGCCGGCACGGCTTGCCTTTTTCCAGAAGACATCGGTCCATTCATTGTCAATGAGTGAGGCAGTACTGATATCCAACAGCTTATCCTGAGGCTTGTCCGGGTCCGGCGCGAAGTCTATAAGGTCTGCCTTGAAGTTCTCAAAGTCCGTAAGTTGCTTGCCACGGGCATTCATCTTGATATAGAGGTCGTCGGACAGAGGAAGGTTTTCATCCTTCATCTCTTTATAGACGAAGGTGATGGGGCAACGGGGTGAGATCAGCTGCTGCCAGTATGACTCACAATTGTTGTCGTCCTTCAGGAATTCTTCAAGTCCGTCTCTGATGTCTTCACCCTTGCTGTTGCTGATGCTTGTTCCACCAAGTGTTCTGAGCATTCCCTGTATCGTTGGGTCCTGTGTGTACTTGTTGTAGAACCACGTTTGATTCTGGATATAGCCTACGATTCCCATGTTCCGATGCGCATTGAAATCATCTGCATCAAGACTGCAGAGGTGCTCGCAGAACTCACGTGAGGAGATTCTTGTCTCGTATGTGAAGTTAAGGAAGGTATTTTTATTCTCTGCAAGATGGCCTGTCCTTACTGCTATGTACCAGTGGAGCAACCATAGGGTGGTGAGTCGCTGCTGGCCGTCGAGAGGCCACAAGGCCTCATTCTCTACGGTTCCATAGACGAAGTCAAGGGTCATGGGAGACCTCTTCCCCTGAAGGGCGGCAATCATCTCGCCAAGGAAGCGCTCTCTCAGATGCTCCTTGCCGATTCTTCCCTGGGCATAGTCCCTCTGGATGATGGGAATCTCTATCTTTCTTTCCTGAAGCTTGGACCAAAGTGTATCTTTCATGTTAATCCTCCTTGTATTCGATATTGAAGTTGAACTGTTCCATCATGCTGATGATGGCTTCTCGGTAACTCTTGGCGTCACTGCGCGTCCACGCGTTCATGCTTGTGGACATTGGACTGTAGTATTTCATGAATACCTGCTTGGTGCAAGGCATTATGAAGGCTGATGTCGAGAGCTCAGATGGTTGTATCTCGAAGCCTTTATTCTTGGTGTACTTTGGGCAGGGATAGTATTTCCCCTGCTCCTTTCCGATTATGATCCTCCTCTTGGCAGGGAAGATGGCATTGCCGTAGCTGCGGTTGGTGCCTTGGTCAAGAAGCGTGAAGTTCCACACCCTGTTCTTCTCATTCTTGCTCTCGTCGAGGCGACCCTGTCTGCTCTGCTTACCTACAATGCTCTTGGCAATGTCTTTAAAGGCGTTTCGCTGTTTGTTTTCATCTTCACAATCACTGGAAAAGAACTTTCTGATGCGTTCAGCATCTTTGTCACTTGCAGCATAATAGTTCGTAAGGAGCCATTCTTTCTGCTGGGTGGGGTCATCAAGCTCATTCTCTGTATTGGAGTCGACATGCTCTACATCCCACATCTCCTTTTTGTAGAGGTTGAAAGGGAACTTGTAGAAAACCTTCTGACCATAGGTATTCTCGGATACCTTACCCTGGCTGATGACAGTCAGCACATTATGAAGCAGAAGGAGTGGACGACACTGGACTTTGGAAGAATCGTCATAGTCGGCATCGATGTTCTTGCAGCCGTCGATGGAGTTTTGGATTTCCTGATGAAGGAACTCCTTGAACTTCATGACATCCATATCTTTCTCTGACCACTTGGACCAGTATCGAAAAAGAAGGCTCTTCATCTTCTTTTCGTTGGGGGCATTCCTGGTGGACTCTGTCGGACGGGCCATCAGGAATCCTATATAATGGTACATCTCAAGGTCGCTGAGCCATTCCTGAAGGGTTTCGTAGATGGACTTTACCTTGCCCCATACGTAGTTGATGCAGGAATGGCTGTATCCATTATTGCGGAAATAGTCATAGACATACCTGAAGACACGCATGTCATCAGTGCCAATCTCTTCATTGGTTTTGTCAAGCATCTCATGGTCACAGAGCATCTCGAATAGATAGTCTATCCTTGTGGCAGATTTATAGCCTTCGTCATGAAAGAACAGCCAGAACTCGTCCTGCTGGAGAGCGTTCTCTATTGCGTCCCATTCGGAGGCAATCTCCTGCTGGCGGAGATGTATCTGGTCCCAGCCTTCTTTGGAGTCAAAGTTATTGCGGTTGAGCAGAAGTGCCTTGATGAGCTCTGACGGTGTAAGAGAGATCTTGTCGATGTTCAGTCTCTTGAAGACGTCTATTGGGTCCTGTTCATCAGTGTCATACCAGATGAACTTGACCTTGTCGAGCAGGACATCCTTGAAAGTTTTCTTCCATTCTTCACCCTTACCGTACAGCATTGACTGGTAAGTCCTGCACGCTTGGAACATGTAGTAGAAGTCGATGTTCTTTGTGGAGTCTTCTTCTGTTTTGCTGATGATGTTCTTGAGGAAGTCCTTACTATTTTGACGGGTCTGATAACTGAGATCAAACACATGCAAGCCAAGGCATGAAAGCAGGATGTTGATCGTTGTTAGGCGTTGCTGTCCATCAATGACATGCCAGCCTTCATCCCCATGCCTAACGACAAGAGGCTGAATGCAATAGATTCCTTTCTGACCGTTTGAGATGAATTCGCTGATATCATCAATAAGGTCCCTGACCTGTTGGCTGCTCCAGCGATAGCCTCTCTGATAAAGAGGGACAAAGAATTTATACCCCTTTAGCTGTGCTATTGATTTAGGTTCTATTTTACTCATATTACAGTATCTTTAGTGCTATTGCTGCGCAAGCTTCTGCATCCGCAAGTGCATTGTGATGATTCTTTAAGTCGAAGCCACAACGTTCGGCAATGATATCGAGGTTGTGATGACCTTCTGGCCATACCTGCCGTGAACGAAGGTGCGTTTAAGCAACTCCTCACCGCCGCTCAGATCCTCATTGTCCATCCATTTGCGGTTAAGATCCCCAAAGGTAATCTTTCCCGCATTGTAGATGGTCCCGACAATCCACACGAGTTTATTTGTTTGGTTTAATGCCATGCTGTACGTTTCATATAATTTCTGTTGCAAATTTAGGAAATACTTGTGAACAATATGGACACACATATAACATTTAACTAAACTTGATATTTCATTTTTTCATGATCGACAATATAGTCGGTAAGCTATAGCATTGCCCGCCAAGAAATATCATCTCCCGTCGCCAAGCTCAGTGAATTCTGCCCTGAGGGGATTGCTGGAGAAAGATTTTATCACCCAGCAGGATGATGCCTATGTGGTATATGACAAATTCTTCGACTTTTGGTTGAAAAAATACATGAAGTAAGGCCAAAAAGTATCTTAGCATAACTCATTGGAAATCTTGCATTATTCAGAGGGTTGAGACGATGGCTTTGCAAACGTTTGCAAAGCTTTTCCCCCATATTTTCCATTTTCCCTAATATAGCGTAATGCAAAAGTTCATACATTTGCGGTCGAAAATAACACAAAGAACGAGAATAGTCTTGGTTCAGCATAATGTGCAGGACCTGCTCTAATAACATAAAACGTAGCATATTTATAACAATACTCTGTTACGAACTATTGTTATAACTAACGCAATAATTCTGAAAAGATGAAAAAAGTCAACTAAATGCCTGTTTGCCCTTTTGTTGATGCTGGGGGGGGGACCGAACCGAACAATGTTGGAGATGAAGGCGGCAGATGAAGGCGGCAGATGTATATCTGCTTACAACCCAAACAATCAACGGTGACGTTGGTAAGTATGAAGTGCCAAGCAACCATCAGCTTACTCCGAACACTTCTTATGGCGACAATGTGTATTCCCTTAAAATCACTTCCATGCCCGAAACGGGATTCTGGTTCCGTATCGGAGTGTCAGGGTGGAGTAATCAGATGCAGCCTACAGTCAATGATGATCCACTTACGATAAACGAGGAAGGAACACAAGATCCCACCTCTTATTCTATAGAAAACGGCTGTTATGGAAGCAGCAATGCCTGGAAAGTAAGCTATACGGCGGACGAATATGAATATCTCACGGTTAATGTAGACATCACGAATGGCTCGACGCGCCGCGTATGGATAGAAGGAAAGAAAACTTCCGCTGGAGGAAGCGGTGAGCCTGTTGCACGGCCGGCAACAGATGTCGAACCGGGTTACTATCTCGTGGGCAATTTCTTCTCGTCATATAATAAAGGTGGAGAATATAATCCGGGAGGCGACGACACGACGATAGACTATAATAACCATGTGTATTTCAAATTCGAAGAGCAAAAAGACAAGAGCTATGCGTTCAGCATCCCGGCATGCCTCACGGCACATGCACAGATTCTTGCTGTTGACGAGTATGACAATAAGATGGTTTACGGACCGGGCGAGGTATTCAACCTGCACGGTAAAAAGGATAATGCCAGCGCATGGCCGTCAACAAACGGAGCTGTGGGAACTATTTGTGGAACAACAGCGGCAAAGACACTTGTCGGTTCTGCGACAATAGCAGAGGGCGACAACTACTGGAATCTCGTGACCCGCAATGACGGAGTGACAGACGACGATGGCATGTATACCTTCAGCTTTACGCTTGACAAAGACGGAAACCCCTCCGACTGGCAGGTGAAGCATGATGCTACGACACGTGTGACTTATCTTATTGGCAACATGGAAGGGGCTACGGCGCAGCCGCTCTTCGATAAGCGTAAAAGTGGTGGAAATGAGGGCGAATTCAGCGACAATATGGAAGCTCCGCTCTATTTTGACGGTTCTAACGGCTATTGGGCAATAGATTATATTGTGAATGACGTATCCACTTCAGAGATACTTGCTCAGGCTAAAACGGCAACGCCAGATATTCATGAAACAGGGAGCGTACACAATAATTCCGGAACTCACGATAAACTCTTCTTCCTCGGCAACGGAGGTGTTGACTACAATTCTACCAGCGAGTATCGTGACAAGGTATGGGCTAACCAGAAACCTTTCACTCTTAATCTGCACGGTATAAAAAGAATACAGTATAATCCTAACAAAGGACACAACGAACTGTCAAAGCAAGACGGCAGTTACGGTCTGTCGGGCAGTATACAGGTAATCAGCGGCGGTGACGCTAACGCTGCCGACTTCCTGATAAAAACCATGTCTATGATAGGCGATGCCGTGGAAGGAACTTATGATGCAGTAACGCGCGAATGGAAGTATACTTCTACCGCAGGAGACATGAAGTATGATGCCAACGAGCGTTGCTTCTCGCTGACGATATCTACTGTAGGCGATAAATACAAAAATTCGCATTTCAGGTTTGTTGCCAACAATGACGCACACCAGAACTGGGGCGAGACGGACGGCAATATTTCAAGCAATAAAGGATTTGCAAGACCTAATTATGATGCCGCCGATGATCGCAACCACTCATGTATGGCTGACGATCCGAACGACGTGCAGTTCCGTAAAACGGCGAGAGAGGATGAGGAGGGCTTCGAAAGCACAACTCCTAATCAGAAGGATATCCTCTGGAACCGTCCCGAAGGAATATGGACGGTAAGGTTCTACCCAGAGCTCGACGAGAAAGGTAATGACATCTCTCGCTATACCATATCAGGAACAAAAGTCATCAAGATTCCTTTCACATATTGCGTAGGGAAGTTTATCCGTACATACAGCAACAATGTGGCGATGGTACCTGTCAACGACAACGTGAAAGTGTACGAGGCATATAGATACGAAAAAACGGAGAATGCAAAAGACCCACAATCACAGGGCACGGTTTATCTTCGTCAGCTCAAGTACATTCCGGCAAATATGGGAGTGGTACTCGTAGGGGAAGTGCCTGAGGGAGGAACCTTCTCAGACGGTGACAAACTGGATTTTTCTTTGATGGAAGCACCGGCGGCAGATATGCTGGAAGAAGGTGATTATTACACGGCGTTGTGGACAAAGGCAGACGATTATGTCAATGACGAATGGAACAACTATCTCCAGCCGACAGTCACGGCTAACGACAATCTCGGAAATGCTGATACCGATGCTGATGGAAAAATACTCCACCGTTTCTTCGGCCTTGCAAACTTCCATTCCACAAACTATTACACGCAATATCAGACCGGAGACGACTATATCGGTTTCTTCCGCCTTACGCAGGATGGTCAAAGCGGCGCAAACAAGGCTTACCTGAGTATTCCGGCAAATACTGTTGTAGACGGTGGAGCAGGAGCGAAGTTCGGGTATATTGACTTTAACGGACAGTTTCTCGGAAATGAGACGGACGACCCGAGCAATCCGTCGCTTGCCAAGATGGCTATTGTCTTCGATGACGAAGATGATGGTGGAAGCACTACTACTGTAACAGAAGTCAAGCCGAATAGTAAAGACGGCGACGCATCGTTCTATACCCTTCAGGGAGTAAAGGTGTCACGTCCTGTCAAAGGAGTGTATATTCATAATGGAAAGAAATTCATCAAATAAAAAGCCAAGGAAATATGAAAAGTTATATTAAACCGGAAGTCAAGGTGTATAAAGTTAGAATCGAGCCTCTTCTTAGTGGAAGCGAACGTGGACAGATAAAAGCTGGGCTTGTCAAAAAATATGACCCTTCTCTCTTTGATGAGGAAAATGATGACGGACAGACTGGTCGCGTCTGCTGTCTTTGGGATGACGAAGACTTTGAAGATTGAATGAAATATTCTGAATAAATGTAGTTTTAGTTGCGTTAAGCGATCCGGTTAGTAGTGAGACAATCTGTAAGTAGCTTTAGTGGATATTATCCCTAAAAGCTCTTGCAGATTGTCTCTTTTTCGTTAGAAAAAAGTTTGTAGTACACAGCGGCGCAAATGAGAATCGTAAAACGTTGGCTAGCAAGAAAAACCTTTAGTGAGGGATCAAACTTGGGTTAAAGCAGAAAGTTGTCACCTCCCAATCTCATTATCATTTTATGATAATCACTTTATGATAATCCAAACAAAAGTCGTATCTTTGCATACGTATTGCGACGTGAGGCCGTACAAGTAATTGTTCTTTGAGACTAATGAACCTCTTATTCCGTGAAGGTTGGTCATGTTGCTGTAAGGATTACACGGACGTTGGTCCACTGGTGGATAGATGGGGTCTAAGTCGGTCGAAGTTATTTGTACAGAACACGGTAAGCCAAAAAGTATCTTAGGATAAATCGTCAACTATCTGAAGACGTGAATTCAACAAGCAAGTGCAGATTTACGCAAGAAGTGATCCAGCCAAAACTGTTAAATGACCATAAACTTACTTTTGGAAAGCCGCTGATTTTCAATATTACTAACGCGTGCGTAAGTGACTTACGCAGCGGTGCGTTCTTGGAGGAATGGAGATTTCTGCCTAATTTTGCAACCACAAACAAAAAGAAAGTAACTCACATTTAAACAACAGAAAAGATGAAAGAGATGAAGAAGATTGCAGAAGGCAAGAATTTCACTGCCTGTGATTTCGGCAAGTTGAATGATCTGGGAGGGTACGTGCTCCAGTTGGGCGACATCAAGATTCCCGGCAAGGTCTTTGGCGGCCAGGCCGTGGGAGCCACAGGTGGAGATTTCTCTTTCCAGATCTATCAGCCTGGACAAGAGGGAGGCTTCTACCACACCCACAAGAACCACGAGGAGCTCTACTTCGTGCTCAGCGGCAAAGGAGAATACCAGGTTGACGGCGTCAACATCCCCCTCCAGGAGGGAAGCGTCGTGCGTGTAGCTCCTGCCGGCAAGCGCACCATCCACAACAATGGCAGCGAACCGCTGGTTGTGCTCTGCGTGCAGTATCGTGGCGCCACCTTCTCTGCCGAGGACGCCACAGACGGCGTGATCCAGCAGGACCAGGTGGAGTGGTAATCGGATCGTGTCGTCCATACGCTCCACGACACGGATTTTATCCATCAGCCATCCTCTTGACAATAAGAGGATGGCATTTGCGTTATTATCATATATGATCAAAAAACAAGTTACCGACCCCGTCTTTCCGCAGTGTCCCATCCGCAATGTGCTCGCGCGCATCGGCGACCGCTGGTCACTGCTCATCCTGCTTGCGCTGCAAGACAGCCATAGGCAGATGCGATTCAAAGATCTGTGCCAAGCCATCCCTGACGTGTCGCAGAAGATGCTGGCCTCAACCCTCAAGGAGCTGGAGGCTGATGGCTTGGTGAGCCGCACGGCTTACTCAGAGATACCGCCCCGCGTGGAATACGCCCTCACAGAGCGTGGAGAATCCCTCATGCCGCTGCTCAACCAGCTGGTGAACTGGTCGGTGGAAAACATGAGTGGGATCATGACGAGCCGCAAGAGGTATGCGGAGAGCAACAACGCCAAGTGATTTTCAGCACAGAGCAACGGGCCGATAGGATGGCGAACTTGACGCAAACGTGGTGCTATTGAAGGAAAAGCCCAGGAGCACCAAGTGGCTTTCTACAACCTCGTCATGATCATCAGCGAACGAAGAGTTGATATTTTCACTCTGGGTAGTCTAAGAAGCCGACGTGCGACTCCGTGAGAAACCACAGGCCGTCGAAGCGCACGAAGCCCAGTATGGCTATCATGTATCGGTCGTCGAACGAGACGACGGTCTTGTAGCCCACGCGATTCTTGCCCACGGCAAAGAATGTGGCGTAGTTTTTCACGTCCTTCACCACGGTCTCTTCCCGCGGCTCAAGGGGCACGATGTGGTTTTTCTGGAAATAGGGAATGGTCATGCGAAAGCGTCGCTCCATGCTCCCCTCGTCGTCGGCACCCGAATAGTTGCTGAAGAGGTAGCTGGTGCGCTTGACCGGCACCAGGTTGTACAGTTCGAGGAAGCCCTTGAAGTGATGGTCGCCCATATCCTTGTTGCAGGGCGAGTTGGGATCATACACCTTGTCGCACTCCTCCCGCAACAGTCCGTCAGGGGCATGCTCGGCGAAGAACCCCTGCGCCTCCGCCCCCTCCTCGACGGGCACCATGGCCCTGCCGTCCGAGTAGTAACAACTATCCACAGCCTGTCCCCATGAGGCCACAGAAACACACAGCGCGACCAAACCGGCCCATAGCCTTTTCCTTATCATAGCGTCATCACATATAATAGATACAAAGATAGCCATTAAAAATAAAGTTTCCAAAAGAACCGGGGGAAAAATATCATTATCCGCACTTTATTGAGCGTCATATCTGAGAAAAAACGATTATTTGACTGAGAGCAGAGTGGTTTCAGCGCAATAAGTCCACTATCTCACGACATATAAAGAATGTGTTGGAGGATGGGGAACAATGGAGTGATAGATTAGAGGTTACTTTTCTCTCCTTATCATCATAAACGAGATAAAAGGAAAGACTATGAATACAAAAAACATTATGCTGGCTATATGGAACCAGTTGACGAGAAAGGGCGCATGGCGAAACATTTTCGTCACGCACAATGCTTTTGGCATATTCAGCCAATATAGCCACATCTCCCGAAGAAGTGGTAAGCCTAAGGTGGCATATCCATCAAAGTATGTTGCGGAAAAGGCTGCAGAAGCAATGGGAAAGAAACATGGCGTTCATTTCTCTGTCTATAAATGCGCATGGTGTGACGGATGGCATATAGGCAAAAATAGCGAGAATAAAATTCCAGCTTTGAGAGTAGAATAATTGACACGGAACTAACAGAGAACGCTATGAACATCAGCAGAATACTTGCACTCAACATTTCTGACATACATCCTGCATACAGAGGTGTAAGGGAAAAGACATGGCAAAATCCTGAGCTACTTTTGTTGCTCAGGTACTTATAAAAATGCTAACTCATAGTGCTACAGAAATTAGGTATATAAGAGATATAAACGATGGAGAGAACACTCAAAAAGGCCTGAACCTATTAGTTGCGATTGGTTTCTCTGTTGATATAAACGACAACAAATATAGAAGAACTGAATATGGAAAAGTTTGAAGTGAACATATTGGGTTGTGGAGCTGCCATACCAATTGGCAGACACATGACAACTTCACAACTTGTCAATGTGCATGATAAGTTGTTTATGGTGGATTGTGGTGAAGGAACACAGACACAGATATGGAAGTCTGGCATAAAATTGACGAATATGGACAATATATTTATCAGTCATGCTCATGGCGACCACTTCTTTGGTCTTGTGCCTTTGCTTTCTTCACTGAACTTGATGCTGGGTAGGACAAAGGACATCAATTTTTCCAAATGCTGAGGCTTGTAATGAAGGTATGGTGTTTAGTGTATAAAGAGAAGAATATGAATAACGAAAATAATGTTTTAGAATATGATGAGGTGTGTCCTTATAGTGAGGGACGTGCTGCAGTTCGAAAGGGTGAGTTTTGGGGATATGTGGATGAGAATGGAAAACTTGTTTCTACAGACTTTACCAGGATCAGAAAACCAGGGTTTCCATATAATTATGCGGAACCATTTTGTGATGGTTGGGCTAAAGTACATGATAAAGTGGGGCAGGATGACCATTGCTATCTGATTGATAGAAATTGTAACCCTATGATGGTAGATGGTGAATATATATCCTCTGGTGATACAATGAGAAATGGTGTGTCTATCGTAGGATTTGACTGTTTTGAAGACTATAGAGAATGTCTTGTAGATAAAGATTGTCATGTGCTTTCCGACAGATTTGAAGAAATCTCTTACATAGGTAAAAAAGGAATACCATATTCAGACTTTGGAATTTATGCTATGGTGCGTAATGGCTATAAATACGGACTTCTTAATGTAAAGTCTTTTAAGTTAGAATTACCTTGTGAATACGGTTGGACTGATTTTTGGGAGGAAATAGAACGGTTAGGGATTAGTTTTGAGTGACCTCAAATCCGCAACTAATAGGACAAAGGGCGTTTTTTGCTTGCAAAGCGAGAAATGATCATCTTGCTTGCACTTTTAGGCAAGAATGATTGGAGATAAAAAATAAAAGATGTATATTTGCAGCGTAATTACCATTTAAGAGGAGGAAAAAATGGATAGATATCAAATTATACGTATAATCCATGACTATATGTCTTGCAAGCCTGTATTGAAGGCATGGATCTTTGGGTCTTTTGCTCGTGGCGAAGAAAGGGATCAGAGCGATATAGATATTCTCTTTGTCCCCGATTTTGAACATGGTTCGTTTACTTTGCTTACCCATGGAGGAATGTATGAGGATTTGAAGCAACTGCTAGGTCGCGAAGTTGATTTAGTAGTTGATGGCTCTTTGCGTCCGTATGCTCAGGAGAGTGTGGAACGAGATAAAATCTTGGTATATGAGAGAGCTAGTTAGGGATAAAGGAAGATTGGGAACATTATTGTAGGGAATGATGAACTTGTTCTTCTATTCTGATCTATGCTTCATAGAGCGTCATGTCAGAGAAAAAACGTATATTTGCATTCTAATCCTCCTCCCCATTTTATTATCATTTTATGATAATCACTTTATGATAATCCAAACAAAAGTCGTATCTTTGCAACCGTATTGCGACGTGAGATCGTACAAGTAATTGTTCTTTGAGACTAATGGACCCCTTATTCCGTCATGGTTGGTCATGTTGCAGTAATGATTACACGGACGTTGGTCCACCAGTAGATAGATGGGGACTAAGTCGGTCGAAGTGATTTGTACGGAACTCGGTAAACCCAAAGACCTCCTCTCTCAGCAATGAACGAGGCAAGGCAATCGCAAGAGCGACCGAAGGGCTTGTGGGTAAATGGCAATGGAGAAAGCGAACGCCCCGCTATAATGGTGGGGATAGACTTGGAGAATATATAATAAAGGTATAGATACGGCAATGAAGAATCCTTTTGTCACAAACGGTTACGCCGGTCCGGAATACTTCTGCGACCGTGTGGAAGAAACCCAGCACATCACAGAGATGCTGACCAATGAGAATAATATGGCTCTGATTTCCCCTCGACGTATCGGAAAGACGGAGCTGATTCGCCATTGCTTTGCCCAGCCAGCCATCCAAAAAAGATTATTATACTTTTATCATAGACATCTATTCTACCAACTCTGTTAGCGATCTGGTCAATATGTTCGGCAAAGCCATCATTGACACACTTCGCCCTATAGGCAGAAGTGCTTGGGAGAAATTTCTGATGGCCCTTTCTTCCCTACGTTCAGAAATCTCATTCGATATCAATGGAGCTCCGGTTTGGGGGATAGGCATCGGCAACATGGTAAATCCCGAAATTACGCTTGATGAGATATTCGCTTATCTCAACCAAGCCGACAAGCCATGCCTTGTTGCCATCGACGAGTTTCAGCAAATCAACAACTATGCCGACAATCGCATTGAGGCTTTGCTCCGCACCTATATCCAGCGATGCACCAATGCTCACTTCATCTTCTCGGGTTCTCACCGCCATCTGATGGCAGAGATGTTCACATCCCCAGCCCGCCCTTTCTATCAGAGCGTGACACTGATGAACCTGAAGACACTGGATATAGAGAAATACAAGGAGTTTGCCACAGCCAAGTTTGAGGAGCGCAACAAGCATCTCGACACAGCCATCATCGGAGAACTCTTCGCCCGTTTCGGTGGTGTCACCTCGTACATCCAGCGAGTAATGAACGTCCTCTTCCTCAAGACTCCCGAGCAAGGCACCTGCACGCTGGACATGGTAGATGACGCCATCAACTACAACCTCAATATGGCATCAGACACCTATGAGACCCTTCTGCGCCAGATGCCGGAAAAGCAGCGCAACGTCTTCATCGCTATCTCTGCAGAGGGCGAAGCAAGAAGCGTAAGGAGCGGAGCCTTCGCCAAAAAATATCATCTCCCGTCGCCAAGCTCAGTAAATTCTGCCCTGAAGGGATTGCTGGAGAAAGATTTTATCACCCAGCAGGATGATGCCTACGTGGTATATGACAAGTTCTTCGACTTATGGCTGAAAAAATACATGAAGTAAGGTCAAAAAGTATATTTGCATTCTAATTGCGATTGATAAAGAAAGAGCAGACACTCAACATCTTGGCTGATGTTTTCTGCCCCCCGAGTTTTCGTATTATATATAGAGAATATTTATGACAATTCTTCCAATAAGGCCCTTTCATTCTCAACAATACGTTTTACAAATTCTTCATACGAACTACAATTCTTTGGTATTGCCAAAGCGTACAACGACAAAGAACCTAAGTAACTATCCTTATGCATATTTTGAGAAATAATCTTATTATTCTCACTCTTATAAGGACATATAATGCCACCTTTATTGGCTTTTAACCTATACATATAAGCCATAATCTGATGTACATCATCACGACTAATATCAAGACTATTTCCTTTCACGGCAAGTCTTTTATACTTTGCTGAAAACGGAGGATATCCACCCACCCAAAACGGGGATATCCGTTCACTTTTCTGGCTCTTTAGTCTAATGGCGTTGCAAAATTAGTCATTTCTGTGGGTTTCTGTACTTTTTATGTTGCTTTTTTGGCGCATGGAGGCTCCTTTCAACTCAAAGCGCACGCTTGTGTGCACCAACCGGTCGAGGATGGCGTCTGCCGCGGTGGTGTTTCCCTTCATCACGTCATACCAGTTCGCCACGGGCAACTGCGAGACTATGATGGTGGCCTTCTGCCCGTGCCTGTCCTCTATGATCTCCATGAAGTCAAGCAGCTGCTGCCCGTCGAGCACCTTCATGCCAAAGTCATCCAGTATGAGCAGGTCCGTCTGTGCCAGCTTGGCAAAGAAAGCGGTGCAGCGTGCTTGAGATGCGTGCAAGGGCTATTTCCTCGAAGAGGCGATAGAGATTGTAGTATGCCACCTTGTGGTCATTCATGCAGGCCTGATGGCCGAGGGCCGTCCCAAGCCAGCTCTTGCCTGTTCCGCAGCTCCGGTTATGAGCACGGACACTCCCTTGCGCACATAGTCGCATGTGGCCAGGCTCAGCACCTTCTGTTTGTCCACTCCGCGCTTGCCGTCGTAAATGACCTCGCTGATGGAGGCCTTTGGTAGCGGAAGCGGGCTTTCTTCACGAGACGTGAGTTGCGGCTTGTCGTCCGACTGTCCTGCTCGGCCTGTATGAGCAGCTGCAAGCCGTCCTTGAGGGAGAGCGAGTCATGCTGTCGCGTCTCCTGCATGGTAGTCCAGTAATGGGCCATTCCTTAAGCATTTTCAGACTTCTTAGGGCGTTTGATATTTCATCCATTTGTTTGTTGTTTTGGGTGGGTTGATGTATGTGTTGTTTAACTCTGTTACCTAAACTGCTCGCGTCCTCTTATGTTGTCATGCTCGGGTGGGGAGAGAAGGCTGCCTTCCTGTGCCACTCCCGCGCATTTGCTTTCCACAAGAGAGCGTATGAACCTGTAGTTACAGCGTCCATGCCTCAGGGCAGTCTCGCAGGCCGTACGGAAGACCACCGGCTCGCTGCTTCTCTGCAGGTTGAGCAGGCCGTCGCATGTGCGGTAGTGTGTCTCCGCTGGCATGTTGGAGTCGTAGAAGATGCGCGTCATCACCTCTGCGAGTTCCCTGGACGCCTTTCTGGCACGCTCTATGTACTTGCCGGCGCTCAGTCCCCTGTACTCGCTCGAGTTGCTTGCAAGGTGCTCCTCCACGATGGTGTACTTGCCTTTGGCATGGTCTCTTGGGTGCGTTGCGACGAGTTCCCCGTCCACGTAGATTTTCACGAGCGAGCGTGTGTAGGCCACGTGGGCCTTTTTGGAGATATGCTGGTACGGCACGCTGTAGTAGTGCTGGTCGCGTCCGAGGTATATGCAGCAGTTGGTGGACACCTTGAGGCTCTGTAGGAGACTATCTCAAAGTCCGTTGCCGGCAGCGGCCTCAGGTTGGGGCGGTCGATGGCAAGGAAGCGCTCCTCGCGGGTGTACGGGTTCTTCTGCATGCGCTTCTGGTTGTGCTTGCGCATCTTGTCCGTGGCTGCGGCATTCAGCTCGTCGATGGAATAGAAGGTCTCGTTGCGGAGCTCCGCGAAGACGCGCATGTATACGAGCCTGACATTGCCCTCCACGTTGGACTTGTCCCCATAGGGCGGACGGGGCGTGCCGGCACCACGACCGTTCCATAGTGGTTGGCCATGTCCTCAAGCACCCTGTTGAGCGACGGCTCGTACCTGTCGGTCTTGACGACCGCTGCCTTGAGGTTGTCGGGAACGAGCATTCTCGGCACGCCTCCAAGGTGTTTCAGGCACTGTGTGATGGCGTACACAAAGTCCTCCGTGCGCTGTGACGGGACGAAGAGCAGGAAGCCGTAGTCGCTTGCGGGAAGTGTTGCAACAAAAGCCTGGCATTGCACCATCTCGCCCGTCTCCAGGTCGATGTACCCCATCGTGTCACCCGTGAAGTCAAGGAAGAGCTTCTCACCGCCCGTGCGCATGTCCGCCAGAACGGTCGATGGAGACTCCTTCTTCGCCTCGGTGTTCTGGCTGTAGTGAAAGCGGAACTGGGTGAGGCTGTAGTGGTCGTCGGGATGCTCCTCCACGTACTCCTCCCACAGGAGTTTCAGCGTCACGTGCTTGCGCCTCATCTCCTCCTGGAGGTATGGAAGCAGTTCCTTGAACACCTCGAAGCGACTGTCCGTGTATGCGGGATTGCCGCCCTTGAGGCGATGCTCAAACACGGGATCGTCGAGTTTGAGAAGGCCGTCTATGCCGAGTCTGTCGGCAAGAGCCTTCCTTACGTAGTTGTTTGCGGTCTCCTTGTTGATGCCGACTATCTCGGCGGCCTTGCGGTTGGAGACACCCTCCTTCTTCAGGAGCAATAGCTGTTTAATCTGGCTCATGTCCTTTGTCTTTCCTGCCATGGTCACGTGTTGTATGTTGGTTCTTCCACATACAATAACGTAAAAAGAGCAGAGAAGTGAACGGACATGCTCCGTTTTTTTGATGCGGGTTGACATTCAACGGGAAAAGTGAACGGACATGCTCCGTTTTTCGGTCGCAAGCGTCTTGATGACAGCGACTTCTGTTTTTCCGAGTGAACGGACATGCTCCGTTTTTCGTGCTATTTAGGTGGTCTGTCACACACCTTCGTAGCTGGTGAACGGCAATGCTCCGTTTTTTGAGGCGTTTTGGGGCGTTTTAATCGATGTTGAACGGCAATGCTCCGTTTTTTAAGCCTCTTTTAACCCCTTTCCCGCATCGAAAGTGAGTGGATACAACCATTCCGAGTGGGTGGGAATGCTCCGTTTTCGCCATTTATACTTTGCATCAAGTACAAAATCTTTTTTCCAAAAATCAGGAAATCTTTGTCCTCCATGTTCAAAAAGATAAATTGCACCAGTCCCTAATTTATTTTCTGGGTGTGTAAATCCTACGTCATACAAGAGAGTGTTTAGATATTCTTCCCATAACCATGCTCCATCAAATAGCACTCCATAGATTCTATCATCATTAGTTCCATACTTGATTTCCTCTTGACGAAGAATTTGAACGCATAGTTTCTGTAAGATAATATATTCCGTATAAAAAGGATGGTGGTAAGGAACAAGATTATTTTGCAAAACCTTCATTCTCTCTGAATGACGGTAAGACGGAGTATATGAAATAATTTTCTTTATGTAGTCTGCAATAGTATTGTCGGACGACAGAATTGCATTACCCAAAGGTATAGTCTTTATATATTCTATTGTGTGCCGTATTAGTTCGGTAACAGAATTGTCAAGGCTGAAATCTCTTGTATTATACGAGATAGTCCCTCTGAAAGGGATATTTTCCCTAATATGACGACTTAAGTCTATTGTTCCACGTACATTTGAATCGTTATGTTTGAATCTTTTATATTCTTTATAGATGCCTTGACACATTGCTCTTTTCAACATGGCAGGGAACATAAATAGAAGAAAATCAAAAACATTATCTTCTGATGTTGTAAAGTCTAAGTTAAAGATGTTGTACGAAAATACCTTTTGCAACATATAGTGAAGAAACAAATCATGTTCCTCATCATCGAAACGTGAGTATATCTTCAGTTGTTGTTTCTTTCGTCCAACAAAACCCATAATATTATTAGACTTTATCCTGACCGAATTGTCATCTTCAGCATAGATGTCAACAATAGTATTGTCGCCAATTTTATCATTGGTATCATCTATGCTCATTGGGAAAACAAGCAGATGTTCGTTTTCTTCGCATAGTTGCCCAATGGGTTTATTGGCGATAGGAAGTAGGTCTGCGACATCATGACGAGAGCAAACCTTTCCAGTACGAATGTTGTCTTGAATTGTTATCATTGGTCTGCATCATCTATTGTTGTGCCATTCAACGAATCAAAATATATTTTCTTAAGATCTTCAACTTTTGCGTCTGCATTACTATATCCACGTAGATACTCTTTAAGGAGTATTTCAATGTGCATATCCCATAATGCAGTAAAATCGCCATTATAGCGTTCTTTGTCCAGCTTCAAGAAATACGCTGGACCTATCTGATAAGCAGAGCCAAGTCCTCGTGTTTTTGTAATCGCCTTATTCAAATTTGTCATTACTCTTGCTGCTTTTTCGCAAGTATCATGGTCGAGCTTTTCTGAAAGCATTTCTGAACGATCTTCGGGTTTTATCTCCTTCCATGCAAAACGTCTGCGCAAAGCAAAGTCCATACTTTCCACGCTTCTGTCAATGTCGTTCATTGTTGCAAGGATATATACATTCTCTGGTACAAAGAGTCCATCAGCAAAGACATCATCCTTGTTGATGAGATTTTGATATTGTGTCTTTACTTTACCCTTTTCTCCCCTGTAACCAGGATCAATCGCATAGAATAGTTCGCCAAATATTTTGGATAGATCACCACGATTAATTTCATCAATGATGAATACATAAGCACCTCCTGAATTTGAGTGTTCTGAGGGAAGCCCGATTGCTTTCTTGCAGAATTTTTTGAAAACTCCGTCTATCCGTTCAAAACCAAGTATATCCCCTTTCTTTATTGGTCTTAACCCTTCTACAAAATCAGTATAGTCATAAGATGGATGAAATTGAACGAATTCTACTTCTGCATCCATAGCTTTGGCTATTTCTTTTGCAAGGAAAGTCTTACCTGTACCTGGAGCACCTGTAAGAACAAGATTCTTATTTGCTTTAAGAAGTTTGATATATGACTGAATATTTTCCATATTACATGTTTGCTTTTCTGACGAGTTTTTTAAATAATCACGAACCTGCCATGAGTAAGTACAAATATCATAGACAGAATTGCATTTAAGTTTGGATTTGAAAAAAGTCAATAAACTGTAGCTCCTTTTAAACCAACTATTAGAATCTATTTCCGGAACATCTTCTATTCCTACATTTCGCATAAGATTAAATGTTTCCACTAAGCAACTTTCCTTCACTATTGTACATAACAGATTTGGTTGTAATGAAGCAATTAGACGGTTGGTTGCTGCCCTTCTATCTTGATTAGTTCGTTGTTTTATAAACAATACTCTGTTAATAATTACATAATCGTTTGAAAATGAACAAGTTAATTAACAAAACACAACTAAATAAAATTGGCTAAGTGTCTGATTTTCAGTACCTTTACAGTTGATTCAAGACTTTAAAAGTATGATGTTTTCAGAGCCACTTAACCAATATGAGGAGATCCTCAAGGATGCAATCCGTACATCAATGAAAGAATCTGGTGCAAAGTTAGCAAAAACTTTCCAGACTCTGCTCATCGAGATACTGACTTTATATATGATTCTACCCAGAAAGATAAACTTCACACAGATGGCTCGCTACGGCAAGCACGGCGAGCAGACCTATCGTCAGAATTTCAACCGCAAGAAGAAAGACTGCATCGATTGGCTTCTGTTGAACCTGTCTCTTGCAAGGCGTGTGTTGGACATGGATGGCTTACTTGCCATTGCCATAGACCCATGCTATATCAGCAAGGCTGGGAAGAAAACTCCTCATATCGGACGGTTTTGGTCGGGATGTGCAGGGGCGGTGAAGCACGGACTTGAAATCATGGGCATCGGCTTGCTGGATGTTGCCAACAACAAGTGCATGATGCTGCGTGCCCATCAGACAATAGGGAACTCCGCGCTGAAGATGAGGAACAAGACACTCGTCGAATATTACATCAGCGTTATGAAGCGGTATTCAAAGAAACTGCTGAGTATCACTGATATAGTAGTGGCTGACGCATTCTTCTCCACATCCACGTTCGAGAAGGGCATATCGGAGCTTGGCTTCTATCTAGTCAGCCGCTTCCGTGACAACGCTTGTCTGCATTACATTCCCAAGAAGGAAAAGAGGCGTGGACGACCAAGAGTCAAGGGAGAGTAAGCGTGTCCGCGATGCAACCTTGCTCAGCATCTTTCAATTCTTTACCTTTGCCGCGCGAATATAATATCACCAATATGACAGCAGCAAAACGATACGAAAGTGTATGGAATGCGTTCTTAAACGAACTGCCCCATAATCCTACGACCACTCTGACTTCTTTTCTAAAAAGATGTAATGTTAGACAGGGCAGAATGAAGCGATGGATGGAAAACAACGGACTGTCCGTAAAGGAAGCCAAGAAGCGCCTTCGTGACTGTCAGCACGATGGCATTGGGGACCCAATGTCACCCTTGTCCGAAGATTCTGGCAGTCTGTTCCTGCCAATGGCTACAGACAAGCCCGCCCCACGATCCGAGTCCTGCGACATACTCTCTGGAGTAAGCCTGACATTCCCCGACGGTACCCAAGTGAACATAAAACGTGGTAGCGCGCAAGCGGTCATGTCGTTTCTCAAACTTTACCAAAGGGAGGACCTGCCATGTTTGGACTGAATGACGGAATGCGCTACTATGTCTGCCAGCGCTATGTGAGAATGAACCTGGGGATAAACGGCCTCTACAAGTTGGCGTCGCAGGAGATGGACCTGCCCCCGCTAAGCGGAGCCGTATTCATCTTCTTCAGCAAAAACCGGCAGCAGGTGAAACTCCTGCGTTGGGACACGGACGGCTTCACGCTATATCAGAAACGTCTGGAAAGAGGGACCTTCGAGATACACTATTTCAATATTGGCAAGAAGGCATGCGTAATACCCTACAAGACCCTGTCCGCCATACTGAGCGGAATATCGTTGAGATCAATAAAATATCGCAAGAGACTGAACATAGATGGCTCCGCGCTTGCAAGTTATTGATAATCAGTACTATTTTTGACAAAATAGATGATGTAATTTTGGTAGTCTCGTCTTTTTTCGTACCTTTGTAGTATGAAAAAAGACGAGATGATCGCATTGCTGCAGCAGCAAATTTCCTTTTGCAGCAACAACTCCGGGAGGCGAACCGCAAGGCGGACGCCCTCCTGAAGGAGGTCGCGTCTTTGAGAAACCTTCTTGAGCGCAAATCGGAGGAAGAGGCCAAGCAGAAGCGCGTAATCAAGGGGCTCGCCAAGATATCACAGAACAAATCGGAGAGGCAACCATCGGCGCCTGCGTCCCAAGAGGCAGTGCTTAAAAGCAGCCTTCGGAGAAGAAGGAGCGCGCCCATACCAACAACGGCGCGAAGCGCAAGCAGCACCTTGAGGTGGAGGTGGTCGAGGAGAATGTCGACCCTGAGGACCCGCGCTTCAACAAGGACCTTAAGCAAGACTGTACAAGACAAGGGACGTGATACGCTACGAGCTCATCCCCATGCGCTTCATCAAGAAGGTATATCACGTGCGGACGTATACCCAGAACGACGAATATTTCTCGGGCAAGGCTCCCGACGCGCCGTTCCTCAACTCGCAGTACGACGGCTCGTTCATCGCGGGCATGGCACAGCTCAGGTACATGTACGCAATGCCGGTGGAGAGAATCGTGAAGCTCTTCAACGACAACGGCTTCGACATGGACAAGGGAACGGCGCATGGCCTGCTCCGAAAGACGGAGAGGCTTTTCGAGAACCTTTACCATGTACTCGGTGACGCCATCAAGGAGGACACAGACATCGCCGGCGACGAGACATACCACAGGGTACTTGTTGATACCAAAAAACAAGAACGGAAAAGGAATAAAGAAAGCCTACGTGTGGGTGGTGACGGCAGTGAACACAGGACTTGTATACTACTTCTATCATGACGGCTCAAGAAGAGAGGATATCATACTGGATTACATAAAGGGCTACCGAGGAGCCTTCCAGTCAGACGGCTTCTCCCCATACCGCAAAATGGCAAAGTGGCTTTTGCGCCTTACCTGCTTCCAGCATGTGAAGAGAAAGTTTCTCGACTGCGGGGACGATTTCGACACCAAGGTCATAGTGCGCCTTGCCAACTACATTTACCACCAGGACCACAAGCACATAATCGGGGTGGACGGCTGGACGGAACGTGACCACTACAAATGGCGGCAACAATATGCGCTGCCCGTCATGCGGATTATAAGGAAAAAGCTAGAGCGCATGGCCGCGGACAAGTCTCTCTTGCCCAAGACGGAGAAGTATGATGCCGTACATTACATGCTCAACGAGTGGGATGGCCTGATGAACATCTTTACAAGAGGTGACTATCATCTGGACAACAATCTCGTGGAAAGACTCAACAGGTATATTTCGTTATCCCGAGAAACTCACTGTTCTTCGGGTCGCATACTGGTGCAAGGCGGGCTGCCATGTTCTATTCGCTCGCATGCTCATGCAGGTTGCAAGGTGTCAACTTCTTTAAATATATATCAGATATCATAAACAAGGCGGCAGCGATGCCACCACGAACACCGCTAAGCAAGTATCGGGACCTGCTGCCTGATAGGTGGAAACAAAAAAATATCGCTCAAGAATAGAAACTTGAGCGATATTTTTTTGACGCATAGATACTAGCATCGCGGACACGCTTACTACTGGCATAAGGAGACCGACCCCGACTATTCGATAGCAGAAAGCCTTTATAGGAAGTTAAACGAGAAGGACCTCTACCGAAAATAACCGCATTTTTGGCCTGTTACCAAGCAAAAAACCACGATTTTGGTAATTGCTTGGTAATTTTTGGGCCTTTTCACCCCCTAAACCTTGCTTTTCACCCTGTAATCTTTCCAACTAATTCTTGGATTACCAAAAAAAGGCCATTTTCTACCAAAAATAGGGGTTTTTTCGGGAAATGTTGGTAAAACGATTGTGCGGCTCCCCGCCCCTTTCTACCTTTGCACCGTCAGTTCGAGGCTCGCGTGGCCCACGATGGCAAGCTAACAAAATAATAATAAAAGGTCGCGAGAAGGCGCGACGTAAAAAGAGTGTTATGAGTATGTATTTCAGTTTCACAGTCTGGAGGTTTTTGTTTAGCCTCAGTATGAGTTGTAGTAAAAAGGAAAAGTAAGAAGAACGTTATGGAAGCAAAAATCATGAGAGTGGTGCAGCAGGGCGAGGCCTTCGCTGTGCAGAGTCAGAAAAGCGAGACGGGACAGGTGAAGAAGTGCAACATCCTGCTGCAGGAGCTGGGCGGGAAGTACGCCGACCAGTATGCCTGCACGATGCTGGGCAACGCGGCCACCTGCCGCTTCTCCCAGGACGAGCTGGTGGCCGTCAGCCTCCGCTTCACGGTCAACGAGTATGAGGGACGCCACTATCAGGACATCCTCGTAGCGGACATTCATCGGTTGAATCGGTGATTTATTTTTAACATGAATCATCGTTAATCGAACCATTAATCGGTCATTAATAGGATTGGCCCAAGGGCCAATTTTGAGAACAGGGAAGTAAAAATAGTAAAGATCTGAGTTGAGTACGAGGAGGATATTCCATGGTAAAGCGCGCAACAATCCACGTCTCTTCTCGCAAAAACTCAGCAACAATGAACAAGAACAATCAAGTCAACAACCAGGTTGAGAATCAGAACCATGGCGACCATTGCCAGCACGTACAGATCGGCGGACAGGCTTACTACGACGACCGCAAGTATTTTCTTTTTTCGCCCGATGCTCCCGTGCCGCAGGCCGTGGAGAGTTTTCGCAAGGCGGGCGTAGGCCAGCAGATGAGCGACGGGACTTTTGACTTTGTGCCGCAGTCCAAGGTGAAGAGCCGCAGCGTGCTGATCCGCAAGCTCGCCCACGGGCGCATCAGCAGGACCCAGGACGACGCCGTGCAGCTGACGTTGAAGTTTTTCCGCACGGAGAACGTGATCATCGCCCAGGCCATCATGGACGAGGCGCAGGACGCCATCGACGCCCTGCTCAATGAGCAACTGACGAAATAACAAAGAAAGGAGGAAGAAAGAGACATGAGCGTACATGTGATTTATTATCAGCAGGGCCACAAGATGATGAAGGCCGTAGAGACCGAGGAGGCCTACCGCCGCTATCGCGACAGCCAGGCGCAGCAGCGCTGGGTGGAAACGATTCGCCATCCGAAGCCCGAGACCGACGTTTCGGCGGCGAAGCGCAAGCTGGTGCAGTTCAACTACTCCTGCCTCCCCACGGAGGACGGTTGCCTCAAAGGCGCCAAGCGGCTGAGCAAATCCGTCGGTATGGACATCGACCACCTGAGCGTCGACGAGGTGAATCTGGTCGCCGCCACGGCGATAGAGAAGAAGGACGAACTGGGCCTGCTGATGCTGGAGCGCAGCGCCCGCGGAGGCGGCCTCCACGTTGTCTTCCGCCGCCATCCCGAGATGGACCAGGAGGCCAACCTGCGCTGGGCCTCCGACTTGCTCGGCGTGGAGTATGACGCTGGGGCGAAGGACATCACTCGCGTCTTCTTCGCCACCACGTCCGAGGACCTGCTCTATCTCCATGAGGACCTCTTTGATAATACAGAGTGCGGGGCGCCTGAGACAGTTGTGGAAACGGCTTCTGAGCCAAAGCAAAGGGCCGAGCAGACTACGGAAGGCCCGACGGCTTCCATGGCCTCAGAGACGGCTTCTACGGCCTCTGAGGCGGCCTCTGAAACGACAGGACAGGACGCCGTGGAGACTAAGACGGAGGAAGCCAAGGCGAGCAAGGCGGCAAGCGAATCGCTGGCCGAAGAGAAAGAAGAAAAGGCGGCCGAGGCGGAGGATCCTTTGTGCTACGAGGGCATTCCCTACGACCGCATCATCAAGAAGTGGTGGGACTTCTACAATGAGGGGAAAACGCCCTCGAAGTCCAACCGCAACACGCTCACTTTCGAGTTGGCCGTCAACCTCCGCAACATCTGCGACTCCGACCCGCAGCTGCTGGACCGCATCATCCCCTGTTACGACGAGTTTCCCGAGGCCGAGAAAATGGCCTGCATCCGATCGGCCCTGGGCGAAAAGAATACGCAGATGCCGAAGCGCCTGAAGGACGTGCTGACAGCCGTGCGCCAGGACATGAGGGCCGAGGCCCGGGAGGAGGCCGAGGAGGAGGAAGCGCTGCTCCAGGACGACCTCTACTACTACGACGCGCTGCCAAAAATGCCGCAGGGCGTGAGGGAGAGCATCGACGCCGTGGGCCCATACCTCGCCATGCCCGCTATCTTCGCCATCACGCCAGCCATCGGGATGCTCGCCACGGGCGTGCGCGTCGATATCCACGGCACTCCCTCGCAGCTCAACCTCATCAGCTATATCGCGGGAGACTTCGCCTCGGGCAAGGGCAGTATCGACCCGATCGTCTCCGCTTGGCTCTCGGAAATAATAATGGCCGATAAAGGCTACTTGAGGCAGAAGAGGAATGGCGCGCGCGGAAGCGGGCGGCCAAGAACAAGAAGGAGCAACCGGAAGAGCCGAAATACCCCGTGCGCTACCTGACCCTCAACAACACCGTGGCCAACCTCGCCGACCGACTGGCCAACACGGGTGGCAAGCACGCCTTCTCCTTCACGCCCGAGGCCGACACCGTGGCGCAGAAGTGGCGCACGGCGATGTGTGACTTCTCCGTCATGCTGCGCCATACCTACGACGGCACGCCCCCTACAACCGCGAGGCGAAATCGGCGGACGCCGTCAACGTACACATCGGAAAACTGCTGTGGAACGTCGTGATGTGCGGCACGCCCGACGCGCTCTACCGCGTCATCACCAACTATACGGACGGTTTTCAGAGTCGTGTGGCCGTGGCCCGCACGCCCGACAACACCTTCTCGGCGCTCGCGGAGAGCCCCTACCGTCTGACGGAGCAACACAAGGCGAAAATTCAGCAGGTGGCCCACCTGCTGCCCTTGATGAAAGGCGACGTGGAACTGCCCAAGCTGGAGAAGCGGGGACGCGACTGGCTGGAACGAATCCGCATCGAGACGCTGGAGAACGACGACAAGACCAAGGCGCGCCAGCGCTTCCGCACCTGCCCCACGGCGATGCGCATGATGACCTGTCTGATGCTCTGTCGTGTGGCCGAGCAGCTCATCCAGCGCCACGGATTCCAAGGAGCAGAAAAGCAGTTGAAAGCCCATCCTACCTTGTGGCAGGAACTGCTCCAGCGCCAGCAGACGCCACAGATGCTCGCCACTTTCGACGTCTTGGCCGACTACATGATCGACAACGCCATCTACTTCTTCCGAGAGCGTATCGAAGAGGCGTTTCGGGCGACCACATACGCTCCGTCTGACGCTCCCCGCACCCAAAAGGGTAGCAATGACACGATCTATCGAAAGTTAGCCGGTCAGTTTACCACCGAGGAAGCCTATGGCGCCACCGTTAGTGTGAGAGGGTTCGATGTCCAGAGAGGAAGGGTGTTTACCATGCTCAGTCGATGGGAACGCCAGGGAATGGTCGAGAGAATCGAAAAAGGAGTGTATAAAAAAACGTATCGATAGGAAATGGTGTAAGCCTGTCCTTACAACCTTACATTCTTACACCTTACATTCTTACGTTTTCACTTTCCCACTTCCCCCTTCGGGCTTTCGCAGTCGGAAGACAGTCGTAAACATTCGGAAAATCCAGTCGGCAAATCTGTCGGCAAAACCAAACATCAAAACAACAAAAAAATGAACAAGAATATGTCAATTATCTTATCAGAACACTTCCGCCTCACGGAGTTTACCACCTCTCTCGTCGCCGCCACGCGGCGCATAGACAACACGCCGCCCCTCTCGGCGGTCGGCAACCTCCAGCAGCTCTGCCTCCACGTCCTGGAGCCGCTGCGGGCGCATCTCGACCATGCCGTCCGCATCAACAGCGGCTACCGGTCGCCAAGGCTCAACGCTGCCGTCGGGGGCGTGAAAACCTCGGACCACACGCGGGGCTGCGCCGCCGACATCTTCGTCCCTGACGCCAAGACGGGCCGCGAGTGGTTTGCCTGGATGATGGACAACCTCGAGTTTGACCAGCTCATCTGGGAGACCGCCTCCGGGGGCAAGGCCTGCTGGATACACGTCGGCTACCGGGGCGCGGGCCGCAACCGCCAGCAGGTGATCGGCCACCTCGTGAAGCGGTAGGCCATCCGCCCAGACAACTTCCCTACTCCAACTGCCCATGTTCACATCCTTGGCTGGTAAAGAAAGGCTAGCCAAAAAAGCCATAGTTAGAATGATTCTTCGTATCATAATTTTGAACGAATAGGTTTCAAATCACTGCAGGAATACGATTTTATACCGAAAAAACGGCATAATTTGAAGAAAAGCATCCTTCACTATGGCTTTTTAACCTATTTGGGGTCTGGCGACTGCCAGATGGCGGTTTCTAGAAGAGATTCACGATGCGGTCGATGTCAACCGAAAGTCCCACAGAGAAGGTGCGACCGGTGGTCATCGCCGAACTCCAATAATACTTCTCAGGTGTATAATCGAAAAGATTATCTACCGTGAAATTCAGATTGACGGCATCCAGGAATCGCTGCTGAAGCGTGAACTTCCACAACTGATATGCCTGGTCATGCTTCTCGATGTCCGTATCTGGAGAGGACAGGTATCTGCCTGACAGAGCGGCATTGATACGATAGAACGAACAGAGCTGGCGATCGTAGTCGAGACGCCAGGTGGCGGTATGAGGACGAGGCTGGGAGAACTGGGAATCTACGCTTCTGCCACCCACATGGAGATAGCTGTAGTCGAGTTTCACACCTAACCCCATATCCGAACGGTACTGGGCACTGAAGTCGATGCCGCTCACCTCTACTCCATCCTCGTTGCAATAACGGGAAGCCACATCCGGCTGACCGGTTCCCGGGGGTATAATCGGCATAATCTTCGGTAGTGATGCGCTTATCATACTTATTATAATAGCCCATGAGGGTAAGACTATACTGACCGGTCAAGAAGCCTGCATTCTTCACTCTGCCAGTATGCTCCAGCGCCAGTTGAAGTTGTTGCTCTTCTCCGGCTTCAGATCCGGATTGCCATAAATCATCTGCATACCCGCCATATCAAAGTTCATATACATCTCCTTGAGGGTTGGGGCACGGAATCCACCGGCATAGTTGGCACGGATGGAAAAGCTCTTCCACTTGGTCATCAGAGCCAGACGACCGGTGGTGGCATGCTGGCTGGATGCTGAGAAGTAATCATGGCGAAGACTTGCCACGATGTTCAACCACTGCAAAGGATTGTAATCGAACTGGGCGAAGGCATCGTATGAATTCTGAGTCTTGGAGCCATTGTTGGCAAACTGATAGGTGGTGAGAAAATCGTTCAGGAAATCAGCACCTGCCGTCAATGTATTCTTGCCGAAGATATGGGAATAGAGGGCACGGATGATGTTCTGACGATTGGTATAATCGTGATCGTGAGTGCGCACATCATTCACGTATCGAGCCTTGTCATACTGGTCGAAGCCGTATGAAATCTCCAGATTATCATTCTCCGAGAGATTCATCACGGTCTTCAGTCCGCAGAATAATCCTTATAGTGGTCATCGTAGTTGCCGCGATTGCTGACACGGGCGAAATAGCCACCACGACCTATCAGCTTCACCTTGTCAGAGAGCTTGTAGGTAAGACGCTCCTTCACATTGAAGGTCTCGCCACCATAAATATGGAGGATGTTGGATTCTGTATCGAAAGGACTGGTGAGCTGCACCTCATCTGATGTGGTGCGCTGGATGCTGGTCTGCGAATTCCACTTTCCGGCATTGAAACTGAAGCTTCCACCGTGGCGCCACTCCTTGTTGAAGTTGTTGTAGCGGGTATTGACATTGGCAGTCCAAGGCTCGCTGTTTTCACGGGAGATGATGTTGATGACACCGGCTACGGCATTGGCACCATAGAGCGCCGAAGCTGCACCCTTTACTATCTCGATACGTCCTACATTATCCAAGTTCAGACGATTATAATCTACATTATCCATGGTTTCACCAGCCAATCGCTCGCCATCTACGAGGAAGAGCACGGCGTTTCCACCGAAACCATTCATGTTGAGAGAAGTCTCCTGATTCATGGCATAGCCGAATTCCAGACCCGGCATCTGCTCTGTGAGGAGGTCCTGGATATTGGTAGCATCGGCAATCTTGATATCATTGGCGGTAATCAGACGGGTTACCACAGGAGCATCCTTCAGCGCCTTCGGAGTTCGGGTTGCGGTAACTACCACCTGGTCGAGGGCTGTAGCATCCGGTTGAAGGCGAAGCACATGCTGCTCACCTTTTCTCTCATCCGCTTTCAGTACGAAAGTCTGAGTCTGATAGCCCACAAAGCTCACCTTCACTCTCACCGCTCCATCCTTGCTGTAAGGAATGCGGAAATATCCGTCTTCATCAGTTATTACCCCACCCTTTGCATGCAAAATTTGGACGGTAGCACCCGCCAGCGGTGCGCCCGAATCATCGAGCACCCTACCCACGACATCGCCCTGGGTTTCGGCTTTCAGATTCAGGCACAATCCGCAAAGGATCAGGAATAGTGCGAATATCTTTTGTTTCATCAAATTATATCAAAGATTATCCAGAAACAATCCTTTTATCTTGTACAAACAAACTTAGCAATCATCGGCATAGGCATCTTGCCATACTGAATAGAATAGTTGACGGTCAGAGTCTTGTCCTTCAAAGTACCCTGCAAGGTTACAGTGTAGTTCTTCTCTGCACCTTTCACGGTAACAGTACCAGCATAATTTTCCTGAGCGAATGCATAAGCACCATTGGAACCAGAAACCTTTACTCCAGGAACCTCCAGGGCAGGGAGAGCCATCATGCCTTCGCCACAAGCAGGTAAGGTAACCTTGACGGTAGCATCATCAACAGCCTCAATCTTCATAGTAACATGATCGTATGTAGAAGTCTCGCCCATTACGGTCATATCCAGAGAGCTGGTGTATGAACCGGCAATCTCCTTGGCAGCTGCCACTGTTTCATCATCATCGCTGCTGCAAGAGCTGAATACTACACACATAGAAACCAAAGCCAACATCATGGCCATCATTGTCTTAAACTTTTTCATTTTTCTTTTCTTTTTTTTATTTAGTTACAAAAATATTTTCTGTTTGATGGGATTTGCAATCCCCGTTTATTTATCTTCCGGAACATAGATGATTTCACCATTCTCCAGCTGGTAAGCGATGCCCACCTTCTTTCCTTTGTTGCCAGATTTATTGCTCTGGTCTTCAGAAGGAGTATAGCGATTGATCTTCTGTCCATCCTTGGTAATGATTTCCATATTCTCCTTGCCAGGGTTCTTCACCATCGTGAAGTTATCCTTGCTGAACATTTCCGTCATATTATAGCGCGAAACGAGGCTACCATCAGGGCGAGGGCAAATACCATCGCCACATCGAAGAGGTTGCTCACTACGCTCATCGGATCATCATCCTCGCCATCATGCGAGAGACGACTTCTACGTCTTTGTCTCATAAATTATTACTATTGAATCCTTCACTCTTCGTTCTTCACTCTTCACTTACAAGGTCTGCCATAAACTCGAGGTTACTCATATCCTCGGTATACCAGCGGTTCTTGGTCTGCTTGGTTACGAAACCGATGGCTGCAGAGAACAATCCCACTACGGTGGTAGCGAAAGCCACCTGCATATTGTAAGCCATCGAAGCTATATCACCGGTAGAAAGACCTACCAGGGCTGGACCCATCGGAATCAAGGTACCCATCAGTCCGAGCATCGGACCCATCTTCAGAAGGGTAGATGGAAGAGAAAGATCCTTCTCAACAAACTGGGCATACTGGTCGAGGATGCGGTTCACTTGCGCCTTGCTCTGGCGGTTGTCCACGAGTTTCTTCATATAGGAAACGATGACAGCCTGCTTGTTCTTCGGCAAGCGATCGCCCAAGGTATCGATGTTCTCGATTGTCAGGGTGTTCATCTGTTCACGAATCTCCGCACCCGTCTTGCGCTTTACAAGATACTGTCCGAAGAAACCTCCAAGGAGCAGCAAGGCTCTGAGGAAGAAGAAAATCAACAAAATAATCACAGGAACCAGCATGCCTGTGGAAATCCAAAACAATACGTCTGATATGTAATTCATCTTTATTTTATAATATTAAGTGTTGAATATTAAATGTTAAGTTGGGGCTTGCGCCTTTATAACTTTTGGGATAAGCGCTGCATCTTGATGCGATAGCAGCCCCATCCGATAGCCATTCCCACGATGACGATGGCGATGACGCCGAAAAGCGAGAGGGCATCGAAACTGTTGAATCCTGCCACGGCTGTCCTGCCATTCACCGTACCGATGATGCCCATCAATCCGAGTAGCACCTCTACCAGGAAGAGCAGTTCCAAGCGGATTGGTCGCTCCGGCAAAAGCCATCTCAAACCGTAGGTGAATACCGGTATCAAGAGCAGCAGTACTACCGCAAGCACCCATGCCACCACCTGGAACGATACGCCAGGAAGCAGGAAGATGGTCATCACCAGAACACTGAACAGCACTGGGAAAACCAGCAAACCCGGGAAGTACTTCAGGAAGATGAAGAACACCCATTTGCGGCGGCTCACATGTTCCGAAGTCTTCAGATCTACGTGGTGCACACAGAAAAGCATCGTGAGTGCCACGTCGATACTCAGCAGCACCGCCATATCGAGCATCAGCTTCTGGTCGGCTATCCAGGCCGCAATCTGCGTCTTCGACTGTTCGATGGCGAATGGCCAGGTCATTCCCACGAAGAAGGCTACGAGCACCGAGATGATCATAATCTCCTTCACTCCGTGGAAGGTCTGCTTCAGCACAAAACTGAAGCAAACCAATATCATCATTACTAAAACTAATGTCTCCATTTCTATTCAACCATATTCTTTCTTCTTCGGCGAATCAGGACAGCCAACAGCACGAAAGCTACGATGACGATGACACCTACAACGATTCCGCTCACCACAGTGGTGGTCTTCTGAGCTTCCTCATTCAGCGTCTCCTTCTTCATCACCATACCCTTGTCGCTGCTGTTCTTCGCAGCCTCAGCATCGCGGATCTGCTCTACATTCTGCTGATATTCCTTGGCAGAAGCAGCATCGGTCTTGCTGGCGATATAGTTGCGGAGCTTGGCATTGTTGCAGACGAAACCGGAGCATGAAGGCTTATACTTGTTCACGGTCTCGGTATGAAGCTTGGCGATGTCCTTGAGCTGCTGAGGAGTAGCCTTCCACATTCCCTTGCGGGCACTCTCCATCATCACGGCGGTCATCTCCATCAGCGCAGCCGGATTCTGCTTGTCGAAGAACTCCTTGGTGCCGAGATGGTACTTGTCCTTGACATATACATTATATATCTCGTCCCACATCTCCTTGTCGATAGCCTTTGGCTTCATCACATTCCAGCCGTAGGTATTGGTTACGATTTCGGCGAATGTGCTGGCACTGCTGGCTCCACCCTTCATCTTCTCCTTGATATAGGCAGGATTGAAGATGGTGGTTCTGCCCTCGATGCCAATTGCCTCCTTCACCTCCTGCATTCTCATATTGCTATGGTTGCGATAGTCGGCGAGATAAGCATCCGGATCCTTTCCGGTCACGTTGCGCACAGCAAGGTTCATACCTCCCATAAACTCATATACATGGTCGAGACTCAAGGCGCCCCAGGTGTTGCTCTGTCGTGGCTGAACCACCACATCGGTACGGGTCAGCGCTGCCTCGAAAGCTGCCTTGCGAACGGTCTCCCAGTTTTTCTCATCACCATAGAAGGCTCCCATATTGTTCATATAAACCTCGGCAATCTGGCTCTCCTTATCCCAGCGGTCGCCTGCGGTTACCATCTCCTGGATGCCGGTGCCATAGTTGCCATTTACGCCACCAAACACTCGATACATACTCACCTCGCGTGCCTCCTTTGGCGACATGCCCTTCTCTACGAGCACACGTTCCGATTCGGTAACACCGGCTTTCACCAGGTTGTCGTACTTATCACCCTTGGCATTTGCCGCCATCTCTATCGCCTTGTTGATGAGGAAGAGACGGGATGCTGCCAAGTCGCGGAGCTGACCGGAAGTCTGAACCACGACATCGATGCGAGGACGGCCCAACTGCTTGGATGGGATGAGACGCAGATCGGTAACACGACCAAAGGCATCTCTTACCGGTTCTACACCGAGCATATAGAGAATCTGGGCGATGGTGGCACCCTCAGTTTCTATAAACTCGCTGCTCCAGAGTGTGTAGCTCACCTTACGAGGATATTCACCCTTATGTCGCTCGCAATACATCTTGATGGTATTGTCGCAAAGTTCCTTCGCCTTCTCCCAGGCATCCTCCGAAGGTGTATTCTCCACATTGATGGAGAAGAGGTTTCTACCGGTAGGCAGAGTGTTTGGATTCACAATCAGATCACCACCAGGAGAAGGAGCTGTAAAGCCGCCATTCAGGGCATTCATCAGAGAAGACATCTCGTTGAGCGGACTCTGACGGAGCGCCTCCGAATACTTGCCTACATTCTGCAAGGCATGCTCTACGGTAGTAATCGCCTGAGCCAGACGAATCTGCTGACGGGTATATTTTGGTGCCTTCGACATCATCATACCTTTATCTTTAGAAGATCTTCCGGTCTGAGATGACTTGCCCTTGCCGGCTTTCGCCATCTTCGCCCTTTTCAAATCTTCCTGATACCATTTCTGTCCCTTCTTGATGGCTTCCATCATCTTGTCAGGGAAGCGGCCGGTCTGCTCCATCTTCTCAAAAGCCTCACGGCTCATCTGCGGAACCCTCTTCTTGTGAGAAACCTTGGCAGCACGGAGTTCGCTTACCGTACGGTGGTCCACCTTCTTTGGCTTCGTCTCCTTTGCTCCACCTATCTGGTCTGCCATCTGCATCATCATCTGGATAGGATCCGGAGCTGCCTGCATCGCCTCAACCTTGCGAGCCATCTGGAGTTCGGCGGGAGTGATTCCTACATAACGGCAGATGTATTCATCTGAAACCGAGGCGGAACCCAGAAGCTGGGTCACTGTGTTGCGTGCCTTGCTCAGATAAAGACGGGCGAAAAGCTGCTTGTGCTTCTCCACACCCTCCTGGGCACGACCTTTCAGCTTATCTACTGCCAACATTCCGTAGGCAATAGGATCTGTAGCCATCGCATAGACACTGGTGCGGACATCATCGTTATCGTATGGCACACCCAGAGTATAGAGTTTACCGGTAATTTTCTCATTAGCCAACTCTTCTGCATAGTTCTCTACTCGTGCGATTTCATCTGCAGAATAAGGCTTGTTCATCTGCTTGGCATCGAGTCCCAGTTCACGGGCGATTCCCATCTTCACGGTCAGCGCCTTCACCTTGAGCGACTGTTCGGTAGATGCCTTCTTCTCGTAAGACTGGATGGCATCGCTCAACTGCTTATAGGTCTGTCGCAACTCGCTCTCCTTGAAAGGAGGGGTGAGATAGCTCTGGGTCTGGGCATAGGTGCGGCGCTTGGCAATCATCGCCTCGCCTACATTGCCGATGGTATATATATAAAAATGTGGAACCACACCAATCAATCGGTCACTCCAGTCGTTGCTGTCGAGTGCCACCTGCTTTCTCGGGGTATATTCCAGCGAGCCGTGGGTTCCGAAATGGATGAGCGCATCGGCACTGAAACCATAACGAGCCCAGAGATAAGAGGCAACATAGGTGTAAGGTGGTGCCTGGTCGGTGCCATGCACAATCTTGAAGGAGTCGCCTCCCACGCCAGCCATCACCTGTGGAAGCAGGGCCACATTGCCAAACTGCAGTCTTGCCACCGCCAACTTACCATCATCGGTAGCCATATATTTGCCAGGGAAGGAACCATAGAGCTGGTTCATCTCCTTGATCATCTTCTTAGACAAAGCCTTCTGGGTCCATCCGGCAAACTGATGGGCGGTAACCAGGGCAGGATGTCCAGACTGGAGGAACTTGGTATAGGCTCCCTCGGCATAGGTTCCGAAGACGGCACCCTGAGCCTGGATCATCTTTGCCAGTTCCTGAGGATTGGCTGGCAACTTGCCTACATTGTACCCTTCATTCTTCAAGCGAACCAGGAGATTGTAGAGCGACGGAACCACTTCCATTCCCGAAGCGGTAAGTGCATTTTGACCAGGACCCTTGAAGTAGAAGATGGCGATACGCTTGCTGCTGTTCTTCTTGTTCTTCAGATTCACATAGCCCAGCACGCTCTCCACGAAACTCTCCATTCTGTCAGGGATGCCGTAAACCTCCTGCAAGCCCTCCTTGTTGATGCGCTGTCCGAAAACCACGTATGGACGGATGGCACCATCAATCTCCGGAGTCACGATGCTCTGCGACATGAAGCCGCCGTTCATTCCCTGCTTGTCGCTCTCCCACTCGGTGGTCAAACGGTTGATATTAAGAGGTGAGAATAGTGGAATATTCTTCTGCTTCAGAAACTCTACGAAGTAATCGCCCAGCCTGCCATGCGCCATATTTACTACGGCATTCGCCTGAATACTGTCGGCATGATGACCGGCGATAAAGCTCTGAAGCTTATTGATGCGATACACCATGAATCCCTTCTTTTCGAAAGCTTTTTCCATATCAGGAGCCGCACCCATAAAACCGGTGAGCAAGATGGTAGGAGCACCTTCTTTATATAAACCGTTCTTTGCCAGGAAGGCATTGTACTCGCGGATGCTGTTGAAGCCCAGTTCATCGCCCTTTTCATCCTTCGGGTCGAAATGAGTCAGGAGATAGTCTGGTCGCTCATTTACACGTTCCGGCTCTGGAGCCATGAACTTCTTACCGTCGATAAACTTACGGATGTAAGCGAGCATACTGTGATAATTCTTCTTACCGCCGTTCTCGATGTACTGCATCAGATAATCGGCATCGAAGTTATCCACAGAAACAATATTGTTAGCCGGGTTGGTAGCAGCATGAGTCAGTGTCGGCACCTTGTAGGAAGCCTCTTCCAACTGCTTGCGCTGGTTCTCGTCAATTCGGAGACCCATACCATTCACGATAATCATATCGTAATCATCCAGATGATCGAAATCATCGGTTGTGATTTCACTCAGTTTAATCATCGCATTGTCGTTGGCATGCGAAATCTGTCCCAGCGCAATAGCCTGATAGTTGAGGAAAGCGATGCGGGTAGTACCCACCCAGGTAGAGTAAGCCTTCGCCAGACCTCCCAGAACAATCACAGCCAATAAGGCCAGAAAGATGTGTTTCTTTTTAATCTTTCTAATTATTCCTAATCTTTTTTTCATATCCATTCCTTTATGGGGGTGCAAAGGTAGGGGTATTTAGAAATTGCACAATACCGAGAAATTGTGATTTTTCACATTTTTTATACTTAGAAGTTGGTATCAGGTAACTATTCAGCAATAACACTCCTTTGAGTTTTTTTGTCAACAATCCTGACAAAACAAGTAGGCGATAATATATTGAAAACCAATAAAATATTTACACTTTATTTTTGGATATCTCGGATATTTTTGTACCTTTGTATCTATGAATAAGCAAGTTACGGATATATCGCAAGCCTTGAAAAGGCTGACATCTGAGATGCAGTCGATGCATGAAGCCATCGATGCGCTACATACGGAGAATGCGAATTTGCGCCGTAACGTGGAAAGGCTTCAAAAAGAGAACCGCAGCCCGCGCAAGCGGCTGGAAAAGTATGAGAAGCCCGACAAGAATTAAACAACAGCAGCACTCCTCCCTCCAAGGAAAAGATGAAAGCCGAAGTGATTCGGCGCACAAAATCCTTGCGAAAGAAGAGCGGCCTTAAACCCATGGGCAGCCTGGCATGAGGCACACAACAGAAATATGACGGAAAAGCCGAATGTTGTGGAAGACTGCATGAGTGGATATTGTCGCGAGTGCGGTCGTGACTTGTCCGCATAGCGGGAGAGCTTGACTATGTAAGTCAAGTTGTAGATTTGCCAACGTTGGCGCCTGTCGTGAGAGAATATCGCCATTACAAGAAGACCTGCACCTGCGGATGTTGCAATAGAGGATACGAGCCGCGCAAGCGGGGCAACCAGGTAACTTTTGGCAAGAACATCAGAGCCGTTGTGACCTACCTGAGCGTGGTGCAGTGCATACCTTACGAGCGACTGGCTTTTTGATGGAAGAGGAAGACATGCTGAGGAAATCACCCGTTGTGGGCTTCGATGAGTCGGGTTGCTACAACAACAAGAAATTGATTGGGCGTGGATAGCGCAAACAACATACTTGACGCTTTGCTTCCGTGCTGCCGGCCGCTCGTCAAAAGTGCTTGAAGAGAGGTTCGGCGATGCTCTAAAAACATGGTGGCAGTGACTGACAGGCACAGCGCGTATTTTTCCCTTGACTTTTTGAATCACCAAGCGTGCCTTTACCCACCTTCTGCGCGAGTTGGAATACTTGACAGAGCTTGACCCGAAACAGCAGTGGTCGAAAGATGTGGCAAGCCTGTTTAGACAAGCCATTCATGAGAGAAACACTCGGCCTAATGAATTCATTGACAAAAAGAACTTGGCTTGACAAGCTTGACGATCTGCTGAAAGCCAACCTGCTCCACCTTGAAAAATCCCGCAATGGACTCTCCACCATATTCAACTTGACAACAATGCCACCCGACAACAATGCGAGAGAGAGGAACTGAAAACTGAAGATAAAGCAGAAAGTGTCCGCACTTTCAGGTCTGACAATGGAGCAGGTTACATGTTACATTAAGGATTTCACATCCACCTCACGCAGTTCGGCCACCTCGTGAAGCAGTAGGCCATCCGCCCAGACAACTTCCCTACTCCGCCTCAACCGAATAGACGCACGGAGAGATATTGTCACACTCGGAGAGTGGAAAAGCAAAAGAAGGAGCACGCCCAGCAAAGAAACCGGTGTACTCCTTTTTCTTATATCTCGGATGAGATGATCGTCTTTTATCTCGGATGAGATGATGGCTTCATAGAGCCTGCGCGGCCTACTTGTTGAAAGTCTTCATGGTCTTGCCGTTCTTCATCAGCAGCATGTTGAAGCCGCGCACCTTGGAATCAGCATTCAGACGCTTGCCATCGGCAGAGAAACGGGCAACTACCTTGCCAGCTCCCTCGGATGCCGGTGCTGCTGCCACGTCGTTGGTCTCGTACAGCGTGTCGAAGAGCCAGGTCGTCATGCCACCAGTTTCCTCGGAATCTTCATCGGCAGTCTCGCTATCGACAAAGGCGAATCCGGCAATATAGCGACCGTCGGCAGAGATGCCGCAAGGAGAGTTCATACCGCCAGCGTCGTATTCGGCGAATTTCGCAACCTTGGGGAAGGCCTCAGCGAGCGTTTGAAGCGTCTCGCCCTTCTTCCAGATGAAGCCCGTGCGTCCGGAATAGAGACTGCCGCAGCAGCCTACGATGGTACCGTCGTCGGAAACGGCAAAGCCGTACAGCTCACTATCCTCCATGCCCTCAAGTTGGCTTGCCATGAAGTATTCGACGAGATCGTTCTCCGTATTGTAGCGCGCTACGCCAAACTCGGAGCCTCCATCGTCGAGAAGCTTCTCCACATTGAGCACGACGTATTTTCCGTTGGCGCTCATGATGGTCTGGTCGCAGCTGAATATGCTGTAGGGCATCGTCGACTCATAAGAGGAAGCGAAATAGCCGCGCGAGAACGGATAGGCCGAGAAGGTCTCGCCGTCGCGGTTGGGTGCCCACAGGAGTGCGGGACGGGTGGCCATAGCGTCAACCCAATAGCCGCTGATGATGGAATCGTTGGACACGGAAAGGGCAGAGGCACCCGCGCTCTCGGCACCCAGGAACTTGTTGGAAGGCTGCGGCAGGTCTGTCGGCACGCCCTCGTTGAAGAGGCATGGGGTGCCCTCGTCGTCGGTACCGTCGTAGCGCGCACCCACGATGAGCTTTCCGTTCGGGCTGATGCCCGTGAAGAGATACTGTTCGGCTTCGCCGTAGGTGGTGCATTTCTCGCTGGCGAAATCGAAGATGGCTGCCGGACCGTTCCATCCCACAGCAACGCCATTGTCGGCGATGGCCTTCAGCTGGACGTCGGTGTCGGGATCGGGAGCATCGAATTTCACCATCTTCTGTTCCCGGACGTCAAAAATGAATCCCGCGTTCACGCCATAGCACACGCCGCCGATATACTTGCCGTTCGGCGACAGTACCGTACACATAAACTGCGAACCATCCGGATCGGGGATTTCTGTCAAACCGTTCTGAGCCATTGCTGCATGGCCTGCTACGAGCAATGCCACCATTGAAAGTAATGTCTTCTTCATAAGCTTTCTCTCCTATTTTTTTGGTTATTACTTAGTTTAACGTCTGTAAACTCCAGGCATGGGTGATTGAATCACTACGGCAAAGGTATCAAAAATTTATCGAATAGAAAAATCTTTTCTGCGATTTTTTTTGTTTTTGTACCCATTCGGTGTTATTTAGACAGTACACAAGGATATGTACGGGTATTTTTTGCACATCTCATTTTTTTTTCGTTACTTTGCACTTTGAAGCAATCATCGCATAGTCGTTCAGAGATTCCGCACATGAAGAAAACGCTAAAAGTGCTTTTGGCTGTTGTCATCACGCCCATCGCACTGTTTCTGATACTCACCCTGCTCCTCTACTGCCCTCCCGTACAAAAGTGGGCGGTGGAGAAGGCGGCCCAGGTGGCGTCGGAGAAGACGGGGATGAGGATTACGGTCGAGCAGCTGCGCCTCAGTTTTCCGCTGGACCTTCGGTTGCAGGGCTTGAAAGCCTTGCAGCCCAACGACTCGTTGCCCGGAAAGACGGACACCATCGCCGACGTGAGGAGCCTGACAACCCATGTGCAGATGCTGCCGCTACTCAGCGGGCGCGTGGAGGTGGACTGGCTGACCTTCAAGGGATTGCGGATGAACACGGACCAGCTCATCGGCGACCTGCGCATCAAGGCCGACCTGGAGCGCCTCCACCTCGTGAGCCACGGCGTGAGCCTCGGCGAGGAGCGGGCGAAGGTGAACCTCGCCGACATCAGGGGAGGCTACATCGACGTGGCCCTGGGCGACACCATGCCAAAGGACACGGCCAAGAAGGAGGTGCTATGGAAGATAGACGTGGACCGGCTCCAGTTGGCCCACACCGACTTTAGGCTACACCTGCCGGGCGACACGATGAGCGTGAAGGCCCACTTCGGCGAGGCCACGGCGCGGCGGGCGGTTCTCCAACTGAAAGACAACACATACAAGGTAGGGGCGCTCGACTGGCACGACGGTGCTTTGGCCTACGACCAAAACTTCGTGCCCCGCGCCAAAAGGGGTTTCGACGCCGCCCATATCAGCCTCAGCGACCTGCATCTCGGCATCGACTCGTTTTGCTACGCTGCCAATACCATCGACCTGCGCATCCGCGCGGCCCATTTCGCTGAGCAGAGCGGAATGCGCGTCAACACGCTCAAGGGAACTTTCCACACCGACAGCACGCGCCTCGCCCTGGAGGACTTCCACCTCACCATGCCGGAGACCGACCTGAAGGGGACGTTCCGCATGGACATGAACGCCTTCGCCGACCGCCACCCGGGACAGATGCTGGCGAGACTGGCGGGCCATACGGCCCTCGGCGACCTGCGGCCCTTCCTGGCCTCCCTGCCCGCCGACGTACTGCGGGCACTGCCGAAGTCGCGGATCACGGTGAAGGGCCAGTTGACGGGCAACCTGCAGCGGGCCACGCTTCAAAATATCCACCTCCGCATGGACCGCCACTTCGACCTGACCGCGACGGGACGGGTGGAGAACCTCACGGCGACGAATCGGCTGCGGGCCGACCTGCGGCTGAAGGGGCGGACGGAGGACCTGGACTTCGCCTACCACTTCATGCCACGCGAGGTGAGGGAGATGGTGCGTCTGCCAAAGGGCATCGGCTTCAACGGATCCGTGGGGATCACGCCCTCGGCCTATACGGCAGACCTGAGGGTGACGGAGGGCAGCGGATGGCTGCATATCGACGGAGCTTACCATGCGACCACAGCGCACTACGACGCCCGCCTGGAGGCCACCAGCCCCGCGCGACAGCACTCGTCAGGGCCGACATACGACAGATGAGCTACGGCGACTATACGCTCGACGGCATCCGGGCGGACCTGCAGTTGCACAAAGGGCGGATGACGGCCAAGGTGGACAGTCGCAACCCGATGGTGGGTGGCAAATTCGGTTTCTCCGGACGCGTCGATGGGAAACGCATCGACGGCCATTTCCGCGGACAGATAGCGCACGCGGACTTGGCGCGCCTGGGCGTGAAGGACTATCCGTTTGTGCTCTCGGGCTATGCGGACGTGGAAGTCGGCTCCAACCTCAAGAATACTCACTACATCCAAGGGCCCGTCTCCCACCTGCGGCTGACCAGCAGGGAAAAACACGCGCCCCACGAACTGCTCAACGGTTCGTTTGACGTGATGGCGCAGCTGAAGGGAAACCAGCTGGAGGCGCAGCTAAAAGGACAACTGGAGAAGGCGGACCTCAAGGGGCTGGGCCTGGTGGAAAAGGCGTATGACCTGCAGGCGGAGACGGACATCAGCGTGAGGTCCAACCTCGGAAGCACACATAGCGTGAGGGGATCAATAGATCGGCTGCTGCTCACCGAACGGCGCGACACGGCGCTGGTACGCCTGCTCGCTGGCGACTTCTCGCTCGACGCCGGCATGAGGGGCAAGACCGTGGAGGGTCGCGTGGGGGGCCAGGTGGCGGTGGCGGATCTCTACCAACTGGGACTGACGGAGCAGCCGCTGGCCCTCTCGACCCGCGCCAACCTCCAGGTGTTCACGGACCAGAAGGACGAACTGATGGTGAAGGGACTGGTGGGCGACCTGCTGCTCCATGAGAAGGACCAGACGCTGGCACCGGGCGACCTCTCGCTCGACGTGCTGAGCCGACGCGACACAACCCACGCCGACATCACGGGGGGAGACTTCCAGCTCGACGCCGACTTCGAGGGCAGCTACAGCCATCTGGCCGAGGTGGGGACGCGCATCGCAGAGACCATCAAGCGACAGACGGAGGAGCGCGTGATAGACCAAAAGGCGCTGCTCAGCCAGTTGCCCAACGGCCACTTTATCCTCAATACGGGCACGAGCAACTTCGTCAGCCAACTGCTGCGGCAGAGCGGCTACGCCTTCCGGGCGGCGCAGGCGGACATCACGTCATCGCCCGAGACGGGCATCAACGGATTTGTGAGCGTCGATTCGCTGGTCTATCAGAACAACGTGACGATTGACATGCTCAACATCAACCTGCAGAGCGACGGCAGTACGCTCAACTACGACATGGCGGTGAGCAATTTGCCATCCAATAGCTATCCGTATAGCGGACAAATCAACGGATCGTTCTTCGAGAAGGGACTCGTCACGCATGCCGTCGTCAAGGACAAGGAGGGAAAGACGGGACTGGACCTGGGACTACGCGCGGCCATGGAGGGCAACGGCGTGAAACTCGACATCACCTCGCCGACGGCGATCCTCGGCTACAAGGCTTTCGACGTGAACAAGGACAACTACGTCTATCTGGGACAGGACAGCCGCGTATCGGCCAAGATGATCCTGCGCGCCAGCGACGGAACGGGTGTGCAGCTCTACTCCAACGACGCCGACACGACGGTGCTGCAGGATGTCACCCTCGCCATGCACCAGTTTGAACTGGACAAGGTGCTGGCGGTGCTGCCCTTCGCACCCAAGATCTCGGGCACGCTCAACGGCGACTACCACGTCGTGCAGACGGAGAGCGACCTCACCGTCTCGGGCGACATGACGATCCACAACTTCATCTATGAGAACGCACCCATGGGCAACGTGGGGGCCGAGGTGGTCTATATGCCGAAGGAGGACGGATCGCACTATGTCGATGCCATCATCCGACAGGACGACGAGGAGGTGGGAACGCTCACGGGTACCTACAAGGACGAGGGCAAGGGACTGCTCGACGCGGAACTGGCGATGAACCAATTCCCGCTCCACTTCGTCAACGGTTTCGTGCCCGATCAGATCGTGGGACTGCAGGGAGCCGGAGAGGGAACGCTCTCGCTGCACGGACCCCTGGACAAGCTGGACATCAACGGCGAACTCTACCTCGACTCCACACAACTGGTCAGCGTGCCCTACGGCGTCTCCATGCGCTTCGCAGACGACCCCGTGACGATCGAGCACAGCCGACTGAAGTTTGAGAACTTCGAGATGTTTGCCAACAACGACCGACCGCTCAACATACAGGGTTATCTCGACTTCAGCGACTTCAACAAGATGTATCTCGACGTGAGAATGAGGGCGGACAACTTCCAGATCATCGACGCCAAGGAGAATGCGCGATCGGAGGCCTATGGCAAGGCGTTTGTCAACTTCAGGGGCCTCATGCGCGGACCGCTGAACAACCTATGGCTGGGGGGAAAGATCGACGTGCTGGGAGCCACGGACATGGCCTACGTCATGAGGGACGCGCAGCTGACGTCCGACTCCGAACTGGACAACCTCGTGCAGTTTAGCAACTTCAGCGACACCATCCCCGAGACGCTCAACCGTCCCGACATCACGGGTCTGAACATGAACCTCAACGTCAGCGTGGACGAGCAGGCACGCATCGTCTGCTACCTCACGGCGGACCACTCCAACTACATCGACTTGATCGGAGGAGGAACGCTCTTCCTCACCTACAACCCCACCAACGAACTGCAGCTGCGCGGACGCTACACGCTGAGCAACGGCGAGATGAAATACTCGCTGCCCATCATCCCGCTCCGCACGTTCCAGATACAGGACGGCAGCTATATACAATGGACGGGGAATCCGATGAAGCCGACGCTCAACATCACGGCCACGGAGGACGTGAAGACGGCCGTGGCATCGTCGGACAACTCACAGGGACGCATCGTGGATTTCGACTGCGGCGTGAGACTGTCGAAGACGTTCCCCGACATGGGCGTGGAGTTTGTCATCGACGCACCGGAGGACGCGCAGATGCGCAACGAGCTCAACATGAAGAGCGCGGAGGAGCGGTCGAAACTGGCCGTCTCCATGCTGGCCTCGGGAATGTACCTGGACAGCAACGTGGGCAACTTTGCCATGAACTCGGCGCTGGCGAGCTTCCTGCAGACGGAGGTGAACAAGATCACGGGCAGCGCTTTCCGGTCGATGGGACTGGACCTGACGGCCAACCTCGAGAGCACGGCGGACGCGACAGGAGCGCTCCACACAGACTATACGTTCAAATTCTCGAAACGCATCCTCAACAACCGACTGCGCATCAGCATGGGCGGACGCGTCTCGACAGGAGCCTCGGCGGCGGACGACAACGGCGCCTACTTCGACAACTTCTCGCTGGAGTACAGACTCAACCAGAAGGAGACGCAATATCTCAAGCTCTACTACGAGCGGGAGGCCTACGACTGGCTCGAAGGCAACATCAGCGTCTTCGGAGGTGGTTTCTCCTGGCGTCGGAAGCTGCGCCATTTCAAGGATATCTTCAAACTGAAGTCTGACGACGACGCCGTCATCCCCGTCATCCGTACTGACTCCACACAACGAAAACTCCCATGAAACAGATATACCTCTTCCTATGGGCCGCCATCGGCGTGGTCCTCCTCTCGACGGGCTGCAGTTCGACAAGCGCCATACCCGACGGCGAGCAGCTCTATACGGGCATGAAGCCCACGGAGTATGTGGATGCTGACAAGTCGGAGCACGCCACCTCGGTGCGCGAGGAGCTCGACGTGGTGCTCGCCACCAAGCCCAACGGTTCGCTCTTCGGAAGCCCTACCCTACAGTCGCCGCTGAAGATCGGTCTATGGATATGGAACGCTTTTTTCTCAGGGGACCACGTCCTTTGACAAATGGATGGTGAAGGCGTTTGGCACGCAGCCTGTGCTGATGAGCTATGCCAACCCTGACCTCCACACCACGGTGGGCAGAAACCTGCTCAAGAAGCGCGGCTACTTCAATGGCGACATCAGCTACAGTCTCGTACCGCAGAAGAACCCGAAGAAGATGAAGTTGCAATACGCCGTCAAGATGGGCCAGCTTTGGACGATCGACACGCTCGGCTACGTCGGATTCACGCCGGGCCAGGACAGCCTCATCAGCGCCCATGCCGACGAGGCGATGACGAGAAGCGGCGCGCCCTTTGATATCTCGACGCTCGAAAGCGAGCGCCAGCGCATCACACAGTTGTTTCGCGACAATGGCTACTTCTACTATGAGAAGGGAATGGCAAGCTATCTGGCCGACTCGGTCTCGCGACCGGGAACGGTGGCGGTGAACCTTCAGCTCCTCGACTCCATCGATGGGCGCGCCCTGAGGACCTGGACCATCCGCAACATCAACGTCAACCTGCGGCGCAGCCTCTTTGAGAATATCGACACGACGAGCCACGGACGTTCCCTGCGCGTACACTACAACGGCACCCACTCGCCCTTGCGCCGCCGCGTGCTGAGCAACCAAATCAAACTGAAGCGGGGCGACCTCTACAGCGCGAGCCTGCAGGAGGAGACGCAGCAGCGGCTCAACGCCACGGGCATCTTCTCGCAGACGCGCCTTTCGTTCGTCCCCATCGACAGCACGGAGCAATGCAGCCAGCTCGACGTCGTGGCCGACTGCGTCTTTGACAAGCCCTACGACTTCTTCATCGAAGCCTACGGCAAGGGAAAGACGAGCGGCAAGTTTGGACCGGAGCTGATAATGGGTCTCACCAAGCGCAACGCCTTTCGGGGTGGCGAACTCCTCAACTTCCGCGTCAACGGCGCGTTTGAATGGACCTGGGGACGATCAGACAACCAAGAGAGCTCGGGCATGAGCAGCTACGAGTATGGTGGCGAGGTGAGCCTCCAGTTGCCGCGACTGCTCATCCCCTTCCGGGGCACGGCGAAGCAGCGCCATGAGAAGGCACGACGCAGGATACAGGAGGCCATCGCAAGGGGCGAGGACCCGGCCACCGTGCGCCGGCGCCGCAAGGTCTATTACGAGACGCCGATGACCACGCTGCGCGCCTCGACGAGCGTCATCAACCGCAAGGCCTACTTCAAGCGCCATGTGGTGTCGGGAGAACTGACGTACAACTGGAAGCCGACGGAGCGGAGCGAATATAAGTTTTCGCCCTTGCTGCTGACCTATGAATACATGCCGAGCCATACAGAGCGGTTTGACCAGATGACGGAGGAACTGCCCTACCTCGCCATGAGTTTCTCGGACCAGTTTATACCGAAACTGGAGTTTAGCTACACATACCAGAGCAAGGCGGGGACGCCCAACCCCATCAAGTGGTGGACGACGCTATCGGAGGCTTCCAACCTCCTGTCGCTGGGCTACATGGTGGCTGGAAAAAAGTGGGACGAGAAGGGCAAACTGATGTTCAAGAATCCCTACGCACAGTTTGTGAAGTTTGAGACCAACTTCACCAAGCAGTGGAGCACGGGCGAGAAATCCACCCTGGTGGCGCACGTCGGCGCAGGCGGCATCTTCAGTTATGGCAACAGTACCTATGCGCCCTATACGGAACAGTTTTTCGTGGGTGGCGCCAACAGTATCCGCGCCTTCAACGCCCGCGAGATAGGACCGGGGAAGATACCGCAGCGTCTCTCCCCTCTTCTCCTATGTGGAACAGACGGGCGACTTGAAGTTTGTGGCCAACCTGGAATACCGCCCGCATCTTGTGGGATCGCTCTATGGCGCGGCCTTCCTCGACATGGGCAACGTGTGGACGCTCAAGAAGCACGACGAGATGGAGCAGACGACGTTCCAGCTCAAGCGGATATTCAAAGACGTGGCCTTCGGCACGGGTGTGGGACTGCGCTACGACGTGGGCTTCTTCATCCTCCGCGTCGATTGGGGTCTCGGCCTCCACCTGCCCTACGACACGGGCAAGAGCGGATTCTTCAACATCGGCCATTTCAAGGATGCGCAGACGCTCCACTTCGCCGTGGGACTGCCCTTCTAACTGGTTCTTCCGGGAAATGGGGTGATTCGACGTGGACACATAGAAGACAACTTGTATTTGTTGTCTTCCCTAACTCAGCAGGACGTATTGGCACCAGCTCAAACCCTCAAACCGAGGGGCTTTTGACCGTTGAGAGCAAAATGAAACGACGAGACCGCCGAAGTCTCGTTTTTTCTTTGTAATTTTGCACCGAATTTGCAAAAAGCAGACGGTCGGCATCACGAAAAACGCACACCGTCGAGCCAAAAGCATCGCTACAGAGGCTGCGCGAGCGCGCGGAGAGCAGCGACAAACGACAGCAAGTCGTATCTACTGACGACAGCAAGTCAACAACTACTGACGACAGCGAAACAACACTTCAAACAGAATGAATAAGACAAAAGAAATCAAAGAATTCTGCATCATTGCCGTGTCAATGATTCTCGGAAGTCTGGGATGGTGCGCCTTCCTGCTTCCCCACCAAATCACGATCGGTGGCCTGGGAGGTATCTCCTCCGTCCTGTTTTGGGGCACGGGCATCCCTATTCCCTACACCTACGCCGTAGTCAACGGCATCTTGATGATCGCAGCCCTGAAACTCCTCGGATGGCGATTCTGCGTCCGAACGATCTTTGCCGTCACGGTGTTCTCCTTCTGTGTCGGTTTCTTCCAGAAGGTGTTCGAGGGACAAGTCCCGTTTGCCGGCCAGACTTTCCTGGCCTGCGTGGTCGGAGGCGTCATCATGGGCGTGACGATGGGCGTCGCCCTGCAATACAACGCATCGACGGGAGGATCGGACGTGATCGCCGCCATCGTCAATAAGTATCGCGACATCTCGCTGGGACGCGTCATCCTGATGTGCGACCTCTGTGTGATCACCTCCAGCTACCTCGTCCTCGAATCCTGGGAAAAGGTCATCTACGGCTATATCACGCTCTGTGTGATGTCGTGGTCGGTCGATTACGTCATCAACGGTATGCGCTCGAGCGTGCAGTTCTTCATCATCTCCGACAAATGGGAGGAGATGGGCCACGCCATGAACGAGGAGGCCAACTGCGGCTGCACCGTCATCGAGGCGCGCGGCCTCTACACGGGTGCCAAGAAGGGCATGCTCTTCATCATCGTCCACGGACGCAAGAGCCGCGAGGTGATGCAGGTCGTCAACCGGATCGACCCGCACGCCTTCGTCTCGCAGGCTCCCGTCAGCGGTGTCTATGGCCTGGGATTCCAAAAGATCAAGAAGTAAGGCCTACAGCCGAGTAGCCTAACCACTCAATACAAAGCCGTCCTCTGCAGTATTCCAACTGCAAAGGACGGCTTTTTTGAGGTTCCTTGCGAAGCGTTGTGTTTGTTATCTACCTTGCAGCAGATAACCTTTTAGAAATGGTATTTCAGGTCGATACCGAGCTGGAAGGGATTGCCAAGCTGGGCGAAGGAGAGCGTCTGGCCCGTCGCGCCACTCTGCACCACGAAGGTGTTGTACTTGGTATCAGTGAGGTTGCGCACCCAGAGGTTCAACTTCAGCGGGCCGAAATTGCCCTCGGCGTGGGCGCCCAGGGTGGCGTAGAAGTTTTGGCTGATGGTGTTGGCCTCGTCCCAATAGGTCTGTCCCTGGGCCGCAAGGTTGAGTCCGACGGTGACATCGCGAAGATGGAGGCGATGGGTCGGATCGAGGAGCGCCGCGGGATCGACCAGGATCTTGTAGTCGGCAGTGGCAGCGAGCGTATGCTGCGGCACGAAGGGCACGTGGTTGTCCTTGTAGCTGACAGGAGCATAACCAGTGGCGGTGCGCACCGAGTCGGTGTAGTCGTCGAAGCAGGCCGAGGTGAATCCATAGGCCAAAGACCACGAGAGGCGCTCATCGGTTGTAATGCCGCGCAGACGCGCCTCCAGGCCACAGGAGTGGCTCTTGGCAGCATTGGTCATCATGCGGCCGAAACCATAGGTGCGGGCCATGACGGAGACCTGCTGGTCGCGTATCTGCATATAGAAGGCGGAGAGGTCAAGCTGCAGGCGCGAGTCGAGCAGGTTGAGATGGGCGCCAAGCTCATAGTTCCAGGAGGTCTCGGGCTTATAGGTGATGGACTTGGCGATACGGTCGTAGGCCGCTGCGTCATGGTCGATGCGGATGTCGCCTGGCTGGCGGAAATTGCGCGAGGCGGCCTGGAGCTCACTCTGAAGGATGTCAGAGAACATCTGGATATTGTAGCCTCCGGCACGATAGCCCTTGGCAAAGAGCGCATAGACGTTGCCTGCCTTGCCAAGGTTGTAGGTCAGTCCGACCTTCGGCAGAAGCTCGTCGAAATGGTTGCGCTGGTGGTCGGCGAGCGCCGAACTCACCGCAGAAGCCACCTGCTGACCCATGACGCTGGCGGCGACATTGACCGCAGCACTGGCCTCGTAGTCGATGGCCACGTTGCTGTAGTCGTATCGGAGGCCGAGGGTGGCCGTCAGTCGGGGAGTGATCTCGACGTTGCTCTCATGATAGACACCGAGGTTGTAGGTCGGCGTGTGATAGTTGCCGGGCACGCCCGCCATGTGAAGGTTGATGTTGACGCCACCTGCGGCCGTGATGGCTGTCGCGGCCATACCCTGGGCGAGCGGTCCTGCCACCTCGGCGGGTGTCCCCTTCGCTATCAGCGCGTCATACATCTTCTTCTGCATGGCGGAAGAGATGGCCGTATAGGCCGCCTGGGTAGTGGTGGCAGACAAAGTCTTGTTCATGGCCTCGCCAAAGTGGACGGGGGCGTCGGTGCGGAGCCACTGGTAGGATCCAAAGGCGCCGAAAGCCCAGTGCCAAAGGCCCGTGCCACGACTCTTGACGGAGAACTCCTGCGAGAGCGTGTTCTGCAACTGCTTTTGCGTCAGGCTCATATAGTCCTTCGGCTGGTAGTCGACATCCATCTGCATGCGGTCGTTGAGCAGCTGGTAGGTCGTCGTGCTGGTCGCCTCGAAACCCTCGCCCTTGTAGGCCGCCATCACGCCCGTGTTGAGATAGTTGCGCTGGTAGTAGCCCGGGCGATTGGTGTTGGGGTCCTGCGTGCCCTTTTGCAGTCCATAGTAGGGCGAGGTGATCGGGGCGGAAGCGATCATGTCGGCCGTCACCAGTTCGCCATAGGGGAAACCGTGCTGGTTGACATGCTGATAGTCGGTGATGAAGTCGAGCGACCAGCGGGTAGTGGGACGCCACGAGAGGCGCACCCGGCCGCCAAACTCATTCATCTGGTCGGCGCGCTCGCCATTATACTGGTTGGTGAAAAAACCGTTGGTACCATTGTAGAATCCAGAAAGGGAGTAGGCGAAACGGTCGTTGACGCGCGCGTAGTGGCTCACCTCGGCCTTGCGACCAAACTTGGTGGCGAGGGAGAGGCGGAGGTCCGTGCCCTGATAGTAGAAGGGATTGCGGGTGAAAAGTCGGATCAGGCCGCCCTCGGTGTTCATGCCATAGAGCGTACTCTGCGGGCCGTGAAGGACATCCACGCGTTCCACGTCGTAGGTATGGAAGTTGAACGCGCTCTTGCTCAGAATCGGCATGCCATCGACATAGATGCCCACGGCGGGAGAATTGATGCGCGACCCGATGCCACGGACGTACATTGCCGAGGTGATGCGGCTGCCATACTCGGGCATGGAGAACGAGGGGACGTAGGAAGAAAGCTGGCCGAGACTCTGCATATTGATATTGGCAAGCTGGGAGGCAGAGAACTGCGTGCTGCTCAACGGCTGGCGACGCAGGCGGTAGGCCTCCTTCGGTTGCTCGATGACGACTATCTCGTCAATATCATAGACCTTCGCCGTATCGGTAGGGATACAGCGCGGCTCTTGGTCGTTCTCCGCAGCTGCTCCGAGGGGAAGTCCCAGGGCAAGCAGAGCGAGAGAACCAAAGATCGATTTTTGCATATCGCTGATAATATATTATATATAAATGTAAATGGGACTGCAAAGGTAGGCAAAATCGGGGAGATACTGGTCACCGTGCTTTCAAAATCATTATCAATAATGATAGGCGCGAACCAACCAGCCGCCTCATCGTTCGGAGAGGAAAGAATCAACCCGCTGCCTCATCGATCGAGAGGAAAGAGCTACCCCACCACCTCATCGATCGGGGAGAAAAGAACCAACCCGCCACCTCATCAATCGGGGCGAACGAAGGGCGTAAATGGCGAAAAACTGCGTATTTTCAAAATTATCAGAAAAAAGTCCTGCAAAAGTTTGGTCATGTGAAATAATAATAGTACCTTTGCACCCGCAAATGAGAAAAGCGCCCAGCGCAACAACGCATGGTGTGTTAGTTCAGTTGGTTAGAATGCCTGCCTGTCACGCAGGAGGTCACGAGTTCGAATCTCGTACACACCGCTTTCATATTGCAACCAATGGTGCGTTAGTTCAGTTGGTTAGAATGCCTGCCTGTCACGCAGGAGGTCACGAGTTCGAATCTCGTACGCACCGCAAGAAGCATCCTCAAAAGGGATGCTTCTTTGTTTTATATATTGTTTACCAGCTTGGTAAACAATTGGATTGGATCAGATCAATTACAGAAAGTGGAATTACCAGAAGTCGCAAAAGGGCGGCTCCCAATGGAACCGCCCTTTGCTACTATAGGATTCGATTTGCTAATTATGATCGATAGCTATTACTTCTCGATAGCTACCACACCGGGAAGCACCTTGCCCTCGATGGCCTCCAACATGGCGCCACCACCAGTAGAGACATAGGACACCTTGTCGGCAAGGCCGAACTTATTGACGGCTGCGACGGAATCGCCACCACCAACGAGCGAGAAGGCGCCATTCTCCTGCGTGGCCTGGGCTACGCACTTGGCAATCTCACCCGTGCCATGAGAGAAGTTCTCAAGCTCGAAGACACCGACCGGACCGTTCCACAAGATGGTCTTGGAAGCGAGGATGATCTTCTCCCAGTTTTCGAGGCTGGCCGGAGCAGCATCCATTCCCTCCCAATCATCGGGAATATCATTGATCGGGAAGATCTTGCGGGGAGCATCGTTGGAGAACTCCTGAGCGCAGACAGTAGCCACAGAGAGGCTCAGATTGACGCCCTTCTCCTTGGCAGTCTGAATCACATTGAGTGCCTCGGGAATGAGGTCGTCCTCATGGAGCGACATACCGATCTTGCCACCAAGAGCCTTGATGAACGTATAGCCCATACCGCCACCGATGATGAGATTGTCCACCTTGTCGAGCAGATTCTTGATAACGCCGAGCTTGGAGCTCACCTTAGAACCACCGATGATGGCGGTGAAAGGATGCTGGGCGTTCTTCATCACGTTGTTGATGGCCGTCACCTCCTTCTCCATCAGGAGACCGAGCATCTTGTGGTCCTTGTCGAAGTAGTCAGCAATCACGGCCGTAGAGGCGTGCTTGCGATGGGCGGTGCCAAAGGCATCGTTGACATAGACATCGGCGTAGGAGGCAAGCTTCTTGGCAAACTCCTTCTGACGATCCTTCATCTCGGCCTTGGCCTGGTCATACTCCGGGGTGCCCTTCTCGACACCAACGGGCTTACCCTCCTCCTCGGCATAGAAACGGAGGTTCTCCAGCAGCAGCGCCTCGCCACCCTGGAGGGCAGCCACCTCGGCGTCGGCCTTGCCGGCATCCTTGGCAAACTTCACGTCCACGCCGAGGGCGTCGCTGACGTTCTTGACAATCTGACTCAGGGAGAGCTTGGCATTGACCTTGCCCTTCGGTTTGCCCATGTGGCTCATCATAATCAACGCGCCACCATCGGCGAGAATCTTCTTCAGCGTAGGCAACGCGCCACGAATGCGGGTGTCATCTGTAACATGGCCATTCTCGTCCAATGGCACATTGAAGTCAACGCGGACAATAGCTTTGTGTCCTGCGAAATTGAAATCGTTGATGTTCATCGTTCTAAATTCTTTAAACCTTAAAAAAGTATCTATTACCAGTTTTCTAAGTCTTGATTATGACAGACACGCTCCTGCACCACTATTCATTCATGGACATCAGAAACTCCTCGTTGTCGCGCGTCTTGATCATGCGGTCATGGATGGTGTTCATCGCCTCGATCGACGTCATATCGCCGATATACTGACGGAGGATGCGCATGCGGTTCACGGTGGTGTCATCCTGCAGCAGGTCGTCGCGGCGCGTGCTGGAGGCCACGAGGTTGACGGCCGGGAACATGCGCTTGTTGCTCAACGAGCGGTCGAGCTGCAACTCCATGTTGCCCGTTCCCTTGAACTCCTCGAAGATCACCTCGTCCATCTTGGAACCCGTATCAATCAGGGCCGTGGCGATGATGGTCAGAGAACCGCCGCCCTCGATGTTGCGCGCAGCACCGAAGAAGCGCTTCGGCTTCTGAAGGGCATTGGCATCGACACCACCCGTGAGCACCTTGCCGCTGGCGGGAGCCACGGTATTGTAGGCGCGCGCCAACCTCGTGATGGAGTCGAGGAAGATCACCACGTCGTGACCACACTCCACCATGCGCTTGGCCTTCTCCAGGACAAGGCCGGCGATCTTGACATGGCGCTCGGCAGGCTCGTCGAAGGTGGAGGCGATGACCTCGGCATTGACGGTGCGGGCCATGTCCGTGACCTCCTCAGGGCGCTCGTCGATGAGCAGCATCATCAGGTAGGCTTCGGGATGGTTGGCGGCAATGGCATTGGCCACGTCCTTCATGAGCATGGTCTTACCAGTCTTGGGCTGGGCGACGATCAGCGCGCGCTGACCCTTGCCAATCGGGGCGAAGAGATCGACGATACGCGTGCTCAGATTGGTGGTGGCGCGGTTGCCACAGAGCATGTATTTCTCATCGGGGAAGAGCGGCGTGAGGTGCTCGAAAGGCACGCGGTCGCGCACCTCAGAGGGCACACGCCCGTTGATCTTGTCGATGCTCGTCAGCGGGAAGTATTTCTCGCCATCGTGGGGCGGGCGCACATGACACTCCACCACGTCGCCCGTCTTGAGACCAAAGTGCTTGACCTGCTGGACGGAGACATAGACATCGTCGGGGAAGAAAAAGATAATTGTAATCGGAAGAGCGAAGGAATCCATAGCCGTCGGACATCACCTCAAGAACGCCATTAGCCTTCACCAAATCGGAAAAAATCAAACTTTTCCACACCTGCCTGTGCGGGAGCGGCGGCCACCGGCTTGAAGGAAGCTGGAGCAGCAGCCGCTGGCTGCGTCGTCGGACGATCAAAGATATCGAATGTGGGGGAGCGCACCTGGTCTTCTATCGGCAGGTCCTCGACAACGATGAAATCCGTGCCGTCTCCAGGATCGCCAGCCCAGACACCGTCTTCGGTCATCCTGGGTCTTCCTTGGGAAGCTCCTTGCGGTCGTTGACCTTGGCCTGGACTGGGCCAACAGATTATTGTGATCCTGGTCCGTGGTCGCGTGGTCTTCTTCCGCTGCCGTCTCGATCTCGCTTTGGCGTGCTGCCGCCTGCTCCTGGATGAAGTCGGGTACTTCCACTGCCACTGGGCGGGCCTCTTGGGCAGGCTCCTCAGACTCGTGCTGGAGATCCGCTTCGTCGTTGGGCTGCTGGGCGGCGCGCTGCTCGCGAGCCTGGATGTAAGCCTCTGCACGCGCGATAGCTTCTTGCTCGGCCTTTGACTTGCGTCCCCTATGCTTAGGGATAGAGGCCATAATCTCCTCAGGGGTCATGTTATCCCAATTCTGTTCGTTCAGCATAATCGGTTCTTCCTCTGCTGCGGGCACCTCTTCTTCCTCGGGCAGCCCAGCGGGCAAATCCTTGAAGAGGGAGGGAGCCTCGTTCTTTATCTTGTTTTTCTTTACGTCAAAAATCTCACCCTCGCGGCCATTGACAGTATAGACACGGTCTGTATCTTTCTTGGCTATTCTCACACGCTTGCGCTTCAGTGGCGCGGCCTGCTCGGCGGCACCACGATCCAGCCTGGCGATCGAGGATGGCATAAATGAGTCCCTCCTTGTCGTCATCAAACTCATTGGTGACACCAAGAGACTGGGCGATATTTTCCAATTCGGAAATATCCTTGGTCAATAATTCTTCTTTACTCAACATATATGTTATATGTGTAGGGAAATTTTTCGATGTATGATGCTGGTTTCAGAACTGAAACCGAGCGATTCGAATGTTGATTTGTGTGTGCAAAGGTAGTGAAAATAATTGGAAGACAACAAAGGAAGCCTCATTTTGGCATGAGTTTTAACATTTCTTTGTTGCGCACGGTCATTGCCTTCTCCACTGAGTTTCGGGACTATAGCGCAACCATCCTCGGGAGGAGCGCAGACGGCACCCTCCCCCATCATACTACTACCTCTTGCCGGCAGCAATCAAGTCCTTCGCACACCCTGGCGCGACGGAAGCAGTTATCCTACGGACTGATACCCCTTGATGGAGTTTTTCTTCTGACTGTCGTAGATGGTCTTCTCGGTGTAGCCACCAGCCTTGACAAACGCGGCCAACTCCTCTGCCTCCTCGGCATCATTCTGATAGTCGCCCATACGGCCTTTCAACTCGGCAATCGCCCATCCGGCGAGCGCGCAAGAAGGAGCGCGACAAAACCTATGAATAAAATGTTCATTGTAATAATCGTATCTTTATATCTGTATTTCGACGTGCAAAGTTACAGTAAGTTTGCGAGATACGCAAATATAAAAGGGAGAAAATATGACAGGGAGAAAATATGACAGGGAGAAAATATGACAGGGAGAAAATATGACAGGGAGAAAATATGACAGGGAGAAAATATGACGGGGAGATAAGACGGCAGAAAGGAAAGGCAACATGACTACATAACAAAAAAACTTTTCGAGCGCCATCACGGTGCTACGAAAAGCCTCATTTTAAAACCCTTAAACCATAAAGTAGTCGATAGGGGAATCGAACCCCTATGCCAAGATTGAGAATCTTGTATCCTAACCATTAGATGAATCGACCCTAAGGTTACCCCACAAACACTTTACTCACTAGGGTATACTTAACAAGTAGTCGATAGGGGAATCGAACCCCTATGCCAAGATTGAGAATCTTGTATCCTAACCATTAGATGAATCGACCAACGGACATCTTTGAGAATCCTGGCGGAAGGAGGGGGATTCGAACCCCCGGTACGAAAATTCGTACGGCAGTTTAGCAAACTGCTGGTTTCAGCCACTCACCCATCCTTCCAGAGTTCGTTACCGAATCGCCAAGCATTGTCTCTCAAATGCGGGTGCAAAGTTAGCCATTTATTTTCGTCCCGCCAAATTTATCGGAATCTTTTTTTTCTAAAAATCTTTCTCTTTGCAGTTTTCTCCTTATTTATTTGGCGCTTTCTGCGCTTTTCTCGACCAAAAGCCACCATCCACCCCTATCATCACAGGACCACGAGGCGACACAGACGTCTTCGGCAGCGAGGGCGCGCGAGGGACTGCCGAAGTGCGCATTTTGTTTCATCACGAGGTTGCAAAATTTTTCTCCCCGAGGAAACGCATTTTTCTCTTTTCTGAGCAGGCACAGAGGGAGGCAGGCGAGGACGAAAGAGAGAGAGGGCAGTTACCGGAGTAACCAGACCACACACACTGTCCAAAGAGACTGCGTCAGAGTTTCACGGCAGAGATATCCACCAGATGGTTGACGATGGCATAGATGGTGAGGCCGGCCGGTGAATGGATCTGTAGTTTGCGGGCAATATTCCGACGGTGGGTAATGACGGTATTGGTCGAGATGCACAGGTGGTCGGCAATCTCCTTGTTTGTCATTCCCTGGACGCCTCCGATGACCACGTCGCGCTCGCGGTCGGAAAGGGCCTCGCCATTATCGGCATTCTGACCCAGCATCGATGAGATCTTGACGCTGACGTCGTCGCGCTTCAACTTCTTCTCATGGCGACGTACGGCGGGGATGAAGATGTGGTCCTCCACCTCAGCATGGGAAGAGAGCCAACGCTCACAGTTATATAGATTGTAAAGCGTGGCGGTGAGCTGGTTGTTATGGAGGCTGTCGGAGGGAAGATACTTGATGATAATGCTCTTCAACTCACGAAGTTTCAACTCGTTCGTCCGTGGTGGCGCGAGAAGGTGTGGATGTCGTACTGGTCGCTGGCCTTGCCCCTGGATCAGTTGCTCGACATAGGGGAAGAGGGACTTCTCCTCAAACTGCATGTGATTGCGAATAGAGCGGGCATACTCGTCGAAGAGTTTCATGATCAAGCGAGCGAGGTTGTTGCTCTCGTCGAGGGGCGCGTTCCAGTTCGCGCCGGATGGCCGGAAGCTGGTAGCCGAGGTAGTACTCGTGGCTCGCACGGAGATACTTGACGAGCGTGGGCAGGGAAATGCGGTCGGTATCGTCGAAGTCGCGATAGCCATTGATCGTGAAATTGACGACGGTGAGGAAGGTATAGGTATCTACCTGCTCCTGCTCGCAGACCTCGCGGACCGTCTTGTCGCCAAAACCGAGATGGATGCCAAAGCTGCCGAGACTTTGGAGCAAGTCGTAATTGTCGCGGATAAGGCTGATCATCTTATCCTCTTCTGGTATGTTTTCTGAATTTTCATCTTGTTCTTTCTTTTGCCTACACTGCAGGGGTTATTTCACGTTGCAAAGTAACATAATTTCCTGCTATTATACAATCATCATTTATGGGTATTTTAGCTTCGCGCCCTGTCGGTGGAAATCGTCCTTCGACGAAGCCTCCTCACAGGAAGCCACCGCATTATTCGTCCGCAAAGGTACGAAAAAACTCTTTTTCCGAAGTATCTTCGCAGGGAAAAATACACAAAACAATGTGCCTTATCCCCATGATTAGGTATAGTGCACCATCCCTTGCACGGGGCCTTGGAGCGATTTTTGCACATTCATTGCTCACAAAGAGGCTTTACGATTTGCAGATATGGATGTTTTTAAGTATTTTTGCATCGGAAATCGGTCATGAGAACGTTTGGGCACCCCGGTGGACGGAACACGAAGCTGGCTGCCGCTGCGTTCAAACACATGCCGCAAGTTGAACAACAATCTAAAGACAGACATCCATACAGCGCATCAAATAATCTAAAATAGCAACAATGGAAAATCAAGAAACAAAACCAATCGAATTGTCCGAGAGCGCGTTTCGCGAGCTCAAACCGGACGAAAAGTACGAGCCGGTGATGAGTCCGGACAAGAATTATCCCGAGGTCAACGCATGGTCTGTGACCTGGGGCGTGCTCATGGCGGTGCTCTTCTCTGCCGCCGCTGCTATCTGGGACTGAAGGTGGGGCAAAAGGTCTTCAGAGGCCGCTATCCCCATCGCTATCATCGCCATCGGCCTTCTACGACCCAGGCTCGTCTCGGGCGAGAAGGGCGGCAACCAAGCCAAACCCAGTTGTTGCTGGCAGGCATCATCGGCGGACTCTATGACTTCACCGTGGGCCACCTTCGGATGGTGGAACGAGCGGTGACAAGCCGCGCCGTGGCCTTTGGCGAGACGATAGCCGAGAAGGCCAAGCTGGTCGTGAAACTCAACACGGGTGCTGCCGTGCTCGGACTGGGATACATCATCGGCCTCCGTTACGCCTTCATCATCTGCATGGGATCCATCTGCGTATGGTGGATCATCGTGCCCGCCATGGCCATTATCTTCCCCGACACGGTACTGAACCAATGGGATCCGACCATCACCACCGCCGTGGGCGATATGACGCCTGAGCAGATCTTCACTTCCTACGCTCGCTCCATCGGCATCGGCGGCATCGCCATGGCGGCATCATCGGTATCGTCAAGAGCTGGGGCATCATCAAGGGTGCTGTGGTACTGGCGGCACGCGAGATGAAGGGCAAAGGCGCCGCTGACAAGGACGTCATCCGCACGCAGCGCGACGTTTTCCTTCAAGATCATCGCAGTGGGATCGGTCCTCACCCTGATCATCACCTTCCTCTTCTTCTACTTTGGCGTGATGAACTTCAACCTTCTCCATGCCGTAGTGGCCATTCGTCCGGTGGCTATCATCGCTTTCTTGTTCACCACCGTGGCTGCCAACGCCATTGCCATCGTCGGCTCCAACCCAGTATCGGGCATGACGCTGATGACGCTGATTCTCGCCTCGGTCGTCATGGTGGCGGTCGGTCTGACGGGAAAGGCTGGTATGCTGGCCGCACTCCTGATGGGTGGAGTGGTCTGCACGGCACTGTCTATGGCTGGTGCTTTCGTCACCGACCTCAAGATCGGCTACTGGCTCGGTACCACGCCGAAGAAGCAGGAGGCCTTGGAAGTTCCTTGGCACGTCATCTCTGCCGCCACCGTCGCTGGCGTGATGATGCTATTGGACAAGACCTACGGCTTCAAAGGGTGACGCGCTGGCTGCTCCGCAGGCCCACGCCATGGCTGCCGTCATCGAGCCGCTGATGAGCGGACAGGGCGCACCGTGGCTGCTCTACGGCATTGGCGCCGTCATGGCCTTGGTGCTCGACCGCTGCAAGGTGCCTGCACTGGCCTTCGCGCTCGGTATGTTTATCCCCATCCAGCTCAACTTGCCGCTGCTCGTGGGTGGCGCAGTCAACTGGTTTGTCACCACACGCAGCAAGGACGAGGAGCTGAATAAAGCGCGTGGCGAAAGGGTACGCTTATCGCGTCGGGCTTCATCGCCGGTGGTGCGCTGATGGGTGTGGTCTCCGCCCTGCTGAAGTTTAGCGGCGTGGAGTTTGACTACACCGACTGGTGGAACAACCACCTCTCAGAAGTACTCTCGCTGGTGGCCTACATCGCATTGATCATCTATTTCGTCTTTGCGAAGGGTCAGCAAGAAGGACATACAGTAAACTTCTTTGATGCTCGGCGCATCGGCGCCGGCATCATTACGACATAAATCACAACGACGAACATCATTTACGACAGACGGGCGGCTGCTATCATGCAACCGCCCTGTCTCTTCGTCCATAGGGTTTCTGTTCTACCGACTACATCTTGCCTGCGTCGCCTTCGGTAGCTGTCCTTGAAACCAAGGAAATAGAGCACGCCGTCGAGACCAATCGTCTTGAGGTTCTGCGGCGCGAAGTCCATCTCTCCTTCCTCCGAGATATCAGTTCGCCGCATCTCCTCGACGGTCGCGGGATTACACGCAATGAGAACTCCACACAAGCTCGCATGTTCTTCTTCTGCGGATGGATTTGCCTTATCGCCCGTGAGGCGACGGATGGCATCAATATTCAGTTCCTGACGGGCAATGCAGTAGCAATTCGACTTGCTGGACAAGCCGCGGTCGATGATCGTAAGGATGGGGCGGTTTTTGCTCTGGTCGGTTCACCTACCTTCGTCACTGTCGCCCGGAACTCGATGTTCACACCTGGAAGCCTGGTAGCCTTGGCTAAGCAGGTTCTTCATCATTGCCCGATGTCTGCAAGTTTCAAGTCAATGCGAAAACAATATGCCCAGACAGAGAGCGTACTATGGATATCAGATCAATATATTCAAAATCTGGGTGCATTGCCCTGCGCGAGAATATCCATATGGAGGCTGTCGCACCGGCATTTATCCACACCCGTTATGTTCAA